>Ga0207767_1000959_pt1 | contig 9196 bp, 9 predicted proteins | sample HigsolmetaGSP17D_FD_184845 | JGI IMG/M metagenome (GOLD analysis project Ga0207767, IMG submission 184845) | High solid enriched microbial communities from the Joint BioEnergy Institute, USA - SP1-7-D (SPAdes) | ecosystem: Engineered > Bioreactor > SSF (Solid state fermentation) > Aerobic >... | reverse complement strand
CCGGCGCGCGACCTGGAGACCGATCCGCAGGCCGCTGCCGCCGGTCAGGTCTGAGGCAACCGCCGCGTGGCCCGAAGCAGCGCGGCGGCAGGCGTGGGACAATGGGCGGCTCCCGCCCGCCGCCGCCCGTCCCCGAGACCCATGACCACGCCGACCCGCCGCGAACTCGCCAACGCCATCCGTTTCCTCGCCATCGACGCCGTCGATGCCGCCAAGTCCGGCCATCCCGGCATGCCGATGGGCATGGCCGACATCGCCGAAGTGCTGTGGAACGACCACCTCAGCCACAACCCGGCGAACCCGCAGTGGCTCAACCGCGACCGCTTCGTGCTGTCGAACGGCCATGGGTCGATGCTGCAGTACGCGCTGCTGCACCTGTCCGGTTACGACCTGCCGATCGAGGAACTGAAGAACTTCCGCCAGCTGCACAGCCGCACGGCCGGTCATCCGGAGCGTCACGAAACGCCGGGCGTGGAGACCACGACCGGCCCGCTGGGCCAGGGCCTGGCCAATGCCGTGGGCTTCGCGCTCGCCGAGAAGCTGCTGGCGCAGCGCTTCAACCGTGACGGCTTCGACATCGTCGACCACCGCACCTGGGTGTTCCTCGGCGACGGCTGCCTGATGGAAGGCGTCTCGCACGAGGCCGCGTCGCTGGCCGGCACGCTGGGCCTGGGCAAGCTGGTCGCGTTCTGGGACGACAACCGCATCTCGATCGACGGCAACACAGAAGGCTGGTTCACCGACGACACGCCGGCGCGCTTCGAGGCCTACGGCTGGCGCGTGATCCGCGGCGTCGACGGCCACGACGCCGACGCGATCGCCGCCGCCATTGCCGACGCAAAGGGTGATGCGGGCAAGCCGGTGCTGGTCTGCTGCCGCACGACGATCGGCTTCGGTTCGCCGAACCGCGCCGGCAAGGAGTCCTCGCATGGCGCGCCGCTGGGCAAGGACGAGTCCGATGCCACGCGCGCCGCGCTCGGGTGGACGCATGCCGCGTTCGAGGTGCCGCAGCCGATCCGCGACGCCTGGAACGCGGTCGCGGCGGGCAGGCAGCGCGAGTCCGAGTGGGACGCGCTGTTCGCCGGCTACCAGGCGCAGCACGCCGAACTCGCCGCCGAATTCCTGCGTCGTTCGAACGGCGACCTGCCGGCGAACTTCGAAGCCGACGCCGACGCCTTCATCGCCAAGCTGCAGGCCGACGGCCCGACGATCGCGTCGCGCAAGGCCTCGCAGATGTCGATCGAGGCCTTCGCGCCGCTGCTGCCGGAACTGATCGGCGGCTCGGCCGACCTCGCGCATTCCAACCTGACCACGTGGAAGGGCAGCACGTCGGCCGCGGGCACCGATGCCAACGCGAACTACGTCTACTACGGCGTGCGCGAGTTCGGCATGAGCGCGATCGCCAACGGTCTGGCGCTGCATGGTGGTTTCATCCCCTTCGATGCCACATTCCTGGTCTTCAGCGACTACGCGCGCAACGCGGTGCGCATGAGCGCGCTGATCCCGGCGCACGCGATCCACGTGTACACGCACGATTCGATCGGCCTGGGCGAAGACGGCCCGACCCATCAGCCGGTCGAGCATCTGGCCTCCTTGCGCTACATCCCCAACAACGACGTGTGGCGCCCGTGCGACGCGGTCGAGTCGGCGGTGGCGTGGAAGTCGGCGATCGTCCGCCAGGACGGCCCGAGCTGCCTGGTGTTCTCGCGCCAGAACCTGCCGCACCAGACGCGTGATGCCGCGCAGGTCGGCGACATCGCCCGCGGCGGCTACGTGCTGAAGGACTCGGCCGGCACGCCGGAGATCATCCTGATCGCGACCGGTTCGGAAGTGGGCCTGGCGATGGACGCCGCCGCGCAACTCGGTGACACGGTACGCGTGGTGTCGATGCCGTCGACCGACGTGTTCGACCGCCAGGACGCGGCCTATCGCGAATCGGTACTGCCCGACGCCGTGCGCAAGCGCGTCGCGATCGAGGCCGGCGTCACCGGTTTCTGGCGCGCCTACGTGGGGCTGGACGGCGCCGTGATCGGCATCGACAGCTTCGGTGCCTCGGCGCCGGCCGACCAGCTGTTCGCGCACTTCGGCATCACGGTCGAGAAGATCGTCGAGGCGGCGAAGGCGCTCTGATCGCCGGCGTCACCGGATACGGAAAAAGCCCGCGCAAGCGGGCTTTTTCTTTGCGACTGCAGGATGCGCGTCAGCGCTTCGGCATGTCGTGCTTGCTGCCGCCGCGGCAATGCGGCGAATCGGGCACCCGCACTTCCGCCGCCCACTCGTCGGGCGTGAACGTGTGCAGCGCCAGCGCGTGGATCTGCTGCATCTGATCGCCAAGCGCGCGGTAAACCGCCTGGTGCCGCTGGATCGCGCGCTTGCCGTCGAACACCGCGCTGACCACGACCGCCTTGTAATGCGTCTCCAGCCCGCGGCTGTGCATGTGGCTCTCGTCGTGCACGTCGAGATGCGTGGGCTGCAGCGCGGCGAGCGCGTCGCGAAGCTGGTCGGCGCGGGTGGTCATGGTCGGGTCCTGCGAACTGTGTCGTGCGGCGTCGATGGAAATGGTGGCGGCCGCGTGGATCGCAAGCCGCCGGTGTTCATGCCGCCGATGTCGGCCGTACCACGTCCTCGGCCGCCGCGCGCGCGGTGTGGCGCAGACCCAGCGACACCAGCCGCGCCATCAGGTGTTCGTCGAGGCCGCGCGGCGCCTGCAGTTGCATGCGTGCCAGTGCCGGCGTGTCGTCGCCGATGCCGGCGCGCAGCGCTTCGAACACCGTCGCCAGCTTGCCGCGCCGCGTGGCGGTGCGCGTGCGCAGCCAGGCCAGGGCACGCAGCAGGCGTTGTTCGACGACGTCGAAGTCGCTGCCGAGCGGGTAGTCCGGCAGGCTGCCGTCGTGGCGCAACGGCGCCAGCGCGGTGCGCAAGGCATCGGGCGTGTTGCGGGCTCGCCAGGTCGCCGGTGCGACGAAGCGCGCGTCCAGCTTGCCGGCCGCGCGCGCCCGCTCGAGCAACCCGGCCTGGTGCGGTGCTTCGGCGATGCGCACCATCGCGCGCACGCAGTCCTCGTCGGTCGCGCCGCGGATGTCGGCGATGCCGTACTCGGTGATGTAGACGTCGCGCAGGTGCCGCGGAATCGTCGTGTGGCCGTAGTGCCAGCGGAGATTGGCCTCGCGCCCGCCGCCGGCATCGCGCGCGGCGCGCAGCAGCAGTACCGACCGCGCGTCGGGGAGGGCGTGGCCCATCGCGACGAAGTTGTACTGGCCACCGACGCCGGAGACCACTCGGCCGTCCTCGAGCCCGTCGGACACCGCCGCGCCGAGCGCGGTGGCCATCATGCAGCTGTTGAAGAAGCGCGCATCGCGGCGCTGCAGACGTTCCAGACCCTCGTCGAGCCCGTACAGCTCGTTGACCTCGCCGACGCGCTTCATGCCGATGCCGCGGCGCGTGTCGTCGTCGAGTCCGCGCAGCCAGGCGTAGAAGTCCGGAGAACCGAGGTAGAAGGCGCCATGCAGGAACTCGCCGTCCCGGTCGATCAGTTCGCGCTCCAGAGGACTGAGCATGCCGTCGTTGGCGCGCCGCATCAGGCTGGCCTTGTCGACGACGCGGCGCTTGATCACGCCGACCTCGACCAGGCGCTTGAAGCCCTCGTTGATCATTTCACTGCAGCCGTAGAGGCCGATCTGGAAAGGATCGAGGCCACCCACCTTGCGCACCACGGGATGGGTCGCAAGGTCCGGATCGAGTGCATGCAGCACGCGCCTGTACGCCGCGTTGTCGGTGTGCCGCAGCGCCAGCGCATGACACAGCGCGTCGGCCAGCGCACCGATGCCGATCTGCAGGGTGCCGCCATCGCGGACCAGGGCGCTGGCGTAGAAGCCGATCGCGTAGTCGGCATCCGACACCGGCTGGCGCGGCAGCCCGAACAGGCGCGGATACGGCGGCGGCGGTGCGATCACCACGTCGAAGAACGACGCGTCCACCGCGGCGGTGCCGTCCAGCCAGGGCAGGGCCGGATCGACCTCGCCCACCAGCAGCGGCCGCGGGTGCCCGGCCGCGACCAGCGCGTCGATCGCGTCGAAGGTCAGATCGGTGTTCGACGACAGCGAGAACCGCGTGCCGTCGTCGTTGGCCGCGACCTTCTGCACCAGCACGTTGACGCCGCGATCGACCAGCGCGCGCGCCACGTGCGTGTAGTTGAGGCTGGCGTAGCGCCGCTGGGCCTGGCGCGAGCGCAGCATGGCGCCGGACTGCATGTAGAACTCTTCGATCTCGATATGCGGCGGCAAGGCATCGCGCCGCAGCGCGTCGACATACTTCAGCCGGACGAAGTCCTCGCCGAAGTGACGCTTCGCGAACGGCCCGATGAAACGGCCTTCGAGATCGCTGCCGCCCGACGGCGGGTCCAGCGACAGCGCGGTGTAGAGCGTGAACGGCCGCGTCGGGTCCGCCACCGCAGCGTCGTAGAGCGCATTGAGCAGGCGATGCGGCTTGCCGATGCCGAGTGGCGCACCGACGTGCAGGGCGCCGTCGACATGCGCGCGGATGCGGCTGACGGCGTCTTCGATGGAGTCGACGTAGGCGGTCATGGCAGGAGGATACGCACGCGCAGGTGAATCGGTGGCGCCATGTGACGTTGTCCCCGTCGGACGTCAGAGACCCGAGGCCCCGGGAATCGGCGCGCACCGGCCCGGGGCAGGACGCATGGCGGCGTCCGCGTTCCGAATGCCGCAGCGGGCGGGCGCTCCCCTTCGTCTTCGCCGATGGCGGACGCCGTTCACGAGGCCAGCATGTCCGGGCGGAACAATGCCCGGCGCCTGCGCTCGTCGCCGCTGACCATGAAGCAGCCATCCCCGCGGTAGTGCACCGTGCGCGGCCACTTCGGCCGTCTGGCGGCGTGCGCGGCGACGACGCGCCAGACGAACAGCGGGTCGTCGGCGGTGATGCGCGTCTCGTGCAGCACGCATTCGAAGCGCGCGTGGCAGTCGCCGATGCCTGGTGCATCGACGTGCGCACTGTCGACCGCGCTCAGTCGGAAGCGCTCGAACTTGTCGGCGTCCGCGCTGCTGCAGTTGCCGATGCGGATCACCGTGTCGAGCAGGTCGGCGGTGGGCAGGTTGATCACGCATTGCCGGCTGCCGCGCGCGAGTGCGTGGCTGCGGTTGCCGGGGTCGATGTAGGTGCCGACGAGGTCGTAGCCCAGCATCATGTGCCAGCCCAGGGTCATGATGCCGCGCTCGCCCCCGTGGGCGGTCGACAGCAGCACGACCGGGCCGGGTTCGAGAAAGCGGCGGGCCTGATCGGGTGCGATCGCATGCGTGCGGGGCATCTGCGTGGCCTTGGTGCGGACGCGTGATTGACGCGCCACCCCGGTGAACGCTGCGTCAGTCCAGCGTGTGCACCACGTCCGCCAGACGCCGCACGTCGTCGCTGGTATGGCTGACGTAGAGCATCGGCAGACGGACTTCGTCGCGCACACGCTGCAGCCACGGGATCAGCTCCTCGCGGCGCGCCTCGTCGAGCGCGGACAGCGGTTCGTCGAACAGCAGCAGCGCCGGCTGCGACAGCAGCGCGCGACCGATCGCCACGCGCTGGGCCTCGCCGCCCGACAGGTTCGCCGGCCGCCGTTGCAGCAGGCCGGCGATGCCGAGCAGCTCGACCACCTGGTCGAACGCGAACGTGTCGGCGCCGGCGTGGTGGCGGCCGAAGCGCAGATTGCGGGTCACGTCGAGATGCGGGAGCAGCCGCGCGTCCTGGAACACGTAGCCGATGCGGCGGCGATGCGTGGGAATGTCGATGCGCGCGGCACTGTCGAACAGCACGCGGCCGTCGATCTCGATGCGGCCCGCGCGCGGACGCACGAGTCCGGCGATCGCATTGAGCACGCTGGTCTTGCCAGCGCCCGAGGGACCGGTCAGCGCGACGACGCGCTGCGCAGCCTCGATGCGGACGCGGCGGGCGAACCGGCCGCGGCGCAGGTCGATGTCGATGTGCAGCATCAGTCGTGCACCTCGCCGCGCTGGCGCCGCACCAGCCATTCGGAGGCGAGCAGCGCGGCCAGCGAGATCGCCACCGACACCACGGCCAGCCGCCAGACGCCGGCTTCGCCGTCGGGGACCTGCATCAGGTTGTAGATCGCCGCCGACACCGTCTGCGTCTCGCCGGGGATGTTGGACACGAACGTGATGGTCGCGCCGAATTCGCCCAGCGCCTTGGCGAACGACAGCACGGTGCCGGCGATCACGCCCGGCCACGCCAGCGGCAGCGTGACCGTGCAGAACACGCGCAGCGGGCTGGCGCCGAGGGTCGCGGCGGCCTGCTCGAGACGCCGGTCGACGTTCTCGATCGACAGGCGGATGGTGCGCACCATCAACGGGAATCCCATGATCGCGCTGGCGAGCGCGGCGCCGGTCCAGCGGAAGGCGAAGCTGAAACCGAGCGTGTCCTCCAGCCAGCGGCCGATCACGCCGTTGCCGCCCAGCAGCACCAGCAGCGCGTAGCCCACCACGACCGGCGGCAGCACCAGCGGCAGATGTACCAGAGCATCGAGCAGCGACTTGCCGAAGAAACGCCGGCGCGCGAGCAGCCAGGCGACGGCGATGCCGAAGGGCAGACTGCAGAGCGCCGCCGCGGCGGCGACCTTGAGGCTCAGGCGGATCGCGACGAGTTCATCCGGCCCGAACGCGAAGAGCGAGGACAGCGCCATCGATCAGCGGATCGAGAAGCCGTGCTGGCGGAAGATCGCCGACGCGGCGTCGCCGTCGAGCCAGCGGACGAACGCATCGGCCTGGACGTTGCGGCTCGCGGCCACGCGCGCGACCGGATAGACGATCGCAGGGTGGCTGTCGGCCGGGAACGTCGCCAGCACCTTGACCCGCGGCTCGGCCCTGGCATCGCTGCCGTAGACCACGCCCAGCGGCGCCTCGCCACGCGCGACCAGCGTCAATGCAGAGCGCACGCTGTCGGACTCGGCCACGCGCGGCTGCAGTGCCGACCACTGGCCCAGATGTTCGAACGCGGCCTTCGCGTATTTACCTGCCGGCACGCTGGCGGTCAGTGCCAGCGAGATGCGACCGCGCGGCCCGAGCAAGGGCAGCAGATCGGTGCCGCGCGCCAGTGTCAGCGGCTGCGCCCGGCTGTCGGCCGGCGCCACCAGCACCAGCGTGTTGCCGAGCAGCACGCGACGCGACCCGGCATCGATGAGCTGCCGTGCCTGCAGCCAGTCCATCCATTCCAGATCGGCGGAGACGAAGACATCGGCCGGCGCGCGCTGTTCGATCTGCCGCGCCAGCGCGGAACTCGCCGCGTACGACACGCGCACCGGCTGGCCGGTCTGCTGCTGGTACTGCGCGGCCGCGGCGTCCATCGATTCCTTGAGGCTGGCGGCGGCGAACACGGTGATGGGGGCGCGTTCCTGCGCGACCAGCGGCAATGCGACGGTCAGGCCCAACAGAAGGGCGGCGATGACGTGCAGCCAGCGGCACGGCAAACAGAAGTTGTTCATGGGAATTCCGGTCAGCGGATCAGGGCGCAGCGACGACGGTGATGCGTTCGACCTGGCGGACGCCGCGCGCGGGGCGTGTGTCGTCCGGTACCAGCAGGCGCAGTGGCCCGCTGGCCGCGTCGAGCGGCGCGCCGTCGCAGATGTCGACGAGGTAGACGCCACGGTTGCCGAGCGTCGCGTCGAGTTCGCCGAGCGAGAACACCGCGCGATAGCCGTCGCGTGCGGTGACCAGCACGTAGCGGTCGAGATGGGCGCCGCGCAGCGGGGTGTCGGGCATCGCGCCGCTGGCCTGCAGCAGCGCGGGCAGCGACACGCCTTCGCAGCGCTGCGTGCGGCCGTGCGCCCTGGCTTCGACCGTGTGGCGGGTCAGTGCGGCCCGCGCGGCCGGCGCCAGCGACACGACGACGGGCGAGGGATCGGGCGGCGAGGACGCGCGCTGGTGTGCGCCGTGCGCGTGGTCGCCCGGGTCCTGCGCATGGGCGAGCGGCAGGCACAGCAGGAGCGGCAGCAGACGGCGGGCGCGCACCATGGCGGATCCTTCGTTATGAACGTACGAGCATAACGGTGCGGCCCACGCCGGACAATCGACCACCCGGCCGGGCGCCGCGCGGTTCAGACGGTATCGATCGGCAGTTTGAGATAGCGCACGCCGTTGCCCTCGGGCTCGGGCAGCGCGCCGGCGCGGAGGTTGGTCTGCACCGACGGCAGCAGTAGCGCGGGCATCGGCAGGGTGGCGTCGCGGGCCTCGCGCAGGGCCACGAAGGTGGCCTCGTCGATGTGGTGGCCGACGTGGATGTTGTCGGCCTTCTGCGCGCCGATCGTGGTCTCGCAGGCGACCTCGCGCCCGCCGGGGCCGTAGTCGTGGCAGACGAACACGCGCGTGGCATCGGGCAGGGCGAACAACCCCTGGATGGAACGGTACAGGGTGGCCGCATCGCCGCCCGGGAAGTCGCAGCGGGCGGTGCCGCCATCGGGCATGAACAGCGAGTCGCCGGTGAACAGCGCATCGCCGATCAGATACGCATTGCTGTCGCTGGTGTGGCCCGGCACCGGGATCACGCGCGCCGACACGCTGCCCACGGCGAAGGTCGCCCCGGGTTCGAACAGGCGGTCGAACTGCGAACCGTCGACGGGAAAGTGGTCCCCGAGGTTGAAGATCGGCCGGAAGGTCTTCTGCACCGTGCGGATGCCCTCGCCGATCGTGAGCTGCGCGCCGGGCAGTTGCCCGCGCAGCCAGTCGCCGGCCGACAGGTGGTCGGCATGCGCATGCGTTTCGAGAATCCACTGCACGTCCAGGCCGTGCGCGCGGACGTGTTCGAGCAGCGCCATCGCCGAGGTCGTCGAGGTGCGCGCCGCAGCCATGTCGAAATCCAGCACCGGATCGACGATCGCCGCCGCATTCGACGCCGGGTCGCGGACCACGTAGCTCCAGGTGCCGCTGCCGCGGTGATGGAACGGGGTGACGTGGGGGATCGCCATGCAACCTCCTGGGGCCGGATGTGCCGTGCCGTGGGCCGATCCTAGTGCAGGTGCCGGCCCGGGATGTTGCAGCGACGTGCGCTCAGCGTTCCGCAGGCGCGGCCAGCGCCGTGTTGAGCAGTGCGGCGAGTCGTGCGCCGCCATCTCGCAATTGCTGCTCGATGCGCGGCAGCTGCGTGGCGACGTAGTCCGGCCCGACGCGGGCGCCCTGCGGATAGA
>Ga0207767_1000956_pt1 | contig 9215 bp, 7 predicted proteins | sample HigsolmetaGSP17D_FD_184845 | JGI IMG/M metagenome (GOLD analysis project Ga0207767, IMG submission 184845) | High solid enriched microbial communities from the Joint BioEnergy Institute, USA - SP1-7-D (SPAdes) | ecosystem: Engineered > Bioreactor > SSF (Solid state fermentation) > Aerobic >... | reverse complement strand
GGGGGGGGGGGGGGGGGCTCGCTTAGTTTGGTTTTCTGAGATCTAGGTTTCTGGTACCGAAGTGGTGAAGTTTGCGAAGATGGAATAGAGAGCTTTTGCGCATTAAATCTACGGAGTATGACAATAATAATATCGCTGCACAGCAGTGCGAGAGCTGCAAGTAACTGTAAAAGTATTTTATTGACTCCTTTCTTTTATTCCTTTTCCACCTTTGCGCCGGAACTGCGGGTAAAACCCACTATTGCCTCTGCCGAAGATTTTTTTTTTTTTTTTCTCTCTCTCTCTCTACAGAGTACGGAGCAGTCTATAGTTCTCTCGTCGGAGCGGGGCTATTAAATTTTGCAGCCCCCGCACTTAAATTTTGCCGGCCACATTGGAATCTAACGCGGTCCCGTAGCTCAGTCGGTTAGAGCGTGGTGCTAATAACGCCAAGGTCGCGAGTTCGACCCTCGTCGGGACCATGGCTCTATTTTTCTCCCTAATCTTTTTGCTCAATTTTTGTAAACAAATACTCTTTGTATAGGACGTTTGCGACTGGACGCTCATTCAAAGGGTTATACCTGCTTCTTTATTAGGACTTTGAAATTGTATGTTGTAGAGAGCAACCTTCAGCCTCACCTTGTTCATTACTATTCAAAGTCTAGTCGGGTTAGCAGGAAAGGATAGTGTGTACGAGTCCATTTTCTACATTTTCACAACTTTTGCGCCGCCAGTTAGTGCTGGTGATGCCGCCAAAAGCTCACGGTGGTCGAATAGTTTTGATCTTCCTGCTGTCCGCGGAAGTGATGTCTTTTACTTGAATTAATTCTTAGAAGGCTTGTGTGGATTTCTCATGATCTTGGACTCGGATGCAATATTAAGGCAAGTGTCAAATGCGAACGTATGTCAACTTGTCCAGTTTTTCGTATATACCATTATAGTTCTCTTTGCAAGAACAATTCTCTGCAGTATATTCTAGAGAAGCCCGATCATTTATCAGCAGTGAGGGATTAAATCTAGGCAGTAATGGTGCGTTCTTTGGGTCTATTCACAGATTGAACTGCTGAAGACATCAAAATACCAGAGTAAATGAACTCTGTCCAGGCATTTCTATCCAAGTCTGCGGGAATTGGAATTTTGTCGCTGGCCTTGGGTGAGCTTCAAGTAACAGGTTTCTGGAAGGTACCGACCGTGGTTTCAATTAATGGCCCCATTAAGTAGCAAGACAGCACACCTTTCCTGCGGACTTCTCACCGCTGGCCCAGTTAGAAATGATGGCGCCTTTGGTAGGTATATTCCAAGGTGGAAATGGAGAAGGATGTCTCCAAAGTCAAACCACAAGACACACATATCCTAATTCACAGGTCATGAACTCAGCATTTTCTATCCACATGGTAGATCCATGTTTCCTTCATTCTCACAGCTGTTTTGGATCCATACCATCCCTAACGGCGCTAACAACTGAGAAGTCCAGAGGCTGGATTGATGCTATTTGGCGAGAGACTATTCTCCGTTTCACATAGATGACAAAGCCCGAGTCTTTGAGATTTTTGCCGTCCTTGGGCAGTACTTCATCAAATTCAGATACTCCTTTTTTTTCTTTCCCCCTCGCCGGATTGCTTTTGATGATATTGGCAGTTTGAGGAGCTTCCCGCCTGATCTATCTTCCACAACCTTTTTTGACCACTTGGCCTTCCAGCAACAGCAATATTTTTGTCGGGATACCATGCATACCATGCATTCCATGTTGAATCGAGCAGTCTCGGACCGCTGAAGGACCTTCGTTTAATGGATCCGATCCAGCAGACCATGCGCGGACCCAGGATCTAGATCTAGGCCAGATCCTTCAAAAAATCCGTTTATTTATAGGTCTGTTTCAATCTCTTGGGAAGTTACTATTCATTATACGTATGCAGAATATAGATAATCAAAGAGCACAAAAGATTCTGAAGCCATCAACCTGAGGAATTGCGTTTGCCTAGCTAATATAAGAAGATGGCGGAACTCCTTTTGTTCGTAACGATTCCCTTTTTCACAGACGGCTGTATCAGTAGTTCGAGTTCAGCAGTTCTGAAGTCACTCGATTGTTTTCGTGCTCTCAAGTCCTACAGTCATTCCGTCAGAGCTCAGCAGTTCCCGAACGAGACGTTGTTCCCGCGGGGGCTCCAGGTCCTACTTTTCCAGAACGACAAGCTTTCGACGTCTAAATTGCTTTTACCAGATCCTTATTGTTGCTTATACCTGATGCATAGTAGAGATATGCGATTGTAGGGTTATCACTCGCTATCTATAAGATACCACACCCCCTGCCGCACACACATTCCCACAACAATATGCCGGCAAACCAAGCGCACAACTTATACCATCATCACCAGTAGACTCTCAGCAAACAATTCCACCCTCTTCGATAAAAAAAAATCCAAACATACCAGACAAGAACTAAAAAAGATTGCTAAACACCCATGGTCCCGACGAGGGTCGAACTCGCGACCTTGGCGTTATTAGCACCACGCTCTAACCGACTGAGCTACGGGACCTGCGCATTGAAAGGCTTTCTTGATTGTGAAGGTCAGATGGATAGATATAAGGCGGAAATCATGAGTTGGATTTATGTTTATGGGCAGTAATGATGATATTTCCGGGTATAAGAAAGTTAGTTTTATGAAGTTTATTGACTATGCTATCAAAAATAATAACTAGCATTTGTTAAGTGGCAGGGTGGAATTTTTGCACAGTACGTGCATATATTGGAAAGCAACCATATTGAATGAAGTGGTTTCTGGCATGCTTCGGTAGAGGTTCAAACGTCCGCAGTCGCACTGTCCGGGCTGTTCCACAAAATGCGACGCGCTCTTGTCAAGATCTGCAGTAATCTTCATGCCGTGCTCCTCGAGAAACGCAGCCATCCGCAGTAAAAGCCGCAAAGCAAAGGGGCCCTGCATGCCTGTCTTACCTAAGCACGCTTGACCGCCTTCCCAACGGGCGCCGGCAGCACACACCGCCTTACTTCGTCATCGCGAGGATCTGCCCCAGCGGCGCCCCGAGGTACTCCCGTCCCTGCAAGTCCGACGCTGCGGTCGTGTGTATACCCGCTGTCTCACCTCCTCTCGTCCGTTTTTCTCTTCCCTTCTCTCCCGCTCCCTCCCCCTTCTCTCGGCCTGGCTGTCCTCTGCCGGTCCCGCGGCGATCGCAGATCAACTGTCCAGCCGTGTCTGTGTCGCTCGGGCTCCTTTGTTCTCTGGATGCCTCCAAGGTACTCTCTGGTACTCCGGCCTTGGAACGCGCGACTCCAGCACTACGCTCTAGCACGTTGCTCGCCCTTGCTTCGTAGAGCTTGTTCTCACATTACAGTACCGAAGAGCCCAGCCTCGCGACCAGCTTTATCTGCCCGGGCTCCTCTGTCGTCCCGTTTTATCCGCCGCTCCTTCTCCCACCTCTCCCCGCTCTCTTCCCCGGCACTGGAGTCGACGATGACTGGGATCGAGCGTATTACGGACCAGCTTGAGAAGCCAGCCCTTGACGATAGGTCCTATCGAGTGATACGGCTACCGAACAAGCTCGAAGCGCTACTGGTCCATGATCCTGATACGGACAAGGCCAGCGCGGCCGCCAACGTCAATGTTGGCAACTTCTCGGACGATGAGAGTATGCCAGGCATGGCGCATGCTGTAGAGCATCTGCTTTTTATGGGAACGGAGAAAGTAAGTTAGAACTGTAGTGGCCGGTCGTTCACAATGCTGTATTTTTTTCTTTCCTACCATGCCACGTCAGACCAGACGGTGACCAATTTCTCCTTGTCGCATAGTATCCCAAAGAAAATGCCTACAACCAGTACCTCGCCTCCCATTCGGGCTCGTCGAATGCCTATACTGCCGCCACGGAGACCAACTACTTCTTTGAGATTGCTGCAACTGCCGAGTCGAGCGATCAGATAGGAAGTGGGCAGTCCACACCGGTCGAACCCACGAATGGCCATACCAATGGAACAACTAGCAGTGCTGGATCATCGTCAAGCGATTTGGTGCCGCCTCTATACGGCGCACTTGATCGTTTTGCCCAGTTCTTTATCTGCCCCCTCTTTCTCGAGTCGACATTGGATCGTGAGCTGAGGGCGGTTGACTCGGAAAATAAGAAGAATCTGCAAAGTGATACGTGGCGCCTCATGCAATTGCACAAATCCCTTTCTAACCCTGAGCACCCTTATCACCACTTCTCGACTGGAAATCTGCAGACGCTGAGGGACGAGCCCCAGAAACGCGGCATTGATGTCCGCAGCGAATTCATCAAGTTCCACGAGAAGCACTATTCGGCAAATCGTATGAAATTGGTGGTCCTGGGGAGGGAGCCACTGGATGTGCTGGAGCAATGGGTTGCCGAGCTATTTTCAGGTGTGAAAAACAAAGAGCTCCCGCAAAATCGCTGGGATCATGTACAACCATTGTCGGAAAGCGACCTGTGCACCCAGATTTTTGCAAAGCCAGTAATGGACACGCGGTCCCTCGACATCTACTTCCCGTTCCTTGACGAGGAAGACTTGTACGAGTCACAGCCCAGCCGATATATTAGCCATCTCATCGGCCACGAGGGACCTGGTAGCATTCTGGCATATATCAAAGCAAAAGGATGGGCAAACGGGCTCTCCGCCGGTGCCATGCCCATCTGCCCCGGCTCCGCGTTTTTCACCATCTCTGTTCGTTTGACGCCGGAGGGGCTTAAACAGTATCGTGAAGTGGTCAAGGTGATCTTCCAGTACATTGCCATGATCAAGGAGCGACCACCTGAGAAGTGGATTTTTGATGAAATGAAAAACCTCGCGGAGGTTGATTTTCGGTTCAAACAGAAGTCCCCCGCTAGTCGGTTCACCAGCCGTCTGAGCAGTGTTATGCAGAAACCACTGCCCCGAGAGTGGCTGCTCAGTGGGTCGCTCTTGAGGAAGTTTGACCCCGATGCGATCACGAAGGCAATGTCGTATCTGCGGGCCGACAACTTCAGGATCATGGTAGTGTCTCAGGAGTATCCTGGGAACTGGGACTCTAAAGAGAAGTGGTACGGAACAGAATACAAAGTCGAGAAGATACCGCAAGACTTTTTGAGTGAAATTCGCAAGGCATTGGAATCCTCTGCCGCGGAAAGACTTCCAGACCTGCACATGCCGCACAAGAACGAGTTTATTCCCACCAGACTCTCCGTGGAAAAGAAGGAAGCGCCGGAACCTGCGAAGACACCAAAGCTCATCCGTCATGACGACCGCGTGCGTCTTTGGTTCAAGAAAGATGACCGTTTCTGGGTTCCTAAAGCGACCGTCCACATTAGCCTCAGAAACCCTCTGGTGTGGGCTACTCCCGCCAACCATGTCAAAGCTAAGCTTTACTGTGAACTCGTGAGAGATGCCCTGGTCGAGTATTCTTACGATGCTGAGCTTGCCGGATTGGACTATAATCTTTCAGCCAGCATATTTGGCTTGGATGTGTCCGTGGGTGGCTACAATGACAAGATGTCGGTCCTCTTGGAAAAGGTTTTGGTTAGCATGCGCGATCTGGAGGTCAACCCAGAGCGCTTCAAGATCATCAAGGAACGCTTGACTAGGGCCTACCGCAATGCGGAATACCAGCAGCCGTTTTACCAGGTTGGCGATTACACCAGGTATTTGACGGCTGAGAAGACGTGGATAAACGAACAATACGCGGCAGAGCTCGAACACATCGAGGTGGAGGATGTTGCTACCTTCTTCCCTCAGATCCTCCAGCAGACGCATATTGAGGTTTTGGCTCATGGAAATCTTTACAAGGAGGATGCCCTCAAAATGACACACCTTGTCGAAACCACCCTGCAGGGCCGTCCTTTGCCTCAGTCTCAATGGCACGTACGACGAAATATCATTCTCCCTCCTGGAAGCAACTATGTCTACGAACGGACCCTGAAGGATCCAGCGAATGTCAATCATTGTATCGAATATTATATTTTCCTTGGCAGTATCACCAACAGCCTGCTCAGGGCGAAGCTCTTGCTGTTCGCCCAAATGACGGACGAGCCTGCATTCGATCAGCTTCGGACACAAGAACAGCTTGGATATGTTGTTTGGAGTGGCGCGCGGTATTCTGCCACAACTATTGGATACAGAGTGATTATACAGAGCGAGCGGACAGCTGCATACCTGGAATCTCGGATAGACGCTTTCCTTACCAGGTTTGCCAACACCCTCGAGTCCATGACGGAGGAGGAGTTTGAGGGCCACAAACGCAGTGTGATCAACAAGCGATTGGAGAAACTCAAGAACTTGGGATCCGAGACTTCACGGTATTGGTCCCACATAGGATCCGAATACTTTGACTTTTTGCAGCACGAAGTGGATGCTGCGACCGTCAGGGTGTTGACCAAACCGGAGATGATTGAGTTCTACAGACATTACATTGACCCTCAGTCCCCAACTCGAGCCAAGCTCTCTATTCACTTGAATGCGCAGTCCGCTGGACAAGATAAGCCCGCGAACCCAGCGGAGCAGAAATCCAAACTGGTGGCGATGCTTGGTAGACATCTCCAGTCTGTCGGAATTGCCGTTGACACGGAGAAACTGAAGTCTGTCTTCGAGAAGGTGGACGTGTCCACGGGTGACAAGGACCAGATCCTGTCCACCCTTAGCACGTTCCTTATCTCCGAGATGAGGCTTTCTGACGAACAGGTGAAGCCGATTCTTGAACAGGGGAAGCAACTCCTAGGCTTCCATCTTAAGCAGCTTGGCCTCGAGTCTTCTGGAGCCGAGGACTCAAAGGAGACAGTGAAGCAGAACGGTGTCAACGGGGTCATCCGTAAAGAGCCTGAGTATATCACCAATGTTGCTGAATTCAAGGCCCGCCTCCCGGTCAGCGCTGGCCCTATTCCCGTTACTGATCTCAGTGAATTTGAGGATTTCGAGGCGAAACTTTGATGGTGATGGTCATCTGGTTTCGGACGTAGGGTGAGTCTGATGGGCAACTGTCACTTTGCATGTTGATTATGAACTTGTATGCGTTTTGGTCTGTGGTTCTATGTGTATCCATTGTTTGTTGGTCCAGGTGTGTGTGGGTTGTCGGTTGAAGGGTAGTGACGGACGGGGTAGACTCGGTGAAGTTATCTTTCCCTAATGTAAATTTAGAATAGTGTCCAATAGAATAACTAATTGCTTCTGCAATACGGCAATGACTTGGGTAGGAATCTTGCGTTAGCCTAGATGCCTCGTAGGTACTGTATACAAAGTCAGGGCGCTGCCTGGTCGGCCGTGGCTGGCTGCGGTCTTGGCGCGGCCGAATGTTTTCGCGAAGCTTTCACCTCCGTGCCAAGCCCAGAGTATCTCCGACTCGAGGCTGCGACGAAGCTCTCCTCGACCACTGTCCACCCAATTTCCTGCTCTGTTCCACGAGAATAGACGTCGTCCTTGCAACAAAAGCCTGGAAGCTCTTCATATCATTGCCCCCGAGCTTCCGTCAAGATGTCGACCATTACCGCGACTGCGATGCAAAGTACCCGACCGTATGTTCCAGCATCCCATCTAACAGCTCCGCCGGTCACGAACCGTCCGTTGCTGTCCTCTCCTTCGATCTGCTCTCCAACGCGTGGAAATACCATTGCTGACTGTTATTTCTTTGGCGATTATATAGACCCATTATCCCGAAGAGTTTCAACGCGAAACAGCCTGACACGATCCGTCTATACCCTCTCTCGAACTACACCTTCGGCACCAAGGAGACGCAACCCGAGGAAGACCCTTCAGTGCTGGCGCGTCTAAAGCGTCTTGAAGAGCACTACGAGAAGTATGGTATGAGGCGGACGTGTGAGGGGGTCCTCGTATGCCACGAACACAACCATCCTCACGTGTTGATGCTGCAGATCGCCAATGCTTTCTTCAAACTGTATGCTTCCCCTTTGCTTGGATATGCTTGAACTTTCTTTCAGTTTCATATATATAGAAGGAGCTGAGCGACTGCACCGGCAACTGCTGACACTCACGAAGCCCAGGTGACTACCTCCGCCACGAAGACGACGAGATCGAGGGTTTCAAGGCGCGGCTGAACGAGCGCCTCGCGCCTGTCGGGTCGCAGTTTTCCGGGGAAGGCGTCAACGATGACTGGCAGATTGGCGACACGCTCGCGCAGTGGTGGCGACCGAATTTCGAGACTTTCATGTACCCCTTCCTCCCCGGCCATGTGACGCGTCCAAAGGAGTGCAAGAAGCTGTATTTCATCCAGCTTCCCAAGAAGAGTGCGTATTACCCTGCTTTTTGCAACTGCGGCTCATCTAACCATCTTATCTACGCGTGTAGAGGTCCTCTCCGTTCCCAAGAACATGAAGCTTCTCGCAGTTCCCCTCTTCGAGCTGTACGACAACACCGCCCGCTACGGCCCCCAGCTTTCTGCGATCCCTCACCTCCTCTCGCGGTATAACTTCGAATTCGTCGATGAGAATGACAACGTGGTCGCTGTGACTCCTGGAACGCCGCTGCCGGACTACCAGATCCCACGGGTCAAACTCCTCGCTGGCGGGGAAGGGCCTGAGCATGGGCAGGAGCCTGGATTAGATGAATTTGCACCTGGTGGTGAGGGGGAGGAGCTTGAGGACCAGCGACAGCAGTAAAATCGCTGTTGCTGTAGTATCCGGCTCTCTGATTCATTGAGATGTTGATTTCTCGTTAGTTGATAGGGTACGTATCTGCCTATCCATTCTTATCCAGAGATACCCATTTTCTCAACACCCTTTCTCTTTTACAAGCGACCTAACTAACTAGACCACCACAGGCTTTCGAGGATCTGATAATACATGCCTTTTTTTTTTTCCTGTTCTTTCCCCCTAATCTATCATTATTCTCCAAAGGAAAGGAAGTTTGTACTACTGTACTCCGTGAGACCGGCGTTGTAAGGAGCGAGAATACCTTTGATGATGTTAATTCGATTGTTTTGTTTTCCCTAGGTTATGTTAGAATCGGCTTATTATTTGGCAACAGATGGAAACATGGCTTTTTTTCCATTTGTGTTTTAGTATTATCGAGTTCTTTTTCTCGGTCTTTCTCATCTTAAGCAACATGCACACGAGAATAGCGGCTTCGTCCACTGGATTTGGGATATGCGATGTGATGTCTTTACTCATGGTCACTCAAATCGCTCTTCTCTGTATTATTATTATTCTCGATGACGAGAAAGAAAAGGATAGCGATGTCTCTTTCTGTTTCTAATAGGGGCCTGGAGATTCATGGCCATGGAATGTTC
>Ga0207767_1000954_pt1 | contig 9244 bp, 7 predicted proteins | sample HigsolmetaGSP17D_FD_184845 | JGI IMG/M metagenome (GOLD analysis project Ga0207767, IMG submission 184845) | High solid enriched microbial communities from the Joint BioEnergy Institute, USA - SP1-7-D (SPAdes) | ecosystem: Engineered > Bioreactor > SSF (Solid state fermentation) > Aerobic >... | reverse complement strand
AAACTATTCCTCCAGCTGTCACCGCTGCTAACAAATGAGTATAGTAGTCGGACTGCAGTACTACCACGCAGCAAGCATCCTGATGACGATACACAAGCCGCGTCCTCAGTCGCCGGCGGGATTCCAAGCCGCGCGACTCATGCGCATTGAAGAGGTTGGTACCCTCCACAACCACTTCTTCTGGACCCTAAAACTATAAAAAACATGCATCTAATCTTCCTTTTCGCCGGACAAAAGAGGACCGTATCCACGCACATCGCAATCGTCACCGGCCTCGCAGTCTCCAACAGTGCGACAGAGAATGCCAATTTCACAGCGTGCCATGTTCTGAGTGCTTGTATGTTTTCCACTCCTTTCCCCCTCCCCGAACCAGACTAGTGGTGAATGTATCTCACGATATTTGCTTGATGGTTACCACGCAGATGGCTACTGTCTTCGCAACCCCCTGCAGCGCCAGGGCGCGGTCAGTTTCCTGGTCCGGGTCGAGAAGACGATGGGGTGGCGGACCTCGTGGATTGTCGAGGCGCTGGAGGAGCAGTGGAGGGAGCTGGATGGGTTGAGTAATGCGGAGACGTGAGAAAATCTTTTGTCTGTCTAGGTAGTATGATGTCGACGAAGTGCTTGTCTTGTATATAAATACTCTATTCAGAGTACGTACTTTATCTTCCCCATGCTGAATTTTACTGATCGACTGGTCATCAGAGCTCTCGACTACTATGTACTGTAGTTGAGCCTTACATGATCTCATGATGGGTATTCGACATGGGACATATTCAACGTATATATACATCCCGACGGCGCGTGACAAATTCTCCAGAGGAGAACATAGTGATTGATTTAATCATCTACACTTTCCCCGCCTCCGCCGCCTCCTCCTTCCTCCTCGCCTCCCTCATCTTCCTCTGCACCATCTTCGCATACCGGACCCCAAACCCATGGTTATACACCTCGCGCACCGCCTCCAGCGGCATATTATGCACCTCGGCATAGCAGAAGACGACAAACACCCACCCGAGGAAGCAGATGGCCGCGTAGAACCCGAACGCGCCCGACGGCGTCATCCCCCTCATCATGGACAGGAAGGTTGACGCGATGACGATGTTGCACCCCCAGCAGGTGACGGTGTTCATCATGGTGCCGAGGGAGCGGACCTCGAGGGGCAGGAACTCGGTGCCGACCCAGGCGATGGGCGCGACGCCGGCGGCGAAGAAGCCGACGTAGAAGATGATCGTGATCAGGAGGACGATGCCCGCCCAGTTGATCTCGCGCGTCTGGACGGACAGGTCGTGGCTGATGGGGATCCAGTGGAAGGCGATGGCGGCGACGACGAGGGAGAGGGACTGATCCGGTTGTCAGTATTGAAGTAGGAGATTTTTGTTGCTACGCTTACCATTCCGAGAACGGTGATCAGAAGGACCACCCGTCGACCGAATCGATCAATGGCCGCGAAGTTGACGAATCCAAATAGGAAATTGGCGCCTCCGACGACGATAGAGACCGCTACCGGCTTGTTGAAGCCGACCATGGAGAAGAGAGTCGAAGAATAGTACATCAGGGTGTTGAAGCCGCCAAGTTGGGAGACTGTACAGTACATTTGTCAATCGATGAGAAGTCCCTAAGAAGAAGGGAAGACTTACTGGCCATGACCGCGCACGCGGTAGTAAGAGCGCGCAGATTGGCCGGAACCGTGAAAAGCTGCTTAAACTGCCACGCGATGCTCTTATCCGCCACGCACAGCGTGGCCTCTTCGATCGACCGTTGGACCAACTGCACCTTGGAATCAACCTGCTCGGGGCTCGCGTGCGGGAAGATCGTCCTCAACACCTTCTTGGCCTCGTCGACCTTGTTATGTGAGATCAGCTGCCGCGGCGACTCGGGACACAAGGGCAGCGTCGCACTCAGCATAAAGGCCGGCGCCGCCCCGAGACCGACCATATATCTCCATCCGTGGGAGACCTCCGTGAAGGCGGCCCCCAGAGCGTAGGAGACAAGCTGCCCGCCGGCCACGCACAGGTTATCAAACACGATGAGCCTGCCCCGTGAGCGGGCAGGAGCGAGCTCCCCGATATAGAGAGGAATGATCATGGCCTATATGTTTAAAACTAGTATATTAAAAATACAATAATAATAATAATAATAATAATAATAATAATAATAATAATAATAATAATAATAATAATAATAATAATAATAATAGTTAGTACTAACCGCAGATCCAGCCCCCAGACCGACGACGAAGCGGCCAACTGTCATCTGGGCGAGGGAGTAGGCGGCTGCTTGGATCACCGCACCAGCGATGAACAGCACACAGCCGAAGTAGACGCCGAACTTGCGTCCGTACTTGTCAGACGTCATGCCCGCGACGACGGCGCCGATGAGGGCGCCTCCGGAGGTGATCGAGGTGATGAGTTCCTGCTCGCTCGACGTAAGGGCCTTGCCCAGGTCTGTTCCGAGCGTGACCAGGACGGCTGAGATGACTCCGGTGTCGTAGCCTGTGAGACTCAATTAGACACGGAGAATATAAAACAGCAATATAGTCATCTGTTCGCCCACCGAACAGGAACCCGCCCATCGACACTGTACAGGCTATGAGCCAGACCGTCTTCCCGCTGTCCGTGGTCTCGATCGAGTCGTCGATCTCGTGATCCTGCGTTACCACTTCATTGTGATGAGCTGTGCCCTTGTCATCCTCCAGGGATGTCTTCAATGTCTTCGAGTTGGAATCGCTGGTAGTCATTCTGGTCACACGATATGCAGGCTCCACAGAGATAATGCAATGGCTCGACGGGACTGAATGCGGTCAACGCAACGTCTTATCAATCGATATCTAAATCAACAGACGGAGATAATAATCTGGGGAGTGGACACATTCCAACCGACAGGTTCCAATGAGACATGCTCTAATTTAATACAAATCTGGGGATGGTGAACGAGCTCGATGACCGATCTGTCGTCACCCGAAGGCCCAGGGCGAGCAATGCATGGAGAGAACATCTCGTCCACTCGTTTGCTTAGCAGACGGGCTAAGTCTCCACGAGCAGAGGCGTGGAACGCGGGGTCCCCGGACTTTCCCCATGTTTCTGTTCCTTTTCTCCACATAATGCGGAGTGCATGGTGAAGTCCGGGGTGTGTTCCTGGGACGGCGTTGCGGGGAAAACTTCTGCTTTCAGGACCCATCGCCCAAGAAGATCAGACGCGGCGCGGCGCGGCGTCCGGACTGAGTCTAACGAGTTAAATCGATGCTCCTCCTCAGAGCTCGGCTATACAACGAGCTTGACGCAATTCTTCGATGACTGAATATCGGTACTGCTATTCTTCATGCAAGAAACTCGGTTATTGAAATCTAGTTCACTAAGCCAGTATCCCAGCCCAGATACTAGGGATTACCGTTGTCTTGGCTCCTTACGGGGTTACATTCCAACTCTCGATAACAGGCAATAAAGCGTGGTTGGGCAGATCGATCTAAGCGTGTTGAACCAATCCTTCTCACGTAACAGAAGTATAATGAAGACTCCCTGCATTCGAAGATTCTGGCACCGCGCGTTCCTTGACCATGGAATTGCTACCCGGTTCCTTAGCTTGTTGTTTGTCTATACAGGACAAGCGCGCTGCTGTCCCTGGATCCCGCCCGAGGCTCCGGAAGGGGAAGTTTCCCCCGCGCCCCACGGGGACGGCCCCCGCCCAACGATGTATCCGAGCGCAGATAGCTTCCCAACACGTCAGCAATGATGGAACCGTATCTGGATATTCAACGCAACGAACAGCTCTCAAGGAGACAACGGCCTGGATCGCCAGTGAGCATGTGATACGCATCACTACAGTTTTAGTGGCATGTGTATGTTGTGTTGGAGGGCATGGTTGAAGTCATGCTCTCCACTCCAAGCAGCACACGCTGCTTGAAAAGCCGTCTCCTTATAATCCATTTCACTTGTTATCTGAACACGCTTCGGATGATTTAAACATGATAACCCAGACAGACTTTATTTCACTCCTCAAGTCTCCCGTTCAACATCTCAACCTTCTTTGATTCTTGAAGTATCTTTGGAGCATCGACTGAGGTATTCAGATCACAAGTGTATAGCCATAATGTTTCCTGTTGTCGCTATTCCCTATGCAGTGCTCCTTCTTGTTTTCCTCCTTTTTTACTTCTTCATTTATCCGTTTGTGGAATACATCAGAGACCCAAAAGGTACTGAGTACCACACACTGTCTTGCACTGCCTTATGATCAGCTAACCAAACCAGGCCTCCGCAAGTTCCCAAACATGTCCCTTTTCTCGGGCATGTCCTACATCCCATATATGATCCTTGCACACGGAGGGTTCAGGTCCATGAAGCTCGTGGAGCTGCACAAGAAACACCCGATCCTTCGAACCGGACCCAATACCCTCTCGTTCGGGAATGCGCGGGCAATCAAGGACATCTACGGTCACAACACCAAGTGTACAAAAGATAAGTCCTATGAACTGACGGCGGGGACGCATTTCCATCTTGCGGATGTGATTGATAAACCGGAGCACGCGCGGAAACGCAAGGTCCTTTCATCCGCCTACGCCTTGAAGAACCTCGAGACGTGGGAGTACAAGGTTGCAGACAAGACGGAACGACTCATCAGACACATTGACAAGGTCTGCACCGAACCCCTCGCCCCGGGTATGGTCAGACCGGACCCAAAAGACCTGACTCTCGACTACCGAGCCTGGACGAATTTCTTCACCCTCGACGCCATCGCAGACATCGGACTTTCTGAGCGACTGGGCTTCCTCGACAAGGGGGATGACCTCTGTATCGCGCAGAAGAAGGATGGGACTACCTACGAAGTCCACCTCCGGGAGGCCTTGTACCCCACCGCATGCAAGCAGTCCCTGATCCTCTGGAACTACGACTGGTACCCCATCCTGAACAAGCTCGTGAACGTCATCCCATTCTACGGCCGGATGCAAAAGTCCTCCGACAATTGGGACGCGATCGTCTGGCGACGGGCCACCGAACGCCTCAAGCGCTACCAGGCCGGCGAGAAGCTGGACGACTTCTTCCAGGCCCTGATGGAGGACAAGAACGGCAACCCGAACAACCTCGAATGGGGCGAGATCGTGGCCGAGGTCAACATCATGATAAACGCCGGCAGCGTGACGACCTCCATCGCCATGACCAACGTGCTGTACCAGCTGCTGAAGAACCCCGAAAGTCTCCGCAAGCTGCGCGAGGAGGTCGACGCCGTCCTGGATCCGGATGAGGTCGTCGCACCTTACGACAAGGTCAAGCATCTGCCGTATCTCCGCGCCTGTCTGGACGAGTCGCTTCGACTGTTCCCGCCCACGTCGCACGGCCTGCCACGGGAGGTTCCTCCGGAGGGGATGTACATCATGGAAGAGTTCATCCCCGGCGGGACCTCCGTCAGCATATCGGCGCTGGTCGCGCACCGCGACGAAAAAGTCTTCCCACAGGCCGACAAGTTCATCCCCGAGCGCTGGCTCGGGGAGGAGGGCAAGGCGCTGCAGCCGTACTTCATCGCCTTTTCCGCTGGCGCGAGAGGCTGCATCGGCCGGAACATTTCCTACCTGGAGCAGACGGTCGTGCTGGCCTCGATTGTGCATCGGTACGAGTTTGCGCTCCCGGATCCGAACTGGGAGCTCAAGCGGCTCGAGACGATGAATCTGATCCTGGGCGAGATGCCTGTCAAGGTTTGGAGGCGGCAGTTGCAAGAGGCGTAGACTTGGCATACCTAGTCTCTGCTATTCCGGTTCCCTATGATGAATTTCGTTACGTGTAAATCCTAGATATGTCATGTGGCTAGCTAGTAATCAAAAATTACGGTTCACAAGTGAGATCCTTCATTTCATCCGAACAATATACCACCTTGGTTAGAGACAGTACTTAGTCTATCTGCATTCAATCGAATTGACCACCTCATCATTCATGTAACTTGATATCGTCCAGAAGAGGGAGATCCCCAACGCTTGCCAAGCAGAGGCAAAAAAATTAAATAAATTAGATATTAACCAGCCAACAACAAGTATGGGAGGCTTCAACATCGCCCAGTCTCATTCGAGTAGGTATGTACCTAGGTAAAGAAATAAACTGCACAAACAAGGAATCGTAGTCCCACCCCCGCCAGTCAATTGCAAATGCGGAAATTATCCCCGCGTTTCGACTCCATGCGGGGACCGACACTGGACTGGGTTCTCCGCAGCCGGAGTAACTTTCCCCGAATTGAGCCTGATTCAAAAGGGAAATATTTTCGCGGTCCTCGCTCCTCACCCCTGACTTGGCACTAGGTTGATCAGCACCTAATTGTGCTTTCTTTGAACGTCACCCCGTAATGGAAGACAAGGCTTAGGTACAGTACTATCAAGACACCAATCGGGAAACAAGGTCTGTTCAATACTGATCTCTCACCGATAAACTTTATAGAATTCTATCTTAACAGCCAGACGCAGAATGTTTCCTCAATGGCAAGGTTCTTCTCCAGCCAGAAACATTCACGGAAGATGCTCTGCAACGTTCCATTTTTGGTCTCCTCCGGTTGTTGCAGACTCGAGGAGTGTTATGGATCCCTGTCACTCAAACCGCCCCGGTTTGGGAAAATCTGGGGAAGTCGGGTATTGATCAAGCAAGAGTCCTTTATCAAACTCGGCTTTTAATATCAAGACTTGGCGTGTTGTCTAGCGTTTCTTAGTAGTATGCGGGGAAAGTGTGGAGATTCTGGTAGTGTGCGAAGTACTCTATCTGTATAGATCGTTGTTCTCTTCATGTGATCTGCTCAGGATTTTTCTACCCTTTTCTGGAGGGTTGCCTTCTGGTACTTCTGTCTTCCTCTCAGACACATTTATCCTCAGTCTTTTGCCTTTAATAATTTTTCCATCTTGATAATATACATCTGCTGTTTCAGAAAGATCCCATTGCCATGTCACGATGGAATTCTTTCCTCTCTTGATCCTGCGGTCACCAGGAACGCTCCGGGAACTCTCCAAAATACTTCAGCCTGCGAACGTCGCAGATGCCGTTGCTCTGGTCCTCATCACGCTTGCCGTCGCAGTCTATCTGTCGCGAGGCATCGCCTGGGACAGACCGGATCCAAATCGTCATCTATTTTATGAACGACCGCAATTGAAAGATGGAGCCGCGACAGAAGGGAAGAGACAGACCAGGAGCATCGCACAAAAGCTAGAAGAATCTGGCAAGGACATCGTCATCTTTTGGGGCTCCCAGTCCGGCACCGCAGAGGGCTTTGCAAACCGGCTTGCCAGGGAATGTCACGTCCGTTTTAGCCAGGAGGTGATAACTGCTGATCTCTCGGATTACGATCCAGAGACCATTGCCCTCATTCCGGCGTCGAAGATTGCGATTTTCATACTCTCGACGTATGGTGAAGGTGATCCCAGTGATAATACTGCCACATTCTTTGATTGGATCGAAAGAGCACAGGACGTTTCCTTGTCGAACCTCAAGTATGTTGCGTTCGGCCTCGGCAACAGCAACTACAAGTACTATAACCGGGTTGTTAATGTTGTTGTCGAAGCGCTTGACAGATTGGGTGCAACGTCTCTCATGCCTGTTGGCAAGGCCAATGATGCAGAGGGCGGTACGGAAGAGGATTTCATGGCTTGGAAGGACAACCTCTTTACTATGTTCAGGACAAAGCTCGGCTTTGAGGAACATGAGATCAAATATACGCCCACATTATCCGTCCAGGAAGATGAATCCTTGCAGCCAATCGATCTGTACCACGGGGAGCCGGTTCTTCAAAGGGACCACCCCAAAGTGGCGTCCCAGTACTCTCCCGTCAAGGCGTTGAGCGTCTCGGATTCACGCGAACTGTCCAGCGCCAAAGACAGATACTGTCTGCACATGGAGCTCGACATGAACGATCATCCAGAACTTACCTACAAAACGGGTGACCATCTCGCCATCTGGCCTTCAAACCCCGACGCTGAGGTCGAACGCCTCCTTCGAGCTCTCGGTCTTACGTCTCGTCGCGACACCCCTATCAGCACCAAGTCCCTCGATCCCGCCGTCAAGGTCAAAATCCCAACCCCGACGACTGTTGAAGCTATCTTCCGCTATTACCTTGAAATCTGCGCCCCCGTCAACCGAGACGGTATCCTGGGCCTCGCGCAGTTCGCTCCAACAGCAGAAGCAAAGTCCTATCTCCTGAAGCTGGGTCAAGACAAGGCGTTCTACGCCGACTTTATCAGCAAGATTCAGCTCAATCTCGGCCGTCTCCTGCAGCTCGCATGTCCATCAGAGACATGGACTTCGCTGCCCCTTTCCTATATCGTGGAAACCCTTCCACGCATGCAACCACGCTACTACTCCATCTCCTCCAGCAGCACAATCTCTCCGCGCAAACCGTCCATCACCGTGGCCGTGTCAGCAACGCCTCTCCCGAACAACCCATCAGAATTCATCCACGGCGTCACATCAAACTACCTCCTCGCCCTCTCACGATCTCTCCAAAACGGCGGAGCTCACCCACACAGCCTTACCTACCGCATCACTGGACCCTCAGACGCCCTACAGGGCGGGAAAGTCTTCGCACATCTCCGAAGGAGCAAATTCAAACTACCCAAGATGAGCAGTTGCCCGCTCATAATGGTCGCCGCAGGCACGGGGCTGGCCCCGTTCCGCGCGTTCATCGCCGAACGCCACAAGCTCCATTCCATCGGGAAGCCCGTGGGCGAGATGCTCCTGTTCTTCGGATGCCGCCGTCCCGACGAGGACTTTATCTACCGCGCGGAGCTGAAAGATCTTGAAACCGCGCTGGGAGGTAAACTGCACATCGTGACGGCCTTCTCTCGACTGGACGGTGAGCCGAAGCGGTACGTGCAGGATAGGATTGCCGAATTCGAGCACGACGTGATCAGGCTCATCGACGAAGGCGCGAATGTGTATATCTGCGGCAGGGCGGGTATGGCTCGAGAGGTGGAGAAGGCTGTTGGTGAGAGCATGAAGAGAGTGAAGGGTTTGACGGAGAATGAGGTCAGCGAATGGAGCAAGGCCGTTAAGAGGAAGAGTAAGTGGCAGGAGGATGTGTGGGGGTGAGATGTGGGAATGAAATCAGGAGTAGATATATCTCTATATAGATGACAGATATTGATTAAATAAACGAATAGTTTATTTGCCAGTGACTAATTATAGTAAGGGCTCTGGTGTCGAACTAATAATATTCAGGTGAGTTTTCTCCCTTCGGCTTGCTACTCGCTATGTATATCCTCCTCCCATTCATCTCGGGTGCCCCCCCC
>Ga0207767_1000953_pt1 | contig 9267 bp, 8 predicted proteins | sample HigsolmetaGSP17D_FD_184845 | JGI IMG/M metagenome (GOLD analysis project Ga0207767, IMG submission 184845) | High solid enriched microbial communities from the Joint BioEnergy Institute, USA - SP1-7-D (SPAdes) | ecosystem: Engineered > Bioreactor > SSF (Solid state fermentation) > Aerobic >... | reverse complement strand
CCTAGTTACATGTTGTGTGTGATCCAGAGTGATAAGCTGTGACGGCGCTCAGTCATAGTATTATTAGCTAAAACTATAGTAGCTTGTCATACAAAATCAAAAGCATGGAGAAGAAAAAGAGAGAAATCATAGCATTATAAGGTGGTTAATATCACCAAGTAGTTCTGGCAGTATTTTTTACTGCTTACTTGTTTGCTATGCTGTCATATTACCCCCCCCCTTCAAAAATACCTGCCCGCAGGTGTTCAGAGTCTAAGTAATTAGCTTGTTGTTATCTCTATGCTTCTCTGGGTCCTCACTATTCTCCCAGCATCTTAACCACTCTTTTAGCTGCTTTGAGGGTTCAGGCAGGTCTGAGTAGCACTTATAAAAGCTTTATAAATAGTGCAGTGAGCCTATAAAATTTGCTGCTGGGTATTATGTTGAGTCATCATTATAGTTTATTTACTTAACCTTATACTGCAGCTTCTCTCAATGTAGATAGACTGTTAAAATTTTTTCTATCTCTCATTTATATTTCTTATTAACCTCTATAGCTGGGGAAGGATTCTCAATCTGGCCTAAAAAAAGTCAGTAACTACTTTCTGAAGCTTATCTGATGAGAATACTAAATGCATGTGGATTAAGGCTAGTAAGTCCAGCTTATAAACATTATTAATTTGTTCAACAATGTGGTAGAGGCCTGCCATCTGGTAGTTCAGCTTGCAGCTAGAACAGTTTATTTTTTAGATACAGGCTAACACCTATATTATATCTCCTACCTTGAAATTAATAACTCTTCAGTGCTAATTTGCCTGTTGCTGCTGGGAGTTCTGAGCCTTCTCAATGAGCTTCTGAGCATAGTTTCAGGTAGCTTCTAGGTGCTGGACCTATTTTCAGGCATCATTTCAGTTTAAACACTTTATAGCAGATTGATCTAGGAGTTGGGGCTGTTGCCAGTTAAAAAAGATCTATAGTATCACATCTTGATTAATCAAGAATAGTGGGACCTCAGTTAACTCATGAAGCAGAACTGCTGCTGCAAAGTTTATTATTAGTAGCTAATCTGATTAGTTATTCTGGTAGTAGTTAATAAAGAGTCTAAGGTGCTGTGCTATATGCTGGTTTATTATCTCTGTTTAACTATTTGTCTGAGTATGGTTTGCAGTGGAGAGCCTCAGCTTCACACCTAAAATTTAACAGAATTTATTCCAGAAGTTTAAAATAAACTGAGATTTCTGGTTTGATATAATAGTGTTTAGGGGTTCAGTTCACTGGTAGATATATATTATAAAAAGCCTTGCTATATCTTAAGCTGTAGTAATCTTGTGGTATAGAATAGATATTAGCCTTTTCCCTAAGCAGTTTACCACTGCAAAGACAGTATTGTAACCATGTCAGTTCTTAGAAAAGCTTTAGAAGTTTATTAAAATATGTTTTTATAGCTGGTCTGATATAGGCAGTAACTGCAACAGTTTAAAAAGCTTATTACACAGGTTCTGAATTCACCAGCATATGTGGCAGTTGGCAATATACTAATTAATATTTTAAGTTATACCTGGCTAGTAATACCTTTCTGTTAGCAGTTTCCTCATCTTATTTCTTTCAGGGTGGGCAGTAGAAGCCTGGCAGTGCATCTTATTTAGAAACTATATTTAAAGGTTTCTCTTATTTGGCACTATCAGCTGATTCTAGTTATACAATAACAGATTTTTCTTTAGGGACCATGAAGCCTTTTCTTCAGCAGCTGCCACCTAGAGGTTTGTCAGAGATTTATAGATATAGTTAATCTATAGCAGACAGTCTGCTAAATGCAACTTCTTCTGAATTAGCACTAGCTCTGCATGGGGGTTTTTTATTTCTTGTATAATGTAAGGGTCAAGCCATTCTGTCTTTAAAAGCTGCTGGGTTCAGTATTTCTTTTTCAGGCTATTCTAGGCTTCCACTATTGCTGGCTGCTGAAATAAAGTATCTGCTAATGGGTTTTGTTTCTCTGAGCAGTATCAAATTATAAAGTAGAACTAGGTGAGATATTTAGCCTACTTTATCTGCTGTGAGATCAGGACCTTAGTTGTCATGAAATATTTTAAAGCCTAATAATTAGTTAAAATATTAAAGGGGTCTTTCTACTGCAAGTTTTTTAGCTTTAATTACTATTTTTTTAAGGCCTGTATGATAGCTAAGAGCTCCTTATTATGGATTGCATAGTTGCACTCTGCCAGTGCTATAGTTTTTAAAAAATAGGTTATTGGGTGCCATTGTCTATTCTCATCTATATCTAACTAAGAGAGTACTTCAGCAACCACCCTATCTGAAGCATTAGTCTCTAGCTTGATTGGTTGATAGAGGTTATAATAGATCAGTATTAAAACAGATATTAGCTGTTTCTTAAGCAACTTAAAGGCCTAAAGATACTGGGAGTTGAAGTTAAAGGGCATGTCCTTTCTTGTAAGGTTAAACAGAGGTCTTGCAATATGGCTATAGTTCTTAATAAACCACCAGTAGAAATTGCAAAAGCCTAGGAAGGATTGCACTCCCTTAACTGTGGTTAGAGACTCTCAGTTCTGGATCACTGCTACCTTCTCTGAGTCAACCTCTATTTCATTAGTGCTGACAATGAAGCCTAGATACTTGATCTGAGTAATATGGAATTTACATTTCCTGATGTCTGCTTGAAGCCCTGCCTCTTGAAGTTGATTTAGCACTCTGATAACATGCTTCTGGTGCTCTAGTTCATTCTGGGAATAGACTAGTATATCATCAATAAAGATGGTCATAAACTGGTCCAGATAATCCAAAAAGAGGTTGTTTATATATCTCTGGAAAGTGGCTGGTCCATTGGTGAGCCCAAAGGGCATCACCTAATATTTGTAGGCTCTATAGCAAGTCTGGAATGTTGTTAGATCTTCTGACTCAGGATCCATCCAGATCTTATAAAATACCTGCTGGATGTCAAGTTTAGTGAAGATTCTTGCTCAACTTAGGTGTTCTAGGGTCTCATTAATTAATAGCAGAGAGTAGTGATTCTTCTTTGAGATGGCATTTAGCTTCTGATAATCCACACAGAGGTGCAACCCCCCATTAGCCTTGCAGACAAAGAGGATTAGGGAAGCAAAGAAAGCTTTACTAAAAACTATAAAACTCTTACTCAGGTTCTTCATTAGGTATTTCTTGGTAGCTTCCAGTTCCTCAGCAGATTGCTTGTACAAGGGGCTATAGCCTAGAGAGTTCTTCTCAGTGAGCTCAATGTAGTAGTTATAAAAACAGTGTGGTGATAGCTGATCAGAGGCTTTCTTAGAGAACACATTCCACCAGAGACAGTAATATGCCAGAAGATGTTTATCCAGATAGGCCTCTTCATCCTCTTCTGTTGGTGGAGATCAGGTTTTTTCCTCAATAATCTGGTCAATCTTATGGAGACTGATAATGAAGGTTTTGCTCTCTCAAGCCTGGGCAGAGCAGTGGAAGCCTGCAGCCCCAATTAAGGCAATGTTAATCTTCAAGGGTTTCTTTAGGGGTTTCTTTAAAGGCTGTAGGCAGTGCTGTTTTACAATAGGTCCTATCCCTTGAAGGGCTTAGTTCATCTTGGCTAAATCCAAATGCCTATCTATAGCAGCAGTTTGGGGCAGTTAATACCTAGCAGGTCCAGCATCTGGAACTTGCTGCTGGGTATTTGCCTCATCTCCTGCAGCCATGAGCTCATTGAGCTCTGGATGCTGGTCTGGTCAAATCAAGCATCTATTCTGTACATTCAACCAAACATCTTGCTCCTCACACCACTTCTGGCCTAGAATCATGTCATGATGCTCAAGGTTGGCTATGAGCATAGGCACATCAGCCTGCCAGCACCCATCAACTGCTAGATGCAATATAATTGTGTGGGTGATTTGTTCTTCAGTCTGGCCATCATAACCCTGGATGTGGCAATCAGAGTTCAGGAGCACTACTGATGTTTGGAAGTATTTAGCCACATCCCTTGCACAAGAAGTATTAATAAATATAGATCTGTTGGCTCCAGAGTTGACCAATGCCTTCAGTTCCACACTTAGTTCATTTCTTGATATATGATTAAGTACAATAAAGTGATTGCCATCAAGCAACTTGCTCATGTTTAGCAAAGATAGGTCAACCTTATAGCTTTTCCCTAGAAAGGAGACTTTCTCTAGGGTAAAGCTTTTTCTAAATTTTGATTCTCACCTGATACTTCCTTTTTCTCTTTCAGGGTCTTAATCTCCAAGGCCTTCTTGTGGGGGCAGTATGGGGTGATATAGCCAGTTTTCTTGCAGTAGAAGCACTTTCCTTCCTGCATCAGTTCTGCCCTTTGTTTATCATCTAGTCTGCTAGCCTTGGAAGCTGCAGGTGCAGCAGTCCTGGTGGTATATTTGTCACAGGGTTCAGCAGCAGGAGCAGTTCCAGCAGGTTTGTAGAACTTGTTCCAGGCCTTGGACTTTTCAGCATTGATCTGCAGAGTGTATGCTGCCTGAGAACAGGCAGTAGAGAATTCATCAAAGATTCTAAAAACATGATAGTCTTAGGTGGTCAGATTCTAAAATTTATTAGTGAGCTTGTTAAAAAGCTCCTCCTTGTAGTCTTTTAAGTGCAGCTGGGATTCACCTACCAGATGCATGAATTCTGCTAAAAAGTCATGGTATTTCTGGTGTGATTCCATCTGGAGGTAGTGCAGTTGGTGTCTAGCTATCATACAGTAGTTCAGATCAAAGAAGATTGATTTCAGGTGCTTGAAGACCTTATCAGCAGTCTAGTACTGGTTCACTGAGTCTTCTTGAAATTGGGGAGCTGCATGTCTGGCAGTGCACCCATTAAGGCAACTCTGCACATATGCAACTTGAAGCAGATTGCTGGAGTAATAATCAGCATTAGCATTTAATTTGTCTTTTATCTGGGCTATTTAATCATCAAACTTGGGTTCCTTTTCATCAGTTAGAATGGGTGGGTCTGGAAGCTTGACAGTGTGCCTGAGTTAATCAGGGACAGGGGTAGTTCTACAATCTCCATGAATTCTTATAGCTATCTCTGCAAAGGCATCTTGATATTTGTTTCATTTAATAATGAGTTCAATGATCTGACTTTCTCAGGCATTGAGTTGCTGGTGGAGGTTCTCAGTGTGATATTCTGCACAATTAATCTGATGCTTTTTATCCTTCTGATCAGCCTCCCACATGCAAAGAAGGCCTTCAAAGAGTTCTTCTGGATCATTTTGATATTTGGCAAGGAATTCAGTCTTGGTAATTGTTTCTGGCTCATTAATTCCTTAAGGGAGAATAGAAATGTGTTGAGATTCTTCTGGTTTGAGGGATTCCTCAACCACACTGGTTAAATTAAGGCTTGTAGGCTTGTCAGCAGTTTGAGCCATCTTATTATTCTTCTGGGTTCTGGGTTCTGGAGGTCCTTGATCTAGGCTGCAAGGTTCTGGAGTCTTGAAAATTAAAAGAAAGAAGATTTGTCTACCCCCAAACACATGTAGAGTTGCTTATCACTCTGGATCACACATAACATGTAACTAGGGTAAACAAGAGGGTTTGATAAAATAAGAAGTTTAGGATTGATGCTTTTGATTATGTGACAGCGCCCAGTCATAGTATTATTAGCTAAAACTATGGTAGCTTGTCATACAGAATCAAAAGCATGGAGAAGAAAAAGAGAGAAATCATGGCATCATGAAGTGGTTAATATCACCAAGTAGTTCCGGCAGTATCTCCCACCGCCTATTTGTCCGCCACGCCGTCACAATCAACAGCAAATCACCCACAAATCAATGGACAATCAGAAAGAATAATTCAGACTGTAAAACAATATTTATAACACTACCTTGACTATAAGCAGGATAATTGAGTTGAACTTCTATTAATAGCTTAATTTGCTATTAATAACTCAAAGAATGCAACCACCTATAAAACACTGCATTTTGCAAATCTAGGAAGGCATCCAAGAATGATATAAAATCAAATTAAAAGAGAACATGGATCTGAAAAAGCTATAGTTATAACTGCTAAACTAGAACAATTACACTTGCAGATTGCCAAAGACATACAATAAGCTGAAAATCAGATAAAGCAATACTACAATTAATACTGCAAGGACACACCAAACCTGAAAGAGGGAGAGAGAGTCTACCTCTTAAAACAAATAAAAGATCAGAAAAATTTCAACCTGAAAAGCAGATAACTGAGTGACAAACTAAACACTGTCAAATATAGATCATTCACAATCAAGAGAAAACTACTCAACAACAATTATAAACTCAAACTACCAGAAAGAATAAAGGTTTACTCAATATTCCACATCTCCCTACTTGAATCAACATCCAACAAAGAATCAAGCCAAGACAAAGCAACTGAAGAAGAATGGGAAGTTGAAAAGATCTTAGCAAAGAAGTCAAAAAAAAAAGAATTTATTACCTCATCAAATAAAAAGAATACCCACTGAAGGAAAGCACTTAAAAACCAGTCAGAAACCTAAATTATCCTGAGAAAATTCAGGAATTTCAACATCAAAAAAAGAAAGTGAGAATGCTAAAATTTTATTAATTTAACTATCTGATAATTGCAGAAGAAAGGGATTCTCTGACAAAGAAAAATTATTAATTAAGATATTTTAAGTCTTGAAATTCAACTCTCTTTGTTCTTCCTCCTCTAACTTTTCAAGCTTCTTAATCTTCTTTATTTTCCAAGCAATAAAATCATCAGCTCTTTTTTGAAGAAGTTGCTCTTGCTTTCAGAGACAACAAGACTGAGCCATAAGAACTTCAATCTCCTCTTAAATTTTCATCTCTTTTGCACAGATTTTTTGTTGAGCTTAAATCAATTGTTTCCATTCTGCCTCTGAAAACTCAGATTGAGTATTAACACATTTCTGATAAGCATAGATGCATTCACTGCAACAAGCAGAGTCCTCCAACTTAACACAGAACTTATTAAGACAAGTGCAATAATTGCAAGAAAAAATCATGGTGAACCCCTTCTCAAGAATTTGACATTTCAGATTGTTTCTACAAATACTGGAATCAGTTGCCATTTTGACCAGCACATTGAGAAGATGGAGAAAACTAAAAGAAAGAACCTTATTAATACAGGAAAGATTACTACTTATGCCTTTTAAGGACAAAAGCCTTAGAGAAAGGGGGATTGTCAGCAAAACCCTAAAAGCAAAAATTACATAAATGCAAGAAATAAAGATAATCTGAACCAGTCAAATCATAAAGTATGACAACATATTAAGGGATTGGATCATATCAAGAAATTGAATTATATCAAGAAATTGGATCATACCAAGGAATTAAATTATATTGAGAGATTGGACAAGTAAAGAATGTGATATAATAGGATAAACATAAATAGGCCCAACTACCCAGACATGTATTTAGTCTACTATGTCTTATTCTTATACAGATCTTAGAATCAATATAGGGAATCTTCTTGTTACTTATTAAAGCTTTCTATTAACCTTCACTCATATTAAGAAGCCTACAAGTCATTTGGTTACCTGGGAGGTTACTGTTACAAGGGCATCTCTAGATTCTAGTCAGAAGAAGAAATTACTTATTTCCGGACAATTATGTGACTGGATCAGTGCAATCAATTCTTGGCATACTGATTCAACTGATCCGGGGATCAGAGGATCAGTTCAAAGTCCTACTAATCTAAATAATTCAAGACTATGAGCTATTCCACAAGCCTCAGAGACCTAGGAAGACAGCATGTATATAAAAATACTCCTTTCAGACAGATTCTGACCCCCATGGTTGACTCACATAGCAACCTGTCATATAGGCATTGCTAGTAACACAGGTCTATTCTTGCTCTTATATTGCTCACCCTCTTGTTTCTTGTCTTCAAGATAAACCAACAACCCCTTTAGGTCTAGTTATCTAGGCCTGTCATTACAGTTACCGGATTACCCTATATTTTGACAGCTTATCACTCTGGATTGCACACAACATATAACTAGGGTAAACAAGAGGGTTTGATAAAGTAAGAAGTTTAGAATTAATGCTTTTGATTATGTGATGGCACTTAGTTATAGTATTATTAGCTGAACCTATGGTAGCTTGTCATACAGAATCAAAAGCATGGAGAAGAAAAAGAGAGAAATTATGGCATTGTGAGGTGGTTAATATAGTCAAGTAGTCCCAGCAGTATCTCCCACCGCCTACTTGTCTGCCACGCCATCACACAAAGAACCATCAATCCTAATGGTATAAGGTTGTCCCAAAGGATTACCAAATCAGCACCAGTGAGAATAGCTGGACAAATGATGAATTAAGTGTTATAGACTAGAAAGGAGGTCATGTGATGGATTGTCTATAATTTATTTCCATGATCCAATTCTATAATTCAATTCTACAATCTAACCCCATGATCCCTTTCTATGATCCAGGAACCCAGGAAGACAGCATGTATATAAAAACACTCCTTTCAGACAGATTCCGACCCCTGTGGTCAACTCACATAGCAACCTGTCATATAGGCATTGCTAGTAACACAGGTCTATTCTTGCTCTTATATTGCTCACCCCCTTGTTTCTTGTCTTTAAGATAAACCAACAACCCCTTTAGGTCTAGTTATCTAGGCCTGTTGTTACAGGCTCATCCAGTTGCATTTATTGCTACAATTGTAGTAACCCATTTGTGGTTTCCAGGTTGTATAGTCTTTGCATGACTTTCTCTTGTCTCTGAACTGCAGACAACTTTAGCAGTTGATATCACACTCATTTGAAAGCCAGTCTCATCCATATTATAGATATCTTGCTCAAGGATCCCATATTTCTGAATAGCATCATGAAACTGTGTAAACCAGCCCTTAATAAGCTCTGGATCTTCGCATTTAGCTCGCTGATAATTGTACTTTCGGCTGTATTTAGAGCAAAGTTCTTTATGGTGCTTGATAAACTGGTTTACCCAGTTCTCCCCAATAGAAGCTTCTTGAGATGAAGATAACCGCGCAGAAAGCAACAATTGCGCTAGATAGCATACTGTTGATATTCATGGAGGTAAACCATATCAGTCCATATCAAGAATCCATGCTGAAAGTGTAGATTCTTCAGTATCTGTCAATTTGCAACAATTTGCAGTTGAATTTTTGCGAGCAGTAGTCCCATTAATACATGTGATAAAGGTCCTTGGAGGCACGTCAAAAGCTTTGGCAGCTGCAGTTTTTGATGGAAAAAGACCTTTCTTATAGGCTTCAAGTGCTAATTGCATACGCCCTTCTTTTGATATATCAGCCATGACGCGGTGCGTTGGTAAATCGCGATAAATCCGATGATAGG
>Ga0207767_1000924_pt1 | contig 9590 bp, 10 predicted proteins | sample HigsolmetaGSP17D_FD_184845 | JGI IMG/M metagenome (GOLD analysis project Ga0207767, IMG submission 184845) | High solid enriched microbial communities from the Joint BioEnergy Institute, USA - SP1-7-D (SPAdes) | ecosystem: Engineered > Bioreactor > SSF (Solid state fermentation) > Aerobic >... | reverse complement strand
GCATGCGCCCGGTCACGGGAATGGCGGATCAACGTCCGTTCGGACGCAGCACCACCAGCGTAGCGAAGTGGTCGGACGGCCAGGTCCCGTCCGCGCCGGGCGTATCCAGCACCACCCGCGCCTCGACGAGGTCGAAACGCCCGGCCTCGGCGAACACGTGGTCGATGCGGCGGCGCACGTCGAAGAAGTGCGGATTGAGCGTGGTCACGCCGCGGACATCCGCGTCGGGGTGCAGCGCGCCGTAGACGTCGACGAAGCCGTCCAGCGCATCGAGTTCCGGCGCGCTGGCAGCCGCATTGAAGTCCCCCAGCACGAGCGCGGGTGCGCCGTCGTCGTGACGGCCCATGAAGGTCCGTCCGTCCTGCAGCTGGCGGCGGCGCAGGGCCTCGCCCTCGGGCGTGTGGTGCAGGTGGGTGAAGTAGACATCGATCGGGTGGCCCGCGGACTGCAGGCGCGCGTGGCCCATCGTGCGCGAGTCCGCGCGGGGCTCGAGCGCCGTCCAGTCGCGCGACTGCACCGGCAACCGGGTCAGCAGCGCATTGCCGTAGCGGTGCGCCTGGCCTTCCGGATCGGTGGAGACGAACTGCACCGAGTAGCCGAGCGCGTCGCCGATGGTCTGCGCCTGGTTCGGCAGGCCGTCGAACTGCAGGACCTCCTGCAGCGCGATGACGTCGGCATCGAGCTCGCGCAGCTGTTCGACGATCAGCGGCAGGCGCTTCGGCCACTCGGCCTTGTCGTGGTAGATGTTCAGCGTGACGACCCGCAGGTCGGACGACCCGGCCGTAGTCGCGACGTCGGGACGCGTGTGCGGTGCGCTGCACGCAGCGAGCACACAGGCGAGCAGGGCGGTCAGCAGGTGCTTCATGGCGCGGCGTCTCCGGTCGGAATGGTGTCGGTCCGCAACACCGGGTAGAGGTTGTAACGGTCATCCCAGGCGCTGTGGCGCTGGTAGAAGAAATCCAGACGCGCGTCCGCGCTCGCCGCGAATACCGCGTCGTCGCGCAGCTTCGCCTCGAATTCGGCGCGCAGCGCGGGATCGGTCGCCAGCATCTGGCGCGCGACCTGTTCGGCCACGTAGTCCTCCATGTACTCCTTGCGCTCGAAGTGGTTGTTGAAGCGGCCCCATGCGGCGAGCGCGTCGGGCGCCTGCGGTTCGAGCAGGGCGGCAACGAGGCGCGCTTTCGGCTGGGCGATCGGCACGAACAGTGCGCCGGCGCCGATGTCGTGCGGTTCGCGCCCCCAGGCGCCCTGCAGATCGAGGCGCTGGTGGCCTTCGACGGAGGTCGCGCCCGGGCTTGCCTGCGATGCGCGGAACGCTTCGGTCGCTACCGCCGTCTCCGACGACGTGAGGGTCCGGAACGTGATGCTGTGTTGCGCCAGCTTCTCTCCCACCCAAGCAGCGTGCGCGGCGGGGACCAGATAGCCGCCGCGCGGCAGCGTGATCTCCAGCGACGGTTGCAGCGTGTCGCGCATCGGTACCCGCCACAGCTGCGGCGTGCTTTCGTCGTAACGGGTCATCAGCTGCCCCGAGATCTCCGACGGTGTGCGCGTGTACGCGTAGCCACGGAAGTCGACGGTGTGGCTGGCATCGGTCGCCTTCCACGCGAGCGGTGCGCGTGTGCCGCCGAGCGCGGCCGCGCGGGCATCGGCCTCGCGTGCGATGCGCATCCACTCGCGGCCATGCCGGGCGATCTGCTCGACCACCGACACCACCGTGTTGCGGGTGATGCGCACGCGCACCGGGTACGCCTTCCACGAATGCGTTTCGACCAGCATCGCGATGCGGTTGCGCAGCAGGAAATAGCCGGTCGAGAACCGCGGCGGCGAGACGCCGTCCTCGAAGCCCGACGCCGGGTTGTCGTGTTCGACGAACGACGGGTAATAGGGCAGGGGCAGTGAACCCTGCGCGGCCAGATCGTTCATCACCGCGTCGCGGAACGTGCGGCCGACTGCGCGCAGCGCGTCGTCGCCGGCATGCACCGGCTCGACCTGGATCGAGATGTCGTGCTCGAACTGCGCGCCATTGGTGGCGTGCAGATCGACGTAGGCGATCGGATCCCAGGCCTCGACCAGGGCCAGCATCGCCTGCATCTCCGGCGCATCGGCCTTGGCGTAGTCGCGGTTGAGGTTGTAGTTCTGCGCGGTCGTGCGCCAGCCCATCTCGCGCGGACCGCGCTGGTTGGGCCGGTTCCAGGCGCCGAAGCGCTCGTGGCCGTCGACGTTGAACACCGGCACGAACACCAGCACCACGTCCTCGAGCGCACCCGGCGCCGCGGTGCCGTCGAGCAGTTCGCGCAGCGCGAGGAAGCCCGCATCCTTGCCGTCGATCTCGCCTGCATGGATGCCGCCCTGGACCAGCACCACCGGCACGGCGGCCGCGCGTGCGGTCCCGGGATCGAGATGGCCGCTGCGGCTGGCGACCAGCGCCTGCATCGGCCGGCCTTCGGGCGAGGTGCCGAAACGCACGCAGCGCACGGCATCCGGGTGCAGGCGCGCGAAGGTATCGCACAGCGCGATCACCTCGTCGTAGCGGCCGGTCTCGACGAAGCCGCTGCGCTCGGCGATGGTCACGCGGGGATCGTCGGCCGCCCATGCCGCGGTGAAGGACAGCAGCAGGGCGAGGGCGAGCGGAAGGCGGGCGGGAGACATGGCGGGATCCGGGCGGGCAGTCGCCCATGATGCCGCACGGCGCCGCCCCGCCCAAGGCACCACGTCGCAGCGGCGGGACCCGCGCCCGGCACTTGCCGCAACGACCGCCCGCGTGGCAGCCGCGGCCCCCGCCGCCGGATCGGGTAGGCTGTGCGACCTTTCCGAACGCCTGCGCCGCCGATGACGACGACTGCCCAGACCGGCAACGGGCCGATGCCCCGCCAGATCTCCTACATCATCGGCAACGAGGCGTGCGAGCGCTTCAGCTTCTACGGCATGCGCAACATCCTGGTGCCGTTCCTGATCAGCTCCATCCTGCTCGGCTACCTGCCGAGCGAGGGCGACCGGGAAGCGCAGGCCAAGGACATCTTCCACATGTTCGTGATCGGCGTGTACTTCTTCCCGTTGCTGGGCGGATGGCTGGCCGACCGCTTCTTCGGCAAGTACCACACCATCCTGTGGTTCTCGCTGATCTACTGCGCCGGCCACGCGTGCCTGGCGATGTTCGAGAACAATGCCAACGGCTTCTACACCGGCCTGTTCCTGATCGCGCTCGGCTCGGGCGGCATCAAGCCGCTGGTGGTCTCGTTCTGCGGCGACCAGTTCGACCAGACCAACAAGTCCAAGGCCAAGGTGGTCTTCGACGCGTTCTACTGGATCATCAATTTCGGTTCCTTCTTCGCGTCGCTGCTGGCCCCGCGCCTGCTCGACAGCTACGGCCCGGCGGTGGCGTTCGGCGTGCCGGGCGTGCTGATGTTCATCGCGACCTTCGTGTTCTGGCTGGGGCGCAAGCAGTACACCAACGTGCCGCCGGCCCGCCGCGATCCGCACGGGTTCTCCGAGGTGGTCAAGACCGCGCTGCGCGCGCGCAGCGCGGGGCGGATGCGGCTGGGCCTGCTGGTCGCGATGACCGGCGTGACGACCGCGGTGGTGATGCTGCTGCTGTGGGCGCTCTCGGCGACGGTGGGGCTGTCGTGGTGGCCGACCGACTTCGGCTTCGTGATCACTGCCTGCCTGGCACTGGGCGTGATCATCGCCCTGGGCGGCTGGGGGGCTTCGTTGCAGATCGAGCGCGCGCGCGGCCTGCATCCCGATGCGGCGGTCGACGGCGTGCGCGCCGTGCTGCGCATCCTGATCGTGTTCGCGCTGGTCACGCCGTTCTGGTCGCTGTTCGACCAGAAGGCCTCGACCTGGATCATCCAGGGCCGCGAGATGATCGTGCCGCATGCCGCGTGGTGGTGGCCGAGCTGGCTGATCGACAACCCGGCGCAGATGCAGGCATTGAACCCGCTGCTGGTGATGCTGCTGATCCCGTTCAACAACCTGGTGCTGTACCCCGCGCTGCGCCGCATGGGCTTCGAGCCGACCGCGCTGCGCCGCATGGGCTGGGGCATCGCGATCTCGGGCACCTCGTGGATCGTCGCCGGTGGCCTGCAGATCTGGATCGACGGCGGACAGGAGGTCTCGCTGGCGTGGCAGTCGCTGCCGTACCTGCTGCTGACCTTCGGCGAAGTGCTGGTGTCGGCGACGGCGCTCGAGTTCGCGTACAGCCAGGCGCCGCAGGCGATGAAGGGCGTGATCATGGCGTTCTGGTACCTCACCAGCACCTTCGGCAGCCTGTGGGTGCTGTTGACCAACGCGGGCGTGCGCAACGAGGCGGTGACCACCTACATCGCATCGACCGGCCTGAGCGAGAACGCCTTTCTGATGTTCTTCTTCGCGGGCTTCGCCTTCGTCGCCGCGCTGGCCTTCGGCCTGTACGCGCGCCGCTACCCGATGCAGGACCATTACCGCGTCGCCTGACGCGGGAGCACACGCATGAGTTTCGGTCCCGTGACCCTGTTCCTGATCGCGATCACCGTACTGGTGTCGTGGCAGGCCTTCGAGAAGCCCAAGCTGGCCGGCCGCCTGATCCTGTGGCCGCCGGCGATCGACCGCCACAGGCAGTACGACCGGTTGATCGGGCACGGCTTCATCCACGCCGACTGGCAGCACCTGATCTTCAACATGATCACGCTGTTCTTCTTCGGCGCCGGCATCGAACGCGCGTTCGCGCCGTACATCGGTCCGGTCGGCTTCCTGCTGTTCTATCTCTCGGCGATCCTGGTCGCGATCCTGCCGACCTATCTGCGGCATCGGCACGATCCGCACTACCGCAGCCTCGGGGCGTCGGGCGCGGTATCGGCGGTGCTGTTCGCCTCGATCCTGATCAATCCCTGGCAGCTGCTGCTGGTGTTGTTCATTCCGATGCCGGCCATCGTGTTCGGCGTCTGCTACATCGGCTACAGCATCTGGATGGACCGGCGTGGTGGCGACAACATCAACCACAGCGCGCATCTGTGGGGCGCCGGTTACGGCATGCTCTTCACCGTGATGATGGAGCCGCGCGTCATCGGCGCATTCCTGCAACGCCTGACCTCGCCGTCCTTCTGACGCATCCGCGTCGTCTTGTGGGCGCACTGCTCACCGCATCTGCATCGCGTGCATGTTAGTTCTCCGGGCACATCCACAAGGAGTGCCTTCATGGCGATCACGCGAGCCAAAGCCACCGCCCTGCTCAACAAGACCGAGATGGGGCTGTACGACGACAGTCGCAGCAACGCCGTCCGCGGCCACAGCGATGCGCGTCTCGCCCAGCTGATCGGACGCGCACGCGCCGCGCGCGATCGCGCACGTGATCTGGAAAAGCGCCAGCGAATCGCATCGCGTGGCGCCACGGGCAGCAAGTCGGGACGCAGCGGACAGGCCAATGCGCGCACCGGTGAGAAGGCGGCGCTGCTGGCCGACATCCTCGAGCGTTTCGAGACGCAGCAGGCACAGGTCGCGAAATCCGCGAAGGCCACAAAGGCCAGCAAGACGACGAAGGTCGCCAAGGCGACCAAGGCGACGACGCCTGCGAGGACGGCCAAGGTCGCCAAGGGTGCAGACGCGAAGAAGACGCTGAAGACGAGCAAGTCTGCCGAGCCCAGGGCCAAGCGTGCGTCCACCTCGGCGGCGAAGTCCGCGCAGGCGAAGACCGCGTCGCGTGCCGGCAACACCCCGTCCGCCAGCACCGGCGCTCGCGTCGCCAGGTCCGCGGCAGGCAAGGGCACGCCGAAGTCGAAGGCCGGCACGACTGCGCGCGCCAAGGCACAGCCGAAGGCGGAGGCCGCGTCGCGCGTCAGTGCCGCACCGAAGAAGGCAGCCAGGTCGGCGAAGCGAGCGTCCGGCTCGGATGCGTCGCGTAAGGCAGACGGCATCACGCCGGAGAAGGCACTCAAGAACACGCGCAAGCTGCTGGATGCGCGCCAGCGCGAAGCCAAGACCGGCCAGCCGTGGGAAACGCTCGTTGATGGCGCAAATCAGGCGGCGCCCGGGTTCCAGTCCGAGCAGGCCCGTTCGAAGGCGCTGCGCCTGCATGAAGCCGAGACCCGGCAGGCCCCGATCCAGGGCAGCATCAGTACGCGCGACCGCCGCAACCAGGGCAAGCGCGATCACCGCAACGACGAATGACGCGTGGCAGGCGCGCCCGGACGGGCGCGCCGTGTGCGGTCACGCGACTGCGCGCAGCGCGGGGTCCGCGCGCTCGGTGTAGGTATCCAGCAGACGCTGCTGGACGAAATGGTCCAGCTGCTCGAACTCGCTGCTGGCGGTCTGCTCGAGCAGGCTCAACTCGTAAAGGCGTTCGATCGCTTCGCGAAGATCAGTGCGGCGCGCGTCCATCGTGGCTCCCCTGTGGCTGCGGATGCACCCAGCACGGCCTGTGCCAACGCAAACTGTGACGCAGCGCGCATTCGTAGTGCCCGCCGGCGTCAGCCTGGATGACGCGATCGGCGCAAAAGCGTGACGCGCCGCGTCATGTGCTTGGCGCCGGGTGGACTGTCCGAATACGTCGAGGCCCGTGTCAGGATTCGCCCAGTACCTCTGTCGGAGATGCCCTCGATGATGACGCCACCCGTCCACCACGATCCGGTTCGCCACCTGTTCGAGATTTCCATCGACGGCCACGTGGGACATCTCGAGTACCGGGAAAAACAGGGTCGAATGACGATCCTGCACACGATCGTGCCCTCGCCCGTCGGGGGTAGGGGGCTGGGCGCTGCGCTGGTCGACGCGGCGCTTGCCTACGCCAAGGCGTCCGGCCTCGGCATCGCGTCGGAATGCTGGTACGCCCGCGAACGCATGATCGCGCTCGGCCTGGACCCGGACGGGGCATCTCCGGCCTGACCGGCCGACCCCCTGTTCACCTTTCCGGCGGTATTTGCGGTATCGTGCGCCCACTGTTCAAGGCGGGATCACGGTACATCGTGGCTCCGATGCGGTAGATCCAAGTTGAACGCCCGGTTCGCCGGACGGGACGATCCGCTCCATCGCTTTCGCGTTACCCCTTGCTCGACAGTCGCGGCATCCGGAGTCAAAGCACCATCGGGTGTCGTGTTCCCATCAAACTGATTTCAAGGAGTAACACAATGAGCGATCGTCAGAGCGGCACCGTCAAGTGGTTCAACGATGCCAAAGGCTTCGGCTTCATCACCCCGGAAAGCGGCCAGGATCTGTTCGTCCACTTCCGTTCGATCCAGGGCACCGGCTTCAAGTCGCTGCAGGAAGGCCAGAAGGTGACCTTCAAGGTCGTGCAGGGCCAGAAGGGCCTGCAGGCTGACGAAGTGCAGGCCGTCTAAGACGCCCCGCAGTTCGAAAGACCAGGGCCCCGGACGGAAACGTCCGGGGCTTTTCGCATGTGGGCTCCGCAATCTGCGCCGTCACGGAGCTCGCACGAGATCCGCATTAGTTTTTCGTTTCGCCACATCCCTCTGGAACCCCGATGTCCGCACCGATCCGGCCCCTGTACTGTCTGCCGCTGCTCGTCCTGGCGCTCGCCGCATGCCAGCGCGACGTACCGCCGGTGCCGGGCGGGACCCAAAGCCCGGCACAGGCGCCGGCCGAGGCGGTGCAACCGCTCGACCAGTCACCAGGCGAGCTCAAGGATGTCGTCGAAATGGACCCGAAGTTCATCGTGGGCATCAGTTATCCGCCCGAGGCGAATCGCTATCCGGGGCTGGCTTTGGCGCTGCATGCCTATGCACAGGCCGCGCGGGACGAGCTGATGGAAGCGGTCAGTGGCGCGGAGCTGCAGCCCGGCACGATGTACGACCTGTCCCTGAACTTCAGCACGTTGCTCGACACGCCGGAGATCTTGGCGATCGCCGCTGACGGCAGCAGCTATACCGGCGGCGCCCACGACAATCCGTTGATCGAACGTTTCGTGTGGTTGGTGAGCGAGCAGAAGCTGCTGACCGCCGACACGCTGCTGGGCGACGCGGCGGGATGGGCCGCGATCTCGGACTATGTCCGCGAGCAGTTGCATGCGGCGCTGTCGCAGCGCATCGATGCCGACGAGCTCGAACCCGACGAGCGCAGCCGGCTGATGCGCTCGGCCGGAAGGATGATCGACGAGGGTTCCAGCCCCGAGGTTGCGAACTTTCAGCAGTTCGAGCCGATCCCGGGACCGGGCGGCAAGCTCGCGGGCCTGCGCTTCGTGTTTCCGCCCTACCAGGTCGGCCCGTACTCCGATGGCGTGCAGACGGTCGACGTCCCCGCGCGGGTGCTGTTGCCGCATGTCGCACCGGCCTACCGTGGGCTGTTCGTTCCCGGCTGACTCCCGCGATCAATCCCCGAGGGCGCCGAGCGTCGCGCCGATTTCCGCATCCAGGCGCAGTGTGGCGAGCGTGTCGGCACGCGTGGTGCCGCCATTGAGGATCGCCAGCGGCAGGCCGGCCTCGGATGCCATCTTCGCGAAGCGGAAACCCGAGTAGACCATCAGCGACGAGCCGACCACGAGCATCGCGTCGCTGGCGCCCAAGGCCGCCTGCGCGTCCTGTACGCGGGCGCGCGGCACGTTCTCGCCGAAGAACACCACGTCGGGTTTGAGCAGGCCTTCGCAGCGTTCGCACCTTGGCGGCACGAAGCGCGCTTCGGCCGCCGACGCGATGTCGGCATCGCCATCGGGGGCCATCGCGGCCTCGCCCGGGTGCCAGTCCGGATTGCCGGCCTCCAGGCGTGGCTGGAGGACGTCGCGCGCGATCCGCGTCCCGCAGGACAGGCAGATCACCGTGTCCAGGCGACCGTGCAGGTCGATGACGCGCCGGCTGCCCGCGGCCTGGTGCAGGCCGTCGACATTCTGGGTGAGCAGCGTGGTGACCGGGCCATCACGCTCCAGCGTCGACAGGGCCCGGTGCGCGGCGTTGGGCCGGGCGACCGAGAACTTCGGCCAACCGGTGAAGCTGCGCGCCCAGTAGCGGCGATAGACCATGGGGTCGCCGGTGAAGGCCTGCCAGGTCACCGGTGCCGGACGCTTCCATTCGCCGTTCGCATCGCGGTAGTCGGGGATGCCCGAGCCGGTACTGATGCCGGCGCCGGTCAGGACGAAGACGCGTTCGTGGCGGGAGAGCCAGTCGCGCAGTCGCGACGTGGCGTCGAGGATGTCCGGAGCGATGGCGACCATCTGCCCATGCTACCGCGCGGGTGTCGGCGGCTCGTGGTGCGATTTCGGCCGATCATACCGGGACCCCGCGGCGGCATCTGGTGTGGCATTGCGCGCGGGCGCCGCTGTGCGATCCGCTCCGCGTCGTGCGTCGCATGTGGCGACCGGTCAAAAGAAACGCCCGGCGCAAGGCCGGGCGTTTCGATGCAGCACTCGAGGCGATGGATTACTGCGCCGCGTCCTTCGGATCCGGCGCGAGACCGCGCTTGATCAGCAGCGGCTCGATCTTCGGCTCGTGGCCGGTGAAATCGACGAACAGCTGCTTGGCGTCCTTGCTGCCGCCGCGCGAGAGCAGGGTGCTGCGGAAGCGGTCGCCATTGGCGCGGGTGAGGCCACCGTTCTGCTCGATCCACTGGACCGTGTTCGCATCCAGCACTTCCGACCAGATGTAGGCGTAGTAGCCGGCCGCGTAGCCGCCGTT
>Ga0207767_1000899_pt1 | contig 9860 bp, 7 predicted proteins | sample HigsolmetaGSP17D_FD_184845 | JGI IMG/M metagenome (GOLD analysis project Ga0207767, IMG submission 184845) | High solid enriched microbial communities from the Joint BioEnergy Institute, USA - SP1-7-D (SPAdes) | ecosystem: Engineered > Bioreactor > SSF (Solid state fermentation) > Aerobic >... | reverse complement strand
CCAGCTCTCGCCCTGACGGGCCAGCCGCGTGCCGTAGACGTTGTCATAGCCCTGCTGCCAGTACGCCACGAACTGCGGGATCAGTTCCGGCGGGTCCTGGCCATCGGCGTCCAGGATCATCGCCGCGCCCTCGCGCACCTGGTCCAGCCCGGCGGTCAGCGCCGCCTCCTTGCCGAAATTGCGCGACAGGCGCAACGCCGACACGCGCCGGTCCTGCGCAGCCAGCTGCTGGATCAGCGGCCAGGTGGCATCGCTGCTGCCGTCATCCACGTACAGGATGCGTCCGTCCACGCCGTCCAGTCCGTCCAGCACGGCCTGCAGCCGCGGGTGCAGGACCGGCAGGGCCAGTTCCTCGTTGTGTGCGGCAATGACCAGGGTGAGGCGGTCGGCCGTCATGGGCGCAGTGTCCTCAGGGTGCATCCAGATACCCTGCCCCGCCCAGCTGGCGCGCCTGCCGCTGGATCCAGGCGGCCCGCCGCTGCACGTACGGTCCGGGCTGGGCCGCGTTGTAGCGTCGCGGCGCCGGCAGAACGGCGGCCAGCCGTGCGCTCTCGGCGGGCGTCAACCGCGCCGCGTCCTTGTTCCAGTAGCGCCGGGCGGCCGCCTGTGCACCGTACACCCCATCGCCGAATTCGGCGATGTTGGCGTACATCTCCAGGATGCGCTGCTTCGGCCACAGCGCTTCGATCAGCACCGTGTACCAGACCTCCAGCCCCTTGCGGAACCAGCTGCGGCCCTGCCACAGGAACAGGTTCTTGGCCACCTGCTGGCTGATCGTGCTGGCCCCGCGCAGGCGCCCGCCGCGGGCATTGTGGTCACGTGCCTTCTCGATGGCCTGCAGATCGAAGCCGTTGTGCGCGGGAAACCGCTGGTCCTCGGCCGCCACCAGTGAGATGGGCAGGCTCGGGGCCATCTGGTCGATATCGCGCCAGGTGTAGTGCAGGCGGTAGGACAGATCACCCTGGCCCAGTGCTTCGCCGTAGCGCCACAGCATGACCGTGGACAGCGGCGGGTCGATGAAGCGCAGCACCACCACCTGCAGCACACTGAACGCCACGAACAGCACCGGCAGCCACAGCAGCTGCCGCCAGCGCCAGCGCCGCCCCCCACTCCGCGCGACCTTGAGGTCTTCGCCCTGCGCCCCCATTGAATGCACCATCCCTTCCTGAACACGGTTGTCGGCGCATTATCCGGCAACTGTCCCACCACGCGCACACCGAGCCGATGACCGCCACGACCGATTCCCTGTTCCGCTTCCTGCTTGCCGACGCCGGCGTGCGCGGTGTCCACGTGCGCCTGCACGACACCTGGCAGGAGATCCTCTCCCACGCCGACTACCCCGCCGCCGCCGCGGAGCTGCTGGGCCAGGCCGCGGTGGCCTCGGCCCTGTTCACCGGGCACACCAAGATCGAAGGCCGCCTGTCGGTGCAGCTGCGCAGCAGCAGCGCCCTGCGCACCCTGTTTGCCGAGTGCACCGCCGCAGGCACCCTGCGTGGCATCGCCCGCCTGGAAGAAGGCGGCGATGCACCGCGCAGCCTGTCCGAGCTGGGCGAGGATGCGATGCTGGCCATCACCATCGAGAACCCGGGGCTGGATCCGCGTGAGCCGCAGCGCTACCAGAGCCTGGTCGCGCTGGAGGCTGCCGAACTGGACGCTGCGTTCGAGGACTACTTCCGCCAGTCCGAACAGCTGCCCACGCGGCTGCTGCTGGCCGCCGACGGTGACACGGCCGCCGGCCTGCTGCTGCAGAAGCTGCCGGGCGATGAAGGCGACGAGGATGGCTGGAACCGCAGCAGCGCGCTGTTTGAAACGCTGGGCAGGGCCGAGCTGCTGGCGCTGCCGGCCGAGGAACTGGTCCACCGCCTGTTCCACCAGGAGCATCCGGAGGCATTGGGCAGCAAGCCGCTGAGCTTCGCCTGCTCGTGCTCGCACGAGCGGGTGGCGGCCATGCTGCAGTCGCTCGGTGAGGAGGAGGCACGCGCCGCCGCCGAAGCCACCGGTGCAGTAGAGGTGCGATGCGAATTCTGCGGACGGGAGTATCACTTTCCTTTGACGGAAGTGGAGATACTGTTCAGCGGTGAGGGATTGACTCTCCCCGCGCCTGAACGGCTTCAGTAAGAATCCACACGGCGAGTTCTTGTTCTGGGGAGAACCAAGACTTGTTAAGGAATCATAAACCGCCTAGGATCGAGTTCCCGCTGATGCGGGAACTTGCCGCGTCTTCGCCTGTCTCATCTGGTCCCATGCGTACATTCCTGCGTCTACCGCTGGCCCTGCTGATCGCCCTTGGTGCGATCACGGGCGCTCACGCGCAAAGCCTGGACACCCGTACCGTGCTGCCGGTCTGGAACAAGGGCAGCGGCAAGGTGGAGGCCCTGCTGTATCTGGAACCTACCGGCGAACAGGCGGCGGGTGCCCGCTGGCACTTCGGCCGCAATTCGCTGGATGCGGCGTTCGGCCTGTCCTCCGGCGATTCGCTGGGCCTGCTCTGCAACGGCCCACGCGGTACCAGCATCGGTGGGCTGGCCAGCCACTGCATGCTCGCCAGCCTGGGCGAGGAGGACGAGAACCTGTCCCGCCGCTTCAGCGGCACGGTGGCATTCAACCGCGGCACCACCCGGGTCGGCCTGACCGGTGGCAGCGGTCGTGACGTCCTGCCGGCCTGGCTGTCCGGGCCGAACAAGGCGCCTGCGCAGCGCAGCGAGCAGAACGACCTGACCGTGTTCGGCCAGAAGAACATCGGCCGCGAAGCCTTTGTGTCCATTGCCGGCACCTACGCCAAGGCGCGTCTGGTGCCCATCGCCGATGCCTCGCCCTCGCTGATCGACCGCTGGGACAGCAGGAGCCTGACCATCGGCGCCGGCTACGGCAATTTCAGCGGCAACATCATCGGCCGCGTGGTCGACGTGCCGGGCCAGCCCGGCAAGTGGGAAGGCCTGGGCGTGGGTCTGACCTGGCGCACGCCGTGGTCGGGGCAACTGACCGTAGGCGCCGAGAACGTGATCAGCCGCGGCAAGAATCCATTCGCTCCGCGCAACGAGAGCAATGACGACGGCACCATTCCCTACGTGCGCTACGAGCAGGACCTCTGAGGCCGACCCGAGCGGGTCCACACGGCCCTGCAGCGGTGGGGGGAACAGACGGGCGCCGAGGGCGCCCGTTTTCATGAATGGGCAAGCACATCCCCACCCGCCCGTCCAGTGCGTGAATGCAGCCCGGAGGGCCCGGAACGGTCCGATTGCGCCGTTTTTTTTTCAGGAGAATTCTTAACGAGCGGCGGGGACACGACGCCACCCTTCCACAAGTTATTGTTTAATAAAGAACTTCTCGAAAATTCGCGTAAAGCACATGCTTTGTTAACGCCGCTTTAATTCTTGCGCTTCTCTCGTTACTATCCAGTCAGCCTCGCGTTTTCTTGGAGCGACTTTTTTCACTCCGCACGCAGGCAATAACCCAGCCAAGATCCCTTGGAGAGAGAGAGCCAATGAATTGCAAGACCAACAAGCTGCGTGATGCAGTGGTCCTGGCCCTGATCGCAGGTGCCGGTACTGCTACCGCACAGGCGCAGGAATCCAGCAGCCCGACCAACCTGGACCGCATCGAAGTCACCGGTTCGCGCATCCGCTCGGTGGACGTGGAAACCTCGCAGCCCGTCTTCGTCATGGACCGCCAGGCCATCGAGAAGCAGGGCCTGACCTCGGTTGCCGACGTTCTCCAGCGTATCTCGGCCAACGGCGCCGGCCTGAACACCAACTTCAACAACGGTGGTGACGGCTCCTCGACCATCAGCCTGCGCAACCTCGGTTCGGAGCGTACGCTGGTGCTGGTCAACGGTCGCCGCTGGGTGGCCAACATGACCGGCTCGGTGGATCTGAACACCATCCCGGCTGCGATCATCGAGCGTGTGGAAGTGCTGAAGGACGGCGCCTCCTCGATCTACGGCTCCGACGCCATCGCCGGCGTGGTCAACCTGATCACCCGCAGCGACTTCGACGGCGCCGAAGCCAACGCCTATGTCGGCCAGTACGACAAGGGTGACGGCCAGCGCACCGCCTTCGACGCCACCGTCGGCGCCAGCAGCGACCGCGGCAACCTGGTCATCAGCCTGTCGCGCGTGGAAGAAGACCAGGTCCTGGCCAAGGACCGCGCCATTTCCCGCGAGCCGTACTTCGGCCTGGGTTCGGCCTTCTACAGCAGCTACTCGGCCAACGGCAAGATCAACGCCTCCACCGGCAACCTGGCCCTGCGCCCGGGCGCGGTGGGCAGCGGCCTGGCCAGCAACCCGTACTACGGCATCGACCAGTACATCCCGTACACCAGCGCGTTCAACTACAACTACGCGGCCGACAACTACCTGGCCACCCCGCAGAAGCGTAGTGCACTGTTCGCCCAGGGTTCGTACAACCTGACCGACAACATCACCTTCAAGATGGATGCGCTGTACAACGAGCGTCGCTCGGCACAGCAGCTGGCGGGCTTCCCGCTCAGCACGATCAACACCGGCATCCTGATGAGTGGCGACAGCTACTACAACCCGTACAACACCCTCTACGGTGGCGACGGTCGTGATGTCAGCTGGACCCACCGTCTGACCGAAGCGGCGCGCCTGTACGACCAGAACAGCAAGACCAGCCACGTCTACCTGGGTCTGGACGGCTTCTTCGAGTTCGCCGGCCGCCAGTTCAACTGGGACGCCGGCTACGCGTTCAACAAGACCAACGAAGTGGAAACCCAGGTCGGCGACGCCAACCTGCTGACCCTCGAATCGTCGCTGGGCGCTTCGGAAGTTCGTAACGGCCAGGTGGTCTGCGTCACCGCACCGGGTGGCAGCGTGATCGACGGCTGCGTGCCGTTCAACCCGCTGTCGCCGCAGGGCGGCGTCTCCCAGGAGATGCTGGATTACCTGCTGTTCACCGCGCACAACACCTACCAGTACCGCAACGAAAGCGTCACCGCGAACCTGTCCGGTGAGCTGTTCGAACTGCCGGCTGGCTGGCTGAGCTTCGCTGCCGGTTTTGAACACCGCAAGGAAAGCGGCTACTCCTCGCCGGACGCCTTCATCGCCAACGGCCTGACCTCGGGCAACGCGTTCGATCCGACCGCAGGTTCCTACAGCCTGGACGACGCCTACCTGGAAGTCCTGGTGCCGGTGCTGAAGGACGTGCCGGGTGCCCAGCTGCTGGAACTGAGCGTGGCAACCCGCTTCTCCGACTACAGCAACTTCGGCAACACCACCAACAGCAAGTTCGGCTTCAAGTGGAAGCCGTTCGACGAACTGCTGGTTCGCGGTAACTGGGCCGAAGGCTTCCGCGCACCGTCGATCACCAATCTGTACCGTGGTGCCTCCGACTCGTTCGTGCAGTACTCCGATCCCTGCTCGGCCAACGGTCGCTTCGCCGGCAACGCTGCCGTGCTGGGCGCCTGCCAGGCCGCCGGCGTGCCGGCCGGCTTCATTGCCGAGTACAACAGCGGCGGTGGTGCGGCCGGTGGCCAGACCATCTTCCCGTTCACCCTGGGCGGCAACGAGAACCTGACCCCGGAAACCTCCACCAGCAAGACCCTGGGCCTGGTGTACAGCCCGGCATGGGCGACCGGCCTGAACGTCTCGCTGGACTGGTGGTCGATCGATCTGGAAAACCGCATCCAGAGCTTCACCGCCGATGCGATCCTGGACAAGTGCTACGTTGACGGCATCTCCAGCTACTGCAGCCTGTTCACCCGCCGTGCCGACGGTCTGGTCACCGACATGTTCATCGGCCCGATCAACGCCGGTTACCAGGAAGTGGAAGGCTACGACCTGACCGTGAAGTACCGCATGCCGGAAACCTCGGTGGGTACCTTCGCCTTCACGCTGGACTCCACCTACGTCACCAAGAACCGCTCGCGTGACTCCACGGCGGATGCCTGGGAAGCCCTGAACGGCAAGTACTTCGAGTCCGATCCGTACTGGCGCCTGCGTGGCAACCTGACCACCGACTGGTCCTACGGCGACTTCAGCGCAAGCTGGATGATCCGTTACCGCTCGGGCCTGACCGAGGCGATCAGCGAAGGTACGCTCGAGTCGATCACCTACCACGACCTGCAGTTGAGCTACAACCTGCCGTGGAACGGTACCGTGCGCGTGGGTGCCAACAACATCTTCGCCAAGGATCCGCCGGTGACGTTCGATGCGTTCGCCAACTCGTTCGACCCGCAGTACGACATCCCGGGTCGCTACCTGTACATGCAGTACACCCAGCGTTTCTGATGCGGGCACTGCAGTGACGTAACCTGGATGGCCCGGTTCGCCGGGCCATCTTCGTTTGCTGGACAACGAAAGGAGATCGTGATGAGCACCCTGCACCACTGGATGTACCGCACCGCGCTGCTGGCCCTGCTGGTACCTGCCGGCGTTCGCGCGCAGACCGAGGCGGTGAATATCGCCAAGCCCTTCGACGCGCAGCGCAGCCAGGTCCTGGCGGACCTGAACAGCGACAAGTACAGCGAGATTTCCGCCGAGGACAAGAGCGCGGTGGCCGCCGCACTGAACCGCATCCTGCAGACGCTGCAGACCCAGCCGGACCCGGCACGCCTTCCCGAGCACGAGCGCGTGGCGGTCTACAACGACCAGAACCTGATCAATACGCTGTTGACCAAGGCCTCGGCCGACAGCCGCCTGGTGTGCCGCCGGGAGCGCACCGTGGGCTCGAACATGCCGCAGAACAACTGCCTGACCGTGGCGGAGCGGCGGCGCCAGAAGAACGATGCGCAGGACGGCGTGGCGCGCATGCAGCGCACCCCGAAGAAGGTCGAGTAACCACGCGGTAACGGCGGTGGGCACGCGCCCACCCGGCGCCTGTGGGGACGGCCCTGGCCGTCCCCCGGGCCTCAGCCGACCGGAATCAGCGTCTCGATCACGTGCTCGACATAGGCCTCGAACTCTTCGCGGGCCTGCTTGGGCTGCTGCAGCTGCAGCGACAACTGCAGGAAACCGACGTAGGCCGCGTAGGCCAGCCGCGCGCGGTGGCGCGCATCGGTGGAGGCCAGTCCAGCCTGGCGGAACGAGGCGATCAGGTAGTCCATGCGCCGCTGCGAGACCCGGTCGATCACCGGGCGCACCATGGGGTGATCCAGCGCCTTGAGCAGCTCGCTGTAGATGATGTGCGGCTGCACTTCATGGGCGACCACCTGGAACAGCTGACGCAGGCGCACGCGCGGATCGGCCACGTCTTCCAGGCTGCCGAACACCTGCTCCTGTTCGAACAGTTCCCAGCGCTCCAGCGCCGCCTGCAGCAGCGCGTCGCGGGAGGGGAAATGCCAGTAGAAACTGCCCTTGGTCACGCCAAGGCGGCGGGCCAGCGGCTCCACCGCGACCGCGCTCACCCCTTGTTCGGCAATCAGGTCCAGGGCCGCCTGTGCCCAGTCTTCGGCGCTGAGGCGGCTGTTGCGGCCGACGCGGGTTTCGCCGGCGGAAGCTTCGGGTTCATTCATCGGGTGATTTAACCATACGCCGGGGTTCGTTGCAGTATGCCTGAGCACCGGGACCTCCGCAGGCCCCGTCAGACGGGCCGTTCAGCGCCATCGACGGCCCTCCATACTGATGAGTATTGACATCCGCCCGCCGCCATCCATACTAGCCGGTATGGTCACCCGTACTGCCACCGCTCCGTTCGACACACTGGTGCTGCAGGCCGCCGGCGAGGCCCGCCTCGCGGCCACGCGCAGCGCCGGTACACGTACCCCGGTGGTGTTCGCCCACGGCTTCGGCCAGACCCGCCATGCGTGGTCGGCCACCGCGCAGGCGCTGGCAGCGGCCGGCTTCCCCACGCTGGCCTATGATGCGCGCGGCCACGGCGATTCGGACTGGAATGATGCGGCCCTGCCCTACCACGGCGAGCAGTTCGCCGATGACCTGATCGTGCTGGCCGGTGAGCAGGCGCGGCCGCCGGTGCTGGTGGCCGCCTCGATGGGCGGGCTGTTCGGCCTGCTGGCCGAAGCGCGCTGGCCGGGCCTGTTCGCGGCCATGGTGCTGGTGGACATCACCCCGCGCTGGGAGACCGCCGGTGTGGAGCGCATCCTGGCCTTCATGACCGCGCACCCGGAAGGCTTCCGCTCGCTGGACCATGCTGCCGATGTGATTGCCGCCTACGTGCCGCACCGTCCGCGCAAATCAGATGCCGCGCTGCGCGCGCTGCTGCGCGAGGACGGCAGCGGTCGCTGGCGCTGGCACTGGGATCCGCGTCTGGTGGCCGAGTTGGCCCGCGACAGCGGGCAGCACCAGGATGCCCTGGCCGAGGCTGCACGGCAGGTCCATTGTCCGCTGCTGCTGGTCAGCGGCGGGCGCAGCGACCTGGTCAGCCCGCAGACCGTTGCAGAGTTCCTCGCCCTGGCGCCGCACGCGCGCCATGTGCAGTTGCCGCAGGCCACCCACATGGTGGCCGGCGATGACAACGACGCCTTTACCGCCACTGTGTTGCACTACCTGGACGTGTTGCCTGCAGCCCCTGCCGCAGCGTCGTCCGCCTTAAACGAGCACGTCACCGGAGCACGCTCATGAGCATCGTTCTACCCTTCCTCGCCCTGCTGCTGGCAGGGGCGTTCGCCGCCTACCACCGCATGCGCCTGGTCACCTGGACGCTGATCAGCGTCGCACTGCTGGCCGTGTGCTGGTTCGTCCCGTACATCAACCAGACCGCAACGCTGGTCGCTGCCATTGTCGTGGCGGTGATCGCCGTGCCGCTGCTGCTGCCCTTCCTGCGCAAGCCGCTGCTGACCGCACCGATGATGAAGGTGTTCCGCAAGGTGCTGCCGCCGCTGTCGCAGACCGAGCGCATCGCGCTGGAAACCGGCTCGGTCGGTTTCGAGGGCGAGCTGTTCACCGGTGATCCGGACTGGAACATCCTGCTGAACTACCCCAAGCCGCAGCTCACCGCCGAAGAGCAGGCCTTCCTGGATGGCCCGGTGGAAGAACTGTGCGCGATGGTCAACGACTGGGAAATCACCCACGTCCACGCGGACCTGCCGCCGGAGATGTGGGCCTTCATCAAGAAGAACCGATTCTTCGGCATGATCATCCCGAAGGAATACGGCGGCCTGGGCTTCAGCGCGCTGGCCCACCACAAGGTGATCCAGAAGCTGGCCTCGGTGTCCTCGGTGGTCAGCTCCACCGTGGGCGTGCCGAACTCGCTCGGCCCGGGTGAGCTGCTGGTGCACTATGGCACGCAGGAACAGAAAGACCAGTACCTGCCGCGCCTGGCCGATGGCCGCGAAGTGCCCTGCTTCGGCCTGACCGGCCCATTCGCCGGCTCCGACGCCACCTCCATTCCCGACTACGGCATCGTCTGCCGCGGCGAATGGAACGGCGAGCAGGTGCTGGGTGTCCGCCTGACCTTCGACAAGCGCTACATCACCCTGGCCCCGGTGGCCTCGCTGATCGGCCTGGCGTTCCGCATGTACGATCCGGATGGCCTGCTCGGCCAGACCCGCGATATCGGCATCACCCTGGGCCTGCTGCCGCGCGAAACCCCCGGGGTGGAAATCGGCCGCCGGCATTTCCCGCTCAACTCGACCTTCCAGAACGGCCCCATCCGCGGCAAGGACGTGTTCATTCCGCTGACCCAGCTGATCGGTGGCGCCGCCATGGCCGGCAAGGGCTGGAACATGCTCAACGAGTGCCTGGCCGTGGGCCGCTCGATCACCCTGCCCTCCACCGCCAGCGGTGGTGCCAAGGCGGGCGCGGCGGTGACCGGCGCGTATGCCCGCATCCGCAAGCAGTTCGGCCTGTCCGTGGGCCGCTTCGAGGGCGTGGAAGAGGCGCTGGCGCGCATCGGCGGCAAGGCCTACAAGATCAGCGCGCTGTCCCAGGCGACCGCGGCGGCGGT
>Ga0207767_1000895_pt1 | contig 9953 bp, 9 predicted proteins | sample HigsolmetaGSP17D_FD_184845 | JGI IMG/M metagenome (GOLD analysis project Ga0207767, IMG submission 184845) | High solid enriched microbial communities from the Joint BioEnergy Institute, USA - SP1-7-D (SPAdes) | ecosystem: Engineered > Bioreactor > SSF (Solid state fermentation) > Aerobic >... | reverse complement strand
ATACTCAATCTTACACTGAAGGATAAGCCAGAAGATTTATTTGTGTCTTTGCATATTGATCGTGGCAACTTTAGCTCAAGTTGGTTGTATCAAGGCAACTATGACTTTGTTTCTGATTATATTTTTAAAAAATTAAGCAATATTGACCGTTTTTTATTGGAATTTGATACAGAGCGTGCAGGTGGTTTTGAACCCCTTGTAAAATTAAAAAATACCCAATCTGAAGTGTTTCTAGGTTTAATTTCCTCAAAAAATGAATATCTAGAAAGTGAAGCAGAAATTTCGAAACGTATCACTAAAGCGACTCAATTTTTACCCATTGAGCAACTTGGACTGTGTTTGCAAAGTGGCTTTGCTTCCACTGAAGAAGGCAACCAGCTGTCTTATGATACACAGTGGGCGAAAATTAAATTAATGAATCAAGTTGCCAAAAAGTTCTGGCCTTAATTTGATTATAGGTATCTTGTCGAAGTGATGAGTAAACGCAGGTGTGCACTGAAATTATTCTTAACTGTACCTACTTTATTCATCCTTTTGTATGGTATTTAAATTAATCACCAAGTTTGAAATTTTTAAGTCGGTTATTCGTTGGTCTGAGAGTAAATATGTTAAAGGATAAAGAGTTTATTGGTCGTGTATGTCGAATGATACATAGCAATAACCCAATTGATTTTAGTGTGTTCAAGGTAATACGTTCGAAAGAGAATTCGATTCTAGGTTTTGAGATAGCTAGAAAAAATACTAATGATGAGCAATCTGAAATTGTTCTAAAGGATGAGTTGAGATTTCAGGATCATGATACTTGGATCAGTGGTTCTGACTTGATTATTCAATTACTTGAGCAAAAAATTAACACGCTACGCCGTCAAGTGAAGATCAGCTCATCCCAAAGGAAAAAATAGAATTTTGGTTGAGTTCATCAGAATATCTTTAAATGGGCTAGGTAGCGATAGGCCTTTAAGCCATTGAGCGTTTTTTAATCAATGATGTTGGATAGATCAAGGCACATGCTTAATTTTTCACAATACCTATTTAAAAATCAATTCTGTATTTTGTTGGAATATTTAACGACATCTCAAGATACTGCTGTGCCACAGTCTTTGGCAGGATATCCTGTAGTGACGACATTGGCAGATCGCGTGCATGCAGATGATGACCTTGCACCACTTGAAGTAGCCAAGTCATTCCCATCACACATTGAAAAGCTGCTGCATTATTCAGGAAAAGGGCGAGATATCCAAGATTTTGAGATGTTTCTTCAACGAGCCCAGAAAGCGAATATTCAAAATTTGTTATTACTCACTGGAGATAAACTGAAAAACCATAGTGATGGGTGTGATGGTAGTTCTCGTACACGCTATTTAGAGTCAGTTAATGCTGTTATGGTTGCTAATAAGCATGGAGGTTTTCATATTGGTGTCGCCTTTAACCCGTTTAAATATGCAGAAGCTGAACGTGACGCACAGTATCTAAAACTGCATAAAAAACTCAAAGCCGGTGCAGGCTTTATCATTACTCAATTAGGTTATGACATAGATGCTTTAAAACAGGCAAAGGCATTTTTAAAGCATCACCATTATCCTCAAAAAATGCTGGTTTGTGTCATGCCACTCAGTTTTGCACGTGCCAATTTTATGCTGAAAAATAAAGTGGCTGGAATTGTGATTACACCACATATGTTGCAAGTCTTATCTGAAGAAAAACAAGCAGGATTACAAGAAAATGCCTATAAACGCTGTGCTTTACAAATTTTAATCTGTAAACAGCTTGGATTTGCAGGAGTACATTTATCAGCCTGTCATAAGCCTGAAGAGCAGATACTTTTGGAAAGCTATATAGAACAATATCAGCATCTGGATTTGGAGGCACTTGAAGATATCTGGAATTCACTATGGCAAGTGAAGACTGGAAAAGAATTTGTACCGGAATTACCGTATTATTCACGTCAACCGACATCCACTCAGCTGATTAAATATCAACACCTGCATTTCATGCATGAGACGTTGTTTGAATCTAAAATTGCTAAGGGGATTGGAGGTTTTATTTTTAAAGCTTCATTTTGGGAAAATAAGTCTGTAGCAAAAGCATTACTGCAAACTGAATTTATCAGTAAGCATGGTGTCGTGGGCTGTGAAAGCTGTGGACAGTGTCGATTAGCGGATACACTTTATATTTGTCCTGAAACTTGCCCAAAAGGCTTGGCCAATGGTCCTTGTGGAGGAACCTGTTTAGATCGTTGTGAATTTGGTGATCGGGAGTGTATTCACTCGGTGAAAGCGCGACTTGCCAAGGCAATAGGGCAAACAGAGCTTTTAAAACAACAACTGATTCCAACTGTACCCATTGAAGTGCGTGGAACCAGTTCTTGGAAAAATTGGTACTTGGCAACAGAGGCTTAAGTCTCGTCATCCATTGCATTTGAATAGAATTTTACACCGAGTTTGATGCGATCACGTCCTTGGCTCATACGCCAGCGATTGGTATCACGCAAGGAATACACACAACCACAATATTCTTGTTGATAGAACTCTTCTTTTTTACTGATTTCAAGCATACGAACAGCACCGCCATTTTTACGCCAGTTGTAATCCCAATAGGATATTCCGTCATAATGTGAAGCAGAGCGATGACCACAGTCATTAATCTGCTGCATGTTCTTCCAACGGGAAATGCCAAGTGAGCTACTGATGAGGCTAAAACCATTTTCGGCGGCATACAGGGCTGTACGTTCAAAACGCATATCAAAACACATGGTACATCGAATGCCTTTTTCAGGCTCATTTTCCATACCTTTCGCACGTGCAAACCAATTATCTGTGTCGTAATCGCAGTCAATAAACGGAATATTATGCTTTTCCGCAAAGCGAATATTTTCTTCTTTACGGATAATATATTCCTTAATAGGATGAATGTTTGGGTTATAGAAAAAGATTGAAAAGTCGATACCTGATTCAATCAAGGTTTCCATCACTTCACCTGAGCACGGCGCACAGCAGGAGTGAAGCAGGAGTTTGTCATGACCTTCTGGGAGAGTCAGTTTTTGACGTTCAAGTTTATTTGACATGGAAATAGGGCTTAAATCTAAACCCTACATCTTAACAATCTAATCTCATGGTTAAGGTGATTTTTGCTCATGTTTAAATGAGTGATCTTCAGGATGTAAGTTGTGAATTAAATTCATCTTTTGGTGAGGAAATATCGTTTTACTCATGTATTGGTGTGGGTATAAATTGCACTGGTGAAATATGATTAGAGCTTAAACAAATCAATTGAATGAAGCCAAATTTTAAAATTGAAGGCTGAGCTATTTTTTCTTTGGAAAAGCTAAAAATAGCTCATTAATTTGAATACTTAAATTTCGCTAAAAGTCATAAAAAAATTGAATCGGGTTCTAAACATATTTTGTTCAGTGTATATCTAAGCCGTCATCATTTTTTTTGTACAAATATAAATGAGAGCCGACTTATTTATATCTTTTGATTTTTTATCGAATGATGATGGTCTTTCATGGAATATGTAGAACACAACACCTCCACGGTCAATCCAAATTCTAAAACACGTGTTTTATTTGCGAGTCTGGTAGGTACAACAATTGAATTTTTCGACTTTTATATTTATGCCACGGCTGCTGTACTGGTTTTCCCGCATTTATTTTTCCCTGAAAGTAGTGGTAGTGCCGCATTACTGCAATCTTTAGCCACTTTTTCAATTGCATTTATCGCACGTCCAATTGGCGCTATTATTTTTGGACATCTTGGTGATCGAATTGGCCGTAAAGCCACACTCGTTTCTGCATTGCTATTAATGGGGATTTCTACAGTTTGCATCGGACTATTACCGACCCATGCACAAATTGGTGTGGCTGCACCCATCTTGTTAGCATTGTGTCGTTTAGGGCAAGGGCTTGGTTTGAGTGGCGAGTGGAGTGGTGCGGTATTATTCGCCACAGAAAATGCACCAAAGGGTAAACGTGCATGGTATGGCATGTTCCCACAGCTCGGTTCTCCAATTGGTTTTATTCTTGCGGCAAGCTCATTTTTATTATTAGGTGCATTTTTATCAGATGAAGCCTTTATGCAATGGGGCTGGCGAATTCCGTTTATTGCAAGTGCATTGCTAGTATTCGTTGGCTTATATATTCGATTAAAACTACACGAATCTCCAGCTTTTCAAAATGTTTTAAACAAGCAATCAGCAGTTAAAGTACCTTTGAAGGATGTGCTCACCAAACATATTGGAAAAGTGGTATTGGGTATGTTGGCGACAGTATGTACCTTGGTTGTATTTTATTTGATGACGATATTTGCATTGAATTGGGGGACAACCGCATTAGGGTATAGTCGAGATACTTTTTTAAAAATCCAACTGATTGCAACAGTGTGTTTTGGTCTGTGTATTCCTATCTCTGCATTATCCGCTGAGAAGTTTGGTAGAAAAATAACATCCATTGCCATTTGTATTCTGACCATGATCTTTGGATTGTTCTTCTCAACATTTTTTGTTGCTGATAACGTATTATCAGTATTGGTGTTCCTGTGCCTTGGTTTAAGTATTATGGGCTTAACTTATGGACCACTTGGGACCATTTTGTCTGAAATTTTCCCTGTTTCAGTTCGATATACAGGAACAGCCTTGTCTTATAATTTTGGTAGTATTTTAGGCGCATCATTTGCCCCTTTGATTGCAACTCAATTGGCTCAAAATTATGGTTTGCATGCTGTGGGATATTATTTATCTATCGCGGCAGGTGTTTCTCTATGTGCTTTCATGTGTATTCGTGAAACAAAAAATGAAAACATTATGAGCTGATTGTTTTATTGCACATGATGCTCAATTTCGGGCTTATTCAATCGTATATTTTAAAATGAATAAGCCCACAACTCAGATACACCTTATCCCAACTCGTTTTCTCATCATTAAATGTTCATCATTGTATCGATATACAGATGCATTCGATTTCTATTTAATACGTGTCCAACACTTGATCTTTCAATATGGATATTTGATGAGGCGATCTCATCCATTGCATGTTAAAAAAACACCAACATGAGATTTACTCATCTTATCCTGAATTTATATCGTTTTACTCATTTTATGATTCACGTTTAAATAAAGCCATTCAGAAATTTAGATTTTGTAAAATTTTTTAGGTGGCAATCTCCATGAGTCAGAAATTTGCATGTTCAATCAAACGCATTCGTTTCGATGAAAACTATGAACCAGCAAACAATACCCGTTTAACCACGAATTTTGCTAACTTGGCCCGTGGTGAAAGCCGCCAAGAAAATCTGCGCCGTACATTGGCGATGATCAATAACCGTTTCAATAGCCTTGCAACTGTAGATAATCCTAAAGGCGATCGCTATTCACTTGAAATTGATATTATTTCAGCGGCGATTGATATTGAAGGTAATGGTCAAACTTTCCCATTCATTGAAACTTTAAAAAGCACCGTGATCGACCATAAAACCGGTGAACGTCTTGAGGGTATGATTGGTAACAGTTTTTCTTCTTTTGTGCGTGATTATGACTTCAGCGTGGTACTGCCAGCACATGGTTGTAAGTTCAATGAGCAACCTGAAGGCTTTGGTGATCTACACGGTAAATTGTACTTACACTTGGTGAATTCAGACGTATTTAAAGCAGAATTTAAGCAAAACCCAGTGATTTGTTTAAGTATCTCAACCACGAAAACCTATTACCAAACAGCCAATGTGCATCCAGTACTCGGGGTTGAATATACCAATGACGATTACTCACGTACCGATGCCTATTTTGCCAAAATGGGTTTAAGTGTTCGTTACTTTAAGCCTCAAGGTGCCAATGCACCGCTCGCATTCTACTGCGCAGGTGATTTATTACGTGATTACACTGATTTTGAATTGATCAGTGCGATTGCGACCATGGAAAGTTTCCAAAAAATCTATCGTCCTGAAATTTACAACACCAATTCACCTGCAGGTGTGGAATATCAACCAAGTCTCAGCTATGGCGATTATTCTTTGACTCGTGTTGTCTATGACCGTGTAGAACGTGGCGAATTGGCAGTGAAACAAGGGAAATGGACCGAAGAAAACTTTATTAAGCCTTATAAAGACATTCTTGATGAATGGGCAGCCAATTTTAAAGTTGAAACAGCACAACAAGATACTGCTGCTTAAGCTGACACAATTTAACGATATACAAATTTAGAGAAAGAAGACTATGGCTATTTTACTCCCAACATCAACAGCAGGCAGCTTACCGAAACCCACTTGGCTGGCAGAACCGGAAAAATTATGGTCTGCTTGGAAACTTGAAGGTGAAGAATTATTGGAAGCAAAACGTGATGCTTTAAAATTATCACTTCATGAGCAAGTGACTGCGGGTATTGATATTGTCAGTGATGGCGAGCAGACCCGTCAGCACTTCGTAACCACGTTCATTGAACATCTTGAAGGTGTGGATTTCGAAAAGCGTGAAACCATGCGTATTCGTAACCGTTATGAAGCAAGCGTACCTTCAGTGGTCGGTGAAGTATCACGTAAAAAAGCTGTATTTGTAGACGATGCTAAATTCTTACGTAGCCAAACCAATCAACCGATTAAATGGGCGTTGCCTGGTCCGATGACCATGATTGATACACTTTTTGACGGTCACTACAAGAGCCGTGAAAAATTGGCTTGGGAATTTGCCAAAATTCTGAATCAAGAAGCTTTAGAGCTCGAAGCGGCAGGTGTCGACATTATTCAGTTTGATGAGCCTGCATTTAATGTGTTCTTTGATGAAGTAAATGATTGGGGTATTGCGACATTAGAGCGTGCGCTTGAAGGACTCAAATGTGAAACAGCTGTCCATATTTGCTATGGCTACGGCATCAAGGCAAATACGGATTGGAAACAAACATTGGGTAATGAATGGCGTCAGTATGAAGAGTCCTTCCCTAAATTACAAAAGTCAAAGCTAGATATCATTTCGTTAGAGTGCCAAAACTCACGTGTACCGATGGATTTAATTGAACTGATTCGTGGCAAAAAAGTCATGGTTGGTGCAATTGATGTAGCAACCAATCAAGTTGAAACTGCAGAAGAAGTCGCAAATACCTTACGTAAAGCATTGCAATTTGTTGATGCAGACAAGCTGTATCCTTCAACCAACTGTGGTATGACACCTTTATCTCGTAATGTTGCACGTGGCAAGCTTGAGGCGTTAAGTGCAGGTGCTGCCATTGTTCGTAAAGAATTAGAGGCTTAAATCAAACGTAGTTTGATGCTGAGCAGGGTAAATGGTGACTGAATCATTTGTCCTGTTCTAAGCAAAAGCACGTGATTATACATTTGAGATGAAAGAGATGATTGAAGCAACAGACTTTAGAAATGCAATGTCTTTACTCACCACAGCAGTGAATGTTATTACGACTTCGGGTGAAACAGGTATGCATGGATTTACTGCATCTGCCGTATGTAGCGTGACGGATACACCGCCAATGTTATTAGTCTGTATGAATCAATCCTCCCGTTCACATGCCCATTTTGTTGAAAATAAAGTCTTGGCTGTAAACGTACTAAGTACTCAGCATGAACAGCTTTCAAATGCTTTTGCTTCAAGTAAATTCAGCTCAGAAGATCGTTTCAAACTCGGTGATTGGAGTACGATGGAAACTGGTTCACCTATTTTGAAAGATGCCTTGGTCAGTTTTGACTGTGAGATTCAAGATATTCAGCAAGTCGGTACACACAGTGTTTTCATGTGTCGTGTTCTTAAAGTTCAACAAAGCGATCAAGAAGAAAGTCTGGTGTATTTTAACCGTGCTTATCATCAAGTGGGTCAATTGGAACACGTTTAACCCAATGCCTTAATTCCTTCATCTTTTTAAAAGTTAGTCTATTGTGGAACTTATAACCTTTTTAATCATCGGTGCTTTTGCTGGTTTTGCAGCAGGGTTATTTGGTGTTGGTGGTGGAACGATCATCGTCCCATTACTCTTTATTGTTTTTACTCAGATGGACTACAGTCCTGATGTGATCATGCATTTGGCATTAGGAACCTCATTAGCCACCATTGTTGTGACATCAATCAGTTCATTCATGGCACACCATAAAAATGGTGCAGTGATGTGGCCGGTATTTAAAAATCTGGCGCCACCGATGGCGATTGGCTGTTTTGCCGGAGCTGCGATTGCGGGATGGCTCTCAGGAATACATCTTCAACTCATCGTTGGTTTATTCTTGATTTGGGTGGCATATACTATGTTCATGGGGGCTAAAAAGGTCGTGGACTCAAGTAGAACACTGCCTTCAACCGGTAAACAGGTTGCTGCAGGTTCAGTGATTGGAGTGGCTTCAGCTATTTTTGGGATCGGTGGTGGCAGTTTAACCGTCCCGTATCTCAACCGTTATGGCGTCGTCATGCAAAAGGCAGTGGGAACATCCGCTGCCTGTGGTTTACCCATCGCGATTGCAGGTGCGTTAGGTTTTATGCTTTTTGGAGTGAAAGCGCATGCTGCTGTACCTAACAGTATCGGCTATGTACATACTTACGCATTCTTAGGCATTAGCCTGATGAGTTTCTTTACAGCTAAGTTGGGTGCAAAAGCGGCACATGCTTTATCACCGCAAATGCTGAAAAAATGTTTTTCGGTATTGTTGAGTATCGTTGGATGCTTTTTCCTGTTTAAAGGGTTGAGTTAAGAGATATTCAATTAATTTGATATGAAGAACAGGCTCACTCAGTGTGGGCTTTTCTAACATTATAGTTATTGTCTGGGATTTACATGATAGAAATACGACATTTAAAAACACTGACAGCCTTGAGAGAGCACGGTTCATTGGTTGCAGCAGCAGGTGAACTATGTCTGACTCCTTCGGCTGTATCTCACCAGTTGCGAGAGCTAGATCAATGGTTTGGTGTAGAAGTAGTAAATCGTCGTACACGTCCTATCAGTTTCTCTAATGTTGGCTTACGTCTATTGAAATTGGCCGATGAAGTATTGCCACAAGTTCAAATTGCACAAAGCGACATTACCCGTATTATTCATGGGCAAACTGGTCGGATTACTTTTTCTTCTGAATGCCATAGTTGTTTCGATTGGCTCATGCCCTTACTCAATCAATACCGTATTCAATATCCCGATGTCGATTTGGATTTTGCATCAGGATTTGAAGAAAATCCACATGAGTTATTGCAAAATGGCGAATTTGATTTATTGATTACTGCAGATCCGATTGCTTTGAAAGGTGTTGAATACTTTCCAGTGTTTGAGTATGAGTCTCGACTTGTCTTATCGACAACACATCCATTGGTGCGTGCAGAACACATTACTGTTCAAGAGTTAGCTGAAGAAACGCTTATTACATATCCAGTGGATAAACATCGTTTAGATATCATGTCGAAGCTATTTATTCCTGCAAATATTCAGCCGAAAAATATTCGAACTACAGATTTAACCCAAATGTTGATTCAACTTGTTGCTAGCGGTCGTGGTATTGCCGCATTGCCTGATTGGGTGGTGAATGAATATGAGCAAAAAGGTTGGGTCACTTCACGACGTCTTAATTGTGTTGCACCTGAAGGTTTACGTCGTACCTTATATGCTGGTTTTAGAACGGATGAAAAAGACAAAGATTACTTTGATGGTTTCTTAAAGCAGCTTGAGCGATTCTCAAAGAAAAGAATCTCTTACTACAGTTAGTTCTCTGAGTCTTTATCATTGCATTATCCTAGGGGGATTTAGACAATAATAGTTTTATGATTCAATGCACTAAATCAAATTTGGGTTCACATTGGGTAAAAAATAATTGCCACATTTTTTGCCACACTTTTTTTAAATCCTATCAAAAACTATCAAATGAAATTATATAAATTATTGAAAATACAAACAATTATATTTGATAGATTTTGATAGAGTTAAGCTTTAGCGGGTTCAACTCCCGCCATCTCCACCAAGATTCTTCTTATAAAAAAGCCACTTATAT
>Ga0207767_1000893_pt1 | contig 9963 bp, 8 predicted proteins | sample HigsolmetaGSP17D_FD_184845 | JGI IMG/M metagenome (GOLD analysis project Ga0207767, IMG submission 184845) | High solid enriched microbial communities from the Joint BioEnergy Institute, USA - SP1-7-D (SPAdes) | ecosystem: Engineered > Bioreactor > SSF (Solid state fermentation) > Aerobic >... | reverse complement strand
CGAATGACGAATCACCAATCACGGCTCTCAATCAGTTCCGCAACGGCTTGCCGGTCTTGAGCATGTGGCCGATGCGCGCCTGGGTCTTGTCCTGCTGGGCGAGCTCGACGAAATGCGTGCGCTCCAGGCGGATCAGCCAGTCCTCGTCGACGACCGCGTTGCGGTCCACGTCGCCGCCGCACAGCACGGTGGCGATGCGCTCGGCGATCTCGTAGTCGTATTCGCTGACGAACCGGCCTTCGAGCATGTTGACCAGCAGCATCTTGAAGGTGGCGATGCCGACGTCGCCGGCGACGCGGATCGTGCGTGCGGGCAGCGGCGGACGATAGCCGGCTTCGGCCAGCGCCGCCGCCTGCTGGCGGGCGACGTGCAGCAGCTCGTAGGCGTTGAAGACCACGATGTCGTCGGCCCGCAGCAGGCCCAGTTCCTTGGCGTTGGCCGCCGAGTTCGACACCTTGGCCATCGCGATGGTCTCGAAGGTCTTCTTCAGCTCGGCGAACACGTCGCCGTTCGGACCCGCGGCCTCGGACGCCCGCACCGCCAGTTCCTTCAGGCCGCCACCGGCAGGCAGCAGGCCGACGCCGGCCTCGACCAGACCGATGTAGCTTTCAAGATGCGCCACGGTACGCGCGCTGTGCATCTGGAACTCGCAGCCGCCGCCCAGCGCCAGACCGCGCACGGCGGCGACCACGGGCACCAGCGAGTACTTGATGCGCTGGCTGGTCTTCTGGAAGTTCTCGACCATCGCCTCGAACGCGTCGACCTTGCCGGCCTGCAGCAGGCCCAGCGCGCCGGCGAGATCGGCACCGGCCGAAAACGGCTCCTTCGGCTGCCAGATCACCACGCCCTTGAACTTGCGCTCGGCGATGCCGATCGCTTCCTGGATGCCGTCGAGCACATGATCGGAGACCGTGTGCATCTTGGTCTTGAAGCTGATCACGCCGATGTCGTCGCCGTCCGTCCACAGCCGGATGCCGTCGTTCTCGTACACCGTCTCGCCCTGGTCGAAGCGCTCACCCAGCAGCGGATCGGGGAAGCGCTGGCGGCGATACACCGGCAGCGCCGAGCGCGGCAGCTTGGCGTTCTTCGACGGGCTGTAGCTGCCCTCGGCGGCGTGCACGCCCTCGCGGCCGTCGAACACCCAGTCGGGCAGCGGCGCGCTGCTCATGGTCTTGCCGGCGACGATGTCCTCGGCGATCCAGTCGGCGACCTGCTTCCAGCCGGCGGCCTGCCACAGTTCGAACGGACCCTGCTGCCAGCCGTAGCCCCAGCGGATCGCCAGATCCACGTCACGCGCGGTCTCGGCAATGTCTTCCAGATGCACGGCGCTGTAGTGGAACAGGTCGCGCAGGATCGCCCAGACGAACTGCGCCTGCGGGTGGTCGCTGGCGCGCAGCTGGGCCATGCGCTGCGCCGGGTCCTTGGTCTTGAGGATCGCGACGACCTCGTCGGCGGCCTTGCGGTCGGCGGCGCGGTAGTCCTGCTTCTCGAGATCGAGCACCAGGATGTCCTTGCCGGCCTTGCGGAAGATGCCGGCGCCGGTCTTCTGGCCCAGTGCGCCCTTGTCGATCAGCGCCGTCAGCCACTTCGGCGAAGCGAAGTATTCGTGCCACGGATCTTCGGGCAGCGTGTCGGCCATCGTCTTGATGACGTGCGACATCGTGTCCAGACCGACGACATCCGAGGTGCGGTAGGTCGCCGACTTCGGGCGGCCGAGCAGCGGGCCGGTCAGCGCATCGACCTCGTCGAAGCCGAGCTTCGACTCCTGGGTGTGGTGGATGGTCGACAGGATCGAGAACACGCCGATCCGGTTGCCGATGAAGTTCGGGGTGTCCTTGGCATAGACCACGCCCTTGCCGAGCTGGGTGACCAAAAACGCTTCGAGGCCTTCGAGCACCGCCTTGTCGGTGGTCTTGGCCGGAATCAGTTCGGCCAGATGCATGTAGCGCGGCGGGTTGAAGAAGTGCACGCCGCAGAAGCGGTGGCGCAGTTCTTCGGGAAGAACGTCCGCCAAGGCATTGATTCCAAGGCCCGAGGTGTTGCTGGCGAGCACCGCATGCGCCGGCACGTGCGGGGCGATCTTGCGGTAGAGGTCCTGCTTCCAGTCCATCTTCTCGGCGATCGCCTCGATGATCAGGTCGCAGCTTTCGAGTTCGGCCAGGCCGGTCTCGTAGTTCGCCGGGACGATGGCCTCGGCCAGCGACCTGCTGCTCAGCGGGGCCGGGCTCAGCTTGGCCAGGTTCGCGAGCGCCTTGCGCACGATGCCGTCCTTGTCTCCCTCCTTTGCGGGAAGATCGAACAGCACCGTGTCGATCCCGGCGTTGGTCAGGTGCGCGGCGATCTGCGCGCCCATGACACCCGCGCCCAGCACCGCGGCACGACGTACAAGCAGTTTCTCGGACATTTGCTCCATCCCTATGTTTCGAAAGGAAACCCGGCGCGCGCCGGGCTGGTGGTCAGGCGCGGAAGCCCGCCGCGGCGAAGCGGATCAGCTCGCCGGCGATGCGGGCGCGGTGCGCATGTTCGGTGGTGCCCGGTGGGCGCTTGATGAGGCCGAAATCGGCCATCGCGTAGGTCAGTGCGCCGGCCAGAAAGTCCAGGCGGCCGTAGAGTTCGGCCTTGCCCAGACCGGGCACGCAGGCGGCGAGCGCAGCAGCGAACTCGCGCGGCACGTGGCCGTACTGCTCGGAGAGGAACTTGCGCAGGGCGTCGTTCTTCTCCACGTAGGCCCGCGCGATCACCCGCACGAAGGCGCCGCTGCCGGCGCGGCCACTGGCCATGTCCAGCGCCGGTTCGACGAAGGCGGCGATGATCGGCTCGATTTCGCCCGGCGATTCGGCCAGCGCCTTCTTCAGCTGGGCAAGACGCTGCGCGCTCATCTGGTCCATGCGGCGGCGGAAGACCTCGTTGACGAGGTTCTCCTTGCTGCCGAAGTGGTAATTGACCGCGGCGATGTTCACATCCGCCCGGCTGGTCACCTGCCGCAGCGAGGTGCCGGCGAAGCCGTGCGTGGCGAACAGTTCCTCGGCGGCGCCGAGGATCTTGTCCTTGGTGGAGAACTGGGCGGTGCCCGTCATCGAAGGATCCTGTTCCGATCAAACGCTTGTTTGATGCTAGGGCGCAAGCGCCTGACGCGTCAATGACCGGATCGGACCGGGCGGGTGTGGAAGTTGCGAGAGATACGTTAGAATCGCCGCAGCCTTGTTGGCTAAACCCGCGTCCCGTCGCGGGTTTTTCCATATACACTCGGTCGTTCCGGAGCGGACGGCCTCAATCTTCGGAGAATCCAGATGGCGCTCGAGCGCACCCTGTCCATCATCAAGCCCGACGCCGTTGCCAAGAACGTCATCGGCGAAATCTACAGCCGCTTCGAGAAGGCCGGCCTGAAGATCGTGGCCGCCAAGTACAAGCAGCTGACCCGCGAGGAAGCCGAAGGCTTCTACGCCGTGCACAAGGAGCGTCCGTTCTTCGGCGCGCTGGTCGAGTTCATGACCTCCGGCCCGGTGATGATCCAGGCGCTGGAAGGCGAGAACGCCGTCGCCGCGCACCGCGACCTGCTGGGCGCCACCAATCCGAAGGACGCCGCGCCGGGCACGATCCGCGCCGACTTCGCCGACTCGATCGACGCCAACGCCGCCCACGGCTCGGATTCGGTCGAGAACGCGCAGACCGAGATCGCGTACTTCTTCAAGAACGACGAAGTCGTCTCGCGCTGAGTGATGCCATCGTGACCGGGGTCGCCATCGACGTTGCCGTCGCCAAGCAGAACTTGCTCGACCTCGACCGCGAGGGGATGGAGCGCTTTTTCGCCGAGGTTCTCGGCGAAAAGCGCTTCCGTGCCCACCAGATCATGAAGTGGATCCACCACCGGTACGTCACCGACTTCAACGACATGACCGACCTGGGCAAGGCGCTGCGCGCCAAGCTCGAGGCGCATGCCGAAGTGCGCGTGCCGCAGATCCAGTTCGAGAAGCCGTCGGCCGACGGCACGCACAAGTGGCTGATCGCGATGGACGGCAAGAACGCCATCGAGACGGTCTACATCCCCGACAAGGGACGCGGCACGCTGTGCGTGTCCTCGCAGGTCGGCTGCGCGCTCAACTGCCAGTTCTGTTCCACCGCGACCCAGGGCTTCAACCGCAACCTGTCGACCGCCGAGATCATCGGCCAGGTCTGGGTGGCGGCGCGGCATCTGGGCAACGTGCCGCACAAGCAGCGCCGCCTGACCAATGTCGTGATGATGGGCATGGGCGAGCCGCTGATGAATTTCGACAACGTGGTCCGCGCGATGAGCATCATGCGCGACGACCTCGGCTACGGTTTGGCGAACAAGCGCGTGACGCTGTCGACCGCCGGCATGGTGCCGATGATCGACAGGCTGGGCGAAGTGAGCGACGTCTCGCTGGCAGTGTCGCTGCACGCGGCCAACGACGCGCTGCGCACCGAACTGGTGCCTCTGAACAAGAAGTACCCGATCGCCGAACTGATGGAGGCCTGCGTGCGCTATGCGCAGCGCAAGCGCGGCGAGTCGATCACCTTCGAATACACGCTGATGCGCGACGTCAACGACCAGCCGCAGCATGCGCGCGAACTGGCCCGTCTGATGCGCGATTTCGACAATCGCCTGCAGATGAAGGACGCGGCGAAGGTCAACCTGATCCCGTTCAACCCGTTCCCGGGCACGCGCTACCAGCGCCCGGACGATGCGACGATCCGCCGGTTCCAGAAGCTGCTCAACGAATCGGGCCGCATCGCACCGGTCCGCCGCACGCGCGGCGACGACATCGATGCCGCCTGCGGGCAGCTCAAGGGGCAGGTGGCCGATCGCACGCGCCGCCAGGCCGAGCATCAGAAGCGTCTCGAAGCGCAGGGTGGTCCGGGTGTCGACGCGGCTGCCTGAGGCGGTCGTCGTGCTCGTCCTCGTGCTGGCCACGGCCGGCTGTTCCCGCCTGTCGTTCTTCAAGCCGAGCGGCAAGAGCGATTTCAGGCCCGACGTGCCGACCTACCACACACGCGGCAATGCCGAGGCGCGCCGCAACGATGCCGCGCGCGACGCGATGGCGTTGGCGATGCGGGCCTATACCGCCGGCGATCTGGACGCCGCCGCGAAATCGGCGCGCACCGCGCTGCGCGGCGAGGGCGTGGCTGCCGATGCACATGCGCTGCTGGCGGTCATCGAGGATCGCCAGGGCCGCAACGCGCAGGCCGGGGCGCAGTACAAGGCGGCGATGGAGCGGGCGCCGCAGTCGGGCGCCTACCTCAACAATTACGGGGCCTGGCTCTGCCGCAATGGCCAGCCGCGCGAGGCGCTGGCCTATTTCGATGCCGCGGTGCGCGACCCCGCGTATGGGGATCGGGCCGGCGCGCTCGCCAATGCCGGGGCATGCGCGATCACGGCAGGCGAGGGTGGGCGCGTGGAGCGGGATCTGCGCGCCGCGCTGGCGCTCGATCCCGAGAACGCGGTGGCCCTGGATGCGATGACGCGCTGGCTGGTCTCGGAAGGCCGCTACTTCGATGCACGCGCTTTTTCGCAGCGGCATCTTGCCGCCGCACCCGCAACTGCGGCAGCATTGCAACGCGCGGCGCAGATCGAAGCCGCGCTCGGCGATACAGGGGCCGCCGATCGATACCTGCGACGACTCCGGACCGAGTTTCCGGACGCGTCGAACCTCCAGACAAGGGATAACACTCCACCATGAGTTCTTCGCACCAGACCATGCCAGCGGATTCGCCTGGGGTCGGAGAACGCCTGCGCGACGCGCGCGTGGAGGCCGGGTTGTCGGTCCCGGACGTGGCCTCGCGCCTGCGCATGCAGATCCGCGTGGTCGAGGCGCTGGAGGCGGGCGACTGGGCGCGACTGGGCGCGCCGGTGTTCGTCCGCGGTCAGCTGCGCAGCTACCTGCGGCTGCTCGGCCTGCCCGCCTCGCTGGCCGACACCGTGTCGGACGCCACGTCGTCCGCACCGCCGGCACTGACGCCGCGCACCTATACCCCGCCGATGCAGCGCATGCTCGACAAGGCGATGGGACGTGCGGTCTATGTCGTGATCACTGCGCTGATCGCGGTGCCGGTCTGGGTCGCGACCCGCTCCCACGTCGACAACTCCCGTCCGGTGGAAACCGCGTCGCTGGGCCTGGACAACGCCGCATCCGCGCCGGCCGAGGCCAGCCGGCCCACCCCGGTGACCGCATCGCTGGGCGCGCTTCCCAAGCGCCCGGTCGGCGAGCCGCCGGGCGCAGAGCCGTCCACGGCCACGTCGCCCTCCGATCTGGTGCTGCGTTTCCGCGGCGACAGCTGGATCGAAGTCCTCGCGCCGGATGGCAGCCAGGTCGAACAGGCACTGCTGCAGTCCGGACAGGAACGCCGGTATCCGGCCGGGAGCGTCGGTCGCGTCAAGCTCGGCAATGCCGGTGTGGTCGACGTCCTGCGCGGCAGCGACGTTCAGGATCTGTCCCGGTTCCAGCGGGCCAACGTTGCGCGCTTTACGGTATCCTCCGACGGCGCGCTGGCGCCGGTTTCCGAGTAGGACGCCACGCGACTGCACAACGAGGCAGGCTGCCTGCGGACGCGGGCGGTGTGCATTTTTCCCATTCGATTGACCCGCCTCTCCGGGCGGGCGTAGAGACCATATGGCGATTGACGAGTTGCTGGACGAACGCGAGCAGGGGGAGCGGGTCAAAGCCTGGCTTCGCGACAACGCTCTGGGGCTGGTGGGTGGTCTGGTGGTCGGCATCCTGCTGATCGGCGGCTGGCAGTACTGGCAGCGCAAGACCCATGGCGAGGCGGTCGCGCAGCACGCGGCCTACCAGACGGCGCTGCTCGACATCCGCAGCGGCGATTTCGACAAGGCCCAGGCCACGCTGGCCGGCCTGCCCGACACGGTCTACAGCGAACTGGCCGCCCTGCAGCTGGCCAAGGCGCAGGTCGAGAAGGGCGAGCGCGATGCGGCGATCAAGACGCTCGAGGCGGTCAAGGGCACGGAGCCCGGCGTCGCCGCCGTCGTCGAGCAGCGCCTGGCGCGTCTGTTGACCGATGCCGGTCGCGGCGAGGATGCGGTGAAGCTGCTCGCCGGTGCCGATGATGCCGTGTCGCTCGAAGCACGCGGCGATGCGCATTTCGCACTCAAGCAGATCGAGCAGGCCCGCGAGGACTACGCGCAGGCATTGCGCAAGCTCGACAGTGCCGCGCCGCAGCGCGGGCTGGTGGAACTGAAGCTTTCCGAAGTCGGCGGCATGCCGGACGAATCCGAGGTTGAATCCTGATGACCGAGCAGACCGCGCGCGTCGCGTCCTCCCATGCGTCGGCGCGCTTCGTGCGCGTCGCCGCGATCGCGCTGTGCGTGATGACCGTGACCGGCTGCAGCACCGTCAAGGGCTGGTTCGGCAACAGCGAGAAGGCCCAGGCCAAGGCGCTGTACGAGCCGGCACCGCTGGTGGACATCACCCCGTCGGTGACGGTGACCCGGCTGTGGTCGGTCAATGCCGGCAAGGGCGAGGATCGCCTCGGAGTCCGACAGGGGCCTGCCGTGGCCGATGGACGCGTCTATGTCGCCGCGATCAAGGGCGGTGTGCGCGCGTTTGACCTGCAGACGGGCGCCTCGGTCTGGACGCACGATTCGGACCTGCGCCTGAGCGGTGGTCCGGGCGTTGGCGAGGGACTGGTGGTGGCCGGCAGCCTCGACGGCGACGTGATCGCGCTCGACGCGGCCACCGGGCAGGAGCGCTGGACCGCGAAGGTCTCCAATGAGGTCATCGCCCAGCCGGCGATCGGCCAGGGTGTGGTCCTGGTGCGGTCCAACGACGGTCGCGTGACCGCGTTCGACGTCGCCACCGGCGAGCGCCGCTGGTTCTGGGTGCGCGAGCTGCCGTCGCTGACCGTGCGCGGCAACGACGCGCCGGTGCTCGGTCCGGGCTTCGTGTTCGTCGGCAACGACGACGGCACGCTGGCCGCGCTCTCGCTGACCGACGGCCGCACGCTCTGGGAGCAGGCCGTGGCCCAGCCCGACGGCCGCACCGAACTCGAGCGCATGGCCGACGTCGACGGCAGCCCGGTGCTCGACCAGGCCGTGCTGTTCGCCAGCAGCTACAAGCACCGCACGATGGCGCTCGAAGGCCCGAGCGGCCGTCCGTTGTGGGTCAGCGAGCACGGCGGTGCGAACCGTCCGGCGCTCTCCCCGCAGCGTCTGGTCGTCACCGATTCCAACGGCACCGTCTGGGGCCTCGACAAGTTCAGCGGCACGGCGGCCTGGCAGCAGCCGGCGCTGGCTCGCCGCAATCTGAGCGGCGCCGCGATCCACGGTGACTACGCGGTGGTCGGCGACTTCGAGGGCTACCTGCACTGGCTGCGTCTGGACGACGGCGAGTTCGTCGCCCGCGAACGCGCCGGCCGCGATCCGATCCGCGGCGCGATGGTCGTCGCCGACGGGGTGCTGGTGGTGCAGAACACCGACGGCCGCGTGACCGCCTGGCGTCTGGCCCAGTAAGCGTTCGCAAGTGCGACAATGACGGCCCCGGGCAGCCACGTTGCCCGGGGCCGTGCGTTTTCCGGTCCGCCGGAGGCGCAGCTCCAGCCCCATCCGAACGGAATCCGCCGCATGCTTCCCCTCGTCGCCCTCGTGGGCCGTCCCAACGTCGGCAAGTCGACGCTGTTCAACGCGTTGACCCGCACCCGCGACGCGCTCGTCCACGACGAGCCGGGCGTCACCCGCGACCGCCATTACGGCGTGTGCCGGCTCAATCCCGACGTGCCGTTCGCGCTGGTCGACACCGGCGGCATCGCCGGCGAGAACATCCATCTGGAAGCCGAAGGGCTGGCCGGCCCGACCGCCAAGCAGTCGCGCGCCGCCGCCGCCGAGGCCGACCTGGTGCTGTTCGTGGTTGACGGCCGCGAAGGCGCGTCGGCGCTCGACGACGAGATCCTGCGCTGGCTGCGCAAGATCGACAAACCCACCTTCCTGGTCATCAACAAGACCGACGGCCTCGACGCGCGCGCCGCGGAAGCGGATTTCTCGCGCTACGGCTTCACCGACGTGCACGCGATCTCGTCCTCGCACCGCCACGGCATCGACGAGTTGGTCGACGAGGTGTTCGAGCGCCTGCCCGAGACGGGCAGCACCGAGCAGCCCGACAGCGATCCCGACCGCATCCGCGTGACGTTCGTGGGACGCCCGAACGTGGGCAAGTCGACCCTGGTCAACCGCATCCTCGGCGAGGAGCGGATGATCGCCTCCGACGTCGCCGGCACCACGCGCGATTCGATCGAGGTCGATCTCGAACGCGACGGCCGCAAGTACCGTCTGGTCGACACCGCCGGCATCCGTCGCAAGTCGAAGGTGGATGAAGCGGTCGAGACGTTCTCGATCATCAAGACCCTGCAGTCGATCGAACACACCCAGGTCTCGGTGGTGATGATCGACGCCAGCGAGGGCGTCACCGACCAGGATGCCAGCGTGCTCGGCGCGGTGCTCGACTCGGGCCGCGCGCTCGTGGTCGCGGTCAACAAATGGGATGGCCTGACCGACTACCAGCGCGAGCAGACCGAAGCGCTGCTGTCGCGCAAGCTGGCCTTCGTGCCGTGGGCCGAGACGGTGCGCATCAGCGCCAAGCACGGCTCGGGCCTGCGCGAACTGTTCGCCGCGATCCATCGCGCGCACCGGTCGGCCAACCACAAGTTCAGCACCGCCGAAGTCACCAAGGCGGTCGAGATCGCCTACGAGACCAATCCGCCGCCGGTCGTGCGCGGGCATGCGCCGAAGATGCGGTTCGCCCATCCGGGCGGCGAGAACCCGCCGACGATCATCATCCACGGCAACCGGCTGCGCACGCTGCCCGAGAGCTACAAGCGCTATCTGGAAAACTTCTTCCGCAAGCGGTTCAAGCTCGTCGGCACGCCGATCCGTTTCCTGTTCCGCGAGGGCGACAACCCCTTCAAGGACAAGAAGAACGTGCTGAGCGACCGACAGCT
>Ga0207767_1000883_pt1 | contig 10095 bp, 10 predicted proteins | sample HigsolmetaGSP17D_FD_184845 | JGI IMG/M metagenome (GOLD analysis project Ga0207767, IMG submission 184845) | High solid enriched microbial communities from the Joint BioEnergy Institute, USA - SP1-7-D (SPAdes) | ecosystem: Engineered > Bioreactor > SSF (Solid state fermentation) > Aerobic >... | reverse complement strand
AGCCGGCTGCCCGGCCTGCGGCCGCGCCGACATCGGCCACCGGTTTCGTCGTGCAGCTTGGCGCGTTCGGCAATGCCGCCGAAGCCGACCGCCTGCGTGATCGCCTGCGCGGCGCCGGCATCACCGCGTTCACCGACTCGGTCGACACCGACAAGGGTCGCCTGACCCGGGTCAAGGCCGGTCCGGTCGCCAGCCGCGCCGACGCCGAACAGCTCAAGACGCGCGCGCGCAGCGCCGTCGGCGTCGACGGCATCGTCCGCGCGCATCCGTAAGACTTCCGGCGTTCGCGCCGCATCGCCACCACTGGAAACTCGAACATGTGCGGGATCGTCGGGATCGTCGGAACCTCTGAAGTCGCGGGCGCGTTGTACGACGGCCTGACGGTGCTGCAGCACCGGGGGCAGGACGCGGCCGGTATCGCCGTCGCCAGCGGCACGATGATGCGCGTGCACAAGGGCAACGGCCTGGTGCGCGACGTGTTCGATGCCAAGGCCATGGCGCTGCTGCAGGGGCGCGTGGGTATCGGCCACTGCCGCTACCCGACCGCCGGCAGCGAAGGCCATGACGAGGCGCAGCCGTTCTATGTCAATTCGCCCTACGGCATCGCGCTCGCGCACAACGGCAACCTGGTCAACACCGACCAGCTGCGCCAGCAGGTCTTCGAGACCGACCGCCGCAACGTCAACACCGAATCCGATTCGGAAGTGCTGCTCAACGTCTTCGCGCACGAGCTGGACCGCGAGAAGGCGCTGACGCCCGAGGCCGCGTTCCGCGCCGTCGAAGGCGTGAACCGCCGTGCCAAGGGCGGTTACGCGGTCGTCGCCACGGTGCTGGGCCTGGGGCTGGTGGCGTTCCGCGATCCGCATGCCATCCGTCCGCTCGTGCTGGGCAAGCGCGAAACCGCCGAGGGCGTCGAGTACGCAGTGGCGTCCGAATCGGTCGCGCTCGACATCCTCGGCTTCGAGCGCCTGCGCGACGTCGAGCCGGGCGAGGGCATCGTGATCACCGCGCGCGGTGAACTGCACCACCGCCAGTGCGCGCCGCAGCAACCGCACGCGCCGTGCATCTTCGAGTACGTGTACTTCGCGCGTCCCGACTCGATGATCGAGAACATCTCGGTGCACAAGGCGCGCATGCGCATGGGCGTGACCCTGGGCGAGAAGATCCTGCGCCTGCGGCCCGACCACGACATCGACACGGTGATCCCGATTCCGGACACCTCGCGCGACGCGGCGCTGGAAATCTCCAACGTGCTCGGCGTGAAGTACCGCGAGGGCTTCATCAAGAACCGCTACGTCGGCCGTACCTTCATCATGCCGGGGCAGGGCGAACGCGCGAAGTCGGTCAAGCGCAAGCTCAATCCGATTCCGCTGGAGTTCCGCAACCGCGTGGTGCTGCTGGTCGACGACTCCATCGTGCGCGGCACCACGTCCAAGCAGATCGTGCAGATGGCGCGCGACGCGGGCGCCAAGAAGGTCTATCTGGCGTCGGCGGCGCCGCCGGTACGGCATCCGAACATCTACGGCATCGACATGCCGTCGGTCGACGAACTGGTCGCGCACAACCGCACCGAGCAGGAGATCGAGGCATTCCTCGGCTGCGACTGGCTGATCTACCAGGACCTCGCCGATCTGGAGTCGGCCGTCTCCGGGCCGAAATTCCCCGGCCGCCGCTTCGACAGCTCCTGCTTCAGCGGCGAGTACGTGACCGGCATCGAGCCGGGCTATTTCGAGCGCCTGCAGCAGCTGCGCAGCGACGAGGCGAAGAAGAAGCGCCGCGCGTGAGCGCGGCCGATGCGCGCGCGCTGTTCGCGGCCGCGCGTCATTGCCTCGATGCCCGCGATCCCGATGACAAGGTCGCGCTGACCGCGGCCTACGCCGCACGTTTCGCCGCCGGCGATCTGCCGCTCGACCCGGATGCGCCTGCGCCCGAGCCGATCCGCATGCCCGGTCGTCCCGCGCGCCCGAAGCTCGTGCATCCGCGCGAGTTGCCGCGCCGGGGGCTGGGCAGCGCGGAGGGTCGCGCCGCCTTCATTCACGCGATCGCCCACATCGAGCTCAACGCGATCGATCTGGGCTGGGACGCGGTCTACCGCTTCCGCGACATGCCGCCCGCTTACTACGCGGACTGGGTCTCGGTGGCCGCAGACGAGGCGCGCCACTTCACGATGCTGCGCGACCGCCTGCGCGCGCTGGGCTTCGACTACGGCGATTTCGACGCGCACAACGGCCTGTGGGAGATGTGCGAGAAGACCGCGCACGACGGCATGGCACGCATGGCGCTGGTGCCGCGCGTGCTCGAAGCGCGCGGGCTGGATGTGACGCCGGGCATGATCGTCAAGCTGCGCGCACTCGGCGATCCCGAGACGGTCGCGATTCTCGAAGTGATCCTGGACGAGGAAGTCGCGCACGTCGCCGCGGGCAGTCGCTGGTTCCGCTGGTTCTGCGAGCGCCATGGCGTGCAGCCCGAACCGACGTTCCGCGCGCTGCTGTCCGACTACGCGCGCGCGGTACTGCACGGGCCGTTCAACATCGACGCGCGTGCGGCGGCGGGCTTCAGCGAGGAGGAACTCGCGGCGCTGCAGGCCGTCGCGGGCAACTGAAATCCGATGCGCGAGCGCGCTCCCACAGAGAGTGCCGCGGGAATCAGCCTGTCGAAAGCGCCGAAAGTTCCAGGCGCCCGTCCGCATGCGCGCGCAGCACCGAGCCCTGCTCGAACCAGTCGCCGAGCACGATGCGGCGGCAGCCGCGGCCCGCGACCTGCAGCGCATGCACGGCCGGCCGGTGCGTATGCCCGTGGATCATCGTGTCGACGCCATAACGCACGAACCATTCTTCGACGGTGGCCGGCGCGACGTCGGTGATCGATTCCATCGTGCCGGCAGTGCGCAGCGTCGCCGCGCGCGCCTGGCTGGCGTCGCGCGCCTGCTGCGCGAACGCCAGGCGGGCGGATAGCGGCTGCGCCAGCATGTGCGCCTGCCATGCCGGATTGCGCACCTGCGCGCGCACGGCCTGGTACTCGAGATCGCCGGTGCACAGCAGATCGCCGTGGGTCAGCAGCACCGGACGGCCGTGGAGATCGATCACTGCCGGGTCCGGCAGCAGCGTCATGCGCGCGCGCCGCGCGAAGTCGTGACCGACGAGGAAATCGCGGTTGCCGTGCATGAACGCGACCGGCACACCGGCGTCGGCCAGCGCCGCGAAACGCGTCGCCACCGCGTCGCCGGCCTCGGACGGATCGTCGTCGCCGACCCAGGATTCGAACAGGTCGCCGAGCACGTACAGCGCATCGGCGCCGCGCGCCTCGCCGTCGAGGAAGGCGAGGAACAGCGCGGTGATCTCCGGCCGGGCGGGGTCGAGGTGCAGGTCGGAGATGAAGAGCGTGGTCATGGCGCCATTGTAAGCGGCTGCCGGGGCCCGGTCGGACGCGCCGGGTAGAATGCGCGCTGTCCCGTATCGAGCGCCCCACGCATGTCCTGCCGCACCCGTTTCGCCCCCAGTCCCACCGGCTATCTGCACATCGGCGGCGCGCGCACCGCGCTGTACTGCTGGCTGGAGGCGCGGCGCCGCGGCGGGCAGTTCGTCCTGCGCATCGAGGACACCGATCGCGAGCGCAGCACCCAGGCCGCGATCGACGCGATCCTCGAGGCGATGGACTGGCTGGGCCTGGGTTATGACGAAGGCCCGATCTACCAGACGCATCGCCTGGACCGGTATCGCGAAGTCGCCGAGCAGCTGGTTGCCGACGGCAAGGCCTATTACGCCTACGAGTCCAGGGAAGAACTCGATGCGATGCGCGAAGCGGCGATGGCTGCGGGTGCGAAGCCGCGCTACAACGGCGCCTATCGCGACCGCAACGCGCCGCGTCGCGATGATCCGAACCGCGTGATCCGCCTGAAGAATCCGCAGGACGGCACCGTGGTGTGGGAGGACAAGGTCAAGGGCCGCATCGAGATCGCCAACAGCGAGCTCGACGATCTGGTGATCTTCCGACCCGACGGCTACGCGACCTACAACTTCGCCGTCGTCGTCGACGATCTGGACATGGGCATCACCGACGTCGTGCGCGGCGACGACCACGTCAACAACACCCCGCGCCAGATCAACATCTATCGCGCGCTGGGCGCGCAGGTGCCGGCGTTCTCGCACCTGCCGATGATCCTCGACGAGCAGGGCGCCAAGCTGTCCAAGCGCACTGGAGCGGCCGACGTCATGCAGTACCGCGATGCCGGCTACCTGCCGCACGCGCTGCTGAACTATCTGGTGCGCCTGGGCTGGTCGCACGGCGACCAGGAGATCTTCTCGATCAGCGAAATGCAGTCGCTGTTCGACCTCAAGGACGTCAACGCGAAAGCCTCGCGGCTGGATCCGGCCAAGCTGGGCTGGCTCAACCAGCAGTATCTGAAGTCCGACGAGCCGGCCGCGGTCGCCGCGCATCTGGAATGGCATCTGCGCAACGATGGCTACGACCTGTCGAACGGTCCGGCGCCGGCCGATATCGTCGTTGCACTGCGCGACCGCGTGCAGACGCTCAAGGAAATGTCCGAGCGCGCGGCGGTCTGGTATCGCCCGATCGAAACCTACGATGACAAGGCGGTCGCCAAGCACCTGAAGGCCGAGGCGCGTGCGCCGCTGACCGACGTCCGCAACCGCTTTGCCGCGTTGCCGGACTGGAATGTCGAGGCCATCGACGCCGCGTTCCGCGCGACGGTCGAAACGCTGGGTCTGGGCATGGGCAAGGTCGCGCAGCCGCTGCGCGTGGCGATCACCGGTACGCAGGTGAGTCCGGACATCGGCCACACGGTCTATCTGGCCGGCCGCGAACAGGCGCTGGCGCGGATCGATGCGGCGATCGGGATGATTCCGGAGGCGGATCAGGCATAAAGGCCTCGCGGCTGCGGCGATCGCGCCGAGCGGGCGTCGTCGCGCCGAGCCTCGCGCCCCGCGTTGGCGTCAGTCGACGATCCGCCGCTGCGCGTCCAGTGTCACCACGACATCCGCATGTTCCGGCAGCACGCGCAGCGCCTGCCGGCTGACCCGTTCGTAGTGCTGCACGAAGCGCGCGACCTGCGCGCGGTCCATGCCGCGGCGACCGGGCTCGGCGGCCTGCAGGGCCTGCTCCTGCTGCCAGCGCCATTCGGGGACGATGTCGAAGCCGGGTGGCTGCAGGAACAGCAGGCGGTCGAGGCCGGCCCACAGTGCCGGGTAATCGCGGGCGAGGGCGTCGTTGCACCAGCGGCGCCAGATGCCGGCCGGATCCTCTTCGCGCTCGAGCGCATTGACCGGTGCGACGAGCGCGGCCGCGTCCTCGGCGGTCGCGCCGACGCACCAGCCCTCGAAGACCAGCAGATCGAGCCCGTCCACCGTCGGCCACGCGGATTCGGGCAGGCGACGATCACCGAGCTTGTCGAAGCGCGGCAGGCGCGTCGGGTCTCCTGCACGGACCGCATCGAACACCGACAGGCCGAGCGCGACGTCGTGCGTACCCGGCGGGCCGCGCGTGGCGAGCAGCGGATGCACGTCGCGGGCGAGGGCCGCGCGGACGTCGTGATCGAGATACAGATCGTCGAGCGACAGCACGGCGCCGCGCAAGCCGCGGGTTCCGGCGGTCGCGACCAGTTGCATGGCCAACGTGGATTTACCGGTGCCCTGGAGGCCGCTGATGCCCAGCACGCAGGGCGGATCGCCGCGGCGCACATCGGCGAGCAGGGCGGCGGCGAGCGATTCCGGCCACGGGCCGGCGGAAGAAGCGGCATGCATGCGCCACACCATAGCCGCTTGCGCGGCGTCTGCTGCGCCGCGGTTCGACATCGATGCGGGCTGCGGTGATCATCGGACCATGAGCACCGCCACCACGACCCTGCTGTCCGAAGCCCTCGACACCTTCGCCACCCTGTTCGACGAGGCGCTGGCCGCCGGCGAACCCGACCGCACCGCGATGACCGTCGCGACCGCGGCGCTCGACGGGCGCCCATCCGCGCGTACCGTGCTGCTGAAGGCCTGGGACGAGCGCGGCTTCGTGTTCTACACGCATCTCGACGGACGCAAGGGCCGAGAGCTGCAGGAAAACCCGCACGCCGCGCTGCTGTTCCACTGGCCGCGCGTGCGCAACGGCGTGCAGGTGCGGATCGAGGGGCCGGTGGTGATCGTGTCCGACGACGAGGCCGATGCCTATTTCGCCTCGCGCCCGCGCGGCAGCCAGCTCGGGGCATGGGCCTCGAAGCAGTCCGAGGAACTGGACGGGCGCGGGACCTTCGAGAAGAGGCTGGCCGATCTGGAACGCGAGTTCGAAGGCCGCGACGTGCCGCGCCCGCCGCGTTGGTCGGGCCTGCGCGTGCGTCCGGATCGCATCGAATTCTGGTACGGCGCGCAGTACCGCCTGCACGAACGCTGGCTCTACGAATGCGACTGCGCCGGCGATTGCCGCAAGCGGATGCTGTATCCATGAAAAGGGGTGATTCGTCATTGGTGATGGGTGATCCGACAGCGCCTCCGAGCGTCGGCTCTTCCGAATCACCCATCGCGAATCACCAATCACGGTCGTCCGTCGGCCCGCGCCGCATCGTCTGCCTGACCGAGGAACCGACCGAGGTCCTGTACGCGCTCGGCGAACAGGACCGCATCGTCGGCATCAGCGGCTTCACTGTGCGCCCGCCGCGGGCGCGCAAGGAGAAGCCCAAGGTCAGCGCCTTCACCAGCGCGAAGATCGACGAGATCCTGAAGCTCGAACCGGATTTCGTCATCGGCTTTTCCGACATCCAGGCCGACATCGCCGCCGACCTGGTGCGGCGCGGGGTCGAGGTGTGGATCAGCAACCACCGCAGCGTCGACGGCATCGTCGACTACGTGCGCAGGCTCGGTGCGCTGGTCGGCTGCGCGTCGCGCGCCGACGCCTATGCGCACGAGCTGCGTCGCGGGCTGGATGCGATCGAAACACAGAGCGCGCGTCTGTCACGGCGACCGCGCGTCTACTTCGAGGAATGGGACGAGCCGATCATCACCGGCATCCGCTGGGTGGCCGAACTGGTGCGCATCGCCGGTGGCGACGACGTGTTCCCGGAGCTGTCGGCCCAGCCGCTCGCGAAGGCCCGCATCCTGGCCGACGGTGACCCGGTGATCGCGCGCGCGCCCGACATCATCCTGGGGTCGTGGTGCGGCAAGAAGTTCAGGCCCGAACGCGTCGCCGCACGGCCGGGCTGGGCGGCGATCCCGGCGGTGCGCGACGGCCAGCTGCACGAGATCAAGTCGCCGCTGATCCTGCAGCCGGGACCGGCTGCACTCACCGACGGCGTGCGCACGATGGCCCAGATCATCCAGGCCTGGGCGGCGCGCTCGCACTGAACCGGGGCGACCGGGTGCCGGCAGGCGGACCAGCCTGCGGCGACGCGCGTCGCGACATCGCCGTCGATCGGGCCTGCGGTCGTCGCGCGACGGTGTCGGGTTGACGCACAGCGCGTTCGACAACGCGCCGCGCGCAGCCACCACCCGGCGGCGTGCGGCTCAACGCGGGATGTCGCGATTGAAGCGCAGTGCGGTACGACCACCGTCGGCGAACGTGACCTCCAGATCGAAGCGCAGCGTGTCCGGGCCGTCCGCGCGCGCGAGCGCGAGATGCTCGATGCCGCTGCCGGTGTCGACGGGCGCGAATCGCAAGGCCTGGCGCACGCCGCGCAGATCGCGCGCTTCGCCGGTCACCTGCACCGGAACATCGGTGACGCCGTCCCGCGCCGCGACGAGGACCAGCACGCGCCCGTCGGCGGGCTCGACCCGGTAACGCGTCGCCGCCGCGCCGAGCTGCATGCTGGGCACCACGCTGGCGGTGACCTCGACGTTGCCCAGCGTGACCTGCGCCGGCATCGCCGCGTTTCCGACCGCTGCAGCGGCGTCTGCAGGCGTTGGCGACGACGGCCCACAGGCCGCGACCGGCAGTGCGAGCAGCAGGGCCAGCGTCGCGCGCATGCACTCAATCATTGGCCGCCGCCAATTCGGCGCCGCGCCGGGTGGCGTTGGCGATCGCCGCACCGACCAGGCTGCGCAACCCGCCGGCCTCGAAGGTCTCGATCGCCGCCTGCGTGGTGCCGCCGGGCGAGGTGACCCGGCGACGCAGTTCGGCCGGTGCCTCGCCCGACTCGGCGAGCATGCGCGCCGCGCCCAGCACGGTCTGCACGACCAGCGTGCGGGCGTCTTCGGCGGGCAGGCCCTGTGCGATCGCCGCGTCTTCCATGGCCTCGGCCAGCAGGAAGACGTAGGCCGGACCGCTGCCCGAGGTGCCGGTGACCGCGTCCATGCGCGCTTCGTCGTCGATCCAGACGGTCTTGCCCGCGCTCTCCAGAAGCCCCTGCGCGCGGGCGCGGCCGGCGTCGTCGACGCGCGCGTTCGCGAACAGGCCGGTGACGCCGGCGCCGAGCAGGGCGGGAGTGTTGGGCATGGTGCGTACGACGGCGACGTCGCCGCCCAGCCAGCGTTCGAGCTGCACGGCGGTGATGCCGGCCGCGATCGAGAGGACCAGCGGGCGCGCGGCCTGCGCCGCCGGCGCCAGCGATTCGCAGACGCCGCGCAGTACCTGCGGCTTGGTCGCCAGCACCCAGGTCGCGGCGCCGTCGACAGCGTCGGCCGCGTCGGCATGGACCTCGATGCCGAAATCCTGCGCGAGTGCATCGCGGGTGGCGGCATCGGGTTCGACGACGCGGATGCGCGCGACGTGGGCACCACGGGCAATCAGGCCACCGACCAGGCTCCGCGCCATGTTGCCGCCGCCGATGAAGACGACAGGTGCGGACAGCGCTTCAGGGAATTGGGTCATGTCGGCATGCGTCAGGGAACAGGCCCCGATGGTAGCCGACGCGTCCAGCGGCCAGGCTCAGCCCGGCGGACGTGCGCCGAACAGCGCCGAGCCCACGCGCACCATCGTGGCGCCCTCGGCGATCGCCAGTTCCAGGTCGTCGCTCATGCCCATCGACAGCGTGTCGATCGCCGGGTCCTGCCCGGCGACGGTGTCGAACAGCCTGCGCATGCGCGCGAAGGCATCGCGCCGGCGCGCCGGCTCGACGTGCGGCGCGGGAATGGCCATCAGGCCGCGCAGCCGCAGCGACGGCGCCGCGCGGATCGCCGCGACCAGCGCCGGCACCTCCGACGGCGCGCATCCGTGCTTGCTGGACTCGTCGTCGATATTGACCTGGACCAGCACGTTCAGCGCGCCGCGCGCCGCCGGGCGATGCGCGGCCAGCGCATCGACCAGCTTGATGCGGTCGACGGTCTGCACCCAGTCGAACAGGGCCGCGGCCTGCCTCGCCTTGTTCGACTGGAGGTGCCCGATCAGGTGCCACTCCAGCCCCAGGCCCGCCAGCGCTTCGATCTTGCCGGCGGCCTCCTGCACGTAGTTTTCGCCGAAGGCGCGTTGACCTGCCTGCGCCAGTGCCGCGATGGCCGACGCCGGATGCCGCTTGCCGACCGCGAGCAGGCGCGCCGGCACCGGTCGCGCGGCGGCGTTCGACGCGTTCAGGATGCGCGAGGCAATCGCGTCGAGCGCGATGCGGACAGGGGACTGCGACACGGGGAACAGGGCTCCGGCAGGGCGTGGACGGACTGGTGGTCGTGGCGGATTGCAGGTCTATACTGCCGCCGGGGACAGGGACGATGCCAGCCACGCACGACGGCGGCGTCGGGCCCTGTGCGGATCATCATCAAGGGGTGTTGCATGGATATCGCCGAACTGTTGGCGTTCTCGGTCAAGAACAAGGCATCGGACCTGCATCTGTCCGCGGGACTGCCGCCGATGATCCGCGTCGACGGCGACGTGCGCCGCATCAACATCCCCGCGCTCGAGCACAAGCAGGTGCACGCGCTGATCTACGACATCATGTCGGACAAGCAGCGCCGCGACTACGAGGAGTTCCTCGAGGTCGACTTCTCGTTCGAGATTCCCGGGCTCGCGCGCTTCCGCGTCAACGCGTTCAACCAGAATCGCGGCGCGGGCGCGGTGTTCCGCACGATTCCCTCCGAAGTGCTGACGCTCGAGGACCTCAACTGTCCGCCGATCTTCCGCCAGCTCATCGACCAGCCGCAGGGCCTCATCCTGGTCACCGGTCCCACCGGT
>Ga0207767_1000874_pt1 | contig 10203 bp, 8 predicted proteins | sample HigsolmetaGSP17D_FD_184845 | JGI IMG/M metagenome (GOLD analysis project Ga0207767, IMG submission 184845) | High solid enriched microbial communities from the Joint BioEnergy Institute, USA - SP1-7-D (SPAdes) | ecosystem: Engineered > Bioreactor > SSF (Solid state fermentation) > Aerobic >... | reverse complement strand
CCCGGCGTCCAGCATTCTTCCCCTTTCCCCTTTCCCTAGGAATATATTGAGACAGCATTCCTCCCCCCAATCCAATGTGCCCCGCCAGACTCGCTCCTTGCTATAACTACCTCGCTCCCTTTGTCGTGTCCCGCAAAGCGCGCAGTCGCGGAGACGGCATGTTCCTCCAGCTGCTGCCATGGACGTCTTCGTCGGGGAACAACAGGCTGCCGCCCGCTTCCCCAGACCCTTGCACCTCCACTGTTGCTGCCACCACCCAGACTCAAGCCTCAGCCATGTCGACCACGGCATCCGCAGCGAGGGACACCCACGGCAGGAACAGTTCATCCGCTAATCCAAGCGCTCAAGCCTCCCTAGACCGCTACCAGACCGGCCTGGCCCAGAACAAGGACTGGGCCACCAGGACTGCGCAGGAATACCCCGATCTCTTCCCGAAGCTGGCGTCGGGCCAGCACCCGGAGATCCTCTGGATCGGCTGCTCCGACTCGCGCTGCCCCGAGACCACCATCCTGGGCCTGCAGCCCGGCGACGTCTTCGTGCACCGCAACATCGCCAACGTCATGCACCCCGGTGACCTCAACGCCGCCGCCGTCATCGAGTACGCCGTCGCCCACCTCAAGGTCAAGCACATCGTGCTGTGCGGCCACACCTCGTGCGGTGGCGTCCAGGCCGCCCTCGCCAACAAGAAGCTCGGCCTGATCGACACCTGGCTCCTCCCGCTGCGCCGGCTGCGCGAGCAGAACCTCGAGCTCCTCCAGTCGCTGCCCCCCAAGGAAGCCGCTTTGAAGCTGGTCGAGATGAACGTGTTGCAGGGTGTGCGCACGTTGAAAGAGAACAGCGTCGTGCTCGACGCGATTGAGGAGCGTGGGCTCAAGCTTCATGGCCTCGTCTATGACGTTGGGAGCGGCACCCTGAGGGAGCTCGAGACCAGCGAACCGGAGGAGGTCGTTAAGGCCCGGCGCGCGGCGTTCAAGACCGAGCATTAGATTTGGATCTAGGGGGTTCGACAATGGCAAGTGTTTCCTTTTTATGTGTTGCTGTGTTTGAGCTTGTATTTAGCGGGTGAAAAAGTCACGAGGTGAAGGCTGTCGGGTGCAAGCAAACGAGGTACCTGAACGCCAGGCATGCTGTTTGTCGATGTTCAACATGGCTGCCGATGAGATGAGGTTCTACGTGCTGTGTTACTACCCTGTCTCCTTTCCCCTGTTTCCCTTTTTTTTTCCCACCCTTTTTGCTTATCTCTTCTCATGTCGCTTTCTGGTGCAGTTGGTGCATGTTCCAGGGTTGCATATGCGGCTGCAGCAGAAGTCTCTTGACCAGTGATGCTCCTTTTTTTGCCAGTGACTTTTGTGTGTTTCAAGAATACCCCGCGTGTACTGTACACGGTGTGACGAGCAGGAGAATCGGAATCGAAACATTGCGCATTTTGCGTCTGCTGAACCAGTACTCGGCAGGAAATTTTTTTTTGGAAACTTAGTGCTCAGGACAGATCAAAACTTAGCTTTAAATTACATACGTATGTAGAACGATGCCAAGGTTCCAGCCAATATCACTGCGTGTTATTTGCTTTTTTTTGTTCTTCGCAGGGCTGCTGTCAACCTCTTCTGGGACGCCGTATGACTTGCAATAGGCTGGTGTCTGTAGAACATCACTGCTGGAACCGTTACAACAAGAAGTGCAGTGCATCATGCACAAGTGAGTAAGACTTGAGAGTTGATGTGAGGTCCAGACAAGAAGATCCCAAGACCTTTAGCGCTTCTGCACGAGAAGCTAGCTTTTTCATGTTGTGTAACCTGAGGACATAAGCCCCCAACGTGCCAAGCACATAGTGGACGGAGTAAGGAGTTAACCCCCAAGTATATACGAAGTCCACTGCGGGAGGTGCGGAGAAGTTAGTGTACGGACCGGACCGGACTCGGGACTCGGCCCAACTGCGACAGATGAATAATAATGTCTCACAACGACAGGTTGCACAGCATGCGCAACGGTGGACGGGTCAAACGATCTGTCCTGTCCGGTTGTTGGAGCGGAGAGAGGGGCGGGGAGGGTGACGGGTCGGGACTTGCACTCACTCGGAGTAGTAGCCGGCCTGCTCACTCGCAGATGGGCTGTCGCTATCGTCGACTCGCAAACTCCGGGCGGAGTTAAGCTTAATCCCCCATTACTGATAAATGCTGCCATGGGCGGAGCGGGGACAAGCTTCCTGCGGGGTCTATAACATAAATCAAGTACCCAGGGAAGCTTTTCCCCACTTCATTTCGTCTTTCTTTCTTTCTTCTTGTAGAGTGGGAGGAGGAGTTCTTCTTTTGCATTTGTATAGTATGGTACATACTGCGAGAGATACCTAGATAACACCAGAAAGAAAGCTGCCGTCACTCACAATGGCCGCCGCGGAGATGGAGTATACCCGGTACGTCCTCTTCCCTCCCTCTTCTCCCTCCCCTTCTTGCCCCTCCTGTCATCCAACCCCTTGAACTGGAACAGTGCAATCAATTCCCCGGATGCAAATACATATTATCGACAGATAGGTGATAAGAAGTTGCTGACGACGGCAACAGCCTCGGCAAGTCCGGCCTCAAGATCTCCAAGATCATCCTGGGCGCCATGTCCTACGGCTCCAGGCAGTGGCAGGAGTGGGTGCTCGACGAGGACGAGGCCCTGCCGCTGCTCGAGTACGCGTACAAGCGGGGGATCAACACGTGGGATACCGCAGACGTCTACTCCCACGGCCGCTCCGAGGAGATCATCGGCAAGGCCCTCAAGAAGTACAACATCCCGCGCGAGCGCGTCGTCATCCTGACCAAGTGCTTCTTGGGCGTCGACGAGGACGGCGACCGCTCCGCCCCCATCGCCGCCTGCTCCACCAACGACGGGCCCGTCTGGGTCAACCGCGTCGGGCTGTCGCGGAAGCACATCTTCGACGCGGTCGACGCCAGTGTGAGGCGCCTGGGGACGTACATCGACGTGCTGCAGATCCACCGGCTGGATCGGGAGACGCCGCGCGAGGAGATCATGCGCGCGCTCAACGACGTCGTGGAGAGCGGCAAGGTGCGGTATATTGGTGCGAGTTCGGTATGTCTCTCTGTCTCTGTCCTTTCTCGACGTGTCTACACGGCATGTACATACGTAACTGACCGCGGACTAGATGGCCGCCTGGGAATTCCAAACCCTCAACAACATCGCCGCCCGCAACGGCTGGCACCAGTTCATCTCCATGCAGAACTACCACAACCTCATCGCGCGCGAGGAGGAGCGCGAGATGATCCCCTACTGCAAGGACGCCGGCATTGGCCTCATCCCCTGGTCCCCGCTGGCCAGCGGCGTCCTCGCCCGCCCGTGGAACTCGCGCTCCACGGTGCGCGAGGCCACCGACAAGGCGCTGCACTGGCTCATCCGCAGCCGCGAGACCGAGGCCGACAAGGCCATCATCGACCGCGTCGAGGAGCTCTCGAAGAAAAAGGGCCTCAGCATGGCGCAGGTCGCGATCGCGTGGTCGCTGCATAAAGGGGACAACCCGATCATCGGGCTGAGCAGCAAGGAGCGCATCGACGAGGCGGTTGCGGCGGTGAAAGTGAAGTTGACGGAGGAGGAGATTCGGTATCTCGAGGAGCCGTATGTGTTGTACCTGGTTATTTATGTACTCGATGTATGCTGGGGCTGTGAGCCGTACGTGATATATGAAATAATACAGAGAATGAGAATGAATGGGAATATTTTAAAAGCGCTAATATATTTATAACATCCCCTAGCAGACCAAACCATATAGACCAACCATCCATATATATATATATATATATATACACTCCTTTGCAAGGAGAATCCGTTGGAAGGGGGGGGGGGGGGGAGAAAGGCAACGCTCCCTACACTTTTTTTGTCTTGCTAGTTTCTGACCTTACTATTCCACCAGGATCCGAACAAGATCCCCTACCTAGGTATGGCGCAGTTAGGGCTGAAGACCACTAACTAATTAGCTCTTTTTCCAACTTCGAGCCTGAGGTTCTGTCTGCCTTCTTGCCTGTTTTGGTACCTACTACTAGGCGATAAAATAATATGAATGGATGACCTCATAACTGACGATTACCTACCACTCACTAAATGTTTATAACAAAGCCTTCTATTTCTATCTAACCTTCATGTAATTGAAGTGTTCTCTTCTTTCTCACGCTATCTTTTTTGTCCGTTTTCTTCATTTTCAAAAGTTGTATTGTTTTGTTTATTATTAACTTGACTGACTCGACTATTACTTCCGTCCTCAGGTGGCAGTAATCAATATTATCCATTTGCCCGCCTTCTTTTTTTTTTTTTTTTAAAAAAAATAAGAACATTACTTATTTACTGATCCAACACAATGTCGACATCGTCTCCATCGTCTTCCTCTCACTACACCACCACCACCACCACCACCCGGATACTACACCACGGGCCCCCTCACCGACCTCCCCTTGACAACACCCAAATACCCCTTCCGCAACGTCTCAGGCCTCGTGCGCAAGGTCCTCGCGCACAGGGACAGGGGTCTCCCCCGCTCGAACCAGAGCAAGAACCAGACCAAGACCCAGATCGCGACTACGACAAACCAGAACCCGTACCTGATCTTCACGGACGTGCCGTACAAAGTGGTTCAAAGGATCAGCGACGATGCGTCGACGATTTATCATACGAGGAGTTTTTACCTTTACCGGTACAACTACAACTATGACAGCAGCTACAGCTACAGCTACAATACGAGTACAGGGATAGTCACTGGGACAGCCCCAGGGGCCAGGACCGGGACAGGCGCAGAAACAGGCACCGGGACACTCATCATGGACATCTCATCGTCCAAAGCCACGCACCAGATCGCGGAGTCCGGCTTCTCGCTTGCGTTCTATCTGCAGATCAAAATGATGGGGCTGGATCGTGAGGTGGGTATTGCTGGGTCTGCGGACGTGGATCTGCGCCTGCTTCGCCATCTCCATGTCTCTGGGTTCGTGGCCGGGGTTAGGGAGGGGGCTGTCATGCGGCCGGACGGTCAGTGGACGCCGTGGTCTTGTCCGCGGTACCTGATACCTGAATTTGTACGTGCTGAAAGAGGAGCAGGGGCAGGACATGGTGCTCGTCGTGTTCTATCTTTCCCATCGCCGTCGGTCATCCTTGAAGTCGGGCTGGGCGAGGAGTCGCGGTACAGACTTGCCTTTGAGGCGAGGACGTGGTTGGAGGCTTTTGTCCCTTCACAGGCCCAGGAGGAGGGGCTTCTCGATCTTTCGTCGATTGTTCGGCCTGTCCAGGTTGTCGTGACGATCATCATCTACAGCGATACCCCCAAGGTCGTGGTTCAGAAGTGGGAGAGGATGAGTCCTCAGAACCAGAACCAGAACCAGAGTCAGAGTCAGAGAGTTACCCGATCGTCGTCTCGTGCTGTTGTGAGCAAAACAGATGAAGTTGTGATAACACGCTCGTCATCGGACAATACCACCACTGTCAGTGGTGGAAACTTCATCATACCGTTCGAAAAGATTTTCCTGCGCCAAAAGAACCTGTCAGCAAATCCCAAAGAACAGGACGTCACCCTTACAGAAGAAGATCTGAGGGAGGTGGCGGAGAAGAGCGTGTGGTGGTATCAGAATCGTATGTAATACCTACCTACCTAGGTACTGTTTATACCTTGTCTTAAATTCATCTGTTATTTTTCGCAATACATGTTATTATTATTTCCTCCAGTCGCGCTGGCGGATGCGCAGGGGGAGGATCTCGGACGAGTAACACCATATATTGGACATCCAGCCCCGTGAAGAAGACCTGCGGCGTCAAGTTGTCAGTCATAATCGGGCAACATAAACCTGCTGATCATATAAGCACTGCTGAAATGCCATACCTCCGGCCATGATTGTAAGATCAGACATGAACATGCAGGAGCCCATCCCAAAGCTGCCAAAGATGACTTGCTTGCGCCGGCATGCTGTTTCGAGAAAGAACCTATGCCAACGAGCTGAGGTCAACATCGAAGCGGTCAAAGCACTTACCACGCCGTTGGATGGTCGCAGCGACGGGCATCCAAAGCTGAAGGCGGCCAGATAGCAGCAGTGACCGGCATGAGTTCAGATTAAGAGCCTAGAAGAGGATCAACTATGAGCCCTGAAAAAAAAACGCCGCCATTATCATAAAAAAAAAAAAACAAACTGCGAGATGTCAGAACAAACGTTCAAATTTCGGTACATTAAGTACAGTACTTTTCATGGCAATTGGGTCAAGGCGCAAGGAGCGTACCAAACAGAGAGAATAAAACCAGTCAATCAAGCATCGTCATCAATCACCATTATTGATATTCCCAGGAGTCCGGAAATAGGGACCTAGCCATGTTTTTGAACGTAATATCCACTGCACTATAAAAGATGATGAACAAGACACCTGAGCTCAATGCTATAGAATTAACCGGAGGATCCCCATCCCCAGCCCCCATCAACCCCGTCTCAGCAGCTTCATTCAACTTGCTTCGGCTACTGATCGTGCCGGTAGGTATCTATATAGCATCTGGAGACGCGGAAGCCACGGCAGATGTCATTATCGCAAGGATTGTACAGCACGATGTACTATGTACGATGTACGAGGAGAAAGATACGCGTGACGCGAGAATGGATGTGTCAATGTGGGTGGGGGTGGGGGGACGGGAATCTAGGGATTCCCCCAGACTTGGTTGCCAACGGCGCTGATCAGCGGACGTCTGGAGTGCTTGCGGGGGTGGGCCGGGGAACCCCGGCCCGGGAAGATGCCTCCCGGGCTAAACCGACTTGCCGGGCACTTCGTCTGAAGATATAGCGACAGTAGCATCATGTGAAGTGTGATTTGATCTATTGTCACTAGAGCTCATTATCTGTTCTGACCTATTTTTTTAATGCTTTATTAGTTTCCACTCTAGGTTTTCCGACGCGTTTCGTTTCGTGCCATGGAAACTGGAATTCTACGCTGACGCCGAGAAGGGAAAACACATCCTCATACATCATTTGGATAATCCGAGATGAGTGGTATTTATCCCGCACTCTATGTGTTGTATGTACATGCGTACATGAATAAGTAGGTATCCTGTATGTGACACTTATGCAACAGAAAAATCCCCGCGTGGTACTGCCCACAGAGAAGAGACAAATATATACCCAGAAAAGAAACGAAACGCCCCATGTAGGTCTTCAGACCCAGGAGATGATATATCAAAGAAAAGAACGCCGAAATGATAGTGGTCACCATGTCCCAAGCACGACGGCCCATTTCTATGCGACTTCGATTCCATTCGCCCCAACGCCAACGCTAAGTCGTCGATATCATTCCAGAGAAAATGAGTGCATAGAACGTATCCTATGCCAGATTGTCTGTAAGAAAAAGATTTTTTTTTTGCGAAAAAAGGGATTTTCCACGTGGGGATGCAGCTGCCCGACTGGCACCATAGATCGCATGCCCACGTCAATGGATGCCATTCTTCCTGCCCACAAAGTCGAATATGTTGGTAAGCCGACGCCACCGTCTGGTCTTTACTGGGACTTGTTCAGCAGTTCGAGGTCTACTAGGCTCGTTGGTGGCCTTGTCTTGGGACGTCTCGGTGGACTGTCCACGGCTCTGTTGGGAATTTTGTCCAGTGGCTGTGTTGGATACTTCGAACCCTGTCGTGTTCCCCGCTGGAATCCCGCTTCTCGTCTTAGCGTGATCATCGCCAGAGCCTGGTTGGCTTTCTCGAAGCGAAGCTAGATCTGAACTGTGAATGCCATTGGTTGCCAGCTCACCAGGCCCCGAAAACATGCTGTGTCTATGCAATCGACCACCGGTGGCGGAGCAGCTACGTTGTCGGTTGACCCGTTCCATAAAAGCGGCGCCAGTCGAGTGCCGTTTCGATAGAGTACGAGTTGCGGACGAGTTGACATTGTCGGCCGGAGACGGAGTCTGGGATCTATGGAGTACGCTCGACGCTCGACGTATCCTAGACCTCGCACTTCTGTCTGCCGTAGATGCATCTTTCTCCGCGCTCGCTGTCGCGAAGGAATTTTGCTTAGAGCTGATGGGTAAACTGGTGGTGCTGTGACCCCCTGCCGAGGTCGAGTCATTATACGTGAAGTTCTTCGACCAACCCTCCCTGAACGCGACCCAAATGCCCGTGATAACGATGAGAGTGCGGAGTTTATCATCTGTCTCCCTCACATTCTGACCAGTGGAATCACCCGCCTCTGTGAAACCGCTTGCCAGACTCATGGTTGACATGGTTGACATGGGAGACATGGGCGGCATTTGTGACGTTGGGGTATCGCTGGAGGACGCTGGAGGGAGTGAATACCGATGGTAAACGTCGATATTGTTACGAGTCATTGAGGCAATGACGGGATGGCGACGGGTATTTGGATCGATCACGCTGAATGTAAACCGTTTATCCTCGTCCAGCGGCGATGTGCCAGCGGGAGTGGAGGACCGGCGACTATTCTTGCCACGCAAAACCCACCGTACCTTTTGAATTCCTTTCCCGGTGTCCGCAACGAATTCGTACGAACCATTCGGGAGAGGCGTTGCTTCCCAGACCGGCCCATAATTGAGACATATCTCGGCCTTCCCCTTCTGCCAGGCGTCGCCTTTGAGAATCTGGCAGATCGTCGCGATGACTTCCCTGTGCTCGTCGCGTTCGTCCTCCGATGACATGCTTCTCTCCTCCTCTCCCGACCGCTGAGGATCGTACGAGTCGCTGGCTACGACGATCAGGTCATTCGGGCCCAGCCCGTCCTTACCTCTGAATATCGTAGGGAATCTGCGAGCCAACAGGGGCACGTATATCGTCGATGGAAGCACGTCAAGAGTGGGGATGGGGCGCGACGTTTGGGAGATTTGCTGTACCTGGAGAAGGAGCCTTGGCCGGAGTCTCAATCGCTTATGACAGGCATGTGCCACAGGATGGGCCAGCTGGAAGGATGTCTTGGGTCGGTGAGATTGCTTCCGTACCGGGCGAGAACGGATCTGCGCAGACTCCGCCGGTTCTTCATCGTCGCTGGAAGGATATACGCTGGCTGGAGGAGAGGACACGCGGGTCGGCCCTACGCCCTCCGATCTCATCTCCTTCGGCTGTTTGAGTGTGGTAGAAGAGGCGCTCAAGCCGGCGGGCAAAGCAGCGAAAGAAATAATCGAGTTAGAGGAAGGAGATGTGGCAGAGGAACTCTGTGGAGCTGTCTGAGGAGAGGAGAATTCGTGTCGGTGGGCAGCTGCAGCATCAGCTGTGAGACCCAGGTTAAAGAACATGGCGCGTAAGATCCAGAGCTCCCTCGACTCTCGATGGGGTTTTACGTCAAGCGCCAGAAGCTCGTATGTTCGAATGCCTCCGTCAGACGCAGTAATATCGCATTGCTATTGCGGGGAGCGCAGAATGAGAGACTGCAGTTGAACTCGGAAAGAGAGGGACGGGTTCGTGAAACCGCCCCCTAGTGCGACCTCCGCAAAGATCCTTCCTTGACACCACGAGACAGGTTGCACCGGCCAAGAGGAAGTGGCAAGCTGCTTGGCAGAGAAGAGTGAATTAGAGGCGCTTCCACCCCGGATGGGGGATGTCAGGGAGGCCGTGATAGGCCGGCTGCACACAACTTACCTACTCCGAAGTGCAGTCTTAGAAGGGAGCGATCTCAAACCCTGTGCTAGACGGTGTATTTCAGGATCAAAGAGGACCTTTTTCTATTCCCCTGATCGGTGCCTGGTCACCTTTCTGTCAGCCAACAAAGCCTAAATAGCTCTGCAGACTGCAGACTGCAACAGGTAGGAGGCCGCACACGCGCAGCAGGCGTCGGACTTTATGAAATAAGAGCCCCGGGGCCTCCAGGCGGGTCCCGCCTGCAGACGTCTCCGAGAGGGACTAAAAGGCGATCCCCGGGGCTGCCAGGAGCCCATGGGCTCTTGGCAGCGGGCCTCAAGAGCCTTTCATGGCCGCTACGTGCGTATCGCATGCGACACATGTCGGCGGTGGGGAGGCCTGGCAGGATGCGCCGGGCGGCGGTGCGCCTCACGCCGTCTCATGCGCCAACGGAGGTCGGCCGCTCCGTCGCCGTCAGCCTGCCTCGCATGGCACGGGACATGAGTTCGCGGCATGCCCTCGCAAGGCTAACACCAACCGAGCATACAAAACGAATACGCATGTCGTGGCTCTGACGCCTTGCATACCCAGACCGGTCAAGGCTCATCTCTACACGGTCATCGCAATAAGCATCAACT
>Ga0207767_1000872_pt1 | contig 10215 bp, 13 predicted proteins | sample HigsolmetaGSP17D_FD_184845 | JGI IMG/M metagenome (GOLD analysis project Ga0207767, IMG submission 184845) | High solid enriched microbial communities from the Joint BioEnergy Institute, USA - SP1-7-D (SPAdes) | ecosystem: Engineered > Bioreactor > SSF (Solid state fermentation) > Aerobic >... | reverse complement strand
TGATCATTCCAATCTACCTAACTATCTGACCACTATTTATGGACTTAGGGGTTAAGACCTTCCGAATACTTCTTTGTTTAATGATCCCGAGACATTTTTGTGAAATAACAAAGGAAAATAGGTGTTTCGGGTATAGACAGTATGATCCCTTTATTGCAGGGATTATAACCTTTGAGATGCCTGGATCAGTGTGTGCTGAATAGGCTGATAGGTCTCTTGGTATACCACTAGGGTATAGTGGTAATATTCAGCTGACACACCCCCCCAGCACCAGGCGAGACAGCAATATATAGATGGAGGTGCTAGGTTATAGATCTCAGTCAGTCAGATATATCAACTAGTCCAAGTAGTTTGACAAATTCTTCATGCTTTTGACACAGTAGGATCTTGGTGAGACCATCTGCAGCCATGGATGTAGTCAGGACCCATGTAATTTGTATGCAATGGGATTGAACTTTGTCTCAAAGCCATAGATGATGAGTATCAATGTGTCAAAGTTTTGAACATATAGCAGGTTTGTCCTCCTTGACTAGTAGGTCAACAGTCTGGCAATTATCACATTGAATATAGATGTCATGCTCAAGATCTAGTTCTATAGTGTTGAGCAGTTGGTTCCACCACTTGATCTGCTTTCCAGCTTCAGATATTGCAAGCAACTCAGCTTCAGTAGTAGATATAGTGATGGTCTTTTGCTTGCCTGAACACCAATCAACAGGACCTCCAAATAGTTTAAAAAGGTACCCTTCAGTGCTTTTGCAATCCTCATTATCAGCATAGGCAGTGTCACTTGCGCAGATGAAGACATCTGATGTGAGGTCATCTGGTGAAAGGGAGTATTCAATCACATATAATTTTGTTCTATTGAGGTAGCATATAGCATGTTCGGCGGCATCAATATGCCTTGGAGATGGATTGACAAGGAATTCTGACAGCTTACTATTAGTCCTTGCAATATCAGGATGAGTAATAATTGCAGGATACATCAAGGACCTAACAAGCTGCTGATAGTAATAAATTTGATGAGCAGATGCTTGACCATCATATTGAGTAAGATGTTCTGTAGTAGCAGCAGGTGTTGACAGGGTTTGATGTGTCTCTAGGTGAAATCTCTTGATGATCTTCTCAATATATGAGTCCTAGCAGAGCCATAGCTTTTGCTGAGATCAATCACAAATAATATATATATCTAGGAACTATTTCAGTTCTCTAAGATCCCTCATATGGTAGGTAGCCATAATATCTTGCTTGAGTTGCCTGACATGGCTTTCATGATCACAGTGGTATAGAATAACAATGTCATCAACAAAGAAGAAGATTAGGCAGTGATGATTGGTGAAAAGGCATGGCTCTTCAGGGACTTTCTGGAGTTCTAAACTAGTTAGTGTTTTGGAGAATTCTTGATGCCAGAGTCTAGGGGATCTTTGTAGTCCATATAGAGCTTGTTGAAGCTGCATCACATATCCTGTCTTTTTGAATTTATCTGGGAGCTCAACATAGACTTCCTCATCAAGTTCATTATTAAGGAAAGCATTGACTGCATCTAGTTGGATAGTCTCTAGGTTGAAAACAGCAAGAATAGCCATGAGGGTTCTGAATACTTTAGCTGCAAGAGTAGCAGCATATGTATTCTTTAATAGATGATGCTATAGATCATCTCTAACACAGACTTGTGCCTTGTACTTCAATAGATATCTGTTGGAATCAAATTTATATGAGAATACCCATATAAGAGGTAGGATCTGTGTCTTTTGAGGCCTTTTAACACATCTAAATATGCCTTGTGCTTCAACCTTGCTGAATTCAACTTCTGCAGCTTTCATGAAGTCATCCTTGAAGGGATGAGCAAGGAGTTCTTTCCAGTTCTTGGGCAGAGATGGCAGCTGATCACAATGTAGAGGTCTTGGCTGGCTTATAGCAGTGGCAAATGTGTTGAAATAGCCTGGCAGATTGTATGGGCTTTCAATTTGGGTCATATAGGCATCTCTGCAGTGACAAGAGGATGAGAGATCAGCTTCTTGCTGGTGTTAAGATGGCCTTTGAATGTGTGGTTCTGTCAATATATTGGATTCATCAATTTCAGACCTGATTTCTTGCAAAGGAGGTGCTCTAGCAGTTCTAGCATGGGTTGATAAAGGACCTGGCTCAGTAGACCTGCTGAGCTTGTCTTGGAGTTGCAAATCAATGTTAGATCCATGATCAGGATGTTCTGCAGGATTCAAAGATGTTGGCAAAGAAGATGATTGCTGGGGTGTTGAATCAGATGTCATAAAGACTGACTGATCAGGTGTTATTGCTTTGTAAGTGGTCTTATTAATCAGCTCATCATGTTCAACATCCCTAGGCCTGATATCATCAAAATCATCATGTCTAATATGTTGAGTAATCTCTGCCAATTTTATAGGCATGGTAAGTGTCTCTTTTAACTTCTGAACTGCTGTTTTGATTTGATCTTTGAGGAAGGGTTTGTCTGGATTATATAGCCTTGTTTCATCAAATATAACATCTCTGACCTCAATAACACAGTTCTGACATGGCATCCAGATCTTCCATATATTAGAAGCTTTATAACCAACCAAATAGCCTATTAGGGTGCGTGGCTGCATCTTTTGCTTTCAAGAAATCTTGGGATCTCTGACATATGCTTGTGAGCCATATACATGAAGGTTTGCAAGATTGGGGTGTTTGACATGCTTGCCAGTGAGCTTCTGAATCATCTTGCATGGAGTAATTCATTCTAATGATCTTGTGGGCAATCTGTTGATGAGATAGACTGCCATTCTGACTGCTTCTGGCCATAGATTTAGTGGCAATCTTGCTTCAATAAGTAAGGCTCTAGCCTTCTGTATAATCACCCTCCCAGCACATTCAGCTGCACCATTTTGTTCAGGTGTATAGGGAACTGTGTCTTTAATGATAGTACTCTGGGCTTTGATCATGGCATTCTATTTATTTCCTAGGGTCTGTTCCTTGTTGATATAATATACCTTCACTCTGATACAGTATTGAGTTTAAATCCAATGTTGGAATCCTCTGATAGAGTCTAATAGATCAGACTTATGTGGAAAAGTATCAACATGATGTTTTTGAGATGCATCACAAAGATAATGTGCTACCCATTTGTCTCCATTGTATGCTTCTTCCATGTTGATTAGATCAAAATGGACCTTCTTATAGGGTTGAGTGGCTTGGTCAGCTGGTCTTCAAGATATCTGATGTTTTGCAGTTGATATGGCACAGACTTCACAGACAGATAGAGGCTGAGAGATAGATCTCTTGATGATAATCTTAACACCTTCTGTAGCCTCAGGTAGGTGTTCTAGAGTGTCATAGTTTAAATAACCAAGTCACTAATGCCATAATTCAATGGGAGCTGCTGATTCAAGTGGTTTTATAGATGTCTGAGTTGCAAAGAAAGTATGTATTGGGTTATATTTAATGATCCAGTTTTCATGATGGAGTTGAAGCTGACATATATGCTTGCCTTGATATATGAGGTAGTCTCCATTAGGATTCCATAATATACTAATCTTCTGCATTTGAAAATATAACACCAGGTTTGTATGGAATCTGGGGGAATAGGCAACATTAAGCAAAGTCATATTTAATGGCTTTCTATCTGGACTGACTACTTTCAATGCCACAGTGCTGTATTCTTCAATCTTGGTCATTGTATTGCCAACTTTGACCATATTGTCAGATCCTGCAGGTCAAAAGTCTTTGAAGCAGTCCTGAACATTGCAGACATGTATATTTGATACAGAATCAAGGATGAAGCTGTTATAGAGAGGATGAGGACTGTCCCATGTTGAATAACTTGCTTTGGTAGTGGCAAAGGTAATACCATAGAAGGAATCTTAGTTTAATGACTGAGAAGCTTTCTTAAGTAATTCTGAATTTGAAGCCTTTTGCTCAATGTACTGACATGCTTTTTTAACAGCCTTTTTGATCTTTCAGTTTGACTGGATGAGATTCTTTCACTTCTTATCAATCTTGGGATCAGGACTCCACCCATTTGATCTGATTGACTCAATGATATATGGGCATTTGCTGAAACAATGTTGTATCCCACAGATGCATGTACAGGGTTCTTGCAGTTGATTTGAAGATCTAGATCCAGGCTGATTTGGCTGTTTTCCTTCAGGGCTTCTGCCTTTCAATGTCACAAATAAGATATTATGCTGATTGTGTGAATTGCTTATCTCAGCCTGTCTCCATTTGTGAAACTTCTGGACAAGATCATGGAAGCTTATATAGGTCAGATTGTCCTGGAGCCTGCCAAACCAGTGGCTATAAAATCCAGGGATTAATGACTTGACTGCCAGCATGAAGTCAGTTGTTGATTGATTGTCCTGGAAGTTAGGGATATTGAGGGCTTTGCCTTTATCATATAGCAAGTCCCAGGTTGTCAACCAATTGTCTATGTTTGACTGATAAAGCAAATGTGGGTGAGCCTTTCATTTTCTTATGATCTCAAGCTCTTAATACCTGGTAGTAGGGGTGAAATGCTTCTTTAGGGCCACAAGGATGTCATGGGCATTGCCATTGTAGATATAGTGCAAATTATCTCACAATACTGTCTGCTGAATAAAGGATTTGAGATCTCATACTGCTCTAACCTTGGAATCATGAAACTCTAGGTCTTGTTTGTATTTGTGCCATTGATATTGATATATCTCTTGTCCCAGTTCATCTAGATCAGCAATAGATGTTGCATTGGTCTTAATCTTACTAGAATCTGGTTCCTGGGGTTTCATCATCTCTAGGAGAGCTTCTCTATTTAGATCAATATATTCCCATATATCCTTTGCTTCTGCAACTGTCTTGATGACTTGGATCCATTCATCCCAATTGTTGGAGCTGGCCAAGATGATCTGTCGAGATGCAGATGCCATGATGGAGGATTCAAATGGTTTATAATAGGAATATAACAAGCAGTTCAACTTTTACACAGAGGTCTAGTGCTTGAGAATGGCAGTGATAATATGATGAAGATAAATTGTGCCTCTATAACACACTTATGGATGGATATAGTGATAGAATGATGGAGGGGATTCAATATGAGGATGAAAATCAGTGTCTTAGAGCAACTCTGGGCTCATAACTGTTGGACTGTGCGAACCTAGTAATCTGAAGATACAATGATGAAAGCTCTGATCATTCCAATCTACCTAACTATCTGACCACTATTTATGGACTTAGGGGTTAAGACCTTCTGAATACTTCTTTGTTTAATGATCCCGAGACATTTTTGTGAAATAACAAAGGAAAATAGGTGTTTTGGGTATAGACAGTATGATCCCTTTATTGCAGGGATTATAACCTTCGAGATGCCTGGATCGGCGTGTGCTGAATAGGCTGATAGGTCTCTTGGTATACCACTAGAGTATAGTGGTAATATTCGGCTGACAACATCTTCTTCCTCCCTTTTCCTAGGATAGTTAATTGAAGAGGAATACCAGTTTCCCCTCTCAAGTAGAGAAGTCCCTCCTCCCTGTTGACCGCCACGCTAGCAACTTGTAGCACCACAGTATACTATGTAATAGTTGAGGGAGTGCTTTAGTTGGTTGATTGTCTGTGTAACAAGATTGGGAGTGGTGCAAGAAAAAAAAAAGCACCGCCGCAAAATCCTATAGGCATATATATATATATATTGGCTCTGTTATCATCAGAGGTGATCTTTCTTTTTGTCACTGTATAAAATCTATCTACCTAGCTCGTGATCCTTATAAGGAAAAGGCGAGAAGATGAAAGGAAAGGAAGCTCTATTTCTATTTTTCTATTTCCAACGCAACAATGGAGCTCCTCCCTACACACTCTTCTTCTTCTTCTTTCTCTCCCTCGTCTTCCCTTATGCTTTTTCTCCTCTTGGTCATTGCCCTCGGGCTGTCCCCTGTTCTTGGCTTGAACTGCACCTCCTGCTGCATGCCCGCTCAGGGTCAGGCTCAGGGCTTTTGCCGGTAAGTACTTACCTACATACCTACCATGCCTACCTACTGGAATCCATGAGCATCTATCTCCTTGAAACCTACACCCATAAGACCCCTTCCGTTTTATTCATCATCATTATTATTTAAATACTGATGGAAACAGTGAATTGTTTGATTTAGGGGACGAGAGTTCTACATCTGCAGAACCACCTCAACCACCACCACCGCCACCGCCACAGGGGCAATTGCCCACGCGGGTACTACGTGCCAGGATGGCACGGTTTGTTGGGTAGGGTAGTTTGGGGATGGGGCTTTTGTGTGTGTGTGCTGTGAGGATGGGGTGGAGTGATAGATAATCTGTCAACAACTAGTACAACTAAGTCCATGGATGCCTTCTACGACTTCTATTTCGGGCTGATAAGGTAGGTTGAACTGTTCAAGTTGAAAAGGAGGGGGTAGGAAGAAGAAGAAGATGATGATAATGACAATGACAAATAAACAGCAAAGTCACTGGCCAATGAATGAATCATGCCGCCTCGAATTCTCCTGTTCCTGCTTTTTCTTCCGCCCTCCTCCACCTTTTCCTCTCCTCAATCTCCTCATCAAGGGAACCCCATGCGAGCAACACAGTAGACAGTATCAACAGCAACAAAAACAAAATAGCAGCTGTCAAAGGTAGGTTCTTGTCTTGTAGTCGTCATGTTTTATCTTGCTATTTTTTTTTCCTTCCTGCCCGCTCAGGTTGTTTCGAAGATTAGTATTCATTCCAAGGTCGGAGAGTGTGACACTGAGTAAGTACCGTACGCATGGCTTTTTTTCTCTTTCTTTCTTTGTCTGACCAGACCAGCCAAAGCCAAAGCGCGGATCAAATAGCCTGGCTTGGGACATCAAGGGAGGCAGTAGTAGTAATATGCTCTGTACATGCATAGAGTGTACTGTGTAGGTGTTGGGCGCACATTGCACAGAGCCTGGGGTCCTTTACTATTTCTTACTGCACAGTACTACTGCTGCATTAGGTAGGTAGGTACCTTACGAATCGATCCATGGATCCATGGATCGATCGATGGAAGAAGTTCCAAGGCACTGGATTGGCAAGGTTGACCGCCGGATGGGCACTATTCCATCTTTGGCTAGTCCGTGATGGGCGGGGGACCCGCCCCGGGGTCCACTCGGTGGTCACGGTGGGGGTTCTGCTCGCAGAATGATATCAGGCGGTGTGCTTGGTCCTGCTGTCCTGACCAGTCACTACTGATGTATGACTGCAGGACCAAAGTCAGGAGGAGATCTTGCAAATCGCTGGATTCCTGACCAGACCTGACTTGACCTGATCCGACTTGTCAGGTGGAAGGAAGGCAGTTGTATTGTGTCATACTATCTGTATATTCGCCCGAGAGACATCAAATTCTACAGGGCAAGCAAGAAAGCAAGAAAGAAAGAGAGAACGCCAACACAAGTGAGGGTAAGGTGAAATGGTTACATAGATAGACAAGTACCCTAGCTTGCTACTGGGAAGCTGTCGTCTAAGATCATATGTAATAGAGAGGAAGAAGAAAGTCTAATCGCAAGTATACCCAAAAGAAAACCCCCAAAAGAACCCTAGAAAAGGAAAACTAGAAGAAAACATAGCTCATAAGTCTAGTCATCACTCCTTGGAAACGGGTATCGGCTTCTCCGCCATCGCGCAGAGGCGGAAAATGTGACGCGGCTTCGCGCCGTGCTCTTCGTCGATGTAGTCGACGATGGCCGAGTCTGCTTGCAATTAGCCACGTGCCGCTGGTTCCTTACGGACCACGTAATGCGGAGTATAGATAGGGAAGATGCAAGATAAGGAGCGCGCTACTTACGCAATGTGGAGCGGTTGTCGAACATCACGATCGTCCGGGGGCCCCACCGCACCCGGGCCTGGAAGTCGTGGCCCGTGATGATGTGCTGCAACAGGAAGTCGAGCACGACCTTGGCCTCGGGGTCCTTCAGGCCCTGGATCTTCGTGATGAACTCGCCATTGACGAAGAGGCACTTCTCGCCCGTCACGGGGTGCACGCGGACCAGCGGATGCACCGTGTCGACCGGGTCCTTGCGCACCAGGCCCCCGCGCGCGCGGGCGTGCGCGATCATCTTCTGCGACGAATGCACGGCCTTGAGGTTGTCGAGGAAGGAGCGGAAAGCCGGCGAGAGACGTCTGTGTCTGTCAGTATCGATTCGAAGCGTGTGGTGCGCCAATCAATGTCGGCGAACATACTTGTATGCAGCGTCAGTGGCCGCGAAGACGGTGTCCCCACCGACCTCCGGACCCTGCAGCAGCCCCAGCATCACGTACCCCGGCGGCTGGATCTCGTAGCTGACATCCTGGTGCCAGAGCGTGGTCGTCGTGCGCTGCTCGAGGAACTGCGCGATCTCCTCCTTGTTGCCGTCGCGGTGGATGATGTGGAATCCCGGGAAGCCTCTGACGGTGCCCGAGACGGGCTGGTAGTTCGGCTTGCCGAAGTGCCGCATGAACTCCTGTTGGCGCGCCGGACCCATATCGATCAGATCCTGATTGGGGAAGGCGACAACCTTGCGCTCCGCGATCAGCAGGGCCAGCTCGTCCTTGGCGGCGTCCGACAGCTGGCTCAGCTGCACGCCCTCCACGATGCTCCCCAGATGGGGCTGGATATGCGAGATCTTGACGCCGGGCGTGAGCAGGTTGGGCTTGGATTTGTCCTTGACCCGGAGCGCGGGGTCCTCATAGTCGAATGGGGGCAGCGGATCGAACCAGATCTTGTCCCAGGTGGGCAGGTACTCGGGGTACTTGGTGCTGGCAGACGCCTCATTGGAGACGCTGACATACGGCAGGTTGATGTCGTAGCTGATGGATGCGTCGGTATTGGTCACCGTGATGGTTTGCGACATGGTCAGCCGTGTCCGTGAGGGGCGAGGGATAAACTCTGCGGTAATTCAATGGAGAGGGAGGAATGAGGGTTTTTGGGTTCGCGAGCTTGCCGCCAGAAAAACACAGAGAAAAAGAAAAGTTTCCCGCGTCTGGTTCCTCTAATATAGGGCCCTCCACCACCGCGAGATGTCCCCTGGTCCTCCGGTCGAGCAGGACGACATGGCCAACGCGCTGCGCCAACCGTCCGTTCTGACTGACGGGCACCAGCACCTCCACCGGACATGCCGGGAGAATGCCTTGGAATTGGATTCTCTAGCCGGGAGAGTCTGCAGCGGCCCTTCTGCCTCGAAAGGAGCATCGCAGGAGTCAGGTCCATGGCCGATGGCGGGGCAGGATCCCGGGATGTTTCTGAACGTCCGATACCCATCCATGTCCGATCCCCCCGCCGGACAACGATAATGTGTCTAGCGCGAGCACGATGCACACGGGAGTGCTCGATCGGGCCACCGGATCCAGCCAGGGTGAGCATGGTGGTGGACGCGAGAGAGGATGGCTGCTTCGAGCTGCTTCGTCGTCAGGCTGCTAACGCATCGACCAGGTACCTCAGGACGCGAGTCGGGTATCAATCTGCCCCACCATGTCGGACGTCTCGACGGTCGACAGTCTCGACGCCCAGCAGCCACGCCAGCGACGGGCGAACGACATGGTGATGATGCCAGCGAGGGATGCGCATCGACGTCGGAACAAACCGCGGTGGAGGGCGGCTTGTTCCGGTGCTCACCGCCGCCGGGTTATCTTATCATCTCACGATGCGGCATGTGCATCCCTCGCGTTCTGGAAGTCTCTCCGTCGCGACGTCCCCGCCAGGCTGACGGCTTCTAGAATCATCCTCTGTCTGCTACGCGGATCGAGTGCGATGAACCCATCCATGCCATCTACTGTGTGCTCTCTCTGGTTGCGGTTCGTCGGCCCGCCGCCCGACAGGCGCTGGAGATACCCAAAACAGCCATCAGTTCTCCGCTCCGCTGGTCAAACGGTCGACGATTTCTCGCGTCAGACCGCCCCTCGCACTCCATGCCGTCTGCAAGGCCAACGATGACATACGCAGTGTCCTCCGTATGTGCGCATGCGCTAAACTACTAGGCGCATGGCGTGCAGCCAGTGAGCCCCTCCTGCTGAGCACCGTGGCTGCTGCGCGATAACCCTCTTGCGTCGAACGTCGCGCTCGGGCGGCCAGAGCATGGGGACTAGACCGTGCGGATGAGAAGTCCCGGATCAGCCCTTCGAATGGTCTTCGAGAAACCGTTGCCGGGCTTTCAGCCATGCAGGGGAGTCCTGCGTCAGATGCAGGTGCCGATCCGGCCTACAGGGATCCTGCCTAATCGTCTGCCTCGATAAGCTACGACGGCTGAGGACCTT
>Ga0207767_1000870_pt1 | contig 10223 bp, 16 predicted proteins | sample HigsolmetaGSP17D_FD_184845 | JGI IMG/M metagenome (GOLD analysis project Ga0207767, IMG submission 184845) | High solid enriched microbial communities from the Joint BioEnergy Institute, USA - SP1-7-D (SPAdes) | ecosystem: Engineered > Bioreactor > SSF (Solid state fermentation) > Aerobic >... | reverse complement strand
CCACAAGGCGGTAAATCAGCTCCCCTCAAAACAAAAAGCTTCGATGCTAACGCCTCTATAGATCTGTATTCTAGCGCACGTCGTAAGTGGCCTCTAGTCCACTACCGCTTTGGCTCATATCTATTAAGCCTTGTTATTCTTCTCTTTAGGACCACGGCAAGACATCTCTAACGGACAGCCTTATCGCCACAAATGGTATCATCTCACCAAAGCTGGCGGGCAAGATCCGCTACCTGGACTCCCGTCCAGATGAGCAGCTCCGGGGAATCACGATGGAATCCTCGGCCATCTCTCTCTACTTCTCCATGCTACGGCGCCCGGCCCCGGACGCCGCCCCCGAGCCCAAGGAGTATCTGATCAACTTGATCGACTCCCCGGGCCACATAGACTTTAGCAGCGAAGTGTCAACGGCCTCCCGTCTCTGTGACGGCGCCCTCGTTCTCGTAGATGCCGTGGAAGGCGTTTGCAGCCAGACCGTCACGGTTCTGCGGCAGACCTGGGTGGAGCAGCTGAAGCCGCTGCTCGTAATCAACAAAATAGACAGGCTGATAACGGAATTGAAGATGAGCCCCTCGGAGGCCTACTCGCATCTGAGCAGGCTTTTGGAGCAGGTGAACGCCGTTATCGGTAGTTTCTACCAGGGAGAACGGATGGAAGAAGATCTTCAGTGGCGGGAGCGCATGGAAGAGCGTGTCAACGCTGCTGCTGCACAGAAGCAGGGACAGGATGGTGCCGAGATGGCCGAATTCGAGGAACGAGATGACGAGGACATCTACTTCGCTCCCGAGAAGAACAATGTTATCTTCTGCAGTGCGATAGACGGCTGGGCATTTACAGTCCGACAATTTGCTGGGCTGTACGAGAAGAAACTGGGCATTAAACGCTCCGTCCTGGAGAAGGTACTCTGGGGTGATTACTACCTGGACCCGAAAACCAAGCGAGTACTTGGTCAAAAGCATCTAAAAGGGAGGGCTCTGAAGCCGATGTTCGTCCAGATGGTCCTGGAAAGTATATGGGCTGCGTATGATGCAACAATAGGAGGTCCACATGGCAAAGGGTATGCTCGAGAAATGACTCTTACTTATTCCCAGATTTAGAACGGAATTTCTGACATTTAGCAGTGACCCGGCGATGTTGGAGAAGATCATGAAGTCTCTTAATATTACGATTCCACCACACATACTACGCTCACGCGATCAAAGGAATATCATGACCACATTGTTCTCACAGTGGCTGCCCTTATCTACAGCCGTCCTGGTTTCAGTGATTGAATATCTTCCTAGTCCTCGAGCTGCCCAGGCCGCTCGACTGCCCGATATGATTGACGATTCCCCCGGTGCCAATTTTGTAGATCCAAAGGTACGAGATGCCATGATAAACTTCAAGACCGGTCCAGGAGACCCCGTCGTGGCCTACGTCAGCAAGATGGTAGCCATTCCAGAGAGTGAGCTCCCATCGAACACCAAACGCACCGGCACAACCATGACTGCAGATGAGGCCCGTGAACTAGCGCGCAAGAAGAGAGAAGAGATAGCCAGAATCCAGGCGGAGGCGAACGGTGAAGAGGCAGACGCTTTCACCCGGGTTACGGCATCTCTCGCTGCCACCAGCTTGGGCTCTGAAGCGACAAATGGCGCGGAGGAGAAGGAGGATCCAGAACATCTTATCGGATTTGCACGTCTCTATTCCGGTACCCTTTCGGTGGGTGATGAGATCTATGTCCTGCCGCCGAAATTCTCGCCCGCCAACCCCCATGCCAGCCCAGAACCGCAGAAAGTCACCATCACGGACCTCTACCTTCTCATGGGAAGGAACCTGGAGCCACTGAAATCCGTTCCCGCCGGCATGGTGTTTGGCATCGCAGGTCTTGCAGGCCACGTGCTGAAGACCGGTACTCTATGCAGCCAACTCGAAGGGGGTGTCAACCTCGCCGGCGTGAACCTGACAAGCCCACCCATTGTCCGAGTCGCACTCGAGCCAGCGAATCCCGCCGATCTCAGCAAGATGATAACCGGCCTCAAGCTCCTGGAGCAGAGCGACCCCTGCGCGCAGTACGAGGTGCTCCCCAGCGGCGAGCATGTCATCCTGACTGCTGGCGAGTTGCACCTCGAGCGCTGCCTCAAGGACCTGCGCGAGCGGTTCGCCAAATGCGAGATCCAGGTCGGCGAAGCGATCGTGCCGTACCGGGAGACCATCGTCAGCGTGCCGGAGATGGCGGCTCCCAAGAACCCGGAGCTGGGGCGGGGAGGCGTTCTCGCGGTCTCGCCGTCGAAGCAGTTGACCGTCCGGCTGCGGATCATGCCGTTGCCAGCGGCGGTCACTGAATTCCTGACCAAGCACGTCGGAACCATCAAGCGGCTGCAGTCGGAGAAGCGTGCAAGAACAGACCCCGAAGCGAAAAGGGAAGCGGCTTCGAACGAGGGCATGGAAGAAAATCAGGAGGAGGTGGAGAACAGTGAGGCCCGCGAGAGGCTCTCCCTGTCCGTCGAGGACTTCAAGAAGGAACTCCGGAACCTCTTCAGCGAAGCCAAGGAGGAAGTATGGCATGACGTCGTCGACAGGATCATGGCCTTCGGGCCCCGGAGAGTAGGACCGAACATCCTGATCGACGCCACGGCTGCGAACACCTGCGAGAAGTTGTGAGTCCAAACCAGGCAGACTATATATTTGATCAGTGGAAAGCTGACAATCAAATCACCAGTCTGCTCGACGACCCTAAACAGCAGCAGCAGCAGCAGCAGCAAAAGGAGCCCACCTCAGACGATGACACTCGCCAATCCCTCACGGTCCGCGACTTCTCGGACAAGATCTCGTACGCGTTCCAGCTCGCAACCGCACAGGGCCCGCTGTGCCACGAACCTATCCAGGGCATCGCCGTGTTCCTCGAGGACGTAACCATCAACAAAAACGAAGAAGAGCTCGACATTGCCCGCCTGACAGGCGAAGCGATCAAAGCGGTGCGCGACTCGATCTGGCAGGGGTTCATGGACTGGAGCCCGCGGATCATGCTGGCCATGTACAGCTGCGAGATCCAGGCGGCGACCGAGGTCCTGGGGCGCGTCTACGCCGTCATCACCCGGCGCCGCGGCCGCATCCTCTCCGAGGTGATGAAGGAGGGGACCCCCTTCTTCACCATCCTCGCCCTGCTCCCCGTGGCCGAGTCGTTCGGCTTCGCCGAGGAGATCCGCAAGCGCACGTCGGGAGCCGCCTCGCCGCAGCTCATCTTCGCGGGGTTCGAGGCGCTGGACGAGGACCCGTTCTGGGTGCCCGCGACGGAGGAGGAGCTGGAGGATCTCGGGGAGCTGGCGGACCGGGAGAACGTGGCGAAGCGGTACATGGATAAGGTGCGGGAGCGCAAGGGGCTGGCGATCAAGGGGAAGAAGTTGGTCAAGGATGCGGAGAAGCAGAAGACGCTGAAGAGATAGATGACACTTCCTGTTGTGTTGTATATTTGCATATGATGTATTTGGAAACATCATGCTGGCAGAGGACTGTTCATTTTTATTCATCTACAGTTACCATGTAGTTAACGGTTATGTATAGTTCATTGTTGATACATATTGCACCTTAGGTATGATTGATATGAAAGAAAAGTCTACTGAAAATATCTTTTCTCTAAGTCAGACTCATGTCTATGTAGTTATAACCGTACGCGTAGATCACGTAGATACGTGTACGTATGTAAGTATGTACCCTCCCTTCCCTATTACTTATCCAGTTCCACGGGATCAGGAACAGAAAAGAGGACTTGAAGGGCGTGAAGGTGAGTGGCCTCCACGATAGACGTTCATCTTCCTCCGGTGACAAACACAGTCCGACATTGAGAAAAGGGGGTCGGGACCATGTATACTGAAGGAGGGTCTTTTGTTTCTTTCCTTTGTGGAGACAAGAGAGAGAGACAGAGATCAGAAAGGTTTGAGGAACAGGTGTTTGTTTCGAAGCTGATTGAATGATTCTGGATTCCATTGACGTCGACTCGCGACGACGTCCTTCTATTCATATGTCTCAGTATTTCCACGGATATCCTGCCGGCGCTTCTATTGCGCCAAGTATGCGTGTACTCATGACATGACAGTGGTAGTCTTCAGAGACATTTCTGCCTCTCGTGTTGGGCAGACCCTACCTGAAGGCAGGGCTCGTGAAAGAGCTCGCAAGCTCAAAGTGAGACTCGGCCTTGGCCAAGTCAGCGCACACCCGGGTTCTTGCCCATGCTGTTGACAAGATACAGCCAAGGATGATGGGCAGACGACAATCGACGAGGACCACCCAGTCTCCAAGCATCTCCTGGGTGAAATCCGCTGTCAGTCGTAGGCCAATTCCCCGAATTGCAATGAACACCTGGGCACGCAATTGCGATGTCATATCAGGATGTAAAAAGCCAAAGAAGGACGGGCGTGCCGTGCTCGTGTTTCCCATCTGTAGATGATGGCTCATGACAGGAGATCGTACCCAGACATTTCTGTATTCTGGCATTTCGACACAATTCTACTCTTCAAAACGGCTTCGCAACCTTCCTCGGCTCCCCCACCCCCGTCACCGGATCCCTCATCTCCCTCCAACTCACGGGGAACATCATGTTGCCCGCCTCGCTGCGCGCCATGACGACGCCCAGGTCGTTCCGCGCCGTGGTGAGGTAGTAGAAGCTCTGGTCGCCGAGGGAGATGACCTGGCCGCGGACGATGTCGCCGACGCGGAACATGTCATCCATGACGACGCGGTCCTTCTCGACGGCGCGCACGTCCTCCTTGCGGATGAGCCCCTGGAAGCGCAGCTCGTCGGCGCTGTTCTGGTTCTCCGGGTTAGCGGCGGAGGCGAGGATGGCGGCGACGTTGTCGTTGTCGGAGGTGGTGTTGGCGGGGTCCGGGTTGGGGGAGGTGGACGACGTGTCGTCGAGCACGACGAGGATGGAGACGGTCGCCTGGCGCTTCTGGACGCGGGTGACGCGTGCCAGGACGATCGAATCGACGGCGGGGAGGGTGTTGTATTTGGGCCTTGCTGCCGGCGTTATTGGCGTCGCGGCCTTTGTCGTCGCGGGGGTAGTAGTAGTAGGCGTGGGTTTGACCGCGAGGCCGCTGGCACCGTTGAGCTGGTTCCCAGCAGGACCAGGTTTCCTGTTGTAAGATCTTGAGACACTGATCATTGCCTTTGCCTTCGACTTGGGCTGGGCAGGGTCCACGACGACCGGACCAGCGATCGAGGCGCAGATGAAGGCATTCTGGACGTGGGTGCCTGGTCCTGCGGTGTAAGAAGACGTTGGGGCCAGGCGTTGGCCAGGGATGGCCAGCGTTGGCAGAGAAGCCGCCATTGCGCTTGAGAATGAGGGGACTGCTGAGGCGTGCAGTGCCCGGGTGGGCAAAGCGTTGTGAAGCTGAACGCCTCGTTCGTGTTGTGAAAGCCTGTGAGAGCTTTGGGAGAAGAAAAAATTAAGTAGCTGGAGACGGTCGGTGGTGGATGCGCCAAGAAGGGGTTGTTTACGCGAGGAGCTCCGCCTACACCGCCTGCCTGATCTCCAACGTCCACTGCATAGTACGGATGGATAGATAGGCACTCCCTACAGTCCCTAAGCCATACATTACGGGGGATATAGATTTAGTATTTACATATCTTCCTGAACAGGACATCAGGTATCACTGCGATTAAAGATGTAGACTCAAAGATCTAAGCCCACACAGCGAACATGCGTAACCACAAAGGCTGCAACGGCTCAGTCTCGCTGACGCGGCAGCACGGAAAGGGCCATGGACAATGGACAATAATAATCCCAAGCTCCTATCATACCAAATGCTCACTCATTAAAAAAAAGGCAGAAACCACCAACAATGCCCGTTAAACACCTTGCAACAATCGTAGAGGTCAACATACTGGCAGAAGGGAACAGAGTACGTGAACAATGGAGACGGCGGAAGAGTAGCGGGAAAAGAGATAGATGGACAAAGAATGCAGAACTAACCCTCGACAAGAGTCTGCTTCGGACCCTTGCCGAGCAACTCGAGAGATCGACGTGCCAGCGCAACGACCTCACCCTCACCGTCCTCGGCCTCCTCCTCGTCGGATTCGATATTCTTCTCGGAGATCACCTTGATCATCTGCACAATGTCTTCAGATCTCGAGATGTACCCGATGAGTCGTTTATCGTCAGACTCCAGCAGTTGAAGCAAAGTCCAGACGGCAATGTGCTGGAATGTGGGGTCTCCGCTGGCGAGGAATCGACTCAGATAGCCGTGGATCCCGCCGTTTGGATCCGTCCAAGACCGGATGAAGATCGAGTAATCACCAACTGCAGCAGTCAGTATGAGCACAAAAGACGGCTTTCCTTTTAAACATACTCTTGGAGGACAGATTGCCGAGCGCAGCGGCACTATTTCCTTGCACCTCAATGCTCTCCGAGTCAGTCAGGGGAATCAAAACATCAAACACTCCCAGACTGAGCAGATGTGGCTTCAGCTCGTCGCTGAGTGCCAGAACGGCAATCGCGGCGGTCATCTCCGACTGAACGCTCACAGGAACGTGTAGGACCAGGTCTATGCATTTCTGGACGGCTCCGGCCTGGAGTACCAGCTCCTTGTTGCGATCTGAGCTAGCCGCAAGGTTCCGCAACGTCGAGATGGCATGGCACTGGATCTCTTCATTGTCCGTCGAGCCAAGCAGGTCGACGAGTGGCTTCAAGAAGCCGGCATCGATGATTGGGGACTCGTTGAGGGGGTGGATGGAGATATTTCGTATACAAGCGACGGCTGAGAGGATGAGAGGAAGGTAGGAGGACTGTAGGAGTCGCAGCAGCGGTGGAAGACCCTTGGCTCGAACAATCTCAAGCTGGTACTTTTCGTCGGAAGCCAGATTGCGCAGTGCCAGCGCAGCCTGACATTGCACCTTGGGGGTGGAAGAATCCATGAGCTGAACAAGGGATTGCACCAAACGGGACTCCGTCTGGGCAAGCCTCTTGCGGTTTGCCGCATCGACGGCAATGTTACTGAGTGCGGTCGTGCAGTAGTATTGGACATCGACGTCGGGCGAAGAGAGCAGCTGGACCAACACGGGGATAGCACCAGCATTGACGAGCTGCTGCCTGTTTTCATCTGTCTCGGAGGTCAGAAGAAAGTTTGCAGATATCGCAGCCGTATCACGTACCGGAATGCGTCATGTTCAGCAGCGCCCCAGTGGCGTTGCGTTGTACACGCATATCCTTGGATTTTGCCAGGCGGGTCAATGGCCCCAGAGCGCCCGAGCGGGCGATCTTCGACTTGTTCTCTTCATGCGTCGCCAAATTCGTGATGCAACCCACTGCATTGCATTGTACCTCCACATTGGGCGACATCATTTGCCGTATCAGGGGAGCAAGACCCCCGAGGGCCACGATCAAGACCTTGTTCTCCGCTGCAAAACGTCAACAGCTGTATGCCTCCCAACAGAGGTCGAGTACGTACTGTTCACGGCGAGGTTGCCGAGAGCAGCACTGGCTGCCCGCTGCACCTCGACATCGGGGCTCTGAAGCAGGAACAGAATAGGCTCGAGGGCTTCTCTGTCGACTTCGCGGACATCTACAGTCGTAAAACCTTGTGCGTTAGAGAGAGAGAGCAAGACCCAACCACGATGCACGGGGTCAACTACGCACCTCGTTCCGTTATCTCTGCAAAGGTCAGGCTGGCGCTCCGCTGGAGATCAATATTGTCCGAGTATACGAGGGTGCTGAGCGCGCGGAGCGGCTCACCCGAGAAGAAGTCGGTTTCGTTACGCTGCGGGCATTTATCAGCAAGGCTTAGGCGGATGCATTGCAAACAGCGGAATGGAGACCAAGGGAGGAGACCGCTAGAGGCCAGTGGATGTCATATAAAACAAAAGACGTACGTTCTCCAGGTACTGCAGCAGATCTGCCACGGCCTCGCGTTCGCTGTCGGCCAGCGTAGTCTCGTAGATGCCATCCCTCGAGCGGCCCTTGATGGGACCGAGGCAGGCGGTGATATGGCACCAGCGGTCGATGGCCGACAAGCAGGCCAGACACGCTCTCCCCATCTCATTCATGCCTTGCAGGAGTCCCGTAGGACCTGGGAGGCGGACCCGCGATGCTTTTTATGGTGGATTGCGAGGACAGGACCGAGAGAGAGGGGGTCGAGCTGGAGAGGCAGCTTCTTGCGGGACGGAGATTAGAGAGGCGTGGATCTGGGAAGAGGACGAACGGACCTCACGACGCGAGCACTATCGATTGGCGAGGGTACGGAGGGCAGACGATCTGCATATAGAGCGGGCGGAACACAGATGTCGCGTGATGGGGAGAGGAGGTTTGCGGTCGGGACCCGTGCAGGGTCGTGGAATGTTTTGGAAGAGGCGAGGAGAGATGGTCGAGGATGTTCCTGTGATGGAGGAGGAGGTGCTGGCGGTTGGTCGCCCAGCGCCCGTCAAGCAGCCCTGCGGAGGGTCAGCGAGGGAGCTCCCGGGGCTGACGCCAGGGCCGTGAGCAGCTAGTCTTGGGACGAGGAGACGCTGGCATGGGCCGTGCGGTCCTTGACGAGATGGATCTGACATCCACGCTGCTCGAGCTACCTCGTCCTGCGATCGAGCTCTGGGCTTTCGACCCGGCAACCGGCCTTTCTTACATAACTCGCGGCATCCACATCCTCTGCATATTATTAGAAGACCCTGGTCCACCGCGTCCCAGCCCTCCCGCACGGGCGCTGTCTGCCAGGACCCTTTTTCTACGAGCTTTGCCGTCGTATCTGCTGCGCCGCTGGGCTCTCCTGTCGGACCGAGCACGACGTATTTTTTTTCTTTCCTGCTGATGTGGGAGGCTGGGAGGCATCGCGGTGAGCAAAGTCAGAGCATACCGCCTAACCACCACCGCCGGCGGGCCCCAGCCACGGCCGTCAAGCGTGCACCCGCCGCGGCCAGGGACGTCATAACCATCTTGGCATCCGTCGAACGGGGTTGCACGACTCGGACGATATCTGCTGCTGCTGCTCGAGATCCCATCACTTGGCCGCCGTTCTTCAGTGCCTGGCACGGTGACAGTATCAAAACGGCGATGATGGCGCACGAGGATCACAGCAAGCCTCGCGGCGTCTCACCGACATTGTGATGGCCCCGCTTGACGGCCGAGTCGCGTTGCATGCGCACACAGTACACAGTACATTGGACGGCAAACTTGAACCGCATCTTCAGGCACATGGGATCGTCCAGCTTCTTGCCTCGTTGTCGAACGACGACAGTGTAACAGGATCGGATTCAAGAGCCACCTGCGGATCGAGTTGAGCCCAGGTGACGTTTTCTTCGGTCAGGTATTGAATCGATTTGCTTCATGACCCGGTTTTACGGGCACTGGGGAACGAACAGACAGTCAATGATCGGTCTCGACCTCCATACCATCATTGTGGTCTGGGAACACGCGCCCTGCTAGAGCAAGCAAGACATATACTAGCATTCTCTCACAGAGGAGCATGGTAATGGAAGATATGGGCAGCAACAGAGACAGACCCCATGCCAGTCCCCAGATGGCATGGAGGGCACTCAGAAGGCCACAGTCTGGGAAGACACCTCTCTCTAAAGGACCCGGGTGATAGACGGTTTATATGACAGATTAGAATGCAGCTTCACTTCTGTCTAAAAATGTTCGAAGACAACGTGACCATCACTGGATTACGGAAAGATTGTTATTACACAGTGCCACCCCACGTAAAGGCTGTTAATTTTGAATTTAACGGCCGGGAAAAAAATATCTTGGACAGTGCGAGCGCCAGAATCTCCGTTTAGCGGCGCGTGGTCGACTGATCAGCCGCCGCCGTGGGAACCCGCCACAGCACAGTCCACGTGAGACCCTGGCAGAGGAGGCTGGAGAAGGATCACGATGCGTTTGACACAGCAGGGCTGCCGGGGTTGCGCGCCAGTCAGAGGCAGACCTCCCTGACCACATCCATGGCTGGTGCATGGAGGCAAACAGCGGGAGGGTTGGTGGTCCATGGTGTCTGCAGTTCAATACCGATTTACTACTGTACAGGACAATAACTACTGGAGGATCATCACCGTGGCCATGACATGGCCGACTGAACGGGCAACTGGCCGCTGGACAAGGCGCCTCTAGCGCACCTCCGCAGCGTCAACCGCGGCTCGGAAGGCGTCGTCGGTCGCCCGCGCGTCTCCCGGCCGGGCGTCGCTAGGGCCAAGCGCCTCTCCAGAGACCGTCCCAAGGGTGGGGCCTCCATCTCGAACCACCTCTCCCTCTCCCTCTCTAGGAG
>Ga0207767_1000867_pt1 | contig 10293 bp, 6 predicted proteins | sample HigsolmetaGSP17D_FD_184845 | JGI IMG/M metagenome (GOLD analysis project Ga0207767, IMG submission 184845) | High solid enriched microbial communities from the Joint BioEnergy Institute, USA - SP1-7-D (SPAdes) | ecosystem: Engineered > Bioreactor > SSF (Solid state fermentation) > Aerobic >... | reverse complement strand
GAACCTGCCACCGCGGTAGCGCCGAGCCATGCCCGGCGAACGTCCGCCTCGGAGCCGGCCACCCCGGTAGCGCCGAGCCATGCCCGGCGAATGCCCCCCTCGGAGCCGGCCACCGCGGTAGCGCCGAGCCATGCCCGGCGAACGTCCGCCTCGGAGCCGGCCACCCCGGTAGCGCCGAGCCATGCCCGGCGAATGCCCGCCTCGGAGTCGACCCGATGAAAGACGTCCTGCGTTGGGCCGGCGACATGCTGCAGCGCTTCTTCAGCACCCTGGACTGGGTGCTGTGCCTGGCGCTGGGGCTGCTGATGCTGATCGGCCTGGCCACGCTGAAAAGCGCGGGCGGCGATGGCCTGGTGATGGCGCAGGGCGCGCGGTTTGCGGTGGGACTGGCGGCGCTGTGGGGTATCTCGCGTATTCCGATCCTGCGTATCCGCTCGGCCACCCCGCTGATCTACGCGGTCTCGATGATTCCGTTGCTGGCCGTGTTCGTGCTGGGAACCGGCAAGTACGGGCGGCAGTGGCTGGACCTGAAGCTGTTCTACCTGCAGCCGGCCGAACTGCTGAAGGTGAGCCTGCCGATGATGGTGGCCTGGTACCTGCACCGCATGCCGCTGCCACCGCGCTTCAACACGGTGCTGGTGAGCATGGCGATCATCGGCGTGCCTACTGCGCTGGTGATGCTGCAGCCGGACTTCGGCACCGGCGTGCTGATCGCGGCCAGCGGCGTGTTCGTGCTGCTCCTGGCCGGCCTGCCGTGGTGGTGGGTGGGCGTGGGCGTGGGCGGCGTGGCCGCTGCGGCGCCGGTGGCCTGGTTCTGGCTGCTGCGGCCCTACCAGAAGGATCGCATCATGATGTTCATGGACCCGGAGATGGATGCCCTGGGCGCCGGCTGGAACATCATCCAGTCCAAGATCGCCATCGGGTCGGGCGGCTGGGACGGCAAGGGCTGGGGGCAGGGCTCGCAGTCGCACCTGAACTTCATTCCCGAGCAGACCACCGATTTCGCCTTCTCCGTGCTCAGCGAGGAGTTCGGCTGGCTCGGTGTGGCGGTGGTGCTGTCGTTGTATCTGCTGGTGATCGGCCGCTGCCTGTGGATTGCCAGCCAATCGCGCGACTCCTACTCGCGGCTGCTGGCCGGGGCCACCGGATTGGCGTTCTTCGTCTACGTGCTGGTGAACGGCGGCATGATTTCCGGGCTGTTGCCCGTGGTCGGGGTGCCGATGCCGCTGATCAGCTATGGCGGCACCTCGGCGGTGTCACTGCTGGCCGGCTTCGGCCTGGTGATGGCCGTGCGCAGCCACAACCCGGTGCACGGCGGGTATCGCTGAGGGCACGCAGCCCGACCGGCGTCACAGTTGGTGACGCCGACCCTACGCTGCAGTACGCCGCTGTGTCCCATCGAAGGATGAAGTATTCACTTTCGGCATGAGATGAACGTCACACTTCCCCACTTCAGGTTGGGGAGGGTCAATCGCAATGTCGCATTTGCCATGCACAATGGCGCCCCGTCAGCCGGGCGCGCGACAGGCCGCGCAGGTCCCTGCCGACGGGCAACAAAGCAAGGCCGTGGTGACCTCCGACTACAAGGAAGCCTGCTCTGGGGAGACGCAGGTGGACGTATCGCACAGGTCCGGTAGCCGGTTGCGTCCGCGGGGATGGGGGCGCAACCGGCGTCCGTTTGGTGGGCGTCGGCTCCATCGCGCCATGCGATGACGGAAAAAACTGAATGGGGCGCACACGCCGCGGTGCCATCACGCAGGATTCACAAAGCCGGTTTTTCAGACCCAAAGCGTTGCGATTCATGGTGTTAGGGGTTTTATTTCATCCATGACCTGCTAACCTGCGGCGATGATCCGACGCACTCTGGCCTGCATGCTCACCCTCGGCCTGGTCGCCTGCGCGACCCCGCCGTCGTCCCCGCCCGCCACGCCGCAGGCGTCGTCCGCACCCCATCCGCGTGGCAGCGGACATACGGGCCCGAGCGAGGCCGCACCGGAAGCAGCGCCGGCCACCGCAGCGCCGGTGGACCTGACCCCGGTACCGTTCGATACCGCGCGGGCTGCCTTCATCCGCGACACCGCCGCCGCGCATGGGCTGGACCCGGCCTATATCGACCGCGTGCTGGGCCAGGCGCAGGTGCGCCAGCCGATCATCGCCGCCATGTCCCGCCCGGCCGAGCGGGTCAAGCCGTGGAACGAGTACCGGCCGATGTTCATCAGCCAGGCACGGATCGACGGCGGCCGCCGTTTCCTGGCCCAGCACCGCGATGAACTGCAGCGCGTGCAGCAGCGCACCGGTGTGCCGGCCGAAGTGATCGTGGCGATCATCGGCGTGGAAACCAGCTACGGCGCCAATACCGGCAGCTACCGCGTGCTTGATGCGCTGTACACGCTGGCCTTCTATTACCCGCGCAGCGGCGATCCGGCCAAGCGGGAACGCGAAGTACGCCGTGAGCTGTACTTCCGCGATGAACTGGCCAAGCTGTTCGTGCTGGCCGCAGCGGAGAAACTGGACATCACCACGCTCAAGGGCAGCTACGCCGGCGCCATGGGCATGGGCCAGTTCATGCCATCCAGCTACCTGGATTACGCCGTGGACGGCAACGGTGATGGCCGCCGCGACCTGTTCACCAGCTACGACGATGTGTTCGCCTCCATCGCCAACTACTTTGTGAAGAAGGGCGGCTGGGTGCGCGGTGGGCCGGTGGCGGTGCCGGCCACGCTGGCCGCCGGGCGCGAGCCGTTCGATCCGACCGAATGGGCCCCGACCTGGTCGCTGCAGGACCTGGCGCAGCGGGGCTACCAGCCCAAGGCGGCCGTGCCCGCCGGCGCCACCGCAACGCCGGTGACCCTGCAGGGCAGCGACGGCAACCAGTACTGGCTGGGTTTCCAGAACTACTACGCCATCACCCGGTACAACATCTCCAAGATGTATGCGATGGCGGTATTCCAGCTGTCGCAGGCGATTGCAGGTGAGGAGCTGCCTCCGGCATGAAGATGAAGTGGCTGGTGCCTACCGTGGCGGTGCTGCTGCTGGCTGCCTGCAGCAGCGCTCCGAAAAAACCCAGCGCCGGCGGCGGCAAGCCCGCAGGCACCGTGGTGCAGGGCAAGCCGGCACGTCCGCCGCATTGTCCGGATGGCTCACCCTACGCGGCGGCGGTGGAAGACCCCAGCACGCGCGGCAACTACACCGCCGGTGGTCTGTACAAGCCTGGCGTGCGTGATACCACGCCCACCTACGTTCCCAACGTGGCCTGCATTCCCGAGCCGCGGGTGGAAAACCTGGCGCGCTCACCGGTGGGCAACCGCAGTCCCTATGAAGTGCTGGGCAAGCAGTACAGCGTGCTGGACAACACCCGCGGCTACAACGAGCGCGGCATCGCGTCGTATTACGGCGCCAAGTTCCATGGCCGCCTGACCTCCAACCGCGAGGTCTACGACATGTACCAGTTCACCGCCGCACACAAGACGCTGCCCCTGCCCAGCTTCGCGCGGGTGACCAACCTGGACAACGGTGAATCGGTGATCGTGCGGGTGAACGACCGGGGTCCGTTCCACGACGGCCGGGTGATCGATCTCAGTTATGCCGCTGCCGTGCGCCTGGGCATCACCCAGCGCGGCACCGGCAATGTGGAAGTCCGCGCGCTGCAGCCGGGTGAAGACGTGCCGGTGCTGGCCAGCCGCAGCCCCACTGCCGCGCCGCCGGTGGCAACGACGGTGGCGGTTGCCGCGCCGCCAGCCGCCAGCCGCCGCGAGAGCGGACGCCGCGGTACCGCCACGGCGCGACCGGTGCCCGCTCCGCAGGCGGCGAACAGTGACATGGACCGTCTGGTCGGACGCCTGCCGGCCGCCACCACGGCCGCGCCCGACACCACCGCCCCGGTCACGGTGACCGCGCTGGCGCCCGTAGCTGCATCGGCGTCGGTGCGCCCGGTGCCGCGCACCGCCGCCACTACGCCCGCGGCAGCCCCCGATGCCGCCCAGCGCCTGTTGGGCACCGTGCTGCTGCAGGTCGCCAGCTTTGCCAGCCGCGAAAATGCCGCCCGCGCGCTGAGCCAGCTGAATGCCGCCGGCATCGTGGGCGCCAGCATCAGCGACATCGCCGCCGGCGGCCGCACCCTGTGGCGCCTGCGCGTGCCCGCCAGCGACCACGCCAGTGCCGCCGAACTGGCCGGCCGGATCGCCGGGCTCGGCTTCGGCTCACCCCAGATCGTGCGTGAATGAATCGGCACGCCTGAGCCTGCACATGCCAGCAGCGCCGACACGCCCGCCGCGACGCCCTACAATGGCGCCTCTGTCGTTTTTCCATCCTTGGCCGTATCAGGAGTCTGCTGTCCCATGAATCTGCGTTTCGTCGCCGCCGCGCTGGCCGCTACCCTGGGGGTTGGCCTGGCCCATGCCCAGACCGAACTGCCCACCCCGGCAGCACCTGCGCCTGCCGCCGCGGCCGCCCCGGCAACCGTGGCCACTCCGCCGGCGCCGGTGCCCAGCGTCTCCAAGGCGTGGGTGCTGATGGACTATGCCTCCGGCCAGGTGCTGGCAGGCGAGAACATCCATGCCCAGCTGGCCCCGGCCAGCATCACCAAGGTGATGACCTCCTACGTGGTCGCTGCCGAAGTGAAGAACGGCAAGGTCCGCCCGGACGACCAGGTGATGATGAGCGAGCGCGCCTGGCGCGAAGGCGGCGCCGGTACCGACGGCAGCTATAGCGGGTTCCCGGTCAACCAGACCGCGCGCCTGGAAGACATGGAAAAGGGCATGGCGGTGCAGTCCGGCAACGATGCCGCGATCGCGCTGGCCGAACACGTGGCCGGCAGTGAAGAAGCGTTTGCTTCGCTGATGAACAGCTATGCCGCCCGTATCGGCATGAAGAACTCGCACTTCGTCAACGCGCACGGCCTGACCGCGCCGGGTCACCACAGCACCGCGTACGACCTGGCGCTGCTGGGCCGGGCGATGGTGCGCGATTACCCGGAAACCTACGCGTACAACAAGATCAAGGAATTCACCGTCGGCAGCATCAAGCAGCCGAACCGCAACCTGCTGCTGTGGCGCGATGGCAGCGTGGACGGCATCAAGACCGGCCATACCTCTGAAGCCGGTTACTGCCTGATGAGCTCGGCCCAGCGTGGCGACCAGCGCCTGATCGCCGTGGTGCTGGGCGGCGCGTCGGAAAAGCAGCGTGCCGATGACAGCCTGGCGCTGTTGAACTGGGGCTTCCGCTTCTTCGAGACGCACCGCCTGTATGAGCCGGGCAAGGTGGTCACCGAGCACAAGGTGTGGAAGGGTGCCGCCGACACCGTGCAGCTGGGTGTGGCGCAGCCGATGCTGGTGAGCCTGCCGCGCGGCCGCTACAACGACCTGAAGCCGAGCATGGACGTGCCCAAGACCCTGGTGGCGCCGTTCACCGCCGGTCAGCAGGTGGGCACGCTGAAGGTGACCCTGGATGGCAAGGTGGTGGCCGAAGCGCCGCTGGTGGCCGTGGCTGCGGTGGAAGAGGCCGGGTTCTTCAAGCGCCTGTGGCACAGCTTCCTGATGTGGTGGGAATCCTGACGACCTGCCGCCGCGCGTACAGGCGCGGGTCCGGTTGAATGAACAGAAGGCCCGGCATTGCCGGGCCTTCTGCGTTTCTGCGGCAGCCGTGTCGCATTGGGCCTGACTTTTAGGCCGCGTCCGATGGGTTGAGTTGGGTATCGAAAGGAGCATAGCCATCAGCGGCGCATATCGCCCGCATGGCACATCTCTATCACAGCGGCGCAGCGGCGTTGCCCACAGGACGACACCCATGAATACCGTCTACAAGCTGATCTTCAACGTTTCCACCGGCACCTGGGCCGTGGCCTCTGAACTGACCCGTTCGCGCGGCAAGAAGAGCCGCACGCGGCTTGCTGCCGCTCTGCTGGCCGTGCTGGCCGCGCCGGCGGGCAGCGCACTTGCCGCGGATTCGCCGCAGCCGCTGAGCTGTGCGGCGAATGAAACCGTCTCGGCCGATGGACTGCGCTGTGAGATGACTCCGGGGAGCACTACACGAGCCGCTGGTACTATTTTCGCAGGTACGGACTCGTATGAAGCCGGTGGCGGCACGGCAACCGGCAGCCAATCGGTGGCTATTGGCCAAGGGGCCAACATTACTCTCGATACGCCCACCGAGGCTGTAGCGATAGGTTACGGTGCGACGGTTGTTGGCCGCTCAACTGACAACAAGGGCGCTATCGCCATCGGGTCGGGTGCATATTCAGGCGGCTTGGGTTCCATCGCGGTTGGCAACTCTGCGCGAGTCGATGGTTCGCTGGCCACCGCCATCGGTCGCAACGCTTTTGCCTCCCGGGGTACCGCGCTCGGTGCGAACGCGCGCGCCACGGTCAGCAATTCAGTAGCGCTGGGCGACGGCAGCATTGCCAATCGGGGTTCGTCGGTGTCCATAGGCAGCGATGACCCCACCAACGGTTTCACCCGTCAGCTGACCAACCTGTCCGCGGGTACTGAGGACAGCGATGCGGTCGCGGTTTCGCAGCTAAAGAGTGTTGCTGCTGCATTGGGCGGCAATGCCGGTGTCAATGCGGATGGTTCAATCCGGGCACCGTCGTATTCAGTAGACGGCACCACGGTCACGACCGTGGGTGACGCACTGACCAACATCGATGGTCGTGTCACCGCCACGCGGAGCACGCTGGACCAGCTGAAGACCGAAATCGAAAGCGGTACGATCGGGCTGGTGCAGCAGGATGCCACCAGCAAGGCGATCAACGTGGCGGCCAGCACCGATGGCGAGCTGGTGAACTTCGCCGGCACCCAGGGTGCGCGCACGCTGTCGGGCATCAAGGACGGCACCCTGGCGGCGGGCAGCACCCAAGCGGTGACCGGTTCGCAGTTGTTTGACACGAACAACCGCGTGACGGCCGTGGAAGGCGCCGTTGGCGTGCTGCAGGAGGCGGGTAAATATGCCAAAGTCCGCGGTTCAACCGCTGCTAACGCCGTTGGGGGGCGTGGCATTGCCATCGGTGATGGCGCCTACGCAGGCGCGGTAGGCAATACCGGCGGCGATACCAATATCGCGATTGGCGCGAGCGCCGTCACGTCGGGTGGACTCGGGCAGATAGCGTTGGGTCATGGAGCCACCACGGTAGGCAATTTTAACGGTGGCGCCATCGCCATCGGCCGTAACGCGAATACTCACGCGCGCGGCGTAGCGCTCGGCGACCACGCCAGCGTCACCGCTAACAATAGCGTCGCGCTGGGCGACGCTAGCCTTGCCAATCGCGCCAATGCTGTGTCCATCGGCAGCAACGATCCCAACGGGACGTTCACCCGTCAGCTGACCAACGTATCCGCCGGTACGCAGGACAGCGACGCGGTCACGGTTTCGCAGCTCAAAGGTGTTGCCGCTGCATTGGGCGGCAATGCCGGTGTCAATGCGGATGGTTCGATCCGGGCACCATCGTATTCAGTAGGCGGCACCACGGTCACGACCGTGGGTGATGCACTGACCAACATCGACACCCGTGTGACCAACAACGCCGATGACATCACCACCCTGCAGGACAGCCTGGCCAACGGCACCGTGGGTCTGGTGACCTATGACGATGCCAGCGGCACGGTCAGTGTGGCCGGAGACAAGGGCGGCACGACGGTCGATTTCGCCGGCGTGGACGCCAACGGCGTAGCCACCGCGCGTACGCTGACCAACGTGGCAGCCGGTGGCGTGTCCGCTACCAGCACCGATGCCATCAACGGTTCGCAGCTGCACGGCACCGCGCAGAGCGTGGCCAATGGCCTGGGCGGTGGTTCGGTGGTCAATGCCGATGGCACCGTCAGCGCACCGAACTACAGCGTGGGCGGCACCACGGTGACCAACATCGGTGATGCAATCACCAACATCGATGGCCGCACCACCACCAACGCCGGTGATATTGCTGACCTGCAGGACAACCTGGCCAACGGCACCGTGGGTCTGGTGACCTATGACGATGCCAGCGGCACGGTCAGTGTGGCCGGTGACAAGGGCGGCACGACGGTCGACTTCGCTGGCGTGGACGCCAACGGCGTAGCCACCGCGCGTACGCTGACCAACGTGGCAGCCGGTGGCGTGTCCGCTACCAGCACCGATGCCATCAACGGTTCGCAGCTGCACGGCACCGCGCAGAGCGTGGCCAATGGCCTGGGCGGTGGTTCGGTGGTCAATGCCGATGGCACCGTCAGCGCACCGAGCTACAGCGTCGGTGGTACCCGGGTCACGAACGTGGGTGATGCGCTGACCAACATCGACACCCGTGTGATCACCAACGCCGATGACATCACCACCCTGACCAGCACGGTCAACAATCTGTCCGCCGGTTCGGCGGGCCTGGTGACCTATGACGGTGCCAGCGGCACGGTCAGTGTGGCCGGTGACAAGGGCGGCACGACGGTCGATTTCGCCGGCGTGGACGCCAACGGCGTGGCCACCGCGCGTACGCTGACCAACGTGGCAGCCGGTAGCGTGTCCGCCACCAGCAGCGATGCGGTCAACGGTTCGCAGCTGTTTGCTACCAACGCGAACGTGACCGCCCTGACCGGCCGTGTCGACGTGGCAGAGGACGACATCAAGCACCTCCAAGGCCAGATCGACAGCGGCACGATCGGGCTGGTGCAGCAGGATGCCAGCAGCAAGGCGATCAACGTGGCCGCCGGTACTGATGGTGATCTGGTGAACTTCGCCGGTACCCAGGGGGTGCGTACCCTGTCGGGCATCAAGGGCGCGACCCTGTCTGCGACCAGCGACGAGGCCGTGACCGGTGCGCAGCTGCATGCCAGCAACGAGCGCCTGTTGGACGCCGAGGGCGACATCATTTCGCTGCAGGGCGATGTGACCCGTATCGACGGCGATGTGACCCAGCTGGACAGCCGCACGACCTACAACGAAAGCAACATCAACAATCTGTCGCAGCAGGTGACCGAGTTGACCAGTGGCAGCGTTGGCATCGTTACACACGATGCCGCAGCCGGCACCGTGCAGGTGGCTGCGCAGCTGGGTGGCAACGAGGTCAACCTCGCCGGTATGGATGGCGACCGCCGCATTCACGGCGTGGCCAACGGCACCCGCGATAACGATGCTGCCACCATCGCCCAGTTGAAGGCGTCCGGCCTGGTGGATCCCAACAATGGCCGCGCCCTGGGCGCGCTGGTGTACGACGATATGTCGCTGGACCGCGCCACCCTGGGGGGTACCCACGGCACGGTCGTCGCCAATCTCGGCAATGGCCTGATTGCCGCTGGCAGCCGCGAAGCGGTCAACGGCGGCCAGCTGTGGCAGATGCGGGCGGACTGGGAGGCACGTTGGAATCAGCTGGATGGTCGCGTGGATACCATAGAGCAGGGCATTGCCAATGGCAGCATCGGCGGCCCGGGGCAGGGCGTTCTGCCGGGCACCGGCGATGGTTCGGTGGCCATCGGTGACGGCAGCCAAGCAGGCGGCGAAGCCTCGATCGGTATCGGCAACGGCGCCGCTGCGGGCGGCGATGGCGCTGTAGCCATCGGCGAGGGCAGCCAGGCCGGCGGTGAAGGCTCGGTCGGTATCGGTAACGGTGCCGGCGCGGGCGGGAACGGCTCGGTGGCCATCGGTGATGGCAGCCAGGCCGGTGGTGCGGGTTCGATCGGTATCGGCAACGGTGCCGGCGCGGCGGGCGAAGGCTCGGTCGCCATCGGCGAGGGCGCATCGGCCACCGGTGACAACTCGGTCGCCATCGGCGCGGGCTCCACGGCCGACCGTGACAACGAATTCTCGGTGGGTTCGCAGGGCGGTGAGCGTGTGGTCAGCAATGTGGCCGCAGGCACACGTCCGACCGATGCGGTCAACGTGCAGCAGATGGAAGACCGCTTCACCGCAGAGCGCAACTGGGCCGAAGGGCAGTTCCAGGCGATCGACAAGCGTTTCGATCGCATGGGGGCCATGAGCGCCGCGTACGCCGGCATGGCACTGAACACCGCCGGTCTGCAGGGTGAGAACCGGGTGGGCGCGGGTATCGGCCAGCAGAACGGCCGCTCCGCCCTGGCGGTGGGCTACCAGCGTGTGCTGGGTGAAAAGAAGAATGTCTCTGTTTCGCTGGGCGGTGCGTTCAGCGGCAGTGACAAGAGCATGTCTGCCGGCGCTGGTTTCAGCTGGTAAACGCAGGCGCGTACGTACCGGCAGGTTCGACGGTCCCTGCCAGTGCGGGGCCCGCGGTCGAAAGACCGCGGGCCTTTTTTGCGCGCTACACCGGGTTATGTAGCGTCGAGCCATGCTCGACGTGAGGCCAACCGCAGTCGAGCATGGCTC
>Ga0207767_1000862_pt1 | contig 10373 bp, 6 predicted proteins | sample HigsolmetaGSP17D_FD_184845 | JGI IMG/M metagenome (GOLD analysis project Ga0207767, IMG submission 184845) | High solid enriched microbial communities from the Joint BioEnergy Institute, USA - SP1-7-D (SPAdes) | ecosystem: Engineered > Bioreactor > SSF (Solid state fermentation) > Aerobic >... | reverse complement strand
CACCCCCTTGTTTCTTGTCTTCAAGATAAACCAACGACCCCTTTAGGTCTAGTTATCTAGGCCTGTCGTTACATTGAGAAGAACAGAACAAGAAATAAATCCGCTTACTGCTTACTTCATCTACTACCATTCTACTGTACATTTGATATTTATCGATTTATTTATTTCCAATCTATTATCTTGATTTTTTTAAATTCATCACATGACATGACATCACATCAGCAGTCAGCCACTTGATTGATTAATTCTGATATCACGTAAATAAAATTACAACGATCTACGTACCGTGATTCTGTTGTAGGGATGGGATGCCTGCACCTGCAGGTCAGGTGGGTGGGTCTTGATCAAGCTTGTTTTCAATCATTCAACTTATAGACAGATAAGATAGATAGATACATAATTAGCAACAACAACGACAAAAGGACCGCTTATATCATCACCCTATGCTACTCATCTCCATTGCATTGCATTTGCATTGCAATGCAGCCGATGATGTTGCATGTCAACCCGCCAGCTATGGTAATGGTAATTGGTAGTGGTAAGCTTATTATTCTTTTCTACCCTATCTAATCCCTATCCCTATGCATCCTTGCCCGACCATCCATCATATTCCAAACGCAACCCAATATCCCGGAAGCAGTGCAGCATGATGGCGAAGCAACAAAAAGACAAACAAGACAAACAGAGAAAGCTACCATGGCTAGCTAGAGACGGCTCGTTACCTAAGTCAACTATAACCTAGTAGTTTACCTAGGTACGGTATGGAATGTAAGGCAAGGTATCTTATCTTAAAAAAGCAATCTCCATCTCCATGTCCATGTCCTCCAGGCCGGGCGACTGGTTTGCGCAGAAAACAGACAAAGGGAATAAAAATAAAAGCTTACATACTGACTGGCAAAAGATGAAGTGGGCAAAAAAAGGAACTGAATGGACAAGAGAATGGACGGAGAAGGGGGGATATATTAAATATAATATCAGATCGAAGCAAAGCAAAGCATGTTGGGAGGGATTTCAGGGTAAAAAAAGGAGAAAACAGTGATAATGACTGAGGTGGTATCTAGAACAAAGAGTTCCGAAAAAATAGGATCATTGCAATGAAGAAAATTAAAAACAAGAAGTGGAGGGGGAAAGGTATTTTCCACGGAAAGCAACAAGAAGAGCATCTCAAAGAAAAGGTCATGGAACGGAAGAGCCATAAAGACACATCGTTTCCATGAAAAGTTTGGAAAGAAGTTAAGAAAAGAACAAAAGAAAATGAAGAAGCCAAGAGCAAGTGACTGGCAAATCGTTCCATCGATCGATAGACAGCCAGCTCCAGCACTTGCATTGCACTGGGCATTCAAGAAAGAGAAAGTAGACAGAAACAGAATAGAATAAGAACTAAGCAAAGATAATTGCAAGAAGGATGAAAAATATGCCAAAACTAGACCAAAAATCCTGATCCCAATCCCTAATCCTTCTGCACCTCATTCTCAATCAGCTCCAGCACGATCTGACTGCGCTCATGCTCGGGATGCTGCATGCAGATCTTGACCGTGCGACCCACACTCGCCATGGCCGCGCCGGTGAGGCCGCACCCACCAGAGCCAGAGAAATTCGCGCCACTACTACCGGTGCTCACGATGTTGTTCCAGCCGTACCCGGGCATCAGGCTGCCGTCGTCGAGGCAGACGACGTTGCGGCCGGGGATCACCTGCCGCAGCCGGCCGTTGAAGGCGTTGCGGACCTCGACAAAGTCCTCGTTGAAGAGGATGAGGAATTTCCCGTAGAGACAGGCCGAGTGGGCGCGTCCCACGAACTCCATGACCACGCTGCGCGAGACGTCGCCGTGCTTGTTGACGTAGACGGCGCACTCGCTGTACGCGACCAGGAACTCGCTGTCGCTGAGGCGGAACATGCCCAGCGGCCGCAGATCCCTGATCCGGTTGGCGATTCTGTTCAGATGCGCCTGCGCTTCGGGCGTGTCGGAGAGCAGGTTCGGCACGGACCACGGCTGTTTCTTGTCCAGAGTCAGGACTTCGATGCCGCGCTGGGTCGCGATGGCGAGCGAGGAATGGAATAGGTTCATGCCGTAGCTTTCTGCGGGTATGTAAAAGTCATCATATTCACGGAAGAAATCCGTCTGCCCGCGCCGCGAGAAGATACGGGCACGGCTGCTCGACGACTTGTGGAGGACGGGTTCAAGGACCTATGGATTGCATTGCCGATCAGTATGCACGTTGACGACTCCCTGAACTGCTTGCGAGACAGAAAAACGAACCTTGAACGTGGAAGTCATGCCATCCCGCTTCTTGTAGAACACCAGAGTACGGTCCTTCATCCGTCCTGCAGCGAAGAAACCGACCTCACGGCTGCCGGATAGCTTCTGCGGAGCCCGTCTCGCGGAGTCGCTCGAGGTCTGCGATGGCACTCCACTGGCAGGGCACACAACATCAAGATGGTACGCAATCAGGGATTTGTCCGCTATCAGCAGGAAGACGTTGAATTCCTCGAAGACGGCAATCTGCGTGACCCGCAAGATTTGTATCGCCTACAACATCAGGTCAGTTTAAGCTGTCCCAAGTAAAAGGTCTGAGGATAATGACATACCCTAGTCCACCCACGTGGGTCATTATAATCGGAGATGTACACACCATAGTCCGTACCGATCGCGCACATCATCCGTCCATGCGGTTGCTGAAAGACCGTGGCGCAGTTGACAGCGGCCCTGCAGACAGGCGGTGGCCTCGGCTCCGAGTTCGCATACCGCTCCTCGACCTCTCTGATGGCCCGATCAAGAGGCGTCCCTTTGATGAGCACGCTCCTGGAACCGGGGGCCTGGTCTGAATAAGCGAAGGCGGTATCTGCCAGCACACGTAGCCGGAATGGCTCCGCGTTCTGAGCAAACAAGGACGCGGCGTGCTTGGTCTTGGCCTCGATAATCTTCTCGCACCATTCCTGGCGATTCTGCGCCGTAGATGCGTAGAGGGTGTACGACCCGGTTTTGCCTAGGTGCTTGATCCTGAATGGATAGAGTATGTTGTCGTCCCTCGGGTTCCCCAGGGTGGTGCTGGGGACCAGCGTCTTGCCAGCAGACGATGTGCCCGCGGACGCAGCGGAGTTGCTGCTGTTGGCATGCGCCAGAGCCCCAGGACCCGCTCCCTGCGACGACATTGGCGGAGGGGCAACGGACGCGATGCCTATGATGTTGGACTTGACCACAGGATCGTCGTTGGTACTCTCAAGCACCAGGAGATCCATCGGGATCGGCAGTTTCGAGACATCGTAGGTCTCGTATTTGAGAGTTCTGGTCGGATCTCTGTTCACAACGGACTTGGCCAGCACCAGGTAGTGGTCGAACAGGATAGCATGGGTGTCCACGAGATTGATCCTCGTCCTCGTTCCCGGACGCTGCAGGTCGCCCCGAAAGATGATCTCCCGACCCAGATGGTCGAGGTTCAGTTCTACCTCCTTCTTCATCTCCGGCCGGAGCTGCAGCTTGGAGGAGAGTTCAAGGAGATCAACCTTCTTGGTCATCTCGCCAACCTTGCTGTCGCACTCCATGGCCACCACCTTGATCTCCTCGATGGCCTGCGCCAGGTTGGTCTTCTCCTCCGAGTCCTTGACCATGTTCTTGTGCACGGTGGACAGGAGAAGCGTGTACCGCTGGATCCGAGTGATGGGAGCCTTGAGGTAAGTATCCCAGCTGAGACGATTCGACAGCTTGTTCTCGCGAGCCTGGTCCAGGAACTGCTTGAAGAGTATGTTCCTCTCAGCCTCCCTTCGGACAAGGTAGTTGGCATTGGGGAACGTGGCGGCATATTCGATGTAGATTGTCTTGGCCTTACGGATCCACTCCCGGAAGATGTCGCTGAACCCGACGATGAAGGGACCCTGTTCCTTCTGGCGATACTTGAGCTGCGCAAGCAGGTGTTCCTCGTTGACCTTCTTGACCGCGTCAACCTTGCCAAAGACGTCGTTCAGGAACTTGTTCAGGCGTTTCGGGTTGATCACAGACGGCTGCATCGTGGCCAATTGGTCGCGATACAGCTCCCGCAGGATATCCAACTGCCCGATGTACGCATCTTCCGTGGTGACGATCTCGTGGAGATTGTTCTGGCGGTCAATCTCTTTCTTCGGATAGGACTCCCACACCTCCTTCGGCACCTTGTAGAATGTGACCCAGTCCTCGGCCTTCTTCTGCGGTTCCATCATCTGCGCCTTCAGATTGACCTTCTTAAGGGTCCTCATGCAGTGATGCGAATAGCAGCGTCCGAAGGTCTCGGTGTCGCCCTCCTGGTCATGGAGTCTTGACGAATAGCAACCACGGCCGGTGATCTGGAACAGAACTCCAGACAGGGTTCCCGGTCCAAACTTGACCCATTCCTCCTCCTTGATCAGCGCCCCTTCTTCCAGCATATTCTTGACCACGCGGGCACCCAACGTCTCAGCGTCGGCGGTATTCATCGTGGGTACTTTGTGCGTGAACAGCGCAACGATGGCGTCGATGATGGCCTGCTCCTTGAGGTCGGTCTCCTCCTCGGCGAGGTCCCTGATCCACGCAACCACCGCGCTGAGGGCCCACGGTTCGGAGCATTTTTTGAACTGCTCCGACGACAGCTTGGCCGGATTGAATTTCTTGCGACGTCCAGCGGGAATCGTGGGCAGATCGAGAGCGATGGCGCTCGGCTGCACAGTCGCATCGAGGCCATGCAGAGACGCCTGGGACTGTCTGTACTTCGCCCTATCTGCGTCCGTCTTTGACCTGACCGGAGGATCAGCGCGCGGCGTATTACTGTGACTCGACAAGGACGACGCCCGCGGCACCGGAGACGGGCCAAGCCGCGTCTGTCCGTACGAGTCCGGAGAAGTAGGATACGAGGGCTGCGTTTGCTGGTCATATGGCTGCATGCTGTTCCGCTCCCGGCTCCGATACGTCCCAGCGGGCATCAAGTGCGCCGCGAGGTTGGCGTTCGTCGCCGGCTCAACCGGCTCAGGAGGCAGCGGCCGCATGCCTGGGTGGAAGAAGAGGTCGCCGGGCTCCCCCTGGCCCGGACTCTCGCTGCCGGACTGGTCTCCGCCGTGGGAGTGAGGGTGCGCGTAAGGCCCCTCGCCCTCATCGCCGTCGTCGAAGCTCATCCTCCGCCCGAGAGGACTCGGTTCTGACAGACCGCCGGTGCCACCCGCATCCACCCGTGCGCTCGAAGAAGGCGGAGGGAATAGATGAATGGGTTCCTCGGGCACCGGGGGATACTCGTAATATTCGTCCCAGTACCCCCCGTCATCAGCGGACGGATCCGAACCTCTGCGTGATCCAGAAGTGGCAGTCATCCTATCATGATCGACCGCATCATCACGGTCATACGGGTCAGCGTTGTAGCTTGGTTCATCGCCATAATGCATATTCCCCTCGTAGCCACCACCGTACAGCGAAAGATCATGGTGAGTGTAGTCATCGTCGTCACTCCGCTCATGATATGAATCAGGCCTTGTAGAGGTCTGGGACCCATAAGCGCTGAAGATCGAGAAAGCAGTCCCACTGCGCGCCCGAGTCCGCTGGCGCTCAGCTTGCGCTCTCTCCTCTTCATCAGCCATCTGCATCATGGCCAGACCAGCGGCGGCCTCTGCATCACTGTCGTCACTATAGGCATCGTAGTTGACATACTGGCCGGTACCCGTGGCGACGCTGCCATTGGTATGTGTGTGTCTCTCATCAGGCGACAGCCGCATGTCTAAGGATGGGAAGACGGGGGCAGGCTCCTCTGCCTCCTGGATCGGTGTATGGTGTCCAGCACGCGATGCCCGCGAGCTGTGCCGCCGCGTCCTCGCAGGTCTACCTTCCGTTACTGCAGCTTCCACTTCCTTCATGATCTCATCGTAGCTCATGTCCTCTTGATGCCTGGCACCATTCTGAGCACCTGGGAATGCAGGTTCATCTTCTGCATCTGGTGGGGGTCCGGGCAAAGGCCGTGACTGGGGGTGCCGAGTCAGAGTATCGGTGCGCCGTGGGGGCAGCTCCGACGGAGTCTGGTGCGCCGGAGGCGTGGGAATAGAGCCTCGCCGTGATGCCTGTGAACCACTGAACCGCTTGCCATGCAGCGGATCGTTCTGCGGTAGATGTGCAGGCGGCTCCGGAGGCTCCTCCTGTACCGGAGAGGACACACGAGATCCGGCACGTCCCGGGACGGCAGGCAAGTACGAGGAGCCTTGCGATCCGTGCCGGTGGTGCGACGACGACGAGACGGAACCAAAATGAGTGCTTCCAGAGGGGTAGGGGGTGGTCACAGGCGAGGCCGGCGCCGGGTTGTACACAGAGGAGCGCGGAGGCGGAATGGAAGCAGGACTGCTTTGCTGCGCAGAGGTTGGAGAGTAGCCATACAGCGAGTAATCGAGCGAATAATCGGAGTATTGTGAAGAACGACGCGCGCCGTACGGATGGTCTGGCCCTCGAGGAGGCGGAGGCGGAGGAATCTGCGGCGAATACTGCGTCGCGGGGCTCTGGGCAAAGGTTGGTGTATAACTCTGCGACGCAGTGGCTGGTCGTTGGTAATTCGAAGAGCCATAGGTCGATTGGTAGGCCGCTGGGTTATACGGCTGATGTCCGGAGCCGGAGCTGCCGTACGGCGGACTGCCCAGGCCGCTGTACGCCTGGGGGTTGTACGACGGCTGCGGTTGAGAGTGCGGACGCCCGAATTGCTGGGGATTGTAGGCAGGCTGGCTCGGGGACGCCGACGACGCGGGCGGTTGATACTGGTGCTGATAGCCCGACAGCGCGGAGCCATGGGCTGAGGCCCGGCTGGCCATGGACGACTGCCGCGAATGCCTCGACCCCGAGCCGCTGGCGTTGTTGTACCGGCTGTATCCTCCTCCGCCCGCACCGTGGCCGCCCTGCACCGGGTACCCGGGATGTTCGTCCGCCGCCCTCGTGCTGCGGCGGCGCGGGCTGTCGAAGAAGGCAGCGTCGTCTCCGGCATCATAGCTGGGCATCCGCTGGAGCTGGTGGTACTCCTGCTGCGCGGGAGGCTGTGACGCATAGGCAGCATGTTGGCCCGAAGCGTTGTTCGACTGGCCGTAGTATGACGGGTGGCCGTTCTGGTAATGTGCCATGGTGACCAAGTCGTCTGACGAGCGACGGGAGCGCTCGACTCGAGGCTGAAGCGGTTCCCCTTGTGACTCGATGGTAATTCGAACCAGACCGTCAGAGCGTGGGCGTCCAGGGAGCGGTGGACGAGCGTGTCGGACAGCGTCGACGGGAGCGGACGGTGTCGACGACGTCAGACGAGTCGTGGGGAGAGTTGATCCTGAACGATCAGGAGTGCCCGTCCAAGCCTCATCCAGCCGTGGTTGGCGGATGATGGTGCGCGCAGCGAGAGATCGGAGATGAAGCGCCTGTCGCCGTGGGCATCCCCACCGCGGCTCCCAACGGGGTCTGACAGCCTAACGAGCAAGGCCGCGAGGCAGGACGGGAGAAAGAAGAGCGAGGCAAGCGACCGCAGCGGGCGTTCGAAAAAGAGGCTGCGGGGGATGATGGAAGAGGAGAGAGAGGGAGAGAGAACGTCGCTCGTCCACAAGCAGAGAGGTGGCCGTCGGGCGCTGGCAGGCCCTCAGGGTGTGTGTACCGGTACCTGCACCGCTGCGGCGCGAGCTAGGGACAAACAAGTATCGATACAACCCCCGGCCGTGGCCTTGGGCCGGGGCCACAGGGCTGACGGGTGACAGCGTCCTCTCCTCCTCCCCCCTCTCCCCGCCTGCACATCCTGCAGAAAGGGCTATAGGGATGGGATGACAGGGCCAGGCCGTTTCTGAGTCTCTTCAGATCATTCTCTGCGGGGCTTCCCCTTGCCAACCGCTTGCGGACTACGAGGTGCCTGTACGAGTACCACTCGACTCTGACAACCCATGTCACACTCTTGAGGCCCTGCTTCCCGGCCCCTCCACGTCGCGCCTGCCTCGCTCAGGCCAGAGCTGCGGGCATTACCATCTGCAGAACAGCACTGATCACCGGTTCATGCAGTAGAGGACGTGTTTTCATTCAGGCTGGACTTCATAGAACCTACTGCCTCTAGGGAAACTGAACCACCGCTCAGCAAGACATGTACTTCATTCCGACTGGCACCGGAGAGACAAACAGCAAGGCAAAGTCAAACAGCAGTGAACCTCTCATCGCCAGATCATACAGAAGTAAGCATACAACATGTGTCTCATTCAAGTCCGAATCGCAGAAATCAACAGTCAGGAAGACCGAAACACCCCAAACGCCGCCTCCGTGGTGTCGTTATACACGATCATATCCCATTCCGTGCAGTAGAAGCCCATCGAAACCTATCCAGGTAGGGTAAGTGGTGAAAGAAGTGTGAAAGAAAAGTCATCAACCATCATCAGCATCGGATTCGCTCTCGGATATCATGAAGAGAAGATGTCTGCGAGACAGGGGAGTCGATCACTGGCCATCGTAGATCTCATCCGGGCCAAGGGTGAAGTGTCCCTTTGGATGCTCCTCTGGCTTGACAAGTTCTGGCTTGATGTAACGCGACGTCAGGGCAAATCGCAATCTGCCATTTGGAATCACCGAGTGCTCGTAGTACTTCTGAAGATTCGCACCGTGCATGACTACGAGATCACCATGGTGGATATGCATCTGGATCAGTGGGGACGCTTCCCTTCGCTTAACCCCCTCGAGAAGTTTTTGACGGCGTTCGTTATAAACTTCCTTCGTAATCACTCCGTTCTCGAGCTGTGCCTTCAGCTCGCGTCGCTCGTCACACTTGTAGCAATTCTCCAGAACGGGATCATCGGCAAGGAGTCTCTTCGATGAACTGCATCCGTTGTAGTATTTGTCCTTCATGCGAATGAGCATCTTCGCGCTCGCGCCAAGGGACAGGGTAGCGATTGTAGGACCCAGAGAAGATTCACCGTCGTCATGATACTTGGAAACAGTCAGCAATTGGTCTCCCAAACAGACAGTGCCGCACATACGCCGATCGACATGTTTTCAAAATATCCCAGCAAGAGAAGCTCGTTGGGGGGTAGAAATTCATCTCCGGCTGCGGTGATCGCGTGCTCCGTTGCCCACGTCAGACGACCCAAGGCCCTCATGACTTGCGGAGGAGCTTCATCAAATCCCTTCGAGTCGACGGACACAACGTATTTATATGGCATGCCCTGTCAAGATGTATTAGTAGACAGAGACGAGATCGAGGCACCAGGCAGGGAACTCACGTAGTTGACAGCGAAGTGTGAGGTCAAGGTTCCAGGAACTAGTCGCACGCGTTAGCTTCAGCAAAAAAAAAAAAAAAAAAAAAAAAAAAAAAAAAAAAAAAAAAAAAAAAAAAAAAAGATGCTGAACAAGAATACGCACCCACTGATTGCTGCAAAGGATACCGTCTGAGCGGGATATCGATCGTCTGAAGCTCCCTGAAGAGATCGTTTGGCCCGTTGGGACGGCTATTGACACTCTTGGTCGCGACAAAGTGTGTGACGGAGCCCACTTCTGGAAGCTGGTAGGTGTATTTCTGATAGGAGCCGAGATCCTCGAAAGCCGGTTGCATACAGTTAGGCGGCATAGGCAAGGCACGTATACCTTCTACGCCCAATTCGAAGTCCCCAACAACAGAGCGCAGGGAGGCAGGGTGCATCGTCAACATCTTCTCGAAGGAGCATCGGCCGGCGCCGTTCGCGGAGTTGGAATTGAGGTCGTCGGAACATCTCCAGCCTCTCCAGAATTTTCTTGAGATGCACTTGTGGCACTCCGGACACACGATTCCTCTCCAGGCCACACGGATATACGTAATATCTCGATCGTCGTCGGAAAGCGTTGCAAGGAAGTTCGGTACGAGGCTATATTGAGGCCGCAAGGGTCTCGGGGGGGTCCGATATTGGAGGAAGTGGGGGTGGTACGAGAGGTTCTTTGGAGCGTCGGATCCGTTGATCATCCAGAACTTTTGGCAGGACGTCTGGAGGCACATCCAGCCCTCGTTATATATACGGGGGCTCGCAATGGAGCACGACGGACACTGGAGGCTTTCGGGCTTCGTGTCGAAGTCCCGCTCCTCGAGGGGAGCAGGAGCGCCCGAGTTCTTTGCTGCCCACCAGCTCTTGTCCGCAAGGTTCCATTTTTCGAAGCGGACCTTGGCTCCCTTCCTCTGGCCGACCTTCTCGTACCAGATGTCCGTGATGCGGAAGAACGCCATCACGTTATAACGATGGGGGAGTTTCCTCCCCAGGACAGTGTTTCTGTCCCCTAGTGAAGTGTTAGCAGGAATATAGACAGTGAGTTCAGAATCAGCTAACCGATAATTAGCCCCACGGGGTGGTCCCTATCCCTGCTGGACAGCAGGCTTCGGAACGTCGCCCCCTCCCCGTCCTGGTCCTTGACTTGGACCAGGCGGCCCGCC
>Ga0207767_1000861_pt1 | contig 10404 bp, 13 predicted proteins | sample HigsolmetaGSP17D_FD_184845 | JGI IMG/M metagenome (GOLD analysis project Ga0207767, IMG submission 184845) | High solid enriched microbial communities from the Joint BioEnergy Institute, USA - SP1-7-D (SPAdes) | ecosystem: Engineered > Bioreactor > SSF (Solid state fermentation) > Aerobic >... | reverse complement strand
ACCTGTCGTATAGACATTGCTAGTAACACAGGCTATTCTCACTATTATATTGCTCACCCCCTTGTTTCTTGTCTTCAAGATAAACCAACGGCCCTATTAGGTCTAGTTATCTAGGCCTGTCGTTACATACAGTTAAAAAAGAAAAAAAAGAGAAAATGAGAAAAAAAAAGGAGGGAAGAAGAAAGGGGAAAAAAGGAAAAAAAAAACGGTGAAGTGACCCTTTCCCAAACCTGATGCGCCATGCTGCAAGTAAAAAGTACACAAGTCAGAGAACAAGTATTAACAGTAAATTATTACCTTTTGTTTGTACAATATGAATCAAATCGAATCAAGAGCTAGTGTCCGACGACTTAGCTTCCATGGCCGCCAGGGCCGCACAAACGATGCTCCTCCGTCTTAGTCCCTGTTCGCTCTTCTTTCGAAGCATGTCACGGCTGCTCGCAGCCGTCTGGTGGTAATGGCTCTTGTCGATCCTGTGAGAGTGCGACAACGGGATGATGCCCGCGCTGCTCTTCCTCCTCGCCCGCGGATCGGAAGTCACGCAGAGCTGTTCGCCAGCGCTCACGGTGCTGTTCTGTCGGAAGCGGAGGCGATTCAGATGTACGGCGGATTTCCTTCGCCCCGGCGGCGACATATCTGGAGGGAGCGAGCTGGGATGGCAGTCGTTTTCCCCGAGGAAGGCAGCCTCGAAATCTGCCGCCTGCTCGTCCTCGGCCTCGGCGAGAAGGGCAAGGCGGATTGCTTCGATCCCCGATGTGGCCTTGCACTGTATGCGGGAGATGCGTTGCCGCTGGAGGCGGATGCTGAACTGCTCGTCGTTGTGGTAGTGGTTCAGAGGCTCGAGCGGGGAGATGTCATCTGGAGCCGCATCCATAGGAAAATAGGGCTGCGGGACTGATGTAGGGCCCAGAAAGGGTGACTGCGGATCCGGCGGAGTAGAAGGAGAGGCAATGGACGACGACTCGCAGTAGCCCTCATCGTCGTGGTCTGTGTCTGGGGGAGTCAGGACGTAACCCGTGTATCGGGCTGATGTCGTCGGAGTTGTCTCCCGCACCGAACGAGGGATTCCTCGAGGCAACTCATCATTATTATGCTCGTCGTTGGATCCGCTCTGCAGAGTATGGGCATGGAGTTTCTTTGTCAAAGTCCCGATGGAGAGACGACGTTGTTTATACTCCGACGACGGCATGGACGTCGGGGGTTGCGCGGAGCGGAACTGCGAGGATCGAGAGCGACTGAGATGGTGAGGGAGAGGTCTCGAGGATCGGTGCATCAACGGCGGCGACGGACATCGCGATGATAGAGGTGATATCAAGGAGCAGTCGCAGTCGACCATCATCCTGTCGTCCGTGTCCAGGGCCAGGCATACTGACCCGTTCGACGAGGGCGAGGAAAAGGAGAAGTCTTCGAACATGGTGGATTAGGTAGGTAGGTACTCGTATACGATCCAGAGCCTCTGAGCAACAGGTATATTCTGATTCAAAAAGAATAATATAACCTGCGCCTGCTATGAGCAGCAAGGGGGCCGGATAAGCCGCCGAATAGGAATTCAGTTGAGGCCAGCCGCGCGCTGGATTGTGATGATCGTGATCGGCTCGCAACCCCGTCTTTCGAGGGTGCTGATCAGGGCGCAGAAGGCTTGAGGATAAGATAAGACAGAGAAAAGGTAGAGAACGACTTGTATGTACCAATGGGCCTTCACAGACTCCCCAAAACCGAATCCTGGAGAGTCGCCTGCGCGGACTTGGCGCGTTGATTGGAGCAGCGTGCACGTCGTTATCGCTCGCGCCGGGGTGGTGTCTGGAAGGGCGCGATGGTGATGGGGAGCAACGCTGCAGCCCTTAATTTATACAGATATTAAACAAGAACTCGAAAACCAGAGAGAACGAGAGAGTCTGCCACGACCTCCCCTTTGAACGCGAGGCGAGATTGCATGTATGATGATAATAAAAAAGGATCTGCGGTCGGGGTCGCCCCCCGTGGGATGACTAAGCACTCCTTTTCCACGTGTCTCTCAAACGCCCCTTGGCCACGGCGTGACCTCGCCAATTGACATCAGGGGAGTTCTGTAGACACCCACGGCGTTTTCTCTTCCGAGTCTTCTCACCGCCCGTGTCAGTGCAGAAGTACGCAGTCTCTGATGTGGCCACTTGGCTAGAGCGTGCACCGACTATCCTCTTCGCAGGTACCGCCAGAGTCAATCGACTCTCCCCATATCTTCCGACGCAGAGGGCTCGCAATGCTGGGACACCAGTGCCGTCGACGATACAGCTTTCCTAACCCCTTAACCTTTAAGTATCCAGGGGATGTACTGTACACCGCATATGTACGTACATCTGTACATGGTACTCGTTTAGCTCTGTGTGTTGAATGTTTGCCACTTGGCCACAGCCTACGGAGTACGATCCCGGCAGGCGGCCAAGAACAAAGAATGGACGAATCCAGGGACCGTTGACAATTCTCGGATGCCAGGGATGCTGGTTGTCACTTGGATCTTGCCTCCGGAGTACTCCGTAGGCAGTGCTGCATAAGTCCTGCGTCCATCTCCTCCGCTTTCCTAACACACAGAATTTCTCAAAGACCGTTGTCCAGGGACCATGCAGAGAAGCACGCCAGAAGAACACTTCCCGGCCAATAGAGCCCAGAACACGCCCGGTAGGGCTGTGGCGATCGATCGCTCCGCATCCCCATCCCCATCCCATCGATGCTTCTTGGCGCCGTTCTGGAAGCCTTCTAGCCGGGGACCCGAAACCTCGCGACGTGCCACGTTGCCGACAAGGCTACACCGCAACAGTGGCATTGGCGCTTGGACAAAGTCTTGACTCTTCGGGGTAGTAGCAAGACAACGTGCGGAAGATGGTGATGCCTGCCTTTGTCCAAGAAAAGATCCGAAGACGGCCACGTAGGACGTAAGGACAAGTACATACTGTCCCCTGTCAAATCGAACTCTTCGGGAATTTGTTTACTTCACCTAGCTCCTACCCCTTAGTGTGAATTTCTTCCAGTCGTTTCATCTCTTTTCTCTTCTAACTATTCCCAGGAAATTCTCTCTCTTTCATTGATTCTTCTTCTCTTTGATTTCTGGGCCTAGAGATGAATAGTTCGGAATTCAATTAGTTTTCTATATTGCCTCTCCTCTTCCGGCTTTTGACGATCAGCCAGATCTTGCTGAATTTTAGCTTCCAGCTTTTGAATCAAAGTCCCTATTTCCAAGATCTACCTGGACATGATTCTCTGGAATCAGTTGAAAGACCGCCAGTTTTCCTGCAGCCCGCGAACTCCTTATGCTCTGGATCTTGACTAGACTAGCTACCATAGTTGATGCATAATTTACTATGCCTGAGCGCCGTCACATATTACTGAACCTCTTTCCTATGTTGTTGAGTAATGGTAATCGAAACAGTACTAATGATAGAAACATATGCGGTGACGCCTCCCAACGGTTGCTTGGAAGGAAGAAAGAACAGAAGATTTTCGCCCCTTTGAGGACTTTGAAGTTCAAAGCTCAAAAGTCCGAGGCTAACTGGTTTGGACCAACAGCGTTTCTACTGTAGGAATAAGTACGCATGTCCCAGGATCTGCAAAGGACTTTAGCATCGTGGCACAGAAAGTTTAAGCAGTGTAATATTGTTGACAGGCTGTCTGTGCATAAGAAACAAAACCTTCTCTTGACAGCAATGAGCTCGCTGTCGAATATGGAAAAACACATGAAGCGCTGAAAAGAAAATGTCTACGCCACTGGCCCAAACACCATAGAGAAGCTCAACTTGTCTTATCTTTCTTTCTTTTTCTGTCTTAGGAAACCACGCATAGCGAAATGCTATGTTCCAGTATAGTTAATAAAACCCAATAGAAACAGGCAAGACCAAAACCGCATGTCCACCTCAAACGCGCTCTATCCTCCATTCTGGCCGCAGCAGCTCTTGTTACCGCTCCCGTCCCCGTTTCTGACATCGTGGTCGCCTTGAAAGGCGCACAGTATGACCGGCAGTCCTGCTCAAATGCCAAACGACAAACACGCCGTCGGGAGTGGGTAGCTGGTCGAGGCAAATACGACCTGCGTCGAGGTGGCTTTGTGGAAGGTCCCGACGTCGACCTCGATATCCGCCAGAGCACCCACGTTCAGGTTGATGGCGGGCACGATGTTGGTGAAGTTCCCGAAGATGTGGCCCGGGGCTGGACCGAGACCGGTAGTAGCGTTTGCCGCCTGCTCGCATTTCCCGTCCACGCCGCTGAGCTGGGTGATGTTGACGGTCAGATTGGGGAGTTCCATGAAGGCTCCGATGCCCCCGGTTAGGGAACCGACTGCTGTATTGATTCCGAGGAGGATTTGGGGCCGGAAGGTGACACTCATGACTAGGGAGAGGGGCGGGGAGGTCGATTTCAATGGGAGGGTGTGGAATGTTGTTTCATCGCTGTTTTTGAATTATAAGCCAATCGAAGTATACTATGCAGAGTGAGTCGTATAAAACTTACAAGCCAGATACCGTTGACTTTGACAGGTCGGGAATTTTCACTTGAAGCGTTGAGTTGGCTGGGACCTGCCAGATATCAATATTACCAAGGCACACAATAAATATGTCCTGCAGGGGGAAAAGACCTACCGAGAGATTGAATCCGTATGAAAACACCATAGCTCCATTCAGATCAATCGAAGCCTCCAGCTCTGGCTGGATCATTGGTCCAAAAGTTACAACCCCGGGAATCTATATTAATTGTCTCTCAGAATTCTTTTTCTCGTAGATGCTGTATCACAAGAAGCCCCGTTATTAAGCTTACCTCGAAAGGAGTCAGAGGGATCGCGGGCAAGTTCATTGGAAGCGACAGCAGGTTCTGCGTCAACGAGATATTGACCCCAATCTCAACGTGCGCGAAGAGGCCCGACGAAACGACCTCAACGTTCCCGTCTTCGAAGAACGCTATCGTGTCCTCGATGATGTCGGGGATGAGGTCGTCGGATCCAGAGAGACTGAACGAGCCCTCCGTAATCTCGATATTGCCTCTCAAGGTGCAGTTCTTGCATGATACAGTTACGCCTTCCGGGCTGTGAGAGATAAATAATCATCCTCTCTTATAATAATAACAAGCAAGTTAACTTCGGGTTTTCTCACATGATTTGGTCAGCTCCTGGGAATTCAGGAGGAAAGATGACCTTGTCAATAAAGCTTTCATCGATTTCTTTGGTAATCGCCGAAGGTAGCCTCATTGTTCCCGAGGGCATGGAAGCGAACGAGATGGAAGGTCTTAGTCCCGACTCTGTGATATTGGATGCCGTGGAATTCCGATACTGTTGTCTCTTTCCAAATAGCACCTGTCCACGCTTCCGTATCTCAGGCCGATGTCCGCGCGAAAAGGATACCTGCGTAGAGTTGAATGCCTTCCGCCATTCGCAACGGGTCTTCTCCATATGGACCGCTTTACCAGCGGTATCAAACTTGATATTATTCACTCTGGATGGTCCGTCAGAGAATTGCATCTAGTAAATGAAGTCAATTTCATGATCCCCACTCACCGATGCGTAGCTCTTTCGCCGTCCGAATTGCAACCATTATGAGACGTCACAACCACAAAGTTGGAAGTTGTCCCGATCGCCTTTCTAATCACATCGACCTTTTCAATAGAGTCGAATAAAAGGCTGATTTGAGAATCCGAGCACACGATATCTTCCAGATGGCCCTCTAGCTCCTCGAGTACCAACACGGGAGACCGTGACTTGACTGCCAAAGTCGCCGTGAAGACCGAGTCTTCGCGACCATCTTCCGGATCATGGACGTAGTCAAACACAGTTTCATGTTTGAAGATGCTTTGTATGTCCTGGGCTCTGCTTTTCAATCTCGAGCACACGTTTGCAGCAGAGAGCCGTCTGGCCTTGGGCAGTTTGGAGGAGTCAGGATAATAGTATGCCGATCTCGATTCCCCTCCGCGAACATACTCGACAGCTAGAGTAAACAGTATTGCGATCAAGAAATGGGACCAATTCATCCTGTGAAAATCGTGCAAAGCGACTTGAACACAAAAAGGTATGCGCCGAAGAAACTGAAGAATCAAGGAAAGGAATCCTACCCTTACACATAGCTTTCTTTATTACCTATGCGGCGGCTGTAGTCTTCTATATATACAAAAAGCAAGAGAAAAAGAAAAAAAAAATCATATTACCTATTTCGACAATCACTCCATACATCCATGGATCAGTATCATGCAGGATAAACCCCTGAGTCACCTTGAGAGGCTTTTTGGGGGCCAAAAGTTTATTCGCATCTTCACAGAGGCTGTGAGAGCCGTTAGAAATCAGACATGCCTCTGCGTTTAGAATAATGATACTCTGCAGTCCGCACGCGGCACAGCCCGCCTGCTCAGGGGCGGAACCGTGGAATGCAAGAGATAGCTAGCCTTGGCCAGCCGCGCTGAAGACAATTTGAGCTTGGCATGTAGAGGGTTAGCTAGAGAAACTACTTAGAACAGTCTTAAGTGCTGTAAGGCTGTGACAACGATCAGTTGTTACATGCATATCGCGCATACAGCTCCGCCGCGGGGGGAGAGGGATTGAGAATTTCTCCGAAGGGTAGAAACTACTGTGTAGTGCCGGCAAAGCCTCGGGGATTTTCCAATCGACTATGCGACTTGTAGGGAACAGGTTCACAGCCCGTGGCGGACGGAATCGATGAAGTTCGTGTGACAATGGTCAGACAGACCTTTCAGCCTCTGTGGCCGGAGAAATCCACAATACACCTCCATCGTAGAAAATATCGTGTTAAATCTTAAATAAAAACAAACTTCTATCACAACTGTTAATACCACTGCTGTGAAAATACGATCAACAGAAAGATCACTTATGATGATACAAAGTGCTGTCTCGGAATACGGGAGAGGTAAAGCGGCTGGCATCGACAGGCGACCTTGTTTAGTCGACGACGGATGTGACAGCTAAACGATCAATCTGTTTCGCCTTATGATATCGCTGAAAGAATCTCCAGCGCACGATTAGCAGAAACAGTAATAGAGAGAGCAGGATAGCAGCCACACCACTCATTCATGGACGCTTCTCCTTGAAATCGTTGTCCTGACGCCTGTCGCAGTGCTCCCATGGAATATCTTAAAGTTAGCTTCCAGCGATAGCTAGTAGTGAGACACAAGGATAACGTGTGAAATTAATCTGTCTCACTGATGTCGTCCAACGCGTGATTCGGAGAGTTTCTCGGACTCCTGAGATGCACTCCGGCTCTCGGTCTGGATCCCGAAGGCGGAACCCCGCCGGCGCTGCTTCCCCGCCGCCCCGCGAGATCGGAGAGGAGTGAGTCGATCAGCAATCCATGCGTCTGCTATCGACGTTGTTGAAGTGACCGCAGCGTTCTGGACAGCTCCTCTGCTATGACGGCGCTCCTGAAGAAGCCGCTGAAGCTAGCCCTGGTGCAGCTGGCATCAGGTAAGTCCTGCGCAGAGTCTGGCCGCTCGCAAGTTTCGGCAATAAACAATCGCTAACGAAATACACGCTTTAAGGTGCCGACAAAGCTGTCAACATCGCCCATGCTCGTACGAAGGTCCTCGAAGCTGCGCGGGCTGGCGCATCGCTTATCGTCCTCCCCGAGTGCTGGAACTCGCCCTATGGCACGCAATACTTCCCCAAGTATGCGGAGACACTCCTCCCTTCCCCTCCTACGAAAGAGCAGTCACCGACATTCCATGCGTTGTCTGCGCTCGCAGCAGAGACCAAAACATACCTGGTTGGAGGGAGCATTCCGGAGTTGGAACCCACCACCAACAAGTACTACAACACCTCTCTCGTCTTCTCGCCGACGGGAGCCCTGATCGGCAAGCATCGGAAGACGCATCTGTTCGACATCGACATCCCCGGGAAAATCAGGTTCAAGGAGAGTGAGGTCCTGTCGCCCGGTGACAAGTTGACCATCATCGATCTGCCAGAGTACGGCAAGATTGGCCTCGCCATCTGCTACGACATCCGCTTCCCGGAGTCGGCCATGATCGCCGCTCGCAAGGGCGCTTTCCTGCTCGTATACCCGGGCGCATTCAACCTGACCACTGGGCCGCTGCACTGGTCGTTGCAGGGACGGGCGCGGGCAATGGACAACCAGGTCTACGTCGCGCTGTGCAGCCCCGCACGGGACATGAGTGCCACCTACCATGCATGGGGCCACAGCTTGGTTGCAAACCCGAATGCGGAGATCATGGTTGAGGCAGGGGAGAATGAAGAGATTGTCTACGCCGATCTGGATAACGAGACGATCGAGAATACCAGGAAGGGCATTCCTATCTACTCACAGCGGAGGTTCGACTTGTATCCTGATGTGAGCCAGGGGGTAAATATTAAGGAATAGACGCGTTCCAGACAATGAGGCTATCCTTGCCCTCGGGGCTAGTCAGAGGCTACCTTTGAGAGATGAATGGGTTCAAGTCGTTTCTACCACCCGGAAGGCTTCCTAGCCTGGGCCTGAAAGCTCGGAGTTCAACTCTTACAGTGAGCATCATGAGGAATACCCGATCAAATATAAATGACATTGGGGATCATGCCATAAGTCCGTATACATTGATCGTCAATTTGTCAGTCGCACGTTGAAAGTAGTGATATGATATGGACTTGGGTAATTAATCCGCTCTGGGAAAGAGCCGACATGTAGATGAATCACGTGGCATAAACCTCAGAGCCAATCACAGCGGGCGCTGGTCGGTAAGCGAGTCGCACTGACAACCCTCCAATTTCAACGTCGAAAAAAGTAGACCGATTTTTCAGCATCCGCAACGACAGTCGACCAATTTCAGCCAACGACAGCCAGCTCCTCTGTCAATCCTTCAGTCAGTACCCCCTTTACGCAGGATCCTGTCTCTCTGCTGTCTTATTTTCTGCATTGCGACATCTCCGCGTCCCTGGCAGATTACTGACAATCTGACCTTTGAAACAGAAATGTCCAGCAACGCCAAAGGGAAGAAGGGCGGTCGCTCTGCCATCGCCGACGTTGTGACGCGCGAGTACACCATCAACCTGCACAAGAGAGTACGTTGAAAATCGTCCGGTCATCATCCACCTCCCCGAGAGAGAAGTTGCGGCCAAAAAGATCGATCTGCGTCGCGGAGCGGAAACCCCTCCCAACCACGAATCGATAAAATGAGGGCATGGACGGAGAACATATTACATACACACATACACAGAGACGTGCATCAAAATGCGCAAGAGAAGAAAAAAGAAGAAGAATTAGTTTGATGAAGTCCACCTCTATGGCCGCAACATAAGAACAAAATCACATTTCTACACTTCATTGAATATGGCTTTCGGGCGGAAGACTGATTTATCTTCTTTTTTCTCTCGCGAGTTTTATAGGTGCACGGCCTTACCTTCAAGAAGCGCGCTCCCCGCGCCATCAAGGAGATCCGTGCTTTCGCTGAGAAGGCTATGGTAAGCTGAAAACTCTAGATCCCGTTACTCCGTATCCAAGCATCCATCTTCAATCGGGGATACACCAACTGACCACCGACACCTCCTCGTGTTCGCGTTTCACCAGGGCACCAAGGACGTCCGCCTCGACCCCCAGCTGAACAAGAAGGTGTGGGAGGCCGGCATCAAGGGCGTCCCCTTCCGCATCCGCGTCCGCATCTCCCGCAAGCGCAACGACGAGGAGGGCGCCAAGGAGAAGCTGTACTCGTACGTCCAGGCCGTCAACGTCAAGAACCCCAAGGGCCTGCAGACCACCGTTGTCGAGGACGCGTAAATTGGATTGATCGATTGATATGATATGATTGATAATCGATACCAATTGATCCGTCAATCGGTCGATCGATTCGTGCGTGCTGAGGGACAAAAGGAAAGAGGGGTCTGTCGGTTGGTTGGGAGTTTCTGTGTCGCCATTCGGATATATTCGGGATATTTCATGATGAATTCCGAATGAAAATGAAAATGAAATGGATTGCCGAAAAAAAAAATACCCTACAGAATTGGCCCCAGTGGCCATGAGAGCCGGGGGTTAACCCATTACATGGGTCTCGGGCGTGTTACGCAATAGTGCAATAAAAGTACAGCGTCAGAACATTCCATCAATGACACCCTTTCTTCCTCTTCCTCACTGGTAGCCTCGACAACGTATTGATAAATTTGGTCATTAAACGACTATACTGTAGAGCTCTTGAGTTCCACGCCGAGAAAGTACTATAGTATCCGTTATGCTCACTATAACTATCTCGGATCTGAACTAATTAAACTAAATCTATAGTCACAATGACAGGAAATACAGATCAGTAATGAATACAGAAGTTATTCTTCCATTAAAATACGACAATCACGCTATGCTAAATGTCGCCCAGCTCCCATTGATGATGCTCTTCAGACACACACACACACACACAGACACACACACACACACACACACACACACACACACACACACACACGCACGCTGT
>Ga0207767_1000853_pt1 | contig 10523 bp, 14 predicted proteins | sample HigsolmetaGSP17D_FD_184845 | JGI IMG/M metagenome (GOLD analysis project Ga0207767, IMG submission 184845) | High solid enriched microbial communities from the Joint BioEnergy Institute, USA - SP1-7-D (SPAdes) | ecosystem: Engineered > Bioreactor > SSF (Solid state fermentation) > Aerobic >... | reverse complement strand
CCCTTCTGCTCGCCGGCGTGGGCTTGTGCATGATTGCTCCCGTACCGAGTTGTCTCATCAGGGAGGGTGATGTCAATTTGTAAGCTTCGCCCCTGATACGACTGGAGTGATCTATGCCGTCTGACAATTTGCGTCGATCTCAGCTGGAAGCACGTGTTCCCGACATCCGTTATGGGCGTTGCCGGCGTGAGCATCATGTACGTCACGACGAGCACCATCATGTTGGCCAGCGTTCCTGTCAACGTGAAGAGCCTGTGCGGCAGCATGGTCTGTCTCTCCTCGCCTCCATCAAACCTCGACCATAGAGACTGATCGATCTCCAGGTCAACACGGCATTCCAGCTCGGCTCCGGCGTTGCTCTGGCCCTCGCAGCGGCGATTGTCCAGGCGGTCGACGTCAACAAGGGCCACGGCCTGATCAGGCAGTACAGCACCGGACTGTGGTGCTGCGTTGGATTTGCCGGGGTCGGCTTTTCCGCCGCCCTGTGCATCAAGCAGCAGGTGCTCACGAGCACTTCCATCAGCTCGAGTTAGGACACCGGTGCTGTCCCACGCTGGACGCCGGCCTTGATCGAGTGTATAGAACAGATATGCGAGTAGCAAGGTACAGAAAATCACGTATGAAAACGAACTGGCCGATGTATCGCGCGGACACTCAGCGTAATCAAGAAGGTATCTAAGCTGGCCATCATTCGCTGCAACTCTGGGATACTCCTCGCCCAGTACGATTGGCCAAGATAAGCAGACCACAGAAGCCCAAAGCAAAGTGAGGCAAGATCAGGACCGCGAGCACAAGATAAAAGCATGATCAGAACGCATGCGAAAGAGGAAAAAGCGGCAACAGCGGCTACTGTAGGCAGGTACCAGTAGTAACCCGGACTGACTGAACTGCTTCCTGACTCTGGGAGTGCGGACATCGAGTCCAGGGGGAGTACGCGGGGCACGAACCACGAACGCCAGTTATGGCATGTATGTCTGTATGTATGGCTGCCTTAGGCTCCTTGGAACCAACCAGGCCGTTTGCCAATTGTGTGAGATCCGATACGAGGCCCTCCATCAATTATGAATTAATTGATTCAGTCCATCCGAGCTGCGAACGGACGGGCAACGAGCAGGACCAGCCGGCCATGGCCACGCAGCCCTGGAATTTTCCGTGACGGGATTGGGTGTCGATTAGTGTCGATTAGGGGGGAAAAGAAAAACCACGACGAAAAATTTCTGCGCGAGATCTTTGTGGTCGTGCTCATGGTGGTGGTGGTGGAAGATTGGAGGTGGTTGGCGGGGTCTTAGTTTACCTACATAGGTCGGGTACGGAGTACCTGGTAGTACAGTAGCTACGGGTGTTGGGCGTTGGGTTTGTGGTGTGGCTTCCACCGCCTCTGTCTCAGCGCCATCCATGAATGATACTTGCTGCCTACACAGTCGTGACCTGTCGATAAGGCATGAAGGAAGGGAATGGGAGAAGATAAAGAAATTCGCTCCTCCAGTGGAATGCGTGGCATGGCATGGCGTGGCTATTCTTGCAAGGTGAGCCGTCTCGGAACAGACAGAACCTGTTCTTTCGTCCACCACCATAGAGGGGCATGCTCGTCGCCGCAGGCTTCTCTCTTCTCAGAAGGCTCTATCTATGCCAGTTGTTTAGTTGAACGACGACAGGGACAACAGCGTGGTTGATCAAAGGCATCTGCCGGAACAGTCACTAGGCTGCGTTGCTGAGTAATAAACGCTGTGCACAACCAGTGCACAATTACATAATCACCCATCCATGGATCCGATCCGTTCCGTTCCGCGATATTCCTGAGGCATCACGGCACCTACCTATCCGAACCGACTTGCGGTGTGCCTAACTAGTAGTGCTGCTAGTGCCTCCCTACCCCTCTTCTCGAGGCCGCTTCGTCCCCTCCGGATCCTGCAAGTAACCTCCAGAAGCGACGGGAACAGCACAAGTCGTACAACGCATCCGCATCCACATCCACACCCGTGATCATGAGGACACTGACAACCTGGCTGGCCCGGACCTCGGCTGGAAAAATAAAATGTTTCTGCCTGCCCTTCTTTCGGATCACACCACTGTCGACCGAGCACTGGACAAAGTAATGTGCTGTCCCGTATCCCTGATCCTTCCGTGACGTAACGAGGTAGGTAGGGACTCCGTACTCGGTGAGCAGCTTACTAAACGGCACCATCGATTTAATCCCCTAGGAGGTTAGTTGACGTGCTCCCCACTCCATACAGAGTACACAGACCGAGGAAAGCTGGGCATCTTGGAACCCTGGAACAATGCCAGAATGCCAGATGGAGAACTGGAGTCCGGCAGATGGTCCATGGACCCATCCGTCATAAGCGGGGAGGACCCAAACGGGCAAAGAGCCTCCTTCTCTCCGACCTCCGACCTCACTACTTCTCCATATGGCATGACTGAGTCATCGGTCCTCCCTACCTACCTACCTCCCTCCGTCTATCCAGCTACTGTACTTCTGCTACGTAGCAGCGCGGTACCTGCAGCAGGCGTCCGGAGAGGTCATGTTTTATCTTGCTTTTCCATCGCTAAGCGCGGATGGACCGATCCACGCGGTATGTAGGTACCGTGCCCTACATATTGCGTCAGTTGATATCGAGTCGAGTCGCTGCCCTCACTAGCTGGGGAGGAACTGCCAACGCCAACATAGTATGAGCCCGGCGTTTTCGCGGGCAAACTCAATCATGGGAACCTATCTGGGTAGGGGTCCTTAGTTGTCTGTCCGGCTTATCGTACTCCTTTTTGGAGTCTACGCAATCTGCTGGAGCATCGCCATCATCGCGATATCGCTCTGGTCATGTATAGATAAGACGAGCTGGACCCATTAGGACCCCGCCAAGTCTCGGGGTCTCGGGACTTGTCGCTCTGACAGCTGTACGTCATTCTAAGATAGGGGGCTATTGACTGCTGTTTTGGGGATGCTGAAACAGGCCTGACGCCGTGGCCCAATCGGATCTGGGTGACAGCTGTCTCGAGATGACCGGGGATGGCCAGGAACGGGTGTTTCACGGGGATGACTCACCTCGACTGGTCCTGTGCTGGCCGGTGAGGGGAGGACTATCAGGGACAAGGTCGACGGTTCGTCGCCTGGCGCGACGACGTGGACGCCGTGCGCGGAGAACACGGGGAAAGAGGCTGGATGTGTTTGCACCATCGCCCGTGTCGTACGCGTGGTGGAGGGATGTTTCTGACTCTGTCTCCGCAGGGGGTTCGCGGACTGGACATGATAACGACGATGATTATTTCGTCGAAACTGGGTCCGAGAGATGGGGATGGGGGGCGATAGTCAGGACGATCACTGCCAGAAGACGAGATTCGACAGCTTCGGGATCGTCGACCAAGCACGACCGGGCGCAGGGCCCCGAGCATCACCAGGCCGACTACGCCCGTTTGGGGCATGGTGGCAGTGGTGGCACGGTGAAGAGGAGATGGCCACGGACGCAGACAGACCGTTGCGGCGTGCTGCAGACGGAGGAGGATGGCTTTTCTGGTGGACGACGTGGCGGCCAGGGACTCGAGGGCGGGCGGGCAGCGGGGGCGCCTGGGCGGGTGCTCGGGGGGCGACCGAGGGACGCCCGGGGGCGCCTCTGGGGGACGCTCGGCGGCCTCCTGGGGGGCTGGTGGGCGGCCTCGGGCGTCTCTAGCGCGGCCTCTGGCTGGCCCGGCTCCGGCGCGGCGCGATCCGTTTCGCTGCCTCGCCCTGTGCGGTCGCTCCGCTCCGTCGCGGCCTGAGATCTCCGGCTCCCAAGTCACGCAGCGCACTGCCTCTCCCCGTCTGCTCACCTCCTCACCCTCATCAGTTCACCATCTCGTATCCATCATTGGTCGGCCGGGGATGCCGTCCTGCTGCGCTTCTTTAACCTCGTCCCTCCCCGGCCGGCCGTCCCATCTCCATCCATCTCATCACCAGCTGCGCTTGGACATAGTCAACCACAATCGCCATCATCATCACACCTCAGCACATATACCACCAAGTCACTCTCTTCGGTCTCTGCCACGCCCTTCGTTCTAACCCTTGACATTCAGTGAGTCTCGAACCGTCTGTGATACTCCCAGGCTGACCTCGCAGTCTCACGGATACCATACCTCTCCATCTTTCCCCCCACTACTTCGTCTTGTTACACTGATACCAGCTGCCACACCCGCGAGAGAGAGAGAGAGAGAGAGGAACAAACGGACATCATGGCTGTCTCCATGGCCGACGACGAGTTGTTCACGAGGGCCATCTCCAGCTACCGGGACGTCTTTTTGGTCCAGCACTCCCACCTCCCGGAATCGGAGCGAAGTCAGCTTTGGACCCAGCGCCTCAGCCAGTTCATGACGACCTCCAGCAGCGCTCCCAGCAACATCGGTGGTCCCTCCCCCGACGGCTCTGGAAAGAGGACGCGGCAGGATGTTCCCCGGACACTCCCCTCTGGACAACCCCCGGCGAAGCGACGAGCCACCGTATGTCTCCTTGGTCTTTTGCTCCCGCCTCTTTCTCCATGCATCCGTCCCCCGCCCGTCCCTGTTGCGCTTCTCCCTCCTCCCTACCTTCCTGGATTGACAGTTGGCAGACTCCGGAAACCCCCGTCGCTGTCGACCTGACGCGCGACCTCTCTCATGCATCCTCGCCGGCGGCCCCCCTGATGACCAAGCGGCCGTCCACGACGAGATATCGGATTGGCACCTCCTCCAGCATTGGGTCCTCCGCGCGACCGACGCCCATGGTGCGCTCGCAGAGCCAGCAGGTTGCGAGGCCGTCAGCGGCATCCGTGGCGGCGCAGCAGCAACTCTCTGGGGCCCAGCGACCGCAACTTCGCCTTGACAACGTCCACGAGTACTCGCCCTCGGAGTACACCCAGCAGTGCTTGGACGACTTCCAGAACCAGGGCACCTCGGCCTTTACCCTGGCGTCCTCATCAGGTTTCGACTTTACGGGACTACAGCAGCAGCAGCAGCAGCAAGAACAACAGCAACTTCAGCAGTCCAACTTTGCGTTGCTCTCAAGCTCGCCCGTGTCCGACCAGTTGATGGTTGGAACGAGTACTGCACCCGAAATGACCCGGAGCGCGACCACAGAGTCGCTGTGCGGAGGATTGGATATGATCAGATTCGACTCCACCGGATCGAATCTTGACAGCAATTTTGGTTTTCCCTTTTCTTCCCCTGACTTCTTGCCCAAGTCGTCCCCTCTGGACGTCCCGTTCCCCGCTTCCTCTTCTTTTTCCCATTTTGGTCAGAACATGGACAATGCTCAGTTCCCCTTGTCTGAGTCTGCCCCTACCTGCTTTTCCACTTCTGCCCCCGCTGCCACTTCCTTTCACCCCCCTGCTACTTCTGCATCCTCTTCGTTGCCGCCTTCATCTGCCGCGGTGGAGATGAAGCATTCCCTGTCTGCTGCGAGCAGCAGCTCGTCTCAGTCACAGCAGTCAAGGGCTGCTCGGAGGACTCAGGAACAGATTGTTCAGGGCGCGCGGCCGATCGCGCCCAAGGTGCAGAACACAAACAGCTCGCCGTCAAAACCGGCCGAGCAGCAGCACAAGATGATCCGCATCAAGTCGCAGGACGGCACCTCCAAGGAGGTGGCCGCCATCCCCAAGGCGTCGTTCCAGCGCCCGCCCCGCCCGAAGACGTATTGCACCATGTGCAACGACCAGCCAGATGGCTTCCACGGCGAGCACGAGCTGCGACGGCACATCGAGCGCGTCCACTCGGTCGTCCGCAAGGTCTGGGTCTGCGTCGACATCTCCCCCGACAAGACGTTCCTCGCAAACTGCAAGGCCTGCCGCAATGGCAAGCGGTACGGCGCCAACTACAACGCCGCCGCGCACCTCCGGCGCACGCACTTCAACCCGTGCCAGCGCGGACGAGGCGGGCGCGGCAAGGACAGCGAGAAGCGCGGAGGCAAGGGCGGCGGCACCCACCCCCCGATGGAGGTGCTAAAGCACTGGATGGAGCAGCGGGAGGAGATCGTCCTGGAGAACATGCAGCACTTTATCGATAAGGACGTGCTGGCTGACGAAACCACCGTGACGCCGCCGCCGCCGCCGCCGCCGCCGCGGCAGCAGCAGCAGCAGCAGCAGCCGACAGCTCCTGTCGATCCTGCATACACCACCGCGCCGGCGGTCACCCCGGACGCGGGCCTGGAGCAGAACGCGACGGCGTCGCTCGGGTGGGAGCCACCCCTGGGCAGTAACAACGCGTATGACGCTTTTGCGCTGCAGACGATGAACGCTGGTTCATCCCTGGATTCCCCGTTCTACGTCGACCCTCAACAGATGCCTGCTGAGGTTGACCCATACCTTGTGTGATTTGTATAACAATCGAGTGATGACTTTTCTCTTGCATTTTATCTTGCAGAGTTTCTTTTCTCTTCCTTTGTCCATGTTTCTTTTTTTCTCTTTTGTGTTTTTCATTTTTTTTCCTCTTCCATTTTTATGTTCCTCATCCCACGATCACATGATGGAGCTCCCCTCCACGCTTTCCAGACTGGCCGGAAGGCGTCGATGGACCGGCCGGGTCCATGGCGTCGGGCCTGCACGAGGTTATGATGTCACGACGCTGCTTGATGGACTGTTGGCATTTGGATATCCCTTGTCTGCCTCTCTTTTCCTCTTTTCCCTTCTTCTGCGTATATTAGTATCTCGATTGTTCTCCGAGGATATTCCTCATCCGCATGGTGATGTACACTAATGCCCTGGGCCGGAAAGCCGGCCACGTGAATGAACATGGATGCAATGCTGAGCGTTTGTCCGACCTGCCTTGTACTGTAGCTCTGGCGAGAGCGTTAGGACGGGTGATCCGTCAGGCATGCGTCAGATGTAAGCTGTGGCGGCGCCAAGCCGGGTGCCACAGGCCGGGCTGAGTCGGGTGTGGCTGACCCGGCGTGTCCCGTCCGGAGGTGCAGAGCACGTGCAACCATGGGGAAGCCTGCGTCGAGGTACACCGGCTGTCCGTCGCGTGTCTGCCCAATTATTCATCCTGTAATATCCCACGGCGAGGGCAAGACCGCACCGGGGATCCGGCGTCTCACCGCATGAGTCGACCGCATCAGCCTCGAGCCGCTCATCAGCACGCTGGCAAGCCACGACGTGCACGACGCCAGCCACGTTAGCGCCGCGGCCGGCCCACCGGGGCGAGCGCTGTGGCCCACCGCAAGACGGCTAGGGATTCCGATAGCGTCCAGTCCCATTTCCCTGCGAGACGCCGAGATGCGCAGGGCCAAGTCCTCCGGTCGCCAGCTGGGTATGCTGAGAGTCGTAGACGCCCACACGGCGTGTAGGACAATGGATTCAACGGGCCGTAGTAGGGGTAGTAGCAGCAGACTATCGACTTCGAGAGACGGTCTAGGCAGTATGGGGCTGGGGCGTCGACGATCCACCGGGCTTGCCGGGCACGGGGCCTGCAGTAGGGCTGGGGCTGGTCCGTTTTGCTGGAGCACATCCTGGGAGCGGCGGGGGACGCGCGGTGCAGCGACAGCTGAGATACTGTCTGGACCTTCAGACTCATCAGCGTTCAGCTGCGAATTCATCCATCAGAGGGACTGCTGGGGAGAACTCACCGGGGCGTCTCCTGAAACCCGCGTTGTATGAGGGCGAGGGATGGAGAGAGATGGGGAGGTGGATGGGTTGAGGTAGATGGTTCAGCGGTGGTCGCTGTGTGGTCGGCGAGCCTTGCGCAGGCCCTGGGATAGGGCTGCCGGCAGGCACAGAGACGCATCCGCCGTCGCCAGCGCGCTTCTCCAAGCAGCACCTCTCTCTCCCTCTCTCTTTTAACATCCATCCTCTTCACTTCCCATCCTTTCTCTCTCTCCTGTCATCTTCTCTTCTCATCCGCATCGCGCTCCATCTTCACGCACAGCCCTCCCGTGTCGGTATGTCTTGACACATCACTCGCCATCCCTCCTCGCTCATCTGTCTTGTGCCAGACAAGACCGTCCCAGCAGCAGACCGCGCTGACAGTCGTAAAGCACAAGCAGACCGAGAGATCACATCACGACCATGTCGAACCAGGGCTACTACGGCCAGCCTCAGTACCCCCAGCCTGCGTAAGTTCCCTTCTCTTGTTCACCCTTGTTACTGTCGCATGACGTTAGCCATGCAGCCCTGCAGCTGGACGCGACCTCAGTCGTCTGCACAGTGTTTTGGTCTCCGTGATGCGCGGGCTGTCCTGTCCTGTCCTGTCCAGCTTGCTCTCACCCCTTTCTTTGTTTCTGACCCTTCCACGGTTGCCATCTGTTGCACGCTGCTGACGACAGCCGGCTCCGCTTAGCTATCCTCCTCAGGGCTACGCTGCTCCACCACCGCCCCAGGCCTACCCGCCCCAGCAGTCCTACCCTCCGCCCATGCAGTACCAGCAGCCGCCGCCCGAGCAGAAGAAGGACCGCGGGTGTCTGGCCACTTGGTGCGTTTCCCTCTTCTCCCTTGGTTCTTAACCAGGCTACTGACTTCTCCTCCAGCATCGCAACCATGTGCTGCTGCTTCCTCTGCGAGGAGACCTGCGAATGCTGCTTCGAATGCCTCGAACTCTGCTGCTAGACGCGAGCAACGACAACATGACGCGCCGCTTCGTTTCGTCGCGCAGCGGTCGCCCCGTACGAAACGAAGCGGCCCCCGGATACGCATACAGACGTGGACATGGAACGTGACCTGACCTAATATGATATCCTCCCTTCATTTAATGTTTCAATTTACGCTCCGTTTGGACTGCATCTGCAACGCATGTATTTCATCCCGGCACGGTAGGGCCTGCATCGAAGTGAACCGAATCGAATTGAATTGAACCTTATCGGATCGGATCGAATCGAATTTGAATGCGAGCCGGAGTTTTGAAGTTTTGCAAGCGACAAGCGGCATGTTTTCGATATGTTATCTTCCTTTTCTTCGCGAGTATTCATGATCCATTGAGTATCTATTCAGTAGTAGCTCTCAGTCAGTTCAGTCGGTTAGCCGGGCAAGACCAGACCAGACGGAAGACAGCATGATATATATGTCTTGTGTACTATGTCTATCTATGTCTATGTCGAGGATACAAGACTGGTAAATTTAGGTGACTATTTAGGTATCTGCATGGCATAACGCGCGTCTGATTTGACCACAACGCCATCTGTCGGCAAGGATCCTGCTCTTCTTTTCTGCGAAGAAGCCAATGTTCTGAATCAGGTAAACGACGACTGCATTACGACATAGCTAGAAAGAACAAATCCTACAGTCTGTCTGTATGTACAGTACCATCGCCCCGGAGCAGGTATCTCCCAAACTTGATCTCATTCTGAATACCGAGCTTTCTCCCAGCAAGTGCCCAATTCCAAGCTGGCATTAATAATCAATAAATACATGATGAAGGAAAGAAAAAGCGCCTATATATACATCTATATGAGGTTGCCCTACAATTAAATCGCCAATCAGTAGCAGTATTGGTACATGTACATATACATGTACATACATTACCTCCGGACCTAATATTTGTCATAAAATTAATCGATTGATGATCCGGCAAAACCTTCTCTGATTCTTTGACCTTTAATAATATTATTATAGGTTCCACCATCAGTCCTACGGTCATCCTGAAACCACCAAACAAAGAAGACTCTGTCTGTACATGTACTGTACATTCCTTTGACGGAACGCGTAGAGAGAGATCTCAAATCCCTGGTATGAGGGGAAAAAAAAGGCTGCAGCAGACCTATGCAGGAAAGCAGTAGATTTGTGGTTCCTTACAAGACCGCCCAATTCTACTTTTTGTCTCTATTTTGTCTAAATGGCATAAAAAGACATAGCTGTCCATGAGTACTACTCTCTCTCTCTCTCTCTCTCTGATAGCCAGCTAGCCAGGTATCTGACATCAGTGCCAGCTTCGACTCCCCAAAAGTATGCTGCATGCAAGTTTTGTCTGTCAGCCGTGTATTATTATACCGCCGTATAATAATAATATTACTAGAACTGGGACCGTATGGTTGAGCCATTCCTACCTAGAGATCTCACCAAGTCATTATTATCCCCACATCATCATGCCCTCTTATTCTTGCTTATTTCCGTCTATTTATTTTCACCTAATTAGCTATTTTGCACCACTCTCAGAATGTGGATCATTCATATACTGCGTTATAGATTCAAAAAAAATCAGATATATCTCCCATCACTACCAGTTAGTATGTACTGTACTAGGTTCCAAGGCCATTCATCGCCTCGACCGCGCCGAGATCGACGAGGTATTATTATTCAACATTCAACTCAAATGAAGAAAAAAAAAACCGAAGTGGTGGTTTCTGCTACAATACCAACCCTCTTTCTATCTATCCCTTTCTGTTCTCGCACAACACGTCCCATCCCAACCCTGATAATCACATTCCATCCTAGACCAACCCAATTCAACACCTACATAAACAGATATAAAGGGGAAAAAGAGACTGTTTCCCGCTTTTCTAAAGAAAATAAAAAAAGAAAGGAGAGAAGAGGAAAATGCTCAAAGTCGCCATCAAACATTACAGGCTGCTCCCCAGGGAACAACACCCCCCCCCCCCC
>Ga0207767_1000851_pt1 | contig 10532 bp, 8 predicted proteins | sample HigsolmetaGSP17D_FD_184845 | JGI IMG/M metagenome (GOLD analysis project Ga0207767, IMG submission 184845) | High solid enriched microbial communities from the Joint BioEnergy Institute, USA - SP1-7-D (SPAdes) | ecosystem: Engineered > Bioreactor > SSF (Solid state fermentation) > Aerobic >... | reverse complement strand
ATTATAGAATACGATCAATGGCAGGAAGATCGCTGTACCAATTGCACCGAAGGCATAAGTAAAACGACGTCCGAATTTATCTGCCATTAAGCCTGCAAGGATTTTACCTAGAATCATCGCGGTATAGGTACCGACCATGTAGGCAGTCATTTCCTTGAACTTCATACCCAGTTCACTTTCAAGGTATGTTGGCATCCAGTTGTTTACGCCATAGTAACCAAATTGAAGGAAACCGGCAGTCAAAGCCCATAAGATAAACATGTTACGGTTTTTCTTATCTTGGAAAATCAGCTTCCAGGTCGACTCAGCAGGTTTGTCAGTCACTTCAACTTTCTTGAAGCGGTTTTCTTGCCATGCCGCTGGTTCTGGTACCAGAATGTGCATCAAAATAGCCAAGGCAATTGGAATCGCAGCTACATAGAACAGCATGCGCCAGCCGTGATCTGGAATTAACCAGCCCGCAAGCAAAGTCGCAACGATATAGCCAACTGTCCAGCCAGCCTGTAATGTTCCTAAAACAGTTGTACGATATTTAGTTGGCACGTACTCAGCCATTAAAGTATTCGATGCAATATACAAAGAACCTAAGCCAAGAGAAGCGAAGAAACGTAATGCACCAAATTGAGCAAAGCTTTGGGTAAAACCAAGACCACAAGTCAATGCCGAAAATAAAAGGATTGAGACAACGACGGTACGTACACGACCGAATTTATCACAAGCCCACCCTCCGAATATACCTCCAACTGCCATACCTGCAAGGGTAAAGCTTCCGAGCATCCCAGCTTCGACAGAGGTTAGACCAAATTCAGCTTTAATACTGTTTAAGCTGTAGGAAAGCAGCATTAAATCCGCACCATCGACCAGCAGGGCGAGGAATGCAAAGATAAATGCGATTTTCCAGGTATTTGGGCCAATTTTTGAAATTGTATTCGTTATAGCCATCATCCATTACCTATAAAAAAGGCCTGATCGCAAGGAGAGTTGATCAGGCCAAACTTGTTACTGAGTCGCCTCGCGAATCATATTGCGAGCAATAATGACTTGCTGGATCTGCGTGGTTCCTTCATAAAGACGGAATAAACGCACATCGCGGTAGAAGCGCTCAATTGCATATTCACTGATGTAGCCCGCGCCACCATGGATTTGCACACCACGGTCAGCGACACGGCCACACATTTCTGTTGCAAACATTTTTGCGCAAGATGCTTCAGTACTTACGTTCTGGCCGGCATCACGACGACGCGCTGCATCAAGCACCATACATTTCGCTGCATAAATTTCAGCTTTAGAATCTGCCAGCATGCCTTGGATCAACTGGAAGTTGGCAATCGCCTGACCGAACTGCTTACGTTCAACGGCATATTGCAATGAATCTTCCAGCATACGGGTTGCAGCACCCACGCTTAGTGCGGCAATGTGGATACGGCCTTTATCCAGAACCTTCATCGCAGTTTTAAAGCCAACGCCTTCTACACCGCCAATCAAAGCTGATGCAGGGATACGGCAGTTTTCAAAGATCACGTCACAGGTATGTGCGCCTTTTTGGCCCATTTTCTTGTCACGTTTACCCAGTGAAATACCTGATAATTTGCTATCAACGATGAACGCTGAAATGGCAGCAGCGCCTTTCAATTCTGGGTTGGTACGAGCCATTACCGTGAACACACCCGCATGTGGGGCATTGGTAATAAAGCGCTTGGTACCATTCAGGATGTACTCATCGCCATCTTTCACAGCAGTGGTTTTCAAAGATGCTGCATCAGAACCTGAATCCGGTTCAGTCAAACAGAACGAGCCAATGATTTCACCGCTAGCCAGTTTTGGCAGGAAGTGCTGTTTTTGCTCTTCAGTACCGTCGATGATCAGGCCAGATGCGCCGATACCGTTATTCGTACCAATCAATGAGCGGAAAGCAGGGGAAGTGCGGCCCAGTTCAAAAGCGATATAGACTTCTTCTTCCATGGTCAGGCCAAGACCGTCATATTCTTCAGGAATGGTTAAACCAAATAAGCCCAACTCTTTCATTTGTTGCACGATTTCTGCAGGAATTTCATCCGTTTCTGCAACAATTTCTTCATTTGGGATTAATACGCCTTCTACAAACTGGCGAATCATATCTACCAACTGGTCTAAGGTTTCCTGATCACGAATCATGTCCTAACTCCGTATCTAGGATTTCGTTCTGTCCACATCTTGTCCAATGTGAATAAAAACTCATCACTAAGCTAAATTTATGCGGATACTAATTAAAATTAAAACAAGGATCAATATATACGAAATTATATTTTGCTGTGCGATATTTATGTTTTGCTATAAAATTGGATTTAAATAATTGATTTAGTTTGATTAATGCTATTTTTAAGGCGTTATAAAATATTTTTTGTTCAAATTTGAATAGTTTACTTTGAACGAAATTTATGTATATTGTTAATTAAATACCGCTGTGCGAAATGAGAAGATTATGGAAAGCACTGAAATTTTAAAATTGACTGTACAGGAAGATGGCGTCGCGATTGTTCAAATCCATCGCCCGGAAGCACGTAATGCCTTGAACCTGGAATTACGTCAGCAACTCTCTGAAGCATTTCAATACCTTTCAAAATTAGATGCTGTAAAAGCCATTGTTTTGACCGGCGGTGAAAAGGTTTTTGCTGCGGGAGCAGACATTAAAGATTTCACTACTGCAACCACAGCACAAATGTATTTACGCCATACTGAACAGTACTGGCAAAGTATTACTGACTGTCCGAAACCGATTATTGCGGCTGTGAATGGTTATGCACTCGGTGGTGGCTGTGAACTGGCCATGCATGCCGACATCATCATTGCCGGTGAAAATGCCAAATTTGGTCAGCCTGAAGTAAAACTGGGCTTGATGCCGGGTGCAGGTGGAACACAACGTTTACTGCGTGCGATTGGTAAATATCAAACCATGCTTTGGGTACTCACCGGTAAACTGGTGAAAGCTGCTGAAGCTGAGCGTATGGGCTTGGTTTCTGAAGTCGTGGAAGATGAAAACACTATTACGCATGCCATTGAAATTGCTCAAACCATTGCGTCTTTCTCTCCAATTGCAGTGCAGCAAATTAAAGAAGTGACCAATCTTGGCCAAGATCAATCTTTACAAGGTGCTTTGGCATTGGAACGTAAAGCTTTCCAGATTTTATTTGATACCAAAGATCAGAAAGAAGGCGTGAATGCGTTCTTTGAAAAACGTCCTGCACAATACACTGGAGAATAAGACATGACCATTCAATCTATGGCGCTCATTGGTACTGGTGTAATGGGCATGGGTATCGCGCAAATCGCAGCCCAGGCAGGTCTGGAAGTGCGCTTATTCGATGCCAAAGCAGGTGCGGCAGAAGCAGGTTTGGCTAAACTTAAAGCTACGCTTGAAAAGCTGCAAGCCAAAGGTAAATTTACTGAAGAAGTTCTGAATGCAACTCTGGCACGTTTCAAAATCCTGAATAGCATTGAAGAAGTGGTTGGTGTTGATCTGGTGGTTGAAGCCATCATCGAAAATCTGGACATCAAGCAAGGTTTATTTAAACAGCTGGAATCCATTGTTTCACCAGAGACCATTCTGGCCACCAATACCTCATCGCTTTCAGTGACTGCGATTGCTTCCAATCTTGAGCATCAAGGTCGTATGGCGGGATTCCACTTCTTTAATCCAGTGCCCTTGATGAAAATTGTCGAAGTGATTGCTGGCCTAGCAACAGATGAACAGGTCGTTGCAGATCTACTCGAACTGGCACAACATATGGGTCACTTTGGTGTGCGTACCAAAGACACGCCAGGATTCATTGTCAATCACGCGGGTCGTGCTTATGGTACTGAAGCACTAAAAATCCTGGGTGAAGGTGTAGCTTCTGTTTCTGAAATCGACCGTATTCTGCGTGAAGGTGCCGGTTTCCGTATGGGACCACTGGAATTATTTGACTTGACTGCACTGGATGTTTCTCATCCGGTAATGGAATCGATTTTCAACCAGTATTATCAGGAAGACCGTTACCGTCCAAGCGCTTTAACCCGTCAAATGCTGGCTGGTAAAAAAGTCGGTCGTAAAGTCGGTGAAGGTTTCTATAAGTATCAGGATGGTCAAAAGACTAATGAAGCTCCGGCTCAGATTGCGCCTGAAGTAACTGAATTCAGCCCGGTCTGGATCAAAGCAGATCTTGAACAGGATGCCAGTATCTTGCGTGACTATATCCGTGAGCAAGGTCTGGTTATCGACAGTGCAGAAACTCCGGCAGCTGACAGTCTGATTCTATTGGCCACTTATGGTGAAGACACCACGACTGCAGCGCTTCGTTTTGATGTCGATGCGACTCGTGCAATCAGCATCGATATGCTGACTGATTTTGCCAAGCACCGTACCATCATGCCTTCGATTGCAACTCAAAAAGCCTATATCGACCAGGCACATGCATTGTTTGCTAAAAATGGTCATGGCGTATCGGTAATTGCTGAAAGTATTGGCTTTGTCGCACAGCGCGTATTGGCAATGGTCGTGAATCTGGCTTGTGATATTGCCCAACAACAAATCGCAACTGCAGCCGATATCGATAAAGCAGTAAAACTTGGTCTGGGCTACCCACATGGACCAATTTCATGGGGTGATGTTTTGGGCGCAGAACGTATCCTGTTGATCCTGGAACGTATCCTGACAAATACCGGTGACCAGCGTTACCGTCCAAGTCCATGGGTACAACGCCGTGCCCGTTTAAAACTTTCTCTTCTTCACACTGCAGCAGTTTAAGGAATCAAACTCATGTTAAATGCATATATTTATGAGGGATTACGTACGCCATTTGGTCGTCATGCAGGTAGCCTGGCAAAGGTTCGTCCAGATGATCTTGCTGCACATGTGATTAAGGCACTGGTAGAGAAGCATAATTTAGCTGCTGATATTTTTGATGATGTAATTCTGGGTAATACCAATCAGGCGGGTGAAGACAGTCGTAACATTGCACGTCATGCAACGTTATTAGCGGGTCTGGATGTGAAAACGCCAGCACAAACTGTGAACCGTCTATGTGCTTCTGGCTTGGCTGCGGTGATTGATGCTGCTCGTGCAATTACTTGTAATGAAGGGGATATCTTCCTTGCAGGTGGTGTCGAGTCGATGTCTCGTGCACCGTTTGTCTTTGCCAAATCTGAAACACCATTTAGCCGTGATTTTAAAGTATTCGATTCAACCATCGGCGCACGTTTTCCGAACCCTGCCATTGAAAAACAGTTCGGCAATGACACCATGCCGCAAACTGGCGATAATGTAGCAGTAGAATACGGTGTAACCCGTGAAGATGCAGACCAGTTTGCTGCAGCATCACAAGCCAAATATGAAGCAGCTAAACAGGCAGGTTTCTTTGCTGACGAGATCGTGGGTGTTGAAGTGCCTCAAGGCCGTAAATTACCAGCAAAATTGGTCGATCAAGACGAACATCCACGTCCATCTTCTAACTTGGAAGCGCTACAGAAACTACGTCCACTGTTTGAAGGCGGTGTAGTGACTGCGGGTAATGCTTCTGGTGTCAATGATGGTGCAGCAGCGCTAATCATTGGTTCTGAAGCCGCTCAGGAAAAACTGGGCATCCAGCCAATGGCGAAAATCATCGCTTCAGCGGCTGCGGGTATTGAACCACGTATTATGGGCGCCGGTCCGGTTGATGCGATCAAACTAGCATTAAAACGTGCCAACTTGACGTTGGATGACATGGATATCATTGAAATCAATGAAGCATTTGCATCTCAAGTTTTAGCATGTCTAAAAGGTTTAGATGTGGCATTTGACGATGCACGTGTCAATCCAAATGGTGGTGCAATTGCAGTTGGTCATCCATTAGGTGCATCAGGTGCTCGTTTAGTGCTCAGCACCGCTCGTGAATTGCAGCGCAGCGGCAAAAAATATGCTGTGATTAGTCTGTGTATCGGTGTGGGCCAAGGTCTGGCACTGGTCATCGAACGCGTATAAACAAAGGAAAAACACATGGGTGCATTAGAGGGTATTCGCGTACTGGATTTAAGTCGCGTACTTGCAGGTCCTTGGTGTGGTCAAATCCTCGCGGATTTAGGCGCTGAAGTGATTAAAGTTGAACGTCCTAAAACGGGTGATGATACCCGTATGTGGGGACCACCTTGGATGAAAAATGACCATGGTGAAAATACACGTGAAGCGGCGTACTACCAGTCAGCCAACCGTAATAAAATGTCAGTTGCGATTGATATTTCAACGCCTGAAGGTCAGGAACTGGTCAAAGCACTGGCTGTAGATTCTGACGTGGTCATTGAAAATTACAAAGCGGGTTCTTTGAAAAAATACGGTCTGGATTATGAAAGCCTGAGCGCGATTAATCCGAAACTGGTGTATTGCTCAATTACTGGCTTTGGTCAAACTGGCCCTCGTGCACCTGAACCAGGTTATGACTTCATTATCCAGGGGATGGGCGGTTTAATGTCTGTCACTGGTGAGAAAGATGACTTACCGGGGGGCGGACCACAAAAAGTCGGTGTGGCTTTTGCGGATTTGACCACGGGTTTGTACTCGACCATTGCCATTCAGGCAGCTTTGCTGAATCGTCATGTGACTAGCCTGGGTCAGCATATTGATATGGCACTGTTGGATGTGCAGGTTGCTTTGCTGGCAAACCAAGGGATGAACTACCTGGCTTCAGGTAAAATTCCAGGTCGTTATGGTAATGCGCATGCCAATATTGTGCCTTATCAAGTGTTCCGCGCTGCCGACCAAGACTTCATTATTGCCTGTGGTAATGACAAGCAATTTGTTGCCTTGAGCGCTGCAATTGGTTTGCCTGATTTACCGCAAGATCCACGTTTTGTGACCAATGCACTGCGTATTCAGCATCGTGCAGAAATCACAGAGCTGCTAGCCAAACATTTCTTAAGCAATACTGCGAAGCATTGGGTAGAAGCAATTCATGCAGTGAAAGTTCCGGTAGGCCTGATTAATAACCTTGAACAAGCTTTCCAGGAACCACAAGTGCAAGCGCGTAATATGCTGGTTGAGATCCCCCATCCGTTAAAAGAAAAATTAACGGTGATTGGCTCACCAATTAAATTATCGCGTACACCAGTGGAATATCGTAAAGCACCACCAATGTTAGGTGAGCATACGAATGAAATTCTTTCACGTGTCGTGGATGAGGAAAAACTGGAGGCCCTAAAAGCTCAAGGTATTGTTGGTTAATAAACAAGAAAACCCATAAGTCCAATAAAGAAGCAACTTAATCAAAGTTGCTTCTTTGCTATATACAAGATAATTATTTATAATTTCGCAATGCGAAACACTTATTATGAATTTGAAGGACGGTGAAGACATGTCTGATGATGTACCTGAAACCGATCAGTCGGAAGAAAAATTAATTGCGCCTTTGCGCCATGAGTTATTGCATCCGATCGAAGATATGCAGGATGAAAATGACCGTCAATTTATTACAGCTTTAGCACGTGGTCTGGAGTTACTGCGCTGCTTTAGTCCAAAACATCAGCATCTGGGCAATCAGGAACTGTCACAGATGACAGGTCTACCTAAACCGACGATTACCCGTTTAACCCATACCTTATCCCGTTTAGGATATTTAAAGCAGGTTCCGAATTCGAGCAAGTTTCAGCTCTCAGTCGGCGTACTGTCTTTTGGTTATTCGATGCTGTCGAATTTATCCTTACGTTCAGTTGCACATCCATTAATGAAAAATCTGGCGGACTATGCTGAGGCAGCTGTTGCGATGGCAACCCGTGACCGTCTGAATATGATTTATCTGGATGTGGTGCAGGGCAAAGGCAATGTCACCATGCGTCGTCAGGTAGGAACCCATTTGCCGATTCATTTAAGTTCAATGGGGCGTGCCTGTCTGGCTGCAATGCCAGAAGATGAGCGTGATTTTCTACTTGATGCGATTCGCCGTAAACATGCTAAAGAATGGCCACAGATCCAAAAAGATCTGGAGAAGTCATTTAAAGACTATCAGGAATATGGTTTCTGCTTTTCAATCGGTGAATGGCATAAGGATGTCAATTCGGTTGCAGTTCCTTTTGTCCATGAACAGCATGGTCTACTGGTGTTTAACTGCGGCGGTCCAAGTTTCCTCCTCAATGAAGAGAAAATCAAAAATGATATTGCACCACGTTTATTACATATGGTGAATAATATTAGAAATGAGTTGGGATAATACATTTCTCAATTGATTAATTTTAGAAAATAGTAGGTATTTCAATTAAATACCTGCTATAAAATATCTATAAAATTCATTGAAAATAATAATTCTTTTACCTGATAATAATTTATCATTATTTTACAAATACTTAATTAATTCCTCTATGGTAATTCATGAGTGTTTTTATCACTCATAAGACCTTAATTTAAATTAAAAATAGCTTGATAACTAAAGATGATAAGGGGTATGAAAACTAAGATGAAGACAATTACAACAGCTCTTTCTTTGGCGGTAGTTGTTATAATGGTGACTGCATGTGGTGGTGCAAAATCCTCTACAACAGTGAATACACCCCCGACTAATGGCGGTACTACACCGACTACGCTTGCTTATACCTATGACAAAGCTAAATTTAATGTTGTGGATAACGCTGCGCCTACTAAACAGGTAAGGATCGAGATTGCTGATCTTGATGTTCAAAAGAATGCATATCTGCAACATTCTGTCCAAAAGATATTTAAATACATTCAGGATTATCAGAATGGTACGATCACGGCTGAAGACCTGACCAATGCGGGGATCGCAATTCAAGATCCGTCACCAACATTTTGGCTGATGCTTCAACTGAAACTGATGTAACTGGTCTGGGCGCTTATGCAAAATGGCAATCTGACAAGGGTGTATATGTTTCAGGTAATGTGCAGCTTGGTTTCGGTGATGTTGAGTTTAACCGTACTGTGACTGATGGGCTTGATTCGGTGAAAGAATCCAATAAAGCTGATCTGTTTAAATACGGTGCTTATGCTGAACTGGGTTATGACTTCTTCGCTGACCGTCTGACTGTTTCACCATACATGGCTTTAAGCTATAACGCTGCAAAACTGGATGCGGTCAAAGAAGATACTGTTATTGGTCTGACTGTAAGTGATGTAGATGTGGCTGAAACTAAAGCGCATGTGAGTGTGCGTTTTGACTATGAGCTAAACCAGAATCTTTACCTGACTGGTTATGGTGAGTATGCCGATGCCTTTGATCGTGATAATGGCATGGTCACAATCTCGTCCAATGTAGATAATACAATCCAGTATGGTTATCAGGCTCCGCCCTTTGACAAGGATTACTTCTTATATGGTGTCGGTTTGAACTATACCAGTGGCAGTAAATGGAACTGGTTTGGCGAGTTGACAGGTAATGCATCTAAATCAAGCGATTACCTGATTCAGTTAGGCTTGAAATACCACTTCTAAGTCCTGAAATGAAAAAGCCCTCTTAAGATAGAGGGCTTTTTTTAATTACTGAATTATGATTTTTCAATAATCAGGTGTAGCTTTCACGGATCATGCTGATGGTTTTACAGGTGGTATTTAGTAGATCATTATGGACTTTATTTCTGAAAGTCCTTAATTTCTTTACTCATACTGCAAATTGCAATTTAAGGCTCTTACGTTCCATGCATGATCTGTCTATGTAATAAAAAATAACCGCAGAAAAAGTCTTGAAAACTTTTCTTAAAACTTTATGAAAAATAATGCTTAGGTTAAGATGAACCATCATTTGTAAAAGCATTCTAGAAGACCTATGCAACCATTTGTTCTATATAACTCAGAGCAACGTAAAAAAGTAGAATTTGTGCCTCGTAAAGAAGGTCAGATTGATCTGTATGTCTGTGGGATGACGGTCTATGACTACTGTCATATTGGACATGCACGCACGGTGGTTGCATTTGACTATATTATCCGTTTCCTGCGCAGTCAGGGCTGGAAGGTGAAATACGTACGCAATATCACCGACATTGACGACAAGATTATTAAACGTGCCAATGAAAATGGGGAAAGCATTTCATCACTGACCAGCCGTTTTATTGATGCCATGAATGAAGACTTTGCCAAATTAGGCTGTCTTGCACCGGATGAAGCACCAAAAGCCACCGATTACATCAATCAAATGCAAAACATGATTGGTACGCTAGTGGAAAAAGGGACTGCATATCCGGCAAATAATGGCGATGTTTATTTCGAAGTTGAAAAATTTGCCAAATACGGCCGCCTTTCAGGCCGTAAACTGGAAGATATGCAGGCAGGCGCTTCTGAACGTGTAGACGTCGAAGTTGAGAAAAAACACCCATTTGACTTTGTACTTTGGAAACATGCCAAAGAAAATGAACCTTCTTGGGCTTCACCATGGGGCAATGGTCGTCCAGGATGGCATATTGAATGTTCTGCGATGTCAACCTGCTGCCTGGGCAATCATTTTGATATTCATGGTGGCGGTGCTGATTTAAGCTTCCCGCATCATGAAAACGAGATTGCACAATCTGAAGCAGCGACAGGTGAGCAGTATGTGAACTACTGGATG
>Ga0207767_1000845_pt1 | contig 10670 bp, 9 predicted proteins | sample HigsolmetaGSP17D_FD_184845 | JGI IMG/M metagenome (GOLD analysis project Ga0207767, IMG submission 184845) | High solid enriched microbial communities from the Joint BioEnergy Institute, USA - SP1-7-D (SPAdes) | ecosystem: Engineered > Bioreactor > SSF (Solid state fermentation) > Aerobic >... | reverse complement strand
CGCATGCAGCCAGCCATTGGCCAGCGCGTAGAGGAACAGCGAGCGCGCGAGCCGGTGCTTGAGGCTGCCGGTCGGATGGCTGGACTCGTCCTTGAGATAGACGTCGATGCCCGGAAAGCCCGGCAGCGCCAGCGGAATCAGATGGGTGTCGGCCGAGCGGTTGAAATCGGCTTCGATCTTGCGGATGGCCTGCGCCACCCAGTCGCGCTGGGACATGGGGCACTCGCGTGGAGATGTCGACGGCCGCGATGGGCCGCGGCGCGGCGCACAGCTTACGCCGGTCGGTCGGCGACCGGCACGCTCAGCCCAGACGACGCCGCACGATGCGGTCGAAGACCGCGGCGGCGACCGGCAGCAGGCCGTCGTCGAAGCGGAAGGTCGGGTGGTGGCACATCGCGCTGTCCATGCCGAGGAACAGATAGGCGCCCGGCCACTGTTCGAGCATGTAGGAGAAATCGTCGGAGAACGGATACGCGCGCAGGTCGGTCGCGACGTTGTCGGTGCCGAGCACGTCGCCGATCGCCTCGGCCGCCAGCGCGGCCTGCCCGGGCGCGTTGACGCAGGGCGGGCACGAATGCGGGACCTGCAGATCGATGGCGCAGCCCGAGATCTGCGCGTGACCCTCGCACAGCGCGCGCAGGCGCTTGAGCAGTTCTTCGTGCACGTCCTTCGACAGCGAGCGGATCGTGCCGCTGAGCGAGGCGGTCGACGGGATGATGTTGTGCGTGGTGCCGGCCTGCAGCGAGCCGACGTTGATCAGCGCCGCTTCCATCGGGTCGATGTGACGGCCGACGATCGCGGAAATGTCCACCGCGAGCCGCGCGGCGACCTGCAGCGGGTCGTTCGCGCGATGCGGCGCGGCCGCGTGGCCACCGACGCCCTCGATCGCGATCTCGAACACCGCCAGCGACTGCAGCGTCGCCCCGCTGCGCACACTGGCCTTGCCGGCCGGCAACGCCGGCATGTTGTGGAAGGCGTAGACCTCGTCGCAGGGCCAGCGCGCGAACAGGCCGTCCTCGATCATCCGGATCGCGCCGCGTCCGCCCTCTTCGGCCGGCTGGAAGATCAGCACCACGCGACCCGTCGCCGGTGGATGCGCGACCAGGTGCGCGGCCGTGCCGAGCAGTGCCGAGGTGTGCCCGTCGTGGCCGCAGGTGTGGGCCACGCCGGGACGCTGCGAGCGGAACGGCAGATCGCTCTGTTCGTCCATGGGCAGCGCATCCATGTCCGCGCGCAGGCCGATCGACAGACCCGGCGTACCGCTGTCGATCACTGCGACGACGCCGGTGCCGCCCAGACCGGTGTGCACCTCCAGGCCGAGACCACGCAGTTCCTCGATCACCAGCGCCGAGGTGCGCGCTTCCTCGAAACCGAGTTCCGGCCAGGCGTGGATGCGATGGCGCCAACCGGTCATGCGCGATGCGAGCGCGGCGATGGGCGCGGGAATGTTCCGGGTCATGGGCAATCCGTCAGCAGATGTCAGAGCAACAGCAGGCTTGCGCCCACCAGGTAGAGGAACAGCGCGAACACGCGCTTGAGCGTGGCGCCGCTGATCGCATGCGCGATCCGCGTGCCGTACGGCGCAGCGAACACCGAGGCCAGCGCGATGCCGATCGCGCCCGGCAGATAGACATAGCCCCAGGACACGCCGGGCACCACATCGGCGGGCGCCTGCAACGCATATCCGGCCGCGGCGGCGAAGGCCACGAACACGCCGCAGGCCGACGACGTGCCGACCGCACGCACCGGCGACACGCCCAGCCACACCAGCAACGGCACGGTCATGCCGCCTCCGCCGATCCCGACGATCGACGACAGCGCGCCGATCCCGACACCGGCACCCGACAGGCCGGGACCGGTCGGCACCACCGCATCGCCGCCCGCCTCCGGCGTGCGCGACAGCAGCAATTGCGTGCCGACGACGCCGCAATACGCGACCACGCACCAGCGCAGCACATCGCCGTCGAGCAGCACCGCCAGCCAGCTGCCGAGCCAGCCGCCCAGCAACACGCCCGGCAGCATCCACGCGACCGAACGCCACAACACGCTGCCACGCAGATGGTGCGCGCGCGCCGACGACAGGCCGGTCAGGATGATGCTCGCGAGCGCGGTCGCGAGTGCGGTGTGCATCGCCGCGTCCTGCGGCACGCCGTACAGCGGCAGCAACCAGACCAGCGCGGTGACCAGCACGATGCCGCCACCGATGCCGAGCAGGCCGGCGAGGATGCCGGCAATGGCACCGAGCAGCGGGAACAGCAGCATGGTCCAGGTCAGCAAGGGGGGCTCCCCCTGCGTGCAGATCCCGGCGACGTTTGGTCGTGCGCGTGCATAGCCCTCCCCCGTGCACGGGGGAGGGTTGGGTGGGGGCAAACGATCAGGTCACTGCGGAGATCGGAGACAAACGATCGGCCGGACCTGCAATCACGCAGAGCAGCAAACGGTCCGCTTGCCCCCATCCCAACCTTCTCCCGCAAACGGGGGAAGGGACCAAGTGCCGCTCGATTCGAGATCACCGGAAACTGCACGCGCCCGATCAGGTCCACTCGATCGTGATCGCAGCGGCCGCCTCACGCGCCACTGCACGCGCCGACTCCACATCGGTGCCACGCGCCAGCGTCACCCCGACCCGGCGCTGGCCTTCGACACGCGGCTTGCCGAACAGGCGCAACGCGCTGTCGGGCGACTGCAGCGCGGTCTCGATGTTCGAAAACACCGGCACGCCCGTCCCCTGCGCCAGCAATGCACACGACGCACCGACACCGTGCTGCACGACATCATCCGCATCCACCGGAATCGGCAGGCCGAGGATCGCACGCGCATGCAGTGCGAACTCGCTCAGATCCTGCGAGGCCAGCGTGACCAGGCCGGTGTCGTGCGGACGCGGCGAGACTTCCGAAAACCACACGGCGTCGCCCTTGACGAACAGTTCGACGCCGAACACGCCACGACCGCCGAGATCATCGGTCACCGCACGGGCGACGTCGCGCGCCGCCTGCAGCGCGGCCGGCGACATCGCCTGCGGCTGCCAGCTCTCACGGTAGTCGCCGGCGATCTGCACATGGCCGATCGGCGCGCAGAACGCGGTGCCGCCTGCATGGCGCACGGTCAGCAGGGTGATCTCGTAATCGAAGTCGATGAAGCCCTCGACGATGCAGCGGCCCGCGCCCGCACGACCGCCGGTCTGCGCGTAATCCCATGCGGCGTCGATGTCGGCCTCGCTGCGCACCGTGCTCTGGCCCTTGCCCGAGGACGACATCACCGGCTTGACCACGCACGGCAGGCCGACGGCCTCGATCGCGGCGCGGTATTCCTCGCGCGTGTCGACGAAGCGGTAGGGCGAGGTCGGCAGGCCCAGCGTTTCGGCGGCGAGGCGGCGGATGCCTTCGCGGTCCATCGTCAGACGCGTGGCGCGCGCGGTCGGCACCACGTTGAGGCCTCCCTGTTCCAGCGCGACCAGGGTGTCGGTATGGATCGCCTCGATCTCGGGTACCACCAGGTGCGGCTGCTCCCGTGCGATCAGCGCGCGCAGCGCGGCCGGATCGAGCATGTCGAGCACGTGGCTGCGATGCGCGACCTGCATCGCCGGCGCGTCGGCGTAGCGGTCGGCGGCGATCACTTCCACGCCCAAGCGCTGCAGCTCGATGGCGACTTCCTTGCCCAGCTCGCCCGATCCGAGCAGCAACACGCGGGTGGCGGACGGGGACAGCGGCGTGCCGAGAGTGATCATGTGCGCGGGACCGGACCGGAGGGGCCGCCATTCTAATCGGTGCCTGCCGCGCGGCCCGGCGCGCACGCCTGCATGGCACGCGCAACCATGCGAAAGAGCGCTTCAGCCCGCCTCCGCTATAGTCGGCCGCCGTCCTCGACATGCCCGTGCCGATGCCGCAGATGCCCGCTGTTTCAGCCCCGATCACACGCGCCCGCCTGCTGTTGCTGCCTGCGCTTCTCGCGCTGTCGCCGCTCGTGGCACTCGCGCAGACGACCGACGACGCCGCGTTCCGCGCCGCGATGCAGGCGGCCGAGCGCGGACAGCCGGTGTCGCCGTCGCTGCAGTCGCATCCGGCCGCGGCGTGGCTGGAACTGGCGACGCTGCGCCGCAATCTCGACACGCTGCCGATCGCGCAGGGTCGCGACTTCCTCGAACGCCACAGGGGCACGCCAGTCGCCGAGGTGTTCCGCGAAGGCTGGCTGCGGGCGTTGGCCAAGCGGCAGGAATGGGCGGCGGTGCGCGCGGCCTGGGTGCCGGGCATCGGCAATGCCACCCTGCGTTGCATCGAACTCGATGCACGCGCGCGGACCGGCGCCACCGATGCGCAGTGGACGCGCGATGCGCAGGCGTTGTGGCGCAGCAGCGGCAAGTCGCTGCCGAACGAATGCGATGCACCGTTCACGACGCTGGCTGCCAATGGCGGGCTCGACGACGCGCTGCGCTGGGAGCGCTTCGATCTGGCCGCCGCCGAGTGGGACGTGGGCGTCATGCGCACCATCGCGCGCGGCATGTCCGCCGGCCAGCAGGCGCTCGCCAACGATTACGCCGACTACATGCAGGCGCCGCATGCCCGTGCGGTGCAGTGGCCGAAGACCGCGCGCAGCCGTCTGGTCGCGTCGCACGGTCTGGCGAAGTTCGCCAAGGACGACCCGCTGGCTGCCGAGCGCCAGTTGCCGGCGCTCGCCTCGGCGCTGGACTTCGGCGAAACCGAGAACGGTCGCGTGCTGTACCAGGCGGCGCTTTGGACGGTCGCGTCCTACCTGCCCGACTCGGCGCGCCTGCTCGCGCGCGTGCCCGAAAGCGCCTACGACGAGCGCCTGCACGAATGGCGCGTGCGCGAAGCGCTGGCGCGCAAGGACTGGGCCGCGGCACTGACCGGCATCAGGAAGATGGGCGCCACCCAGCGCGCACAGTCGCGCTGGACCTGGTTCCAGGCGCGCACGACGGAGCTGACCGGCGACCGCGCCGGCGCGGCGCCGCTGTTCCGCGAGGCGGCGAAGAATTCCGATTTCCATGGCTTCCTCGCCGCCGACCGCGTCGACCAGCCCTATGCGCTGTGTCCGCTGGAGTTTTCGCCCAGCCGCGACGCGCGCGCAAAGGTCGCCGCCGATCCGGGGCTCACGCGCGCACTTGCCCTGTACCGCATCGACCGGCCCGGCTGGGCCGCACGCGAATGGAGCGCGGCGCTCGAACGCTTCGACGATGCCCAGCGCCGCATCGCCGTGCAGGTCGCGCAGGAGAGCGGCTGGTACGACCGCGGTGTGTTCGGTCTGGGTCGCAAGCCGGAAGAGTCGCGCCTGTACACGCTGCGCTTCCCGCTGACCCAGCAGGCGCTGATCGAACGCGAATCGCAGCGCCAGGGTCTCGACCCGGCCTGGGTCGCAGCCGAGATCCGCGCCGAAAGTACCTTCAATCCGAACGCGCGCTCGCCCGCCGACGCCCGCGGCCTGATGCAGGTGATGCCGGCCACCGGCGCCGCCGTCGCGCGTCGCCTCGGCATCGCCTACGGCGGGCCGGACAGTCTCTTTGACCCGGCGACCAACGTGGCCATCGGCACGGCGTACCTGCGCGAGAAGAAGGACATGTACACGCTGCCCTACGTCGCGATCGCCGCGTACAACGCGGGGCCGACCCCGACGGGGCGCTGGCTGTCGCAGCGTCCGGACATGGACCCGGACATCTGGATCGAGACGATCAGCTACCGCGAGACGCGCGAGTACGTCGCGCGCGTACTGGCCTTCAGCGTGATCTACGACTGGCGCATGTACGGCCAGGCCGCGCCGCTGGAGCCGCGCATGCGCGGCGCGCCGGCGCAGCGCAACAAGCGCTTCGCCTGCCCGGCCTGACGCGCGCGATGGAGATCCATCTCGTCGGCGGCGCGGTGCGTGACCGGTTGCTCGGCCAGCCGGTCGGCGACCGCGACTGGGTCGTCGTCGGCGAGACGCAGGCGTCGATGGAGGCCGCCGGCTTCCGCGCGATCGGACTGGATTTCCCGGTGTTCCTGCATCCCCGGACGCAGGAGGAGCACGCGCTCGCACGCACCGAGCGCAAGTCGGGCCGCGGCCATCGCGGCTTCGTCGTCGACGCCGATCCGTCGGTCACGCTGGAGGACGATCTCGGCCGTCGCGACTTCACGATCAATGCGATCGCGCAAGCCGCCGACGGCACGCTGACCGACCCGTTCGGCGGCGTGCGCGACATCGAGGCCCGCGTGCTGCGTCATGTCGGGCCGGCGTTCGCCGAAGACCCGCTGCGCGTGCTGCGTGCCGCACGCTTCATGGCGCGCTTCGCGCCGCTCGGTTTCACCGTCGCCGACGAGACGATGGCGCTGATGCGCCGCATGGTCGAGGCGGGCGAACTCGAAGCGCTGACGCCCGAGCGCGTGTGGAAGGAACTCTCGCGCGCGCTTGCGTCGGCGCAGCCCTCTGCGTTCGTGCGTACGCTGCACGACTGCGGCGCGCTCGCGGTGGTGCTGCCGGAGGTCGACGCGCTCTACGGCGTACCGCAGCGCGCCGAGTTCCATCCGGAAGTCGACACCGGCGTGCACGTGGAGCTGGTCGTCGACATGGCCGCGCGTCTGGCGCCCGGCGATGCGCTGATCGGCTTCGCGGCACTGACGCACGATCTGGGCAAGGCGCTGACGCCGGCCGACAGGCTGCCGCGTCACGTGGGCCACGAACACGCCGGCATCGCACCGCTCGAAGCGCTGTGCACGCGGCTGAAGGTGCCGGCCGCGTATCGCGAACTCGCGGTCGTCGCCTGTCGCGAACATCTCAACGTGCACCGCATCGCCGAACTGCGCGACGCGACCCTGCACGACCTGATCGCCCGCTGCGACGGCTTCCGCAAGCCGACGCGCATCGACCAGCTCGCCCTGGTCTGCGAGTGCGACAAGCGCGGCCGCCTCGGCAGTGTGGACGATGACTATCCACAGGCGGAGATCCTGCGCCGCGCGCACGCGGCCGCGCTGGCGGTCAACGCACGCGACCTCGCCGGCGAAGGCGTCACCGGCCCCGCAATCGGCGAGGCGTTGCGCAAGGCGCGCATCGCGGCGATCGCACGCAGCCGCACCGCCTGACACGTCCGCAGGATGGGTAGCGCGCAGCGAAGCCCATCGTCGACGTGCAGCCGAACGCGACGATCACGATCGGAGCCACACACGCCAGCGCAACGCCCGTTCTCTCGCGACTTCGCTCAGGGTCATCGTCTGCTTCGAGCCCGCGACGATGGGTTTCGCTGCGCTCTACCCATCCCACGCAATGCGGCTAGGCGATTGCTTCGAGTCGTTGCTGCAAGGCCATCGCCGCGGCGGGATTGCGCGCCTTCGCGGCCGAGATGAAGAACACGAAGGTGTCGCGCCGTATCGCCGGGGCGGCATCGCCTGCGCCGACGTACGGCAGATCGGCCGGCGCCTCGCCTTTCGCCCACTGCAACGCGCGCTTGGCCCAGGCATCGAGCTGCAGGCCGGGATAGCCCTGCGCGTGGTCCTCGCGGCTGGACATCAGGCGCGCGTAGACGAAGTCGCCGGTGAGATCCGCGAACGACGGGTAGTCGGGCGAATCGGTGAACACCGTCGCGACGCCACGCGCGCGGGCGAGTCGCAGCCAGGCCTCGCCCTGGAACGACGGGTGCCGGACTTCCACCGCATGTCGCAGCGGCAGCCCATCGACGGCATCCGGCAACAGCGCGAGGAAGGCTTCGACGTCATCGGCATCGAAGCGGCGCTGCGGCGCGAACTGCCACAGCAGCGGTCCGAGCCGGTCCCCGAGTTCGGCGATGCCGCCGTCCAAGAAACCCGCGATCTGCTTCCCGGTACCGGCCAGTACGCGTGCGCCGACGATGTGGCGCGGCGCCTTCAGCGCGAACACGAAGCCGTCCGGCGTCTCGTCGGCCCATTTCGCGTACGTCGCCGGCTTCTGCGCGCCGTAGAAGGTGCCGTTGATCTCGATCGCGGTCAGATGCCGGCTGGCGTATTCCAGCTCGCGTTTCTGCACCAGACCCTTGGGATAGAAATTGTCCCGCCACGGGGCGAAGGTCCAGCCGCCGATGCCGGTGCGGATGCCGTGGACGGGCTGCGGCGCATTCGCGAACAGGTCGATCATCGGGCGGCCTCGTCATCGTGTCGGGCGAAGCGCAGGCGGTTGTGGTCGGGATCGACCACCAGCATCTCGCGCGTGCCCCAGTCGGTGTCCCAGGGCGCGGTCACGACCGGCACGCCGGCCGCGGCGAACGCGCGCGCGCAGGCGTCGACGTCATCGACCTTGAAGTAGACCGCGCCGCCGACCGCGCAGTCGCCGGCATGCCCGCTCAGGAAAATGGTCTGCCCCTCGCGCGTGAGCTGCGCGAACAGCGGCAGGCCGGCCTCGAAGCGGTGCTCCCAGTCGACCGTGAAGCCGAGTGCGGCGTAGAAGGCGAGACTGCGTGTCGCGTCGGTCATGCGCAGCTGCGGGATCACGGTCTGGGGCATGGCGGGCTCCGGGACGATCAGCTCGGGAACAGGCGTGGACGCACGTGCCGGTCGAGCAACGCAGCCAGCGGCGCAAGCGCGGCGTGGGAGGGCACCACCGCGTCGAGGTAGGCCAGAAAGCGCGGCACGTCGGCCAGGTATTTCGGCTTGGCATCGCGATGGTGCAGCCGCGCGAAGATGCCCATGACCTTCAGGTGGCGCTGCACGCCGGTCAGGGCGACATCGGCGCGGAAGCGCTCGAGTGCCGGCACCGGCAGCCCCGCAGAGGCCGCGCGCGCATGCCACTGCGCCAGCCACGCATCGGCCTGCGCCTCGGGCCAGCTGTGGAAGGCGTCGCGCAGCAGCGAGGCCGGGTCGTAGGCGATCGGACCGACCACCGCGTCCTGGAAATCTAGCACGGCCACGCCGCCTTCGACCGGCATCAGGTTGCGCAGCATGAAATCGCGATGCACGAAGACCTGTGGCTGGGCGAGCATCGCCGCGACCAGGTAGGCCTGCACGCTGTCCCAGCCGTCGCGTTCGTCTTCCGACAGGGTGACGCCCAGATGGCGGCCCAGGAACCAGTCGGGAAACAGGGCCAGCTCCCGTCGCAGCATGGCCTCGTCGAACGCCGGCAGCGCAAGCGGCGGCACGACGGCCTGCACCCGCGCCAGCTGGTCGAACGCGGCGTGCATCAGCGCATCGGGCTCGAGCCGCGCCAGCGCCTGCAGGCAGGTCTCGCCACCGAGATCCTCGAGCAGCAGGAAGCCACGTTCGACGTCGCGCGCGAGCACGTGCGGCACGCGCACGCCGTGCATCTCCAGCAGATCGCGGACGTGCAGCCAGGGCTGCACGTCCTCCAGATCGGGCGGCGAATCCATGACGATGCGCGAGATGCCCAGCGCGGTGCCCCGCCAGTAGCTGCGGAAGCCGGCGTCCATGGACGCGCGATCGAGCACCAGCGTCGGATCGCCGGTCGCCTCGCGGGCGAATGCCAGGCGGGCGTCGTCGCGGAAGCGGGTGTCCGGAGCGCTGGCGGACGTCGTGGAAGAGGCGTTGGACATGGTCGGCGCGATGTGGGGGCGATCGCGATTATCGGCCAATCGGCGCCGCGCGGTGCCGCGGGTTCAGCGCGGCCTGTCGACGCCGTCGAGGCGCAGCAGCAGGTCGCGCATCGGGGTCAGCCGCGTCGCCAGCCCGGCGATCACGCCCAATGTGTTGGCCAACGCATCCGCGGGGTCCTGCATCCGCGTGTCGGTGAGCGCGCCCTGCGCGTATTCCAGCCCGATGCCGAGCAGCACCAGACCGATGCCGGCGCCGAGCAGGGCGGGCCAGCGGGCGTACAACTGCACGGCCGATGCGGCGAGCGCGAAGTAGGCGAGGAAATGGCCGAGCTTGTCGCCGTCGGGCACGTCCGGCATCGGCACCGAGGGCGCCAGCGACAGCACGACCACGATCGCGATCGCCGCGATCCACAGCCCGCTCCACAACCGCGGATGCCGGAGGGGCTTGAACGAACGGCCGAAGCGCGGGCGTCGCGTCATGCGTGCAGGCTCACAGACGGTGGCTCATGTCGCCGATCAGGAAGGCGTGGTCGAAGTCGACGTCCTTCGCGAATCCGATCGCCTGGAAGGCCTCGCCCATCTCGCCCGGCAGGGTCAGCCGCTTGGCCTGCTGGCGCAGCGCGTAACGCGCGGCTTCGTCGGCTGCATCGGCCTCGTGCGCGGCCAGCCGCTGTTCGAGCCGGTTGCCCAGCAGCAGCGAGGTCTGGTTGCAGTAGCCGGCGAACTCGAAGCCGGCATGGGTCCCGGCCTCGGCGAGCGCGGTGAAATCCACCGACGCGGTGAGGTCCTGCAGGCCCGGCAGCGCGAACACGTCGCCGGTGACCTGGTGGCGATGGAAGGCACGCAGGGTGCCGGCGTCGCGGTCGTCGCGGTAGAACTCGCGCCGCGTATAGCCGTAGTCGACGAACAGCATCGCGCCCCGGCTCAGGCCGCCGGCCACCGCCTGCACCCAGTAGGGCAGCTGCGGCAGCAGTTCGGAGCGGTAACCGTCGGGCAGCGGCGCGCCGCGCTGCTGTTCGACATGACGCACCGCCGAGCCAAGCAGCGCATCGGCCGGATGGATCGTGCGGCCGAAGCCGTCGCCGTCGCGGGTGACGTATTCCTCGTAGACCTCGCCCTCGCCGATCACGAAGCGCGGCGTCGGCAAGGCATCGATGACTTCGTTGGCGAA
>Ga0207767_1000844_pt1 | contig 10672 bp, 9 predicted proteins | sample HigsolmetaGSP17D_FD_184845 | JGI IMG/M metagenome (GOLD analysis project Ga0207767, IMG submission 184845) | High solid enriched microbial communities from the Joint BioEnergy Institute, USA - SP1-7-D (SPAdes) | ecosystem: Engineered > Bioreactor > SSF (Solid state fermentation) > Aerobic >... | reverse complement strand
GCCGAACGCAGCTCGTCCCAATCGATGTCGGTCACGACTTCTTCCTCTGTAGATGAGCGGATGCCGCGGGTCGCGGCATCCCGTGTCAGCCCTTGATGTAGGGCTTGCCCGCTGCCGCGGGTCCGCGGATCTGGCCGGCGAACCCGGCGACCGCGAGGATCGTCACGACGTACGGCAGCATCAGCATGAATTCGCTGGGGATGGGGGTGTCCAGCACGGTGAGCTGATTCTGCAGGTTCGTCGCGAACCCGAACAAGAGCGCGGCGAGCGTCGCGCGGATCGGATCCCACCGCCCGAAGATGACGGCGGCGAGGGCGATGAAGCCGAGGCCGGCGGTCATCTCCTTGCCGAACTGGGGCACGGAGACGAGCGTGAAGTACGCACCGCCGATTCCGGCGATCGCGCCCGCGAGCGAGACGTTCCAGAACCGCGTCATGTTGACCTTGATGCCCACCGTGTCGGCCGCCTGCGGGTGCTCCCCCACGGCGCGGAGGCGGAGGCCCCAGCGCGTGCGGTACAGGCCCCACGAGACCACGGCGACCGTGATGTACATGAGGTACACGATGAAGGTCTGGTTGAACAGGACCGGGCCGATGATCGGGATCTCGCTCAGGAGCGGGATCTCGATGCGGCCGAACCGCTCGGGCTGGTTCAGGGTGTCCTCGTTGGGAACGAGCAGCGCCCCGTACAGGAATCCGGTGAGTCCGGTGACGAGGACATTGAGGACGACGCCGACGATCACCTGATCGACGAGGTACTTGATGGCGAACGCCGCGAGGACGAACGACACCAGGACGCCACCGATCATCGCCCCGAACAGACCGACGAAGGGGTTGCCGGTGATGCTCGACAGGAGGGCCGCCGAGAAGGCGCCGAGGAGCAGCTGCCCCTCGATGGCGACGTTGACGACACCGACGCGTTCGCCGATGACGCCGCCCAGGGCGCCGAACACGAGCGGGACCGACAGCGAGACGGCACCGAACAGGAGGCTCGTGACGGGGAAGATCCCGCCGGCCGCGGCCCACACGATGAACGCCACGACGGCGATCACCGAGAAGGCGGTGGTCAGCCAGAGCGGCGTCCGGCGGTAGTTCCACGCGTTCCAGCCGGCGAGGGCCGCGAGCACCACCAGGAGGACGACCATCACCCAACTCGTCGCCCCCGTGGGGACGGCGAGGTCGGGCACGGCGATGGACGACGTCGCGTCACCGAGTCGGAACGTCGTGGTGACGCCGCGAGGCACCAGCAGGAACAGCAGCGCCATGAGGACGACGACGACGCCGAACACGAGGGGCACCTTGATGTGCCGTTCCTTGACGACGGCCAGCTGGATGGTGCCGTCGGACTCGAGTGCGGGAGCAGGAGCGCTCATGCCGACACCGCCTTCTTCGCGGCCTTGGCTCGCGCCTTGTCCGCCTTCTCGATCTCGGTCTTGGGCAGGAAGAACACGGCGCGCAGGAGGGGCGGCGCGGCGATGAAGAGCACGACGAGCGACTGGACGACGAGCACGATGTCGACCGGGATGCCCTGCGCCTGCATCGAGAACGACCCCGCCTTGAGTGCGCCGAACAGGATGCCGGCGGCGAAGGTCCCCCACGCGCGGCTGCGTCCGAGCAGGGCCACGGTGATCGCGTCGAAGCCGATGCCGGCGTCGATGGTCGCGGCGAAGCCGGTCGTGACGTTGCCCTGGATCTGGTTCATGGCCGCGAGACCGGCGAGGCCGCCGGCGAAGACCATGGCGTAGACGTAGATGCGCTCGACGTTGATGCCGCCCGCGCGTGCGGCATGGGGGTTCTCACCCACCGCGCGCATGCGCAGGCCCAGGCTGGAGCGCTCGATGAGCCACCAGACGAACACCGTCGCGATGACGACGATGACGAAGCCCCAGTCGAGCTGCGGGAACATCGGGCCGAGCAGATCCGGGAACTGCGCGGTCGCGGGCGTCGGCTGCGACTGCGGCTGATTGGTCCCCTCGGCCTGCAGGAGTCCGGGGGTGCGCAGCATCCACAGGAGCAGGTAGTAGGCGACGTAGTTGAGCATGATCGTGAGGATCACCTCGTGCGCGCCGGTGCGTGCCTTCAGAAGGCCGACGAGACCGCCCCAGATCGCTCCGCCGAGGATGCCTGCGAGCAGCGTGATCGGCAGATGGATCAGCAGCGGCAGATCGAGGTTGAAGGCGAAGAACCCGGCGAAGAGGGCACCGACGAGCATCTGACCGCGCGCACCGATGTTGAACAGGCCCACGCGGAACGCGAGCGCGACACCGAGGCCCGCGGCGATGAGAGGAGCGGCGAATCCGAGCGAGTTCGTCAGCGGCCGGATCTGCGCGGCGAAGTCCGTCACGCGAGGGTTGAAGATCGCGCCGCGGAACAGCGCTTCGTACCCGTTGTAGACCGCGTTCCACGCGGCGACGAGCGTGTCCGTGGGGCGCGCGAAGAAGTATCCACTGGTCCGCTCGACGTCTTCGTTGGTCACGGCGATGAGGATGCCGCCGACGATCAGCGCGAGGACGACGGCGAGGAGCGTGGTCACGGCGCTGCCGCGCATGAGTTCACGGAAGAAGACGTCGGTCCGCGAGGGCTCCTTCGGCTCCTTCTCCCCTGTCAGCGGTCCGCTCGCCGTCGGGAGTTGTTCGGCGGGGTGCGCCGCGTCGGCGGCGCCGGGCGTGGTGCCGCTCATGCAGCCACCTCCGGGTCGGTTGCGCCGGCCATCATGAGGCCGAGGGTGTCGCGGGGGGTGTCACCGGGAACGATGCCGACGACGCGGCCTCGGTACATGACAGCGATGCGGTCTGCGAGGGCCGTGACCTCGTCGAGTTCGGTCGAGACGACGATCACCGGGATGCCGGCATCCCGGGTCTCCACGATGCGCTTGTGGATGAACTCGATGGAGCCGACGTCCACGCCGCGCGTGGGCTGCGCGGCGACGAAGAGCTTGAGGTCGCGGCTCATCTCGCGAGCGATGACGACCTTCTGCTGGTTTCCGCCCGACAGCGTGCCTGCGGGAGTCTCCGGGCCGCGCGTGCGGATGTCGTACTCCTCGATGCGGGCGCGAGCGAACGCATCGAGCTCAGCGCGCCGGATGGTGCCTGCGCGAGAGAATGCCGGGTCGGTCGACCGGTCGAGGATGAGGTTCTCCGCGACGGAGAAGCCGCCCACCAGCCCGTCTTCCTTCCGGTCTTCGGGAACGAAGCCGACGCCGGCGTCGAGGATGCTGCGGACGGTCTTTCCCACCAGCTCGGTACCGTCGAGGCGGATCGACCCCTCGGTGCGGGCGGCGAGGCCGACGATCGCCTCGACCAACTCGGTCTGGCCGTTCCCTTGCACGCCTGCGACGGCGAGGATCTCCCCCGGCCGGACATCGAACGACACATCGTCGACGACGATCGCTCCGCTCGGAGTGAGCACGCGGAGATCGCGGACTTCGAGCCCGCCCTCTCGTACGGTGGCCGGCTCCTTCTGCACCGTGAGCTCGACGGCGCGACCCACCATCAACGACGCCAGCTCGGCGTTCGTCGCCGTGGGCGAGGCTGTGCCGACGATCTTGCCGAGCCGGACGACCGTGATCCGGTCCGCCACTTCGCGGACCTCGCGGAGCTTGTGGGTGATGAAGACGATGGACGTCCCCTCGTCGCGCAGCTGGCGCATGATCCCCATGAGCTCATCGGTCTCCTGCGGAGTGAGCACCGCGGTCGGCTCGTCGAAGACGAGGACCTTCGCGTCGCGCGAGAGCGCCTTGATGATCTCGACCCGCTGCTGGACGCCGACGGGAAGGTCGCCGACGAGCGCGTCCGGGTCGATCTGGAATCCGAACCGGTCCGCGACGGCGCGGACGTGATCGCGGGCCTGAGCCAGATCGAGGCGTCCGAGCCCCTTCGTCTTCTCGTGACCGAGCATCACGTTCTCGGCGACGGTGAAGACGGGGATGAGCATGAAGTGCTGATGCACCATGCCGATGCCGGCCGTCATCGCGTCGCCGGGACCCCGGAAGTTCTGGACGGCGTCGTCCAGGAGGATCTGACCTTCATCGGCGCGGTACAGGCCGTACAGGACGTTCATGAGTGTGGATTTGCCGGCGCCGTTCTCACCGAGGAGAGCGTGGATCTCCCCCGGCTCGACCACGAGGTCGATGTGATCGTTGGCGACGAGGCTGCCGAATCTCTTGGTGATTCCGCGGAGCTCGAGCTTCATACGAGAACCCTATCCGGCGGGTGTCTGGAAGCACCCGCCAACGAATGTGGAGCGAACGGCACTCGGGGCGGGCAGCGTTGCGCTGCCCGCCCCGAGTGGGTGTCGTTCAGATCACGGCGAGTTCTTCGACTCCACCGTGATGTCGCCCGAGACGATGGCCTTCTGCAGTGCAGTGAGCTCGTCGGCGAGGCCTGCGGGCAGCTTCGACTCGAAGTCGTGGAAGCTCGAGAGCTTGACGCCCTCGTTCTCCAGCGTGCCGACGTACGGCGCGGCGTCGAACTTGCCGGTGGAGGCGGCGACCGTGGTGTCGTAGACGGCCACGTCGATGGCCTTCATGATCGAGACCAGCGTGACGTCGGTCACGCTCGTGTCGGCGACGGCGAGGTCGCTGTCGACGCCGAGCATGAGGGTGTCGTCGCCGCTGTCCTTGATGGCGGCTGCGGCGCTCTTGTAGATGGGGCCACCGACGGGGAGGATCACGTCGACGCCCTGGTCGAGGACCGACTGCGCCGTCTGCTTGGCGGTGTCATTGGCGTCGAAGCCGCCCGTGAAGGCGCCCTTCTGGCCCGCGACATCCCAGCCGAAGAGCTTGACGTCGGCGCCCTTGTCCTCGTTGTACTTCTCGACGCCGAGCGCGTATCCGTCCATGAAGACCGCGACGGACGGGATCTGCATGCCGCCGAAGGTGCCGACCTTGTTCACGCCGGCCTCAGCCGACCATGCCGCGGCGGCGTAGCCACCGAGGTAGGCGGCCTCTGCCGTGTTGAAGACGAGGGGCTTGATGTTCGGAGCGTCGGTCTTCTGGTCGCCGTCGGTGTCCGCGTAGTCGTCGATGATCGCGAACTGCAGGTTCGGGTTGGCCTTGGCCGCCTCGACGGTCGCCGCGGCGAGCTTGAAGCCGACGGAGACGATGAGCGTGCAGCCCTCGGAGATCGCCGTCGTCATGTTGGGCTCGTAGTCGTTGTCGTTGGTCGACTCGAACTCGATGGGCTTCACATTGAGCTCAGCGGCGGCCTTGTCCATGCCGTTCTTGGCCGATTCGTTGAACGACTTGTCGTTCCAGCCACCGGCGTCGGAGATGAGGCAGGGCTTGAAGCCGTCGACGACGTCGCCGGCACCAGCGCCGGCGGACGAGGACGGGTTGGCCTCGGGGGCGGTACCGCAGCCGGCCAGGGCGGCGATGAGAAGCGCGGCGCCGGCGATGCCGGCGAGCTTCTTCGGGTTCGAGATGGTCAAGAGTGCCTCCACGGAAGAGAACCCGCGGACTTCGCGGGTGTGCGCAACCGAAGTTACCTACTGTGACGACGACCGGGCACCCTGATGAGCCCGTTCCTCCGAATGGTTACAAAGCCGCAATGAACCCGTCACAGGAGCGGCATCCTGCCCAATGGACGGCGGCTCAGAGGACGTCGCCGCGCCCCGTCACCTTCAGCGCGTCGACGACCCGCTTCACCCGCTGCGCGTGCTCGGCGGTGGTGACCAGCAGCGCGTCGTCGGTGTCGACGACGACGATGTCCTTCACGCCGATGATGCTGATGACCCGGCTGGTCTGCGAGACCACGATGCCGCTCGCCGCGTCCGAGAGCACGCGGGCGTTCTGACCGAGGATCGCGAGGTCGCTGCGACCCGCCGAGTTGAGCTTCGCGAGGCTCGCGAAGTCCCCCACGTCGTCCCAGTCGAAGTGCCCGGGCACGACGGCGAGCCTGCCCTTCTCCGCCGCGGGCTCGGCGACGACGTAGTCGATGGCGATCTTCTCGAGGGTCGGCCAGATGCGGTCGACGGCCGGACCTCGGCGATCGCGGTCGTCCCACGCTTCGGCGAGCTCCATGAGACCCGCGTGCAGGGTCGGATTGTTGGCCTCTATCTCGGCGAGCAGGACGTCCGCCCGCGAGATGAACATGCCCGCGTTCCAGAGGTAGGAGCGGTCCGCGACATAGGACTTGGCGGTCTCGAGGTCGGGCTTCTCGACGAAACGCTCCACCAGGGAGGCATCCCGTGCGCCCTCGACGATCAGCTCACCGCCCCGCTTGATGTAGCCGAAGCCGATCGCGGGCTCCGACGGCGCGATGCCGATCGTGCAGATGTACCCCTCGCGGGCCACCGCGACCGCGTCGCGCACGGCGAACTCGAACACACGCGAGCCGCGGATCACATGGTCCGCAGCGAAGGAACCGATGACGACATCGGGATGCCGTCGGTGCAGGATCGCCGCAGCGAGACCGATCGCGGCGGCCGAATCCCGCGGCTCGGATTCGAGGATGACGTTCTTGTCGGGGATGCCGGGGAGCTGGCCTTCGACGGCGGCACGGTGCGCGCGGCCCGTGACGACGGCGATCCGATCCGGACCCGTCAGCGGCTCGAGCCTGTTCCAGGTGTCGCGCAGCAGCGAATGCCCGGACCCCGTCAGATCGTGGAGGAACTTCGGCGCATCGGCGCGGGACAGCGGCCAGAGGCGCGATCCGACGCCACCGGCGGGGATGACCGCATAGAAATCCTCGATGTGTTCGACCATGCCCCGAACCCTACCGGCCGATTAAGGCTCGCCTTCCTCGCCCGCCCCCTTCGACGCCGCTTAGGATGGTCCGTGCGCCCGCTTGCGACGATGGGCGACATTCCCCGGGATGCCGCGATCTCGCCGCATGGGCGCGATCCATCTCACTCAAGGGAGGACGACCGTGTCTGCACCAGCACGCGTCACGCCGTCGATCGCTGAGACCACGTCCAAGACCCCGCGCGGCACGCTGTACCGCGGCAACGAGGGCATGTGGTCGTGGGTCCTTCACCGCATCACCGGCATCGCCATCTTCTTCTTCCTGCTCGTGCACGTCCTCGACACCGCACTCATCCGGGTCTCCCCCGATGCGTACAACGCGGTCATCGGCACGTACAAGAACCCGATCATGGGCCTCGGCGAAGTCGCCCTGGTCGGCGCGATCGTCTACCACGCCTTCAACGGCCTCCGCATCATCGCGGTGGACCTGTGGCCGTGGGCCACGCGTCACCAGCGGCAGCTGTGGTGGGGCGTGCTGGCCGTCTGGGCCGTCACCCTCGTCGGCTTCGCCGCGCGTCACCTGCCGAACGTCTTCTCGCACATGGGAGGCGAGCACTGATGACCGCCGACACCCTCGCCGCACCCCGCACCCCGCAGGGCAAGGCCGCCGTCCGCAAGAAGGGTCCCAACCTCGAGAAGTGGGGCTGGGTCTTCATGCGCGTCTCCGGCGTGCTCCTGCTCGTCCTCATCTTCGGGCACCTCTTCGTCAACCTCATGGTCGGCAAGGGCATCTCCGCCCTCGACTTCGGGTTCGTCGCCGGCAAGTTCGCGAACCCGTTCTGGCAGTGGTGGGACGTCCTCATGCTGTGGCTGGCGTTCATCCACGGCACGAACGGCATGCGCACGATCGTCAACGACTACGTCACCAACGCGAAGGTCCGCCGGGTCCTCGTCACCAGCCTCTGGGTGGTGGCCGGCTTCATGATCCTCCTCGGCACCCTCGTCGTCTTCACCTTCGATCCCTGCATCCCCAACCTCGACGGCAGCGTTCTCGCCGAGGTCTGCAAGGCACAGGGCTGAGCCGGCCGCGCCGGCACGCAAAGCAGAGAACAGAGGCAATCGTCACGTGAGCACTCAGACCGCGGACTCCGTCGTCAAGGACGGCGTCCACTACCACCAGTTCGATGTCGTCATCGTGGGCGCCGGCGGCGCCGGGATGCGCGCGGCGATCGAGGCCGGCCCCGGCGCGAAGACCGCCGTCATCACCAAGCTCTACCCGACCCGCAGCCACACCGGTGCCGCGCAGGGCGGCATGGCGGCAGCGCTCGCGAACGTCGAAGAGGACTCCTGGGAGTGGCACACCTTCGACACCGTGAAGGGCGGCGACTACCTCGTCGACCAGGACGCGGCCGAGATCCTCGCGAAGGAAGCCATCGACGCGGTCATCGACCTCGAGAACATGGGCCTGCCCTTCAACCGCACGCCCGACGGCAAGATCGACCAGCGCCGCTTCGGCGGGCACACGGCCGAGCACGGCAAGAACCCCGTCCGCCGGGCCTGCTACGCCGCCGACCGGACGGGTCACATGATCCTCCAGACGCTGTTCCAGAACTGCGTCAAGCTCGGCATCAACTTCTTCAACGAGTTCTACGCGCTCGACCTCATCACGGTGAAGGATGCCCTGGGTCGCACCGGCATCGCCGGTGTGGTCGCCTACGAGCTCGCCACCGGCGACCTCCACGTCTTCCACGCCAAGGCCGTCATCTTCGCGACCGGCGGCTTCGGCAAGATCTTCAAGACGACCTCGAACGCGCACACCCTCACCGGTGACGGCGTCGGGATCGTGTGGCGCAAGGGCCTCCCGCTGGAGGACATCGAGTTCTTCCAGTTCCACCCGACAGGCCTGGCGGGCCTCGGCATCCTCCTCACCGAAGGTGCGCGCGGTGAGGGCGCGATCCTCCGCAACGCCTCGGGTGAGCGATTCATGGAGCGCTACGCCCCCACCATCAAGGACCTCGCGCCCCGCGACATCGTCGCGCGATGCATGGTCAAGGAGGTCCTCGAAGGTCGCGGCGCCGGTCCCAACAAGGACTACGTCTACCTCGACTGCACGCACCTGGGCGCCGAGGTCCTCGAGACCAAACTCCCGGACATCACCGAGTTCGCTCGCACCTACCTGGGCGTCGACCCCGTCGTCGAGCCGGTGCCGGTCATGCCGACCGCCCACTACGCGATGGGCGGCATCCCGACCAACGTCAAGGGTGAGGTGCTCGCCGACAACGACACCATCGTCCCCGGCCTCTACGCCGCCGGCGAATGCGCGTGCGTCTCGGTGCACGGCGCCAACCGTCTGGGAACGAACTCGCTGCTCGACATCAACGTGTTCGGCAAGCGGTCGGGCCAGAACGCCGTCGAGTACGTGCAGACGGCCGAGTTCATGCCGCTCCCCGAGGACCCCGCCAAGGAGGTTCGCGAGATGATCGAGGGCCTGCGCAGCAACACGGGCACCGAGCGCATCTCCACTCTTCGTAAGAAGCTGCAGGAGGAGATGGACGCGAACGCCCAGGTCTTCCGCACCGAAGAGACGCTCACGAACGTCATGGGCACGATCAACGACCTGCGCGAGCGCTACAAGAACGTCCACGTCGACGACAAGGGCAAGCGCTACAACACGGATCTCCTCGAGGCCGTCGAGCTGGGCTTCCTGCTCGACATCGCCGAGATCGTCGCCTACGCCGCGCGCAACCGTAAGGAGAGCCGCGGCGGCCACATGCGCGAGGACTACCCCGACCGCAACGACGACAAGTACATGCAGCACACGATGGCCTACCTCACGGGCGACCCGCACTCCGCGAACCCCGAGGACCACATCCGCCTGGATTGGAAGCCGGTCGTGTTCACCAAGAACGAGCAGGGCGAGTACAACTACCCGCCGATGGAGAGGAAGTACTGATGACGATCGTCGACAGCGGCGCCCCGGCGCAGACGCAGGAGACGAACGACTCCGGCATCCAGTCGTACCTGGTCACCTTCATCATCCGGCGCTTCGACCCCGAGGTGGACGCTGAGCCGCGTTGGGTCGACTACGACGTGGAGATGTACCCGACGGACCGCGTGCTGGACGCACTGCACCGCATCAAGTGGGACGTGGACGGCACGCTGAGCTTCCGCCGCTCGTGCGCCCACGGCATCTGCGGCTCGGACGCCATGCGCATCAACGGCCGCAACCGCCTCGCCTGCAAGACGCTGATCAAGGACCTCGACATCTCGAAGCCGATCTACGTCGAGGCGATCAAGGGACTGCCTCTTGAGAAGGACCTCATCGTCGACATGGACCCGTTCTTCGAGTCCTTCCGCGACGTGCAGCCCTTCCTCCAGGCGAACAGCGCGCCGGAGCCCGGCAAGGAGCGCATCCAGTCGATCAAGGACCGCGCCGTCTACGACGACACCACGAAGTGCATCCTCTGCGCCGCGTGCACGTCGTCCTGCCCCGTGTTCTGGACCGACGGTCAGTACTTCGGCCCCGCCGCGATCGTCAACGCGCACCGCTTCATCTTCGACTCGCGCGACGACGCGGGCGACGTGCGCCTCGACATCCTCAACGACAAGGAAGGCGTGTGGCGCTGCCGCACGACCTTCAACTGCACCGAGGCGTGCCCCCGCGGCATCGAGATCACCAAGGCCATCGCCGAGGTCAAGCAGGCGGTCCTCCGCAGCTGATCCGGCCGGATAGCCTCGAGGCGTGACCTCGGACGACACGACGCCTCCCCTGCGCGAGCGGTGGGAGGCGTCTCGTCTGCGCGAGCGCCTCGATCAGCCGATCGAACGGGCCACCGAGCTGACGCAGCGGACCATCGGTTCGTTCCCGGTCCGGGTGTGGCGCCGCTTCCTGCGGCGGAACGGGTTCCTGCTCGCGGCATCCATCAGCTATCAGTCCCTGTTCGCGATCTTCGCGACGCTGTACACCGCGTTCGCCGCGGTCGGCCTCTGG
>Ga0207767_1000842_pt1 | contig 10680 bp, 16 predicted proteins | sample HigsolmetaGSP17D_FD_184845 | JGI IMG/M metagenome (GOLD analysis project Ga0207767, IMG submission 184845) | High solid enriched microbial communities from the Joint BioEnergy Institute, USA - SP1-7-D (SPAdes) | ecosystem: Engineered > Bioreactor > SSF (Solid state fermentation) > Aerobic >... | reverse complement strand
ACCGGTCCTCCTCTCCCAGGGCCTTGTACGGGTGCTGGAACGACTCGATCAGAGCCTCCCGCAGCGCCTGCGGCATCCGGCCGGACGAGCCGCAGATGAACACGGAACCGTTCTGGTCGTGCAGCAAGCGGAAGAACAGGGGGTAGTTCTCGCGGATGCGGTCCTGGACGTAGATCTTCTGCCGCTGGTCGCGGGAGAAGGCTGTCAGGACCGTGAGGTCAATGGTCTCGGCGAGGCGGGGCCACTCGTCCTCGTAGAAGAAGTCAGCGTTGCGGTTGCGGTTGCCGAAGAGGAGGATGGTTGGGCCGATTGGGGGCTCAGTGCCTGGGTGCTTCTCGCGGTATGCTTTCGCGAGGGCGGCTTTCTCCCAGATCATGGACCGCAGGGGTGCAACTCCCGTCCCGGGGCCGATCAGGACCGAGGGGCCGGTGAGCTGCTGCAGGGTAGGGCTGAGGCCGCCTTTCAGGTGCTGGACTTTCAGGGTACTTCCCGGGCGGAGGACCGCGAGGTACCGCGTGCAGACGCCCTCGCGGATCCGCTTGATGACGGTCTGGTACCTGACGATGGCAACGAGAAGTTCGAATCTCGTCTTCCCGTCCGGCGTCCGCTTCAGTTCGCCGCCGCTCGCGATGCTGAACTGTCGTGATCGGAGGATGGGAAAGACCGAGAGTGCGTGCTGCCAAGGGATCTTGACGCTGTTGAACTCCTGCAGCACCTCCAGGATGCTCCGTCGAGGTCTGGTCGTGTAGTCCCACAGCTCGTCGATATACTGCGGGTCCAGAAACTCCAGCAACCGCTCCTTCTGGTAGTCGTCGGTCGCGTAATGTGACAGAGCCAAAAAGAAAGATCGCGGGGGTATCGCTCTAATGTCCAGGTAGTCGGTGAGAAGGGTGCGGAGGGTCAAGTGCGGGTAATCAACCAGGTACGGGATCGGTGGAGGTGGGATATCTTTCCTGCCACGAAGAGTCTCGCCGGGAGCAAATCTTATGGGCTTATCTGCATGCTCTTCCCAGCCCAACATGCCTAGCAACTCGTCGACGTCCTTTGCGAAATTTCTGGGCAGGATGGAGATGATATCCCCAGGCGCATAGGGTATCTTTTCAGGGACAGTCAAGCACATGTGGCGGACGTCTTGCCAGTGTTTTTGTGGTGTGAGACGCTTATTTTCCGTCAGAGTGGCCGTAAATGTATTGGGAAGGGGGCGTGTGTCGTGGTCTACACGCCAGTAAGCCGGATATTTGTCTGCATCTTTGTCAAGGTCACCAGCATCCTGTGCGACAGGCTCAGGCTCTGGGGGAACTTCAGGCTTTTCCCGCTCTTCCAGAACCCATTTCGGAGGAAGTTGGACATTATCCGGTATTGGCTCCTTCCCAGGGGGTAGAGGGTATTTGTCCAGCAGACGCTTCCGGAGAGTTTCAGACCATGGGAAGAAAGTGCCTTCAAGCCTAGAAAATCATCAATATACAAGGTCGCATTCATTTCTAAAACAACGTACCCTTCTGGATGTCGTTGATCGCCTTCTCCACTTAGATATACCTCGTTCGCCCCGAGCTGGAGCAGCCTCTTATACAGCTTCCGCGAAGCAAAATTGAACCTGTCCGGTCAGAATTCGCCACAGTGTGTAGAGAGGGCTGTGTGAGAGAGACATACTTGGGATACGAACTGTCGCCCAACCCAAACAGCACAAAGTTTACGCCCTTCAGGAAATCGGGCGGGAGCCTCTTGAGGAGGAGAGACTTCCAGAACGTCCTGGCATTGGCGGGGAAGTCACCCTGGCCGGTGGTCGAAACAACGAAGAAGGTCAACGTATAGGACGAAAGAGATTCCTGCGCTCGACATCAGCAACCGACTCATACCAGGAGCGATCGCTTTACTTGGTCGTACCGCTTTGACGGCGTTCATCTCCGACACATGAGTCACGAAATGCAATCTCTCCGCCATGCGGCCCAGCTCCTCGGCTACCTCCTGCGCGTTGCCCGTCTCCGAGCCATAGAGAACGATGGCTGATCTTTCTGCATGCTGCTGATCTCCATCGGCAATCATCCTGCGCGAGGATTCGCTGGCTTGTCCGGGGGTATCGCGCGCGGGGGCCATCTGGGGCGTCGAAAAGGGCTTTTCGTCGTTCGCGAGGGGAACCGCTTTGGGATGACGTCACGTTATCTGCCTAAGCGATCGCGGCCGTGAGATCTAGACCTTCATATCAGGGACCAGGTGGGCGTGTCTATGGAGATCTTGAGGAGATCAAATGCTTATTTGTATCAAATTTATTCATGCTCGCATATGCAAAGTGATTGGATGGAACCAAATTGATAAGATAACGATAGTGCATTGGTTAATAATCAACTGCACGAACCACGCTTATTCATCTACTATTCAAACAGTTTGCTACGTTTATGAACCCAAAGAACAGAAATTGTATTTGTTTCATATAATGTGAGATCGCAGGGATGAATGACCATTGAATGACTGTCCAATTAAACTGTACTGTTTTGTTCCCGTCGAATCGAACACCGCAAATCCTAAACATGCATGACGCAGGTAAACAGCAAAGGTGACAAACAGGGGTATCATACAAGAGAGAAAAGAATCTAAAACGTGTCCTCATCGGCGCCAACTCCTCCATCCGCGAACCCGTCATCATTAGCATCGTCGTCTCCCGCGTCAAAGTACTGCTCCGCGTTGTAGTCGCCGCCCATTTCTTCGTCGTCTTCGGAGAAGTCGTCATCGACAAGGTCCTCTTCCTCCTCCTCTTCCTCATCGAGAGGACCATCCTCGTCCTCGTCTCTCTTTCTGCGCTCCTCACCCTCGACCTCATCTTCATCGTCGTGCTCGTCCATTCTCCGCCGCTTTGCTATCTCCTCGTCATCTTCCTCTTCCTCGTCCTCGAAGCCGCGCTTGAACCCGGGGCGCGCCTTAAGAGGCCCATAGCCATCCAAGACATTCTCGGGCTTGTAGTTCGGTTGAATAGTCTGCCACAGCTCTTGCGGGAAGAATTTCAGGACTGGAAATGGGAGTCTGGTTAGAATCAATCGGCGACAAGGAAGCAGCTCATGACAGACGCAAAAAAAGACTAACCATAGGGCCGTCCTGACAGCGTTGGAAGCGTCCTCCGCTTCTTCTGGTATCTCTCTGAGTAGGAAGGCATTCCGTAAAAAGGATCGAACTGCGCGCGCGCAGCGCTGCCTTTCTTGGCCGCCGAGGCGGCGATGTCGATGACAGTGTAGTACGGTCCCTCATGGATCATCTCCCTCAGCTTCCGATAGCGATCGACTTCCGATTGCTCGCGCGGAGTCAGCTTCTTCGCGTGGGGCACGTTGTATTTCTGGGACATCGTGTCAGCGTCTGATGCGACCGACCGTCGACGTTTGCAGCGCTGGGGACCAAGAGTCGACATACCGGGAAGAGAGGGGTGGGAGCATTGTCAGGCTCCCCGCCTCCCTCAGTGTCCCAGGTGAACTCGGCACCGGGGAGCTTCTTGCCCTTCTTCGCAGCGAATCGCGACATGGCTTATCGGCTAGGGGCGTCACACGGGCTGCTTTAGGCACTTGGCAGATAAGCGGGAAGCGACAGGACTGGCGAGACGATCGTGCTCTCTCCCTGGCCAACCGTCCCGGGTTCCGCAGGCGAGCTGGAGCGAGCAGAGAACCCAAGCGCAACGGTCCAAGAGAGTGATGCGCGACGACTGCTGAGAAAAAAGTTCCGATGCTCCTCGACATCGCCGCCGCTGCCACTTTCACCGCCTTCGCCCAGAAGGGAAAACTAGGGCTTCCAGGCCGGAGACCTAACTGACAGCGGCCGCGCCCGGCGCCGGGCGCTCCAGAGGATCCCCTCGTTATAGATGACTGCGATGCATACATGCCAGAATGCTACCTGAAATCAGCTGAGACTCGACCGCATCGCTGTAGACCTCTCCATGCTCTATCGGCGTATGCATTTGTTTATTCCATGATTTATCTCGACGCTGCTACGCAGGATCCCTCTTCTAATTTTGTGGTATCGTCCACTATTTTGAAGTCAAACAAACAGATAATGAAATTGATTAAACACTTTTATTAAACTATACTATCGATTCACTTCTAACTGAGGTGGTATCGCGGCCTACATCTGCATCGTATCCACTCGGCTGCCGGCTTGAATCTGAGGTCCCAACGGCCCCTCCCTGACTCGTTGAGCAAGTGTCCGCATAATGTCATCGAATCCTTCCACATCAAGCCTGGTCTCATGCAGCGCGTCATACAGGGCAACGAGGACGTCGTACTTCGCGGTAGCAACCCTCCAGACTGCGCTCTCCGTGTCGTTTGCACCGCCTCCAACGAAATTGGCGTACGTCTGCGGCGGCTTGAAGAGATAGGGAATAACAGTGGTTAAAGCCGGGGGAGAGAGCATCGCCCAAGCACCCGACGTAGGCAGCGTTCCTTGCGCAGCGGGGGACAATCGGTTCAATTCCTCCTCAGATGGTAGCTGATACCGAGAACCGACCGGACCGCGCACTGTTTCGTCTAGGGTTTCCCAGTTCGCCGTTATCACCGCTTTCATTAACGAGAGAGCTGCTAGGGCAACCTCGTGCAGTGCGATAGTGTCAGCAGCAGCAACAATATGGTTCCAGAAGTTCGGATTGTTATTCAAATAGGTGAAATAAAGTACTCGAGCAGCCGCGGCTTCTCTGTGCCAGTCCGTTGGGATTTGCCCGGGGGCGTTCAAGTCGAGGGATTGGACCTTCTCGCATTTCGGCGGTCCGTGGAATATCCTTGCCAGGGTGTCCAGAGAGTCCTTGTTTGCAGGACTGGATGGGAGAGCTAGCAACGGGTTCGGAGACTGTACGCCGGCTTGGACGAGCAGCACCCGGGGCAGGGAAGATAGTATTCTAAGGTCACCGGTTGGCACCGGCCCGTGCGCCCACTGAGCGGACGGCATTGCAAAGGACTCGACGATATGCGCCAGAATCTTGTCCAGGAAGTCTTGTGGTTTCTGCAGAAGATGGTTAGGATACAGCAGCGCGTACTGCGCAACATAGGCCATGATGGGGCCGGCAACGTAGACAAGATCAACAGCATCGAGCTTCTTCGGATTCAGGTAGTAACCAATGATCATCGGATGCAAGTCCTGAGACACAAGAAAGTCCAACGCAGGCGAGGAGAAGGTTGAGCTTGAACGCACATGGTTTCGGGCTAGGAGACCTGGCGCGTCAATCTGGAGAAGTTCACGGAAGAAATTTAGCAGGGTCATGTGCATTAAAACATCACCAGTGTCGACCATCTGGCACGCTGTGAAGTGCAACAAGCTGGTGCAGTGGTACCTGCTCTCAATGTCAGGGATGTGAGAATCTGCCACTGCATCCCAACGCAGTTTGCCCGCCTTGGCCACCAAATCCATTAACCTCCCTTGGGCGATTGTCTTTTCGCGCTTCGAGAGTTTGCCCGGCTGCCCAGCGTCGATGAGACTGCATATCGAGAAGAAAAGGCCATAAACTTTCCTGTCAGTAAACAATCTTCTCCACATAAGACCCTGCCCCCCGGCTGCTTTCTTATTTCCACTGCTCTTGTCCCCATTCTCTAGCGGGCTGGTATGGTCAACCTCTAGCAGCGACCACAGGACGTCAAACGCGGCCTGAGCGACTTCTGTCACAGACGTTGAAAGCCAGAGCTCCACGAGGGAGGCGACCAGCTCTGGATCCCCGGCCACCACGGCCGCATCGCTGGGAGACTTGCCTGCCTTTCCTACCAAAGATAGGGCCAGAAGATTGACAGGTGGCGACCGGGCCTTGATTCCCGCGAGTATGTTGACCGGGGGGTCGACGGAGCGGATGTCAGAGAACGAACAGTATGCAGTAGCCTTAATCCCTAGAGTCGTGAGCGGTGTGGGATCTTCCCGCAGGACTGGCAGAAGCTGCGATATGCGCGTCAGGAGAGCCGCGGACACTGCGCGGTCAGTGCTCTCGGTGATCTCCGCCTTGAGTTTCTCGATGGCGGAGGCATCGAGAGGGATGGAGGGGTCATTCAGGACTTTTCCCAGGTGCTCGTGCACCTTCGGGTACGAGGGAGGGACCGTCATGGCGATCGAGCTAGATCTCTCCGCGGTCTGGAGATGTCAAACGAGCTGTAGATCAACCTCGAGCAAGACCGGCCAGGAATCTCAGGGCGATGGAAGTGAGGAGCTGGCGGGGAGCTCATAGAACTGCCGGTGCAAACGAGACAAACACCACTATCGAGACTCCGCGGCATCGACTCCACGGTAGACAGACCACTCCACCCCCCGCCTCCGCCATCTCTATAACCCTCCAGAGGGATTTTAGGGCACGCATCTCGCGATGGCGGAACCGTCGAATCCTCTCATCTCCACAAAATTCTCAGACTCGGGTCTTCACGTTCAACTACACCCTCTTGTCCTCCTCACCATCTCCGATCATGTCACAAGACATATCGCGAGGCAGCAGCGGGGACCGATAGTCGGAGCCCTACTGGGACAGCAGGAAGGCCGAGAAATCACCCTAGAGTATGCATTCGAATGCAATGTTATCACTGGGCCACATGGAGATATCCTGTTGCACCAAACATGGTTCGAAGAGAGAGTAAAGCAATGTACGTCAGCCCCAACTTCAGAATACCTACGCGCAGGCGCCAAACGCTGACGATATCAATTGTACAGTCAAAGACGTACACAAGGCTCCGGCGCTGGACCTTGTCGGGTGGTTTACCATCACCCCGCCGTCAGGTCCTGACTACTCGCACCTCCCCATCCACCGCCAGATCCTCCAGCAATACAATGAGTCCGCTGTGCTTCTCGCTTTCCACCCATCCCAGGTCCAGTCATCGCAGGCGAGCGGGGCCAAGCTGCCTCTGACCATCTACGAGAGCGTCTACGAAGGCGAGAATGTCGGAGATGGGGACAAGTCCATGCAGATCGACGGGGAGGACCAGTCGCTGAACATCCGGTTCCGCGAGCTTCCCTACTCGATCGAAACCGGAGAGGCGGAGATGATCAGTGTCGACTACGTCGCCAGAGGTGGAGGGAACGCGACGGCCGTTGAAGCTCCGACTGCTGCTCCGGCGCCCGCGCCGCAGTCGCAGGCAGGAAAGAAGAAAAAGGGCGCGAAGCACGCCGCGGAGGCTGAACCGAAGCCTGTTGAAACCACATCTCCGCTCTCTCCTGAGGATGAAGATCGTAAGTCTCCATACGATGAACTGCGAAAAAAACGGACTCTAATTGACTTCCTTATAGTAATCGCCAACCTCACCACCCGTCTCAACGCCGTGAAGACGCTAGAATCCCGAATCCGTCTTATCAAAGCCTACCTATCCAGCCTTCCCCCATCATTCCTGAACAGCAGCAGCAGCAACAACAACAACAATCCATCCGAGTCCACTACTACTCCCTCTACCACCACCACCCCGCGCCTCTCGTACCCAATCCTCCGCAACATCGCCTCCCTGATCGCGCACCTCTCCCTCCTGGCCCCGCAGGATCAGGAGGCCTTCGCCATCGAGTCGCTCGCGCAGAGCAACGACGTCGCCCTCGTCTCCCTGCTCGGCGCGCTGGGCCGGAACGTCCAGGGGATGCGCGAGCTGGGCAGGAAGGCCGCCATCGTGGAGACGGCGCGGCAGAACCTCGCGTCGCGCAAGACGCAGCTGGCGCTGCAGGGCCGGATGGTGGACGAGGAGTACGGGGGCGTTGTGGCGCCGGGTGGCGCAATGTACATCTCGTGAACGTGAAAGCGTAACGTATGTTTGAGCGCGCGCACGCGAGAGAGAGCGCAAAACTCTTACGTTGATGATTTTATCCCCGTCTTACCCCCGTATTTTCCTGCTCTTTTTACTGACTCACCGTTCGAGGGAGTTTTTTTTTCGGCGTTCTGGATTGGATGGAAATAATAATGGTTTTTCATCGATCATGTAGGATGAATGGAATGCTATGCAAGAAGACATGACATGATCGGCTAATTGCATGCCGCATTTTTTTGTCCAGCAGTAGACTAGGCCAGCCAGCTAAGCCCTCAAGCTTAGAAATGAAAGAAATTTATGAGATGGAATCCAAAACCGGACCGGTCCATTCCTCCCACTACTTCTTCGCATCCAGCGGAAGAGAAGAAGCTCAGGGAGACCGGAGCTGAGCAACGCGGACTGGAACCTAGAACCTAAAGCGAAGCCAGAGAGGGCATATAACAACAAACCTCCTTCACGAATGACATTTTAACAATAATGATACAATAAATCCAAATCAAATCGCAATATACGTCTACCGTACTAACCAATCTCTTTTCTTGATAGGATTTTTTTATAGCGAGATAAATCTAGTCAGCTCTGTACACAGCTCATGTATTCGATCGATCACAGACAGACGTGTGCTAACTGCCTATCTATCGATACATACCCGCAGACGCCTGCGTAGCTAGGTTAGGTACCGTAGGTAGGTCAGATAGATAACCAAGGGTGTCTGGTAGTTGAAATGTCTGCCTTACGCAGCCAAAACCAACCCAAGAAACCTGGCTTAAAAACCGAAGAATACCCCAAGCAGCAATCAATGAAAAGGAGAAAAGTGGGGAAAAGTGGAAAGAGAAAAACTCCTCTAAAATGCAGTTTGTATTTTTGCAAGCGTGGACGAGAAAATCATGACCAAAGCCAAAGAACCAAATCAACCAATGGAATCTCGAATCGTTGCTTCCAAAAGGCTCGCTCCCTTACCCAGAAGGAAGGAAAAGAAATAGATACACTGAACAGTGAAAACTCAAAAAAGAAAAAGCAAAGAAAGGACACGGGGGATCAGAGGGGGAATCATGCTAACCTATCTAAAGCCAAAAACCAAAGCCATCACATGCGCAAAACAGGAGGAAGAAAAGAAGCCAACAAGACTGACATGATGAAATAAATGAGTATCGACACTGCAACGTCAAGAGTCGAGTCGAATTCTTGCCCGGAATGTGCTCGGACGAACAAACGAATGACCATTGGCAACCTCTGGGGCCGTCACATGTTCATAATCGTTCGTTATCATCGCTGCTGATTGTGATCATCCAGCGGCGGCGGAAGATACGGTGCCGGCATGGGCATGGGCCTGGGCATGTTATCCTGCTCGTACTCAGCTGTCGAAGTGACTCCAGTCTCTTGATGATGGGAGCCGTCATAATGATTGTGTGAGTCCGCAGGAGCTGGGTAAGCGCCATGGTATGGCCGGAAGGGCTGGTAGAGGTGAGGCCTATCCGACGGAGGCTCTATAGGCGAATCAGTCGGAACCTCGCTATAGTAACGTATACTCTGATTATCGTCATCGTAGAGGGATGTTGCCAGCCCAATGGTGCTGGCCCTCGGGTACGACGATGCAGCAGGCGGCTGTGCGTTCGTAAGAAGCTCCTGCCCTTCCTCGTCTACAGGAGAAGAAGAAGAGGCGTAGAAGCGCCTCGACGGTCCACCCAGGACGACGCCAGCGCCGCCGTAAGCCGTCACGTTGGACCCCGGAATGCTTGTCTCCGGGGAAGAACCGCGGCCTGGCTTGTCGGTCTGATCCCGGTGGTAGCTGGGGTCCAGCATTCTCTTTTTCCGGCCTACGAACAGCCAGCGGAAACCGCGGCCAATGGCCTTGATGAGGTCCCAAGGGTTGAATGCGTCGAGGAGACCTTTCAAACCCAAAAACCCGCCGTGGTAGCAGGCTTTGCCGGAGTACCATTCTGGATCCGCGTTGGCTTCCAACTGGGCCAGGGTGTAAGGCCTCCATGGGAAGCACCACATATGCATAACCGCGAAGATCGCCATCTCTATGCATATAAGCATGTTTGGGATGCCAATCTTCAGGTCCTGTGCTTGGATGACATTACTTGGCTTTACCGCGCCGGAAGAGGTGAGGAAGGAGATCACAGTCTAGGTCCATGTTAGAACATCTGCCATCCAGATATACCACGACCGGACTCACTGTTTGCCAGAAAGAAAGGAAGATAACTAGTTTTATGGAAACTATTTTCAAGAATGGCGAATACTGCGCGATATCCTCTTTAAGCTGGACGTAGAACTGGATCAGACAGTACATCGCTATCGACACACAGAGGGACTCGATCCCCAGGACCTGGATAAGTGGTTAGCACCGAAGACTGGCCATGAGACGGAATAGAATCAACGCACCCAGACGTGTGCAAACGCCGGATTCAGAGACTCCTCGCAGTATAGGTCTAGTTTCTGCGTGATGACCGCAACGATAGTCAAGGTGACTCTGACCAGACAATACTGGAAGACTCCTGTCCATATGATCTGGTCCAAATATCAGCATAATCACTTGTCCCAATAGACTGATGCCACTATATATAGCCCTTACATTGAACCACGTCAACCCACTGCGCGGAGTCCTCCACGGACCGGTCTCTCCGCCCCAGATCTTCTCCAGCCAGTTTACAGGCCAGAGCCATTTCTTCGGTTTGATCCCGCGGAAATACTCCTTCTGGCTATGCAGGTCGGGGGCGATGTAATGACAGAGCAGTGCGAAGAATGCGGAGATGGTGAACGCTTCGTAGCAGTTGCCCATGACATCGAAGTAGACAGCATGTCGGTAGTAGTAGAAACTGAGCCAGGCCACTGTCGAATATATGGGCACCATGAAGAGAATGCGGATGATGCTGCGGTTAGGGAAACAACGTCGTCAGCATATGTGTTCGATGTTGGGAGCGCTGAGGGGGCGGGGGAGGGGGGGGGGGGGCATACT
>Ga0207767_1000841_pt1 | contig 10681 bp, 10 predicted proteins | sample HigsolmetaGSP17D_FD_184845 | JGI IMG/M metagenome (GOLD analysis project Ga0207767, IMG submission 184845) | High solid enriched microbial communities from the Joint BioEnergy Institute, USA - SP1-7-D (SPAdes) | ecosystem: Engineered > Bioreactor > SSF (Solid state fermentation) > Aerobic >... | reverse complement strand
GTCAGCCGAATATTACCACTATACCCTAGTGGTATACCAAGAGACCTATCAGCCTATTCAGCACACGCCGATCCAGGCATCTCGAAGGTTATAATCCCTGCAATAAAGGGATCATACTGTCTATACCTGAAACCACCTATTTTCCTTTGTTATTTCACGAAAATGTCTCGGGATCATTAAACAAAGAAGTACGTGTTGGACGATGTTGGGGCGGGAGCACGGGTATTCGGAAGGTCTTTGTTACGGATTAGGAAGGAGGTCACGTGATGGATCGTCTACAATCCAATTCTACGATCCAATTCTATGATCCAACTCCACGATCCAACCCCATGATCCAAACCCATGATCCAAAGCTATGATCCCATTCTATGATCCCCAGGAACCCAGGAAGACAGGCATGTATATAATGACGCTCCTTTCAGACAGATTTCGACCCTCGTGGTCGACTCACATAGCAACCTGTCATATAGACATTGCTAGTAACACAGGTCTATTCTTACTTTTATACTGCTCACCCCCTTGTTTCTTGTCTTCAAGATAAACCCAACAACCCTATTTGGTCTAGTCACCTAGGCCTGTTGTTACACTTCGACCACCTTTCTTGCAGGAAGCAGGGTGTGTTGTGGGCATCTGAGAGATCACAAGCATGGAAGGGCATATCTCCACCCAGGAACTGGCCCAAGCGGTAAGGGCCCTACAGGAGCAGATTCAGCAGTTACAGGAACAGTTACAAGGACAGGTCAATGAGAATATGCAGCTGCAAGAACAAATTAGATACCTAGAGCATCAGACTCACCTGAATGAAGGCAACATAAGACAAACAATTGAAGCGAGCCCTAACCAGGATCCGGCTCAGCAGACTAAGGTGGCTAAACCAGACCTCTTTTACAGGGAAAGGAAGAAGCTTCAGATGTTCATTTCCCAATTGGAGCTCTACTTCTTTTTCAACACTCCAGATTTTCCAGATGAAGACAGGAAGGTCATGTTTGCAGCAACTTATCTTCAAGGCACGGCGGCTCAATGGTTTGAACCCTATCTTTGAGATCAAATGCAAAAGGCGCCTGAAGAATGTTGACCAGAAACAAATAAGGTATTCAATGGATTCCCTACCTTTGTGGCTAAGATAAAGCAGAACTTCAGAGACCTCAATGAAGTCTGAAAGGCCACCCATACTATCATGACAATCCGGCAAAAGACCTCTGTTGCCGCTTATACCACAGAATTCCAGCAAGCTGTGGCATATCTAGGTGACTGATCAGACAAATCACTCATGGAGCACTACCAACAAGGATTGAAGGATGAAATCAAGAACAGACTAATGATCCATAAGGACCCTAAGGACCTGAATGCACTCATCAACCTGGCTATCAAGATTGACAACTGCCTCTTTGAGTGTTGCTATCAAGCTAATACCTCGCAGCAGACCAATCAGCAACATACTGAGAATGGGGGAGACGCCATGGAACTAGACAGTACCAACTGGAAGAACTCCCAGAAGGACAAGTCCAAACAGTCTGACAAGAAGCCTTGAGGACCTAACCCCAACTGGACTGAGAAACAGAAGAAACAATATGAACAGAAACTATGCATCCACTGCAGTAAGAATGACCATATAGGATGGAAATGCCCCAACAAGCCCAAGAAGGTGTCAACAAGACCCTAAGTGCAAGGGTTAACAAGCAGCCAAGAAAGGAAAAAGAATAATCCACTACCAAGCATGTCAGCAACATGATACAACATGGCAGTGACATAAGGGATAGAAGCATAAATAGGCTCAACTACCCAGGCATATATCTAGTCTACTGCATCTTATTCTCATACAGATCTTAGAATCAATATAGGGAATTTACTTGTTACTCTTTAAAAGTTCCTACCAATAATCTGCTCATATTAAGAAGCCTACAGGTTATCTAGTTACCTGTGAGGTTACTGGATTACTCTATATTTTGACAATAAGATGCCCTTATTGTGAGTACTGATGAGAGCTTTGGTATCATCATGTCTGCAGTGAGTCAATTGACCAAGTAACCTGCTCTGACAAAGTCAACAACTATACCAGAAGTACTGAAAGTCAGCATGGAGGTTGTGGATAAGTTGAAGAAACAGATTACCTAGCTTGCAAATCAGGTTCAGACTGTGCAGTCACTCAAGGAGATCAAAGTTGCCAATGCTAAAGTATTTAAAGATAAGTGTTCTACCCTGAGGAGATATCTAACTTCAATGAACATGTATATTTAGATCAACAACCTCTTCCATGCAATAGAAAGTGACAAAGTTATGTTTGCAGACACCTATCTCTGAGAAGCAGTATTTGATTGGTTTGAGCCTTATATAAGGGACTTCAATGAAAACTTATTAGAAAATCAGAAAGCCAAAACCAAGGAAATCTTTGAGAGTTACAAAGAGTTTAAGAAAAGACTTGAAGCAACCTTTGAAGACCCTGATAAGAAACAAACAGCAGAAAGAAAGCTATACTCTCTTCAATAAGCAACTTTAGCAAGTTATGCATCTGAGTTCTATCAAATTGCTTCTTATTTGAATTGGGACAAGTCTGCCCTTATGGCCAAGTTCTATCAAGGCCTAAAGAGTGAGATCAAGGATGGGATGCTTTATATCAATAATCAACCTGAAATCTTAAACAAGATAATCAAGCAAGCAACCTGAATTGACAACCAACTCTATAAAAGAAAGATGGAGAACTGTTGAGATAGCTAAAAACCTTAAAAATCAGTTGATCAATGATAGACTGCTCAACCAAAGAAAGACCAAGATGGAGACATTGTTATAAAACTCAATACAACTGTGACCTGAGAGTCCAAGAACAAACTGCAGAAAAAGAATGCATGTTTTAAGTGCAGAAAACCAGGACATTATGGAAAAGCTTGTTGTCAGAGGAAACTAAAGACTAGACTAACCATCTAAAAATTAGAGACCAAGACACTAGCTGCTGCAAGACAATTTGAGATCTGTGATAATTCAAACAAGTACTCAAGTAAATCAGAATTCAGCTATAGCAGTGATCAGATGGCAAAGCCCAAGTTTTGGGAAAGACTTATAAGAAGAAGCTACAAAGATAAAGAAGATGCATATGCATACAACAAAGAAGAGCTCAAGCAAGAAGAAGAAGAAGAAGAAGAAAAAAATTGTGACCAAAACTGAAGAGAAAAACAAGAAAAAAAGAAAAGCTGCAGTCAGAATTTCCCTGAGTATTCCAAAGAAAAAGATCAGCATGAAAGACCAGATATCTGAGAAGAAGAGCTTAATAAGAGATAAGCCACTTAGAATAATAATTTGCCTACCAGAATGCTTTAGAAAGACTGGGAAAATCACCACAGAAGCAAAAACTTATAAAATAATAATACAGAACCCCTTTCAGATAGCCAGTTCTACAGCTGTCTGACAGCTCAGAATATGGAGGAATGGGAGATAGAGCTATCTAGATCTGAGTTGAGAACCACAGAAGAAAACCCTGCTGGAATTAAGACTCAGAAGAATAAACCTTGCAGCTGCACTCTCTTGAAAGCAGACTGTTGGGAAGATTCCTGTGTGACTTAGAAAGAACATATAAATAGCTGTTAAAGATGCCAAAAATAAATCTTTCACAAATGCCTGTTTCACAGAAAAAGGAATTTGCAAATTGCTGAGAACCTAAAACAAGCTTTGAGAAGCTGAGAAATCTGGTTTTGCAATTATTAATTAAAACATGTGCCAAACTGCAGTTGCCCTTACTATCAGAAGTGGTTGTGACGGTGTGGCAGACAAGTAGATGGTAGAAGATACTGCTGGGACTACTCAGCTATATCAACCATCTTATAATGCCATGATTTCTCTCTTTTTCTTCTCCATGCTTTTGATTCTGTATGACAAGCTATCATAATTTCAGCTAATAATACTATAACTGAGCACCATCACATAATCAAAAGCATTAATTCTAAACTTCTTACTTTATCAAACCCTCTTGTTTACCCTAGTTACATGTTTATGTGTGATCCAGAGTGATAAGCAATCTTATATATATTTAAGAATAGACAAACCTTCTTTCTTTCAATTTTCAAGACTCCAGAATCTTGCAGCTTAGATCAAGAACCTTCAGAATCTAGAACCTAGAAGACTTATAAGATGGCTTGAACTGCTGACAAGTCTATAAGCCCCAACTCAATCAGTGCAGTTGAGGGATTCTCTAAACCAGAAGAATCTCAACATGTTTTCATTCTCTCTCAAGAAATCAATGAGCCAGAAACAATTACTAAGACTGAATTTCTTGCCAAATGTTAAAATAATCCAGAAGAACTCTTTGAAGGCCTTCTTCACATGTGAAAGGCTGATCAAAAGGATAAAAAGCATCAGATTAATTATGCAGAACATTGCACTGAGAACCTTCATCAGCAACTTAATGCTTAAGAAAGTCAGATCATTGAACTTATCACTAAATAAGACAAGTATTGAGATGCCTTCACAGAGATGGCTGTGAGAATCTATAAAGATTATAGAACTATCTCTATCTCTGATTAATCTAGACATACTGTCAAGCTCTCAGACTCACTCATTCTAACTGACAGAAAGGAACCCAAGTTTAATAATTAGATAGCCCAGATAAAAGACAAATTGAATGTCAATGCCAATTATTACTTCAGCAATCTGCTTCAAGTTGCATATATGCAGAGTCATCTTGGTGGGTGTGCCATCAAACATACAGCTCCTCAATTCTGAGAAGACTTAGTGAACCAGTATCAGACTGCTAATAAAGTTTTCAAGCATCTAAAATCAATCTTCTTTAATCTGAATTATTATATAACAGCTAGATGCCAACTGCACTACCTTCAGATGGAATCACACCAGAAATATCATGACTTTCTAGCAGAATTCATATATCTAGCAGATGAATCCCAACTGCATTTAGAAGACTACAAGAAAAAGCTTTTCAACAAGCTTACTGACAAACTTCAGAATCTAACCATTCAAGACTATCATGTCTCTGAGATTTTTAATAAATTCTTTACTGTCTGTTCTCAGGCAGTATACACTTTGCAGATCAATGCTGAGAAGTTCAAGGCCTGGAATAAGTTTTACAAACCTGCTGGGACTGCTTCTGCTGCTAAGCCCTGTGATAAGTATACCATCAGGACTGCTGCACCTGCAGCTTTCAAAGCTAACAGACTAGATGATAAACAGAGGGCAGAACTGATGTGGGAAGAAAAGTGCTTCTACTGCAAGAAAACCAGCTATATCACTCCACACTGTCTCTGCAAGAAGGCCTTGAAGATTAAAATTCTAAAAAAGAAGAAGAAAGTATCAGATGAGAATCAGAATTCAGAAAAAACTCTATCTTAAAGAAAGTCTCCTTCTTAGAGAAGAACTATAAGGTTGACCTGTTTTTGCTGAACATGAGCAAGTTGCTTGACAGCAATCACTTTATTGTACTTAGTTATATATTAAGAAATGGACTAAGTGTGAAACTAAAGGCATTGATTGACTCTGAAGCCAATAGATCTGTATTCATTAATACTTCTTGTGCAATTGATGTGGCTAAATACTTTCAAACATCAGTAGTGCCCCTGAACTCTAATTGCTGCATTCAGGGTTATAATAACCAGACTGAAGAACAAATCACCCACACAATCATATTACATCTAACAGTTAATAGATACCAGCAGGCTGATGTGCCTATGCTTATGGCTAACCTTAGGCATCATAATATAATTCTAAGCCAGAAGTGGTGTGAGGAGCAAGATGTTTAATTAAATATATAAAATAGATGCTTGATTTGGCTGAACCAGCACTCAGAGCTCAATGAGGTCTGCCTGGCCTGTGAGAAGGCAGTCCCCTGAGCAATTCTAAAATAGCCAGACTCTGACCCCCAGCACCAACTCATGGCTGCAGAAGATAAGGCAAATATCCAGCAGCAAGCCCTGAGTGCTGAATCTGCTAGATATTAACTGCCTCAAACTGCTGCCATAGATAGGTATTTGGACCTAGCCAAGATGAACTGAGCCCTTTAAGAAATAGAATCTATTGTAAAATAACATTGTTCACAGTCTTTTAAGAAACCTCTAAAGAAACTCCTGAAGACTGACATTGCTCTAATTAAGGCTGCAGGTTTCTACCACTCTGTCTGGGCTTGAGAGAGCAAAACCTTTATTATCAGTCTCCATAAAATTAACTAGATTATTGAGGAAAAAACCCAACCTCCATCAATAAAAGAGAATAAAGAGGCCTATCTAGACAAACATCTTTCAGCATACTACTATCTCTGGCAGGATGTGTTCTTTAAAGAAGCCTCTGACTAATTATCATTATACTATTTCTATAATCACTGTGTTGAGCTCACTGAGAAGAACTCTTTAAACTATAGCCTCTTGTACAAGCAATCTGCTGAGGAACTAAAAGCTACCAAAAAATACCTGATGAAAAATCTGGGCAAGGGCTTTATAGTCTTCAGTAAAGCTCTCTTTGCTTCCTCAATCCTTTTTGTCTGCAAGGCTAATAGGGGGTTGTGCCTCTGTGTGAATTATCAGAAGCTAAATACCATCTTAAAGAAGAACTGCTACCCTCTGTCATTAATCAATAAGATTCTAGAATATCTAAGTCAAGCAAGAATCTTCACTAAACTTGACATTCAGCAGACATTTTATAAGATCTGGATAGATTCTGAGTCAGAAAACCTAGCAACATTCTGGACTTGCTATAAAGTCTACAAATATTGGGTGATGCTCTTTGGGCTCATCAACAGATCAGTCCCTTTTCAGAGATATGTAAACAACCTCTTCTTAGATTATCTGAACCAGTTTATAATCATCTTTATTGATGATATACTAGTCTATTCCCAGAATAAACTAGAGCACCAGAAGCATGTTATCAGAGTGCTAAATCAACTTCAAGAGACAGGGCTTCAAGCAGACATCAGAAAATGTGAATTTTATGTTATTTAAACCAAGTATCTAGACTTTATTGTTGATATTAATAGAATAGAGGTTGACCCAGAGAAGGTGGTAGTGATCCAGAACTGAGAGTCTTCAACCACAGTTAAAAGAGTGCAATCCTTTCTAGGCTTTTGCAATTTCTACCAGAGGTTTATTAAGGACTATAGCTGCATTGCAAGACCTCTGTTTAATCTTACAAGAAAGAACATGCCCTTTAACTTCAACTGCCAGTATCTTCAGGCCTTTAAGTTGCTTAAGAAACAGCTAATGTCCGCCTCAGTACTGATCCATTATAACCCCTATCAACCAACCAAGCTGGAGACCAATGCTTTGGATGGGGTAGTTGTGGGAGTACTCATGCTTCTGCCCCAACATTGTCCCATGTTGGTGTGTTGCACTGTAACATCCATTTTGACCACAACATCCAATTTTGAATATTTCATCAATTTTCTCAACATCTAGACTAGTATCTAAATACATTAAATAGCGCATTAATATCTCCTGGATTCTAGCTATCTCCCTGAGTATTTTCAACAGTATCTGACTGTTGTGTAGTGGTGGGAATTAGCTTTGAAGATTGATGTTTCCGGACACAGAAAATAATCTTCTTTTGTTCAGCTTCAGCATGTTCAGCAACCTGATGATTTGCATCTTTAACTGTCAATGGCTCTATAGTAGGGATTCTTCTGCAAGATCTCTAAGAGCTTGAAGCACATGCACACTCTAGATGTTGAGAGATATCACTTTAAAGTTGGGCTATCAATTCAGCTGTTTGTATAGCATTTTGAAAGACTTGGTCAAGACAGCATGTAAAGCTTTGATCAAGGCTAGGATTTTTATTGACAAACTTATCCAGCTTCTGAATGCTCTGTTGCAGTGTACAAACTGTCTGGAGAAGAGAATTGGTTGAGATAGATTGAATTAATAGTGTTTTATTGCATATATTTAGAACTGGAGATGGAGACCTTGTGTTGGCTAGAATATCAAGTACTTTTGAAGGATTCCATGAATATATCCCTCAATCACTAAAGACATCTCAGATTGTATGTTGTTTAAATGTATCCTGGCAAATTTGAGGGATATCACAAAGAAAGTTGGTCTTATCTATAGTGGATATCCCCCACTTATATTCTCATTGTTTTTCTTGCGAAAATAGTGTTTATAGGCCTGAAAGGGCTGACCATCAAGTGGCTGGACAAGATGAGTTGTATGAGGCACAAAACAGAAGAGTATAATGTTGTATTTCTCACAATAATTCAGAAAATTATATGTGAGATGGGATCTGTGGCTGTCCATAAGTAATAGTCTTGCATCAGTCTTAGAAACCCACTTTTCTGTATGCTGATGAAAGTGCCTGATCCAATTCATTGCAATCTCATCTGTTATATATCCTTTGGAAGCTGTAGCAATTCGATATTTGTCTGTATCCACAGAATCAGGAATTTGTTGATACCAACATTCCAGTTGATATTCGCCCTTGAAGATAAAGTATGGAGGAAGGACAGTACCATTGGCTGCAATATATTTAATAGCTGTCAAGGATTTGTTTGTCTCGCTAATTGCAATGCCTTGGGAGGCTTGTATAGAGTTGGAAGTAACAACTTTTTGAGATTTCCCCTGCCCTAATTGAAAGCCAGTTTCATCAAAGTTATATATATTCTTTGGTGGAATCTGAGCTATATATGGCTCCAAGAGATTAAATCAATGTGTTAAAATATCAATATCTTCTGCCCCTAGTCGATCTTTCTCAATTGGCTTCTGTTTGATAAGATGTAGGTCATCAGGAAGGCGCTGAATAAACTGATATACTCAGGTTTCCCCTACACACAGAGCTAGCTTGGATACAGATAACACATTTCTCTGCAAAATCTGGTTTGCACAGCACTCTATCATCTTTGGGGTAGGCAGCAAATGTAGAGAATTAAGCTGTTGAATCCAGCAAATAATTGCCTTCTCTTGCTGGTCATCTAATACCTTATTGCGCGGGATTTTGGCAGTTCTTGGTGGCCGACCCTTAAAGTGTTTGTGAAGCTGTTTGCAAGACACATTGAATTCTTGCGCCAATGCAGAGATATTTGGCTTTTTTTGACATGAAGCCTTTTTTAAGGCCTCCTGAATTCAGGATTTGATTTTATCTGGCGATTTTGGCATTGTAGTGAGGTAGAAAATTGATGAAATATTCAAAATTGGATGTTGTGGTCAAAATAGATGTTACAGTGCAACACACCAACACAGGATGATGTTGGGGCAGGAGCATGAGTACTCTCTCAGTTGAATGTGGATGGGGACAGATAATGACACTCAATGGCCTATTTCTCAAAAACTATGGTACCAGCAGAGTGCAACTATGCAATCCATGATAAGAAGCTCTTAGCCATCATACAGACCTTGAAGAAATGACAACTGAAGCTAGAAGGCTTGCAGCAGGAGGACCCCTTTGATATTCTAACTAACCACCAGGCTTTGAAATATTTTATGACAACTAAGGTCCTGATCTCACAACAGATAAAGTAGGCTGAGTATCTCACTCAGTTCCACTTCATGATTTGATACTGCCCAGGAAAACAGAACCCATTAGCAGATGCCCTATTCCAGCAGCCAGCAATAGTAGAAGCCTAAAATAGCCTGAAAAAGAAATACTGGATTCAGCAGCTTCTAAAGACAGAATAGCTTGACTCTCACATTATACAAGAGATGGAAAACCCCCATACAGAGCTGGCATCAATTCAAGAGAAGTTGCATTTAGCAGACTGTCTACTACAGGCCAACTGTACTCATGAATCTCTAACAAACTTCTGAGTGGCAGCTGCTAAAGAAAAGACTCCATGGTCCCTAGAAAAAGATCTGCTATTATATGGCCAGAGCTGGCTAGTGGTGTCAGATAAGAGAAACCTTCAAACACAGCTCCTGAATAAGATGTATTGCCAGGCTTCTACTGCCCATCCTGAAAGAAATAAGATGAGGAAACTGCTAGCAGAAAGATACTACTGGCCAGACATAACCCAGAACATTAATTAGTATGTTGCCAACTGCCATATGTGCTGGCAGATTCAGAACCCATGTGATAAAGCCCTCAGACTGTTGCAGTTGCTGCCTATATTAGATCAGCTATAGAAACATATCTCAATAGATTTCTGAAGCTTTTCTAAGGACTGACATGATTACAATACTGTCTTTGCAGTAGTAGACTGCTTAGAGAAAAGACCAATATTTATCTCATACTACAAAACCACCACTGTCTGAGATATGGCAAGGCTTTTTATCATGTATATCTATCAGTGAACTGGACCCCCAGACACCATTATATCAGACTGAGGACCCCAATTCATCTCAGACTTCTGAAATGAATTCTGTTAAATTCTAGGTGTGAAGCTGAGGCTCTCCACTGCAAATTATGCCTAAACAAATGGCCAAACAGAGATAATAAACCAGCATATAGCACAGTGCCTTAGGCCCTTTGTTAACCACTACCAGAATGATTGGTCAGATTGGCTACTGATAATGGACTTTGTGGTGGCAGTCCTGCCCCATAAGTTAACTGAGGTCCTGTTATTCTTGATTAATTGAGGTGTGACACTGTGGACCTTCTTTAGCTGGCAACAACCCCAACTTTCAGATTAATCTGCCATGGAGTGTTTGAACTGGAATAATGCCTGAAAATAGGTCCAGCATCTAGAAGCCACCTGAAACTATGTCTATTAGGGTTTTAGGGTTTTTAGGGTTTAGGGTTTTAGGGTTTAGGGTTTAGGGTTTAGGGTTTT
>Ga0207767_1000836_pt1 | contig 10731 bp, 6 predicted proteins | sample HigsolmetaGSP17D_FD_184845 | JGI IMG/M metagenome (GOLD analysis project Ga0207767, IMG submission 184845) | High solid enriched microbial communities from the Joint BioEnergy Institute, USA - SP1-7-D (SPAdes) | ecosystem: Engineered > Bioreactor > SSF (Solid state fermentation) > Aerobic >... | reverse complement strand
TTATCTTGAAGACAAGAAACAAGGGGGTGAGCAATATAATAGTGAGAATAGCCTGTGTTACTAGCAATGTCTATATGACAGGTTGCTATGTGAGTCGACCACGAGGGTCGGATTCTGTCTGAAAGGAGCGTCATTATATACATGCTGCCCGACCTGGGTTCCTGGGGATCATAGGATGGGATCATAGTCTTGGATCATGGGTTTGGATCGTGGAATTGGATCGTAGTGTTGGATCATGGAAATGGATCGTAGACGATCCATCACGTGACCTCCTTCCTAGTCCGTAACACATGGATGGCTCTGTAGCCTTCTCAGATGCGCACTCTCCACATTTCGTCCTAGGCAAAAAATATACCTAGCTCAATATTAATGATTAATATTATTGTAGAATCGTTGGGCGGTCTTAGACAATCCCATCCATCTACCTGATTCCCGCATACATTCACTTCAAGGTTCTAATCTAAGTTCTATATATGCCCGGATCCGTGATCACTACCCACTCACTCACTCCGTCAAAGGAGTGTACTGTTCCACCAAAGAAGTGTACCAACTTCTTTATTAGAACTGTTTCAGGATCTCAGGTGACAGTAAGACCTGTGATGACAGAGGTCAAAAAAGAAAACCAACTAGAGCTTCTAAAAATAAAAAAAGCTTTGCGTATGGCAATGAGGAGGGAAATTCGACATAAATAAGTACCTGTGCCTGTAAGGCTTCTACATAGTTCTAGGAAAAGCATCGGTTCTCTTCATCACACAAACACACACACTCTCTCTCTGTCGCCTTGCCATACATAGGTTGCTTGATTTGGCATTAATTTATCTGGTTGTTCCAAAAGTCGTTCCTGTTTACTTGTTTAGTCATATTCTGTATATTATTCTTCTTCGATATACTTTAATCCTGGAGTTTATCCTGCCCTGATCGGAACCCTAGCTTATATGTGGCTGGGAGTTACCCAGCGTCTCACCATATATATACGCAAAATCAGGGTTAGATAGACATTCCTTAACACGACGATGGATTTCTGTACAACTGCCACTCTGATATCACGTTATTTCATTCTAGTCAGATAGATAGATAAATCAATTATTTTTTCCTCCCAACCACCCAGTTCAGTTTGCCTCTGAAGCCACTGTATTCCTGGCTGTCTGTCTGTCTGTCTGTCGTACACATGCATGATTCTTCAAAATCGAAATCTCTGCAGGACGGCATGGTATTGACACCCATCTCTCCTGCCTATCCTATGCCAGTTTGCCCCGATTTCCGTTTCGAACAGTCATTTTCCCACCATTTTTGGTGCCCATGTACGTGTGCTTGAATTAGATATTTGTCAAGTTAACATATTTATTTCTTCGGATTCGGAACTAGGCTCGTTTCATTGGGTTTGGGTTGGTGATGATCAAGCCGAGCAGCACATTTCCTGCAGATTACAGATGGAAGAATCGAGTACGGAGTGTTCCGTACTTAATGTACATGTGGTATGTATAGTACTACTACTACGCTGTTTTGCTGCTCTGGAGGGATCGAGCGCTAATCATAAACATACATAGGGATAGAGAGAGAGAGTCAGACTTTAACAAGTGAGCGGATCTTGATGTGATGAGGTGTATACGGGTTCGGAGATGGATATGGAAAGAATATGTATGTGGGAAAGAACGTCAATGGAGGGCATTAAATAATGTAATACCTATCCAGGGACCTCTTGTTGCTGTTGTCGCGATGGTTCAAGTCTGACCCACCATCCGTAGGGATGAATATGATCGTTATCGTTTGAGAAAAGCCTTCATAGTCAATGTCATTGATTTAGAAGCCTTCGAGGTCCATGTATCTATTCATCGATGGACACAGGCAGAGAAATATAGAGAGAGAGGCACGTCACGCCACTATGCGGACATTCGGGTTCCTGAAACCCCCTCCCCTCCCCCGCCCGTCCGTTTATCGCGGTCGAGTCTTGTCTCGACTCTTGAGAAGATCTGGAACTTCGTCTTCCACAATTCAACTTCGTCACATCGACCCATCACTTCACGTTAGTAAAAATAATCGAGTCAGCTAGGTTAGGTAGACGCCATCTTCACAGCTGCAGAAATCCGTAGAGACTCAGGCTTGAATCGCCACGTGGTTTCGCATCCGTCTGCGTATTGTGTTGGCAGTAAGCAATAATGTTCGGCCATGATCCAAGTTGAAGTTTCTTTTAAATCTAAAATCTGGACACAGCGGGTTTGTATCACCATCTGCTCCGTACGATATCTGCGACCCGGATCCCGGTCCCGTCGCCCCGATCCCGACCCGATCCCACCCGATGGTCAGGAGTGGGCCGCCGGTCGCAGTCCGGAAGCTGCCGCGGCCCCGTGCGGAACAGACCCAGCAGGGTGGACATCGGAACGGAACGGCGCGATCAGCGACATTCTGATACGACCAGTCGATGAGGCCTCCGACGTGATGATCGCATGGTCGTCGTACGTGCTGGTCCCTTAAGTTGGCATGGCCTGATGCGTTGCAGATGCAGATGCAGAAGAGGGCGAGGCTCTGTATTACACACGTCTTCTCCTTTCATCTGCAAGATTTCAATTGTCTGTGAGAAATGGCAGTCAGCAGCGAATGAAATAGAACAAAAATAGTAATGGACGGGATCGGCTGATAGACAAGCATCGAAATGCATCGGAGCCGCACAGAACCGTGGGCCGAGTGATTCCCGAAAAACAGATTCTGCGAGGAGCAAGGAGGCTGGTATGCACTGCGAGTACCCTGCAGTCCTTGTCGCAATTGTAACGACAGGTGGGATGCTGTCAGTTTAATACGATCAAAGACATGGTCGGGCGTCTCTGGGAAGAGAAAGCGACGCTTTTAAATTCCATAGGACGTGGCGATAGAAGCTACGGCTAAGAGATCGAGAGGAGTTAGGTAATAACGAACCGTCACTTTTTTTTTGGTCTAAGCTTAACGTTGAGCATCCCTCGATTATTTTGGGTGGTGGAAATATCACTAGCCTTTGACTCATTCAGAGTCCTGGAGATTCGATATTCGATTCACCCTTGCTACCCCACTACCTCTGTAGTACATAGAAGGCAGATCGGATGGAGGGGGTCAGTGCCTGGAAGGTCTAGAAGCTCAACGGAACAGTGGCCACGGCCCCTGGAGAATCCCTTTCCAATAACGTGCTCTTGCTGTGCCTGATTGCACGAGCAGACCCCATGGTCGCGTCACTCGCGCGTGATAATCTTTTGTAATTTTCAGGAATTTCTGCTCAGCGCATTTTTCGATGAAGACGACCACAGACCTTGTTCCCAGGCGGACACCTAGTGCTTATCTAGGTAAGATTACCTAAATTTCCACCCATGAACGGTAACCCGTCATCACCAGCCGTCCAAAGATCGAAATCATACAGTTGTTCTTCGGGCAAGGAGATAGCACACTCGGGACATCGGCACTGTTTACGGAGTGTTGTGCCCGGAGTATCTTACTGAGAATAGCAGGTCCGTTTGCTTTGGGCAGTTGCTCAAAGCTCGAGTCCCTGTGGGAGATTGTGCGTGCGCGCCCCTTGTCTCAATCATGGCCTTTGACAGCGGTGGAGCTGAAGATCAAGAAGGGTAAGAGCTCGAGTCAGGATGTCAGGGGTGGGATCGTCCAGTGAGAGGGACGATTATCGTAATATGACTCGGCATTGGTGAACGGTCGATAGCTGAGACCGTGAGTAGTACAGAGTATCAGTGCATAACCACGTATATTCATACTGACTTCGAGCCGTGTTGATAAAATTTCGGAGACAAATGCGTGAGTTCCAAGATGCTTGGCGATACGTCGATCCACGTAAACGGCTAGTAACGTCCAACGGCCGCACCATCACTTGCGAGGACCTGCGTAGGAGGGAGTGGATCGGTCTGAAGCGCAATATCTCGAAACCCCTGCTCACCGCTCGATGTGTCAGACGATGCCGAGCGGTCGGCGAGGAGCCACGGCCCGAGCTGCACAACATCACCTGCTCCCATCCCGAGCCGGTTCCGGTATGTGACAGACGCGAGCAGACGCATGAACTGGACTTTGGAGCCTGGTGACTTGGTCTCTGCCACGACAGGGTGCAACTCGATGAATCCCTCGACGAAGCCTTCGACGTCAAGGATCAGGCCCCCTGATGACAGCCTGATCCTTCGACCTCAGGGCAGGTCGGGACGCCATGCCGACGGGCCGCCGACAGGAGGCATGTCTGTCCTGGACGGAGCTCTGCCGTAGGGCTGGCAAGTTGCTCGACACACGATCCAACCGGATCCCTGCTTGTCACTGTTATCTTCCTTTTTCGCGCTCTCCAATGATCTCCAGCTAAGCTTTGTCAGGCCCAGCCAGACCTGGGTGGTCCCAGCGGGTAACACTCGGAGGAACGCCCCAAGCTCCCGAGTGGCGACGACCAGCGCAATCCTATTCCTGTCGTCTTGTTTCACAAGCCGCGTCCCGATTTTCATGCAGGCTTGTCCGAATGGAAATTTCGTTGGCACCGGCGGCCGGACCTCGCCCGACTCCTGTGCTTTCCCCGATCTACGGCCGGACGGCTCGATCGCGGAGAGCTCAAGACGCCGTATGTGACAAGGACAACTCAGCCCTGCCCGACACCGCCCATTGGCTGTCGAAGATGATGCATCGGAGCCGCCAGGGCCTGCCTATCTGGTATCCCTGTCACTGCCTCTTTGGGCAAGTATTGGGTCCCTTTGGGGAGGACGGCGCGCCTGATGCCCTCCGCGGCATGACGTGAGAAGGCGCTGCCCGTGCAAATTTACACGGAGTATATATCTCTGGCGCTTCTCCCCTCTTTGTCGTCCGTTTTGACGTTTTCTCCATGGCCATAATGACAAGCTTCTATTGTTTGGACCTTCATTGATTTGATACCCTACGGTTTCCTCTGTCGCACTTGATACCCCTCCCGTTGATCAGATTACCTGTGCATTATTTACATACAACTTTCTGCTACTCGTTGAGTTGATATTGATAGCGCTCGTTTAGATTACTCAGCCATGGCGGCAACCCTGCCAACCGAAATAATCCAGTCGATACTGCTCTCAACCGAGCCGGATACATTTTGCGCCGCCCGCCTCGCCTGCAGTTCCTGGCGCAATGCCGCGTCGAGCTCCTTTATGCTCCGAGAGGCGCTCAAGCGCACCCCCACCCCGCTACCTCCAAGCGATCGAATGACGGAGGCCGACTGGAATGCCCTCTACAACCAGATTGTCCACACGAATCTTCTGGGCAGACGCAATTGTATCAAGAAGAGTGTCTCGGAGCGGAAACGTCCAAAGAAATGCACCTATTCCACCGTGCTCGGTGAATCTGGCGATGGTGCCAAGTTGGCCTCGCTGAACGGCTCGAGGGTGGTGTTGTACAACGTTAACGACGAGACGCACGAGCTAGAGTTCACCCTTGCGCAGTCTCTGTACCCGCTCTGGACCACTATGAGTCGGTCGATGGTGGATGGCAGGATGAATTGGCTGGCCATGGGCCACCACTACGCAAAATACCATATCGCTCTGTCGAACCGCGGCAATCTCATCGCCGTCGCCTTGGGACGCTCCATTCATATCTACGATCTCAACAACCCGGCTAATCTGGATTCGCCTGTGGAACATGTTCTGGGAGAGAATGATTCACTGACGCTGCCTCCGGGAGTTTCGGGATATGAAGAAACGAGAGGTGTGATCGAATCGTTGGAATTCGCGGAGAATGACACCCTGCTTCGAGTGACGATCGGAAAAGAACCGAATCCAAACCGGCAGACGCGTGTGCGGTACCTGGGAAACCCTCCCCCAGTGTGGGGATCGAATTCCGGGCAGTTCGATGCAGTCGGTCTAGACTACTGGAGGGAAAACATTCACAAGATATACCTCGACTCCGTCGCTTTGGCCGTGACATTGCGGGACGACAACAAGACTTCCTTCAAAGGACTGCGACTACTGCCGCAGTCAGTCTGCAGGGGCTGGTCGGACGTCCCTGGAAGATTCTTCGTTGCGGCGCTTCAAAACACGGGCGTCAACTGCTACGTTATTGCCTTCGTCTCCGACAACGACTGCAAGGTCAGTATATGGAGACAGCTGACGTCCCGCGAGGACCGGATTTCTGATAGCTGGAGCGGCCTCTTCGAGTCTGCACCGGAGGAACCGGCCATTAGCCTCTCGATGAGCGATGCTGCGGTGGTTGCGCGGAACCGTGAGATGGCCAAAGACCGCTGGAACCCGGTCAACATGCCCAATGTTACTACCGCACATCCCCTACTGGCGATATCGGATGACGGAAAGCTGTTGGTCGTCTATGAGCCTGGAGCGGGACACTCGTATACCTTCTCGAATGGAGGCGCTCTTTACGTCTACAGCTTGGATTTTGGTTCACCAGAGTTCAAACACGAGGCCAACAGACCGGCGAAGGAACAACCATCGCAACGACAGCAGCAGCAGCCATTCTCGGCCTCTGGTGTTTCACCAAGCGTCCAGCCGTGGTCGTTCCTTCTCGACATTGTGAATGTCGACATTGAGAACTTGCGGGTGGTGTGCAAAGACGGCGAATCCTCGAGCTCCAATTTGCCGAGCGAGACGAGAACGGTCTACACGATCAGGGCGGAGACTGCACATGACATTATGGAGTGGAGATTGGCTTGACAATTTTGTGGTATTGATTGATTGATTCATTTTTCTGCTACGAGGAGTCTTTCTATTGGCGTTGCGAGGGTTTCATTCTTTTCAGGGTACATAGAGCTGGGTTATCATGGCATGGCGTTTTCGCGGGTCACGGGTTGTTCGACTTTGGGTATCGTTATACTTGGCTATTAATTAAGTAGAAAAAGGGCGATGGAAGGTAATTGGCGTTTTGCGATACGATTTAAAATAGCTTCAAACGTCTGTAGGGATCGGTCTGCTTGAGAGTACTGTAGACACGCATAGGCAGAGAAGACCGCTTTCCGAAATCTCGTATTTAGTCCGTAGTTATATCCACACTATTAAGCCCAGTCGATCTCTCTCTCCGTAGATAAAGTTCGATATGATAAGCTACCCCACATTATCATCGTCTTATCCGTATTTGTATGTATATATGTCCCCAGACGTGACCTCGGGACGGGAGGTCTCTTATCTCGGATATCGATCCGAATCGGTTTACCTAACCTGGCACGTGGCTGCTGGCTCTTTGGCTGGGCTGGGATGGGGAGGCACCTAGGACTCCGGCCAGGCGGGGGATGAAGGCCAACGGCCGTTATTGATAATAATACTACTACTACACCTCGGTATACACAGATGGCACTATATACTGCATACGCTTTTGCCGCGGAGCATGAATGGTTAATTACATATTCATGTTACCTGTCAGACAGCCAAAATACCAGATTTGACTGCAACTAGTGGCCTTGGCCTCTTTTTGTAGTCGAGCGATATTTTTGGTCAACATAACCTAACGGTGAGATTGATAGATAGGCTCAACAGCCAGCCGGGAATTATTACCATCGACAGAAAGTTTATATAGAGGAAAGACATCTGTGCGATCTTGATTTTTTTTTAGAAAAAGAGAAAAACCCCTTGAGAAAGTTTGGTCTTGGTCTTGCTTTCCTCCCCCTTTTTTCCTCCTTTTTGGCTCATTGAATACATGCAAGAATTTTTTTTTTCTAATTATTGTTTACTTCAATGAAATAATTCAGGGGATATAACCGGAACGCAACAGCGGCCTTCTTTTTTTATAGTAAGTTGGAGTTTATCACTATTATTTCCTCCCCTCTCCGTTGCAGGTTGCGGATGCGTTTCTTGAACGCTGTGTACTTTTTCTTTGCATATGACATGAAGGATCGCGGGCAGGTTATCATACGGGGTGATGACCATCTAGGCGAGTGAGGGTTTTGTGGGAGTTCTCCGCTGGAGTGCTTGCTCGAGAGGGCAAATTTCTGGCGATGGCAGAGCCAATGCTCCTCGTCTGCCGGGCTAGGGTTGGCAGAAGTGTGTAGATAGATGAATAAAGGTATGTGTAAGAATCAAGGCTGCAAAGGGGCAAAGTTAGAGAGATAATCTATGTAGAATGCACTCTTTTCAACGTGCACCGGCACATGGAATCCGTATTCTCTTCTGTTCTGAAGTCTCCGTACCTAATTACACAAAACAATATCCCTGGGAACTGCTTCACAAAACAGCATAATATTGCTGCATGGAAACTGCAACATGACGTCTCAAAGGAAAACGTCTGCCCCTCGCGGGCCGATTTTAAATTCATCTGTCACATTCCGATCCCGCCTACTCACCTGAGCTTAGCCAGCCAGGTCCGCGCTGTGGTTGGCTGACCTGGAGCCGTTTCGAGGCTTCTAGCCTTGCGTGCATGACCAGTGTAGCGTGCCTATCAGAGCGCTCTTTTCGAATTTAGACGAGATATACAACCCCCCTTCCCCCCTTTCCGGGTCAAATGGCTAATCCCCTGGGCGGCTTAGAATTGAACCGTTTCTTTTCGCGGACCGTAAGAAAGCAATATCAGAGGCAGAAGAAAGACAGTGGCTGTCCGCCTAACAAGAGTCCTGCGTATTTCCAGCAAAGGGTGCCAGGCACTGTTGCGGACTTCTTGTCCGTTGGAGACCCCCAACTGCCGGCAAGCCACAGGCCCACAAGCCGCGTCCATATCCATGGTTTGCACGAGAACTCGGTGTTCTGATGGAGCTGCGTCGATGCGGCTCGCGCCGCTTGACGCGACGCGCTAGTCGGTAGTTTCCAGAGTGGACACGCTTTCAAATTGAGCTTAACGCAACCCGGCAAAATCGGGCTCTATCAGCTGCCGCTGACATGGCCTCTTTGACACGCAGGCTCGAGGCAGAGAACGGGCGGGACTCATCCGGACACTACGTCTCTCAGTCAATCTGTGGTTCTGTGGAAAGGGGTGTTCGTGGACCTGCTACCTGAGCCCTCTCCGAAAAGGGAGGCCGTCTGCTGGCCACCGCGAGGCCGTGATCCGACAAAAGAAGAGTCAAGACAAACCGACAGCTAGCGTCCGCTGAGCCAGCAGTATCTGCCAGAGAGAGCATCTCCGTCGGATCCCGGATCCACGATTCACCGGCTTCGCGGGCTTTTGGCTGTCGGGTGCGTCGTCGCCCCCTCAGGGCCTGCCTCAGCACACAATCGCAATCGCTCCGCCGGCTGACGAAATGTGATGTCCGCCACAGACGAGGCGAGCCTGGAGACGTCTTCTGATGCTCGAGAGGGTGAAAAGATCTTCCGTGTAAGAATAAATGCAGGGATAAATCGACATGCCGTCACTGTCAGATTGATGGTGCTGGTAAGACTCATTTTGCTCCTTACGTTCATCCTGGAGTCGGGATTCTCTTTCAAGACATCTCGATGGCATTTCCAGTCCACGACTCGCAGCATGTTGGTCCCCCTAGTTCGAACTGAAATGGCCCGTTTGCCACCACCTTTCTGCAGCCTGCTAACGAGATTGTCAGGTTTGAAGAGCGATATCGCAGGGAACGCTCAAGATGTCTTAGAAAGTCATCAAGCGTCCGTCCGCCGACGATTGAAAGTCTAGCCGAAGAACACATGGATTTGACCATATGTGCTGTCGGGTGGCTCTCTACTCGCAGCTGAAGATCGAGAGCACAATAGTCTGGGTCATTTAGTTAACGACCGTAGCCACGTCATGAGTCAAATCGTTGACTTCAAGATCTGTTCCGCCATCAAATGTTGCTTTCGAGTTTGCGTCAAAGCAAACAAGCAAAGACCGAACGGAAGGACGACAAAAGCATATCACCAGAGACGTTCTGCGCTCCATGAATGACAGATGACCCATGCCATTGCATATAAGGGATCTGGTGTTTCAGTTCAGAAACATGTGCCAAACAGGTAATGTCCTTTTCCAGACTTTATCGTGGTATTAAAGAACATCCTGGCGGATGAAACTGAGAACCTTCTGCCTGAATCCGGCTGAAGGACATGAGCGGTATCTATTTCTTCTCGAACGCACATGCTCTCTGGAGGAGATTCAACCCCAGACGCCCCACAATCCAGACCAAGGGTTTGACCTCTGCAGGTGATGTCATTCGCAGTTTGATATCCATCAACCAGCGCGTTCTCTTCCCGGGATGGCAACTGCCTGCCTGGGCAACTGCGAATGCTGTATAACTCACAGCATCTAAAACGTATATCCCCGCTCGGAGTCGCAAATCTCACAGCTGGAGCTCATAATATGTCGAAATCCACTTTGCTTGACGATAGGGATTCCCCATAGGCCCGCTCAGCTCTCGAAGCAAACCATCGGAACGGTGGCTCGAGGCCACGCCAATCGTAAATCTTGCGCTTGTTCAGCATTTGCTTGAAGAGGACAGCTCGAAGTCAGTGGCATAACGACTGGAACCTGTCTTCCGTCAGCTTATTTGATCATGGGGTCTTTCCAGCGGAACCGGAAACAGTGAGATCGCCACTGTACGACGTCGAGAAATCAGCACGTAGATGAGCCACGCTTCGTTTCTAATGTGCTCTCCACCCAGAAGCGGGTTGATTTCAGGTAGGGGAGAGATGGAACAACGAGCAGACAGGTCTTGACAATGCAATGAGGGGCAATGGGGGCTGCTTGCTCGCAAGGTCCTCAGATTGCTGCACGCTCAAGGGTGCTGCGGATTGCCAACAAAACCAGACGGGATATACACCCACCAAGGTCCTCGGGCGTCTGATCGCATAAGATGTTATCTTTTATTCTGCTTTATCTTCTTTTTGGTTTCTACTGAATGCGCTTCTTGGAGTTGGG
>Ga0207767_1000835_pt1 | contig 10733 bp, 10 predicted proteins | sample HigsolmetaGSP17D_FD_184845 | JGI IMG/M metagenome (GOLD analysis project Ga0207767, IMG submission 184845) | High solid enriched microbial communities from the Joint BioEnergy Institute, USA - SP1-7-D (SPAdes) | ecosystem: Engineered > Bioreactor > SSF (Solid state fermentation) > Aerobic >... | reverse complement strand
GTTCCCCGATTCGGCCGCCGCCAAGGGCGACCGTTCGGCGCTGCGCGACGAGACGCCGAGCCAGGAACAGATCGCGTTCGCCGCGATGATGCGCGGCGTGCACTGGTGACCCGATTGCAGTGCCGGCGCTTTCAGAAGCTCCGGCACTGCAGGAAGCGGGTCTGCTGCCCGCTGCCGGTCGGCGGCGTGATCTGCAGGCGCGACGAGGTCAGATCGGGCTGACGCAGCACCTGGGCGCAGATCGCAGCGACGACCGCCTGGTCGCCGCCGCGGCTGACGAACACCTGCAGGGTCGAACTGGTGGCCCACGCCGCGCGTTCGACGTCGGGCAGCGTCACGAGGCTGCGGATCAGATCGCTGCGCTGGTCCTCGATCGGCGCGTGCGGCGGCGCCTCGATGCGGACGGGCGGCCCTGGTGTCGTGGCGATCAGCGTCTCGGACGCAGCGCTCGGCACGGCGGGTTCGGGCATGGCGAGGAACGTGGCGACACCGGCCAGCAGTGCGAACAGCCAGCCGAGCAGCGCGCGGCGGCGGGCGACCAGCGCGGTCTTCGTCCGGATGGCGTCGAGCTCGCCCGGCGGCATCAGATCGCGTAATTCCGGCCACAGGGTCCGCCCGTCGAGCAGCTCGATGCGCTGCATGCCGGCCGCGCTGCGGGCTTCGTCGTCGATCCGACCCTGGGTGACCAGCAGCCCGCCGGTCGCGCTCTTGAGCAGCACCTCGCTCGACAGCGCCTGCACCGCGTTGCGGCCGAGCACATAGCTCGCGCCGTGCTTGCATGACAGCAGCCAGCGGGCGCCGTCGCGTTCGAGCATGTAGTCGCGATCGCCCGACACCTCTTCCAGATCGACCACCTGCACATAGCCGCGCCGGCGCAATGCCTGCAGGACCATGCCGATGAAACCGCGCCAGGAGATGGCCGACAGCGCCACGATGCCGGCCGCGGTTTCGTCACGCCGCCGCTGGATGGTCAGGAAGTAGAACGAAGCCGCGCATCCGATGGCGATCGCCACCCCGATCGCGACGAGCCACTGCGTGGTCATGCCGATGTCCGTCTCCGTCTGCAGGGGCGGAAGGATACCCGAGCGCGCCGTGCACGCGGCATTCGCATTGGCGCTCCTGACGCGGTGCGTCCGGCCGTGCCGGCCACTGATCGTCGTGCCCGTCGCGCGCGACGGACACGCGCCGTGCCTGGGCGTCGCGTGCCGGAGGCTCGCGCACCGCGGCGCATCGGAGGGCATGCCGGATGAAGCGCCACGCCCGGCCCGCGCATCACGTGCTGCGCGCGCCGTGTCGGAGCGCGCGCAGCCCCGGCTCAGCCTGCAGGCGCCGCCTTCTTCGTGGCCCGCTTGCGTGCCGGCGGGCGGGTGCCGTTCGCCGCCTTGTTCGGCGCCGAAGCAGTCTTGCGCGCGGCCTGCTTCGTCGAGGGACGCGTGCCGGTGGCCCGCTTTGCGGTCGTCGTGCCGCGTCGCTCCAGGGCAGCTGTCAGGGCGTCGACCCGGTCGCTGAGCGCGCGCACGTCCTCCCGCCCGGGTACGCCGAGCTTCACCAGTGCGCGCTGCACGCGGTCCTCGAACACCTTCTCCAGGCGATCCCAGGTGTCGGCAGCGCGCTCGCGGCTCTGGCCGACGCCGGTCTCGACCGCGCTGCGCACCGCACCGGCGCGGGTGTTGGCGAACGCCCGCGCGTTCTTCTCCAGGCTCGCGCCCTCCTTGAGCAGGCCTTCGAACAGGCGCGACCCTTCGGCCTGTGCCCGGCCGAAGGCGCCCACGCCCGCCAGCCAGATCTGCTGCGCCGATTCGCTGATCGATTTGGCGAGGGCTTCACCACGCGCCGCTTCGGCAGCCGTGCCGCCGCGCTTTGCAGTCTTCTTCGTGGCGTTCTTCGTGGTCTTCTTGAACGTGGCCATCGGGTTCTCTCCGGACGTTGGTGGATGCGCGATGCGGTTGGCGATCGCGCGCGTGGACTACCGGCGTACGCGCCGGGTTGGGGATTGGACGATGCGCGCCACGTCGTCGAGCGCGCGGTGCAGGCGAGCGGTGGCCTCGGTGCGATACCCGCGGCGCGGGGGCAGTCCGTCGAGGAGTGTGCGCCCGGGGTCGTCGAGGATCGCCGCCCGCAGCGTGATGCCATGGACGGCGAGCAGGGGCGCAAGCACGTCGCGGCGCGCGCGCAGATCGGCCAGCGTGTGCCGGTAGCCGAGCGCGCAGACCCGGTGCCGGGTCGAGAAGCTGAAGGCGTTGAGGAAAAACAGTTCCGAGGCGTCGTCGCCGGGTTCGAACACGAGCTGGTCCACATCCGGATACTGCTGCGCGTACTTTGCCAGGCCCACCTGCATGCGCGACTGCAGCAGCGTGCGGAAGGTCTGCGACAGCACCGCCGGCAGTCCGCCGTCGGCGAGCGGGCGGCGTCGGCGGGGACGCGGCGCGTCGACGCTCGCGCGATCGGAGTAGGGCACCAGCGGGTTCAGTCCCAGCAGCAGGTCGATGTCGCGCTCGAGCAGCACCGAGGCGTGCATCGTGCGGCGCAGCGCACCGTCGACGTAGTCGCGCCCTCCGATGCGCACCGGCGGGTACAGGCCCGGCAGCGCGGCGCTGGCCTGCACGGCCTGAGAGATGGGCACCGCCGCCAGATCGCCGCTGCCGAACAACGCGGCATCGCCGCTGTCGAGATCGACCGCGACCACGTGCAGTGCCGCGTCGAGCGCGCGGAAATCATTGCTGCGCCCGCGCCGCGAGAAGACCTCCCGCAGGAACTGCTCCACGCCTGCATTGTCGAAGACGCCGGTCGGCACCACGCCTCCGAACAGCGGCGTGCGCGTGGCGCCGGGCAGCAGCCCGCGTGTCCAGTCGGCGACCAGCTGCGGAAGACCCGCGACACGCCGCGCGTACTCGCGAAACGCGGGGCGCAGGAAAACCTCGGTGCGGAACTCCAGGTCGTCGCTGTCGCCGGTGATGAACGCACGGCACATCTCCTCCACGTCCAGCCGGTTGGCGAGGCCGGCGGCGAGGAACGCGCCACTGCTGATTCCCACGTAACTGTCGAGACGGGTCAGGTCCAGCCCGTCGAGCGCTTCGTCGAGCGCGCGCAGCGCGCCCAGTTCGTACATGCCGCCCAGCGGCCCGCCGCCGGCGATGGCCAAGCCGATTCTCGGCGCGCCACTGGCGGCGCGTTTGCGGCGGTGTCGGGCAGGATGCAACGACAGCATGGCGACGCCTTGCAGGAGGTCCGATCGAGTCTAGCCACACGGTTCTGAAGGATTGCTCCAGACGCGGGCAAGCTCGACACTGCGCCAATGACGGCATCCGATCTTCCGGCGCGTCTGGCCAGGCGGCTGACCTGGCACCAGGCGCTACACGACCCCGAACGCGATCCGCGGGTCCGCTCGCACTGGCTCGGCGAGATACGGCGTTACCAGGCGGGGCGCCTGCGGCGGAGCTTTGCGCATTTCCTCGACGATCCGGCGCGCGCGCCCGCGGCGACGTTCTTTCTGGGCGATGTCTATGGCGACCGGGACTTCACCCGCCGCGACGCGGATATCGCCCGCATCCTGCCGACGATGCGCCGGCTGCTGCCGGCGCGGTTGCTCGAGACGGTGGCCGATGCGATCGAACTCGGCGCGCTGAGCCAGGCGCTGGACCTGCGCATGGTGGAGGCGCTGCAGGCGCTGGCGCCGCGCCGGCGCAAGCTCGACGACGCGCTGTACGCGGCGGCCTACCGGCAGGTGGGCCGCGCCGGCCTGCGGCGACGACAGGTCCGGTTGATCGGGCGGGTCGGACGCGGTTTCGGCAAGGCCTTGAAGATGCGCGGTGTCTCGGCGCTGCTGGCGTTCTCGCGCGGACCGGCGCGACTGGCGGGACTGACCGGATTGCAGGGATTTCTTGAACGCGGCTACGACGCGTTCGATGCGCTGGGCGATCCGGACGCCTTCGTTGCCGAGATCGAGCGCGATGAGGGGGAGGTGTCGCGGCGCTTGTTTGCCGGGCATCCGGATCCGTACGGGCCTTGATTGTCGGAGCTCATTCCGTCATCACAGCGAACCTCGTTTCCGTCGTCCCGCCGGGGGCGACGGCTTGCACTGCAAGTCGCGTGTGCAGATCCTCGCCGAATGAAACCTGTCGCGAGACGCGACTTCGGGTCCTCAGAACTTCTCCGCCAGCACCCGACGGATCTCCGCCTCGATCGGACCCTGCATTGCCGACAGCAGGAAGCCGAGCTTTGCGGTGACGCGCAGATTGCCCGGCAGCAGCGAGATCGCGCCGTCCACGCCCGAGCGGCTGAAGTTGAGCTTGTCGCCGTCCCAGCTGTATTTCATGTCGAACCGTTCCGAGAGCTTCCTGGCCACGGCCTCGACCGCGGTGCGCGCCTTCTCCGGCGGCAGCGAGTGGGGGTGGGTGATGTCGATGCCGGCCATGCGCGACTCCGCGTGTTGTCGGGAGCGCCCATTCTGCCCGCGCCGTCGTGATGACGCGACAGCCGCTTGCGACGGCATGCTAGATTCCCGGCGCATGATCGCGCTGAAGCTGCGTTTCCCGACGCCCGGAGACCCTGAACTGCCCCTCGACATCGGTGTGCACGGCATCGGCCGCGCGTCCGATGGTGCGTTGGCGCCGTGCGTCGATGACGGGGATGCGGCGGTGCGCTTCTGCGTCGATCGCCGCGGTGTCTGGCTGACGGTGGGCGAGGGCGTGCAGGGTGTCCATGTCAACGGACGCCGCGTCAGGCGCATGGCGATGCTGCGCACCGGCGACGCGATCTTCGTCGACGGGCAGGAGCTGCGCCTGGTGTCGTCCGCGCCGCCCGAGCCGGCGCCGCCCGACACCGGCCAGTGGGATGACGTGCCCGATCCCCGTGTGGTGCTGCGCGGCGTGGGCGGTCGTTACCACGGGCGCAGCTTTACGCTCGATCGACCGCGCCTGGTCGGTCGAGTCGCCGATGCGGACATCCGCATCGACGAACCCGGTTTCGCGGACCGCCATGCGCGACTTGAACGCGTAGGCGACCGGGTCAGGCTGACCGACCTGGGATCGGCCGACGGCAGCGTGGTCAACGGTGAGCCGATGCGCGACGGCGTGCTGCAGGCGGGCGACCAGCTGGTGTTCGATGCCCACCACCGGTTCGTCGTCGAGGCGCCGGCGCGGTCGATGCGCCGCGGGGACGATGGCGATGCGCTCGACGCGCGGCCGTTGATCGAGGACGGGCCGCAGACGCGACCAGGCCGCTCGCGACTGCCCTGGCTGCTGCTCGCCGCCCTGCTGCTCGCCGGGCTGCTGGCGGCCTTGCTGCTGTTCGGCGCGGCCTGAAGGCGGACGTACTGCAGCGGTGCCGCGCTGGCCGCACGCCGTTACCGGGCGCGGTGGTTCTCGCCGCTAGGGCCCGCCCGTCGTGCCGGTGGGGCGCGCGCCGCCGACCGCCTGCCGACGGCTGAAGGCTTTCCACACGCGCCATCCGAGCAGCAGCGTCAGAATGCCTGCATACATCGCCGGCTCGCGCCAGTCGGATTTCACGATCCACCAGAAATGCAGCACCGCGAGCGCCGCGATCGCGTAGATCGCCTTGTGCAGGCGACCCCAGTTGCGACCGAGGCGGCGCATCCAGCCCTTGGTCGACGTGACCGCCAGCGGCACCAGCAGCAGCCAGGCCAGGACGCCGACGGTGATGAAGGGACGCCGCGCGATTTCGGTCGCCACCTGTGACAGGTCGCCGACCAGATCCAGCGCCAGCCAGACCGCGAAGTGCAGGCTCGCGTAGGCGAACGCGTACAGGCCCAGCATGCGCCGGAAGCGGACCGGCGTGGTCCAGCCGCTGAGCTGCCGCAGGGGTGTGATCGCCAGCGTGATCAACAGCAGGCGCAGCGCGCCGATGCCCAGCTCGTGCTCGATCGCGACCACGGGCTCGGCGCCCAGTGCGTCGACGTTCGCGCCGCCGAGCACCTGCCATACGCGCCAGCCCAGCCAGGCCAGCGGCGCCAGGCACAGCAGATGCACCAGGCCTTTTCCGACGATCACCCCCGTCGGCGTGGACGCCCTGCGCGCAGGCGCGCGCGGCCCGGGGCTCAGTACCACTTGCGCAGGTCCATGCCGGCGTAGAGCGAGGCCACCTGGTCGGCGTAGCCGTTGAACGGCAATGTGTCGATGCGGTTGGCGAGCAGGCGATTGCCGCTGCCGGCGATGCGGCGTTCGGTCTTCTGGCTCCAGCGCGGGTGGTCGACCGCCGGGTTGACGTTGCTGAAGAAGCCGTATTCCGAAGGCTGCAGGTCGTTCCATGCGGTACTGGGCATGCGCTCGACGAACCGGATGCCGACGATGGACTTGATGCTCTTGAAGCCGTACTTCCACGGCACCACCAGCCGCAGCGGCGCGCCGTTCTGCTGCGGCAGCGGCTTGCCGTAGAGGCCGGTGGCGAGGAACGCGAGCGGGTGCATGGCCTCGTCGATGCGCAGCCCCTCGCGGTACGGCCAGTTGATCGAACGGAAGCGCAGGCCGGGCATCTGCTGGCGATCGGCCAGTGTGGTGAAGGCGACGTACTTCGCCTTCGAGTTGGGCTCGAACTTGCGCAGCACCGAGGCCAGCGGCACGCCGCCCCACGGAATCACCATCGACCAGCCTTCGACGCACCGCAGGCGGTAGATGCGCTCTTCGTTGGCGACGCCACGCAGCAGGTCCTCGAACGACACCCGTCCCGGCTTGGCGCACTCGCCACCCACCTCGACCGTCCACGGCGAGGTCCGCAGCGTCCTGGCCGCGCTCGACGGTTCGCCCTTGCCGGTGCCGAACTCGTAGAAATTGTTGTAGGTGGTGATGTCCTCGTAACGCGTCAGCGGCTCGTCGGTGCGGAACCCGCTGCGGGCCTGCGCGGGCGTCACCGGCGTGGTCGAGGCCGGCGGCGGCTCGGCATCGGCGCAGCCGGCCAGGCCGAGCGCAGGCGCGGCCGCCATCAGGGCAAGCAGGCGGCGGCGGTCGCGATAGACGACCTCGTCGGTGACTTCGGATTCGCGGATCCGCAGGGCTTCGCGCAGCGACATCGGAAACACTCCTCGGCGCTCGGCGCCACGACAGGAACCTCGACTCATACGTTGCCAGCGCAACCATTGGATGCGCGTCAAACTGCTGCGCTGCGGCATACTTGCCGGCCCCGAAATCCGTTCCGTGGAGTGTTCAATGGCGCGTGCTTACAACTTTGCTCCCGGACCGGCGGCCTTGCCTGAAAGCGTGCTGAAACAGGCACAGGCGGACATGCTCGAATGGGGCGATGCCGGTGCGTCGATCGTCGAGATGAGTCACCGTGGACCTGAGTTCATGGAGGTCGCCGCGCGTGCCGAGGCCGACCTGCGCACGCTGCTGGCGATCCCGGACGACTACGCGGTGCTGTTCCTGCCCGGCGGCGCGACCACCGCCCAGGCGCTACTGCCCTTGAACTTCGCCGATGCCGGCGCGACGGTCGACTACGTGGTCACCGGCCATTGGGGCAAGACCGCACTCAAGCAGCTCACGCCGTCGGTGCAGCTCAACATCGCCGCCAGCGGCGAGGCCGATGGCTACCGCACGATTCCCGCGCGCGAATCCTGGCGGCTGACGCCCGGCGCGGCCTATGTGCACATCACCGCCAACGAGACCATTCACGGGGTCGAGTTCCGCCCTGCCTGGGGCGAGCCCGCGCCCGACACCGGCGACGTGCCGCTGTTCGCCGATTTCAGCTCCAGTATCGCGTCCGAGCCGATCGACATCTCGCGTTACGGGGTGATCTATGCCGGCGCGCAGAAGAATCTCGGACCGGTCGGCATCTCGGTGGTGATCATCCGCCGCGATCTGCTGGAACGTGCCGGCCAGCCGCGCGCGAACATCTTCGACTACCGCGCGCAGCTCGCGAACGATTCGATGCTCAACACGCCGCCGACCTGGAACTGGTATCTGGCGGGTCTGGTATTCCGCTGGATGCTCGACGAAGGCGGCACGGTGGAATTCAACCGCCGCAGCGACGAGAAGGCGGCGCTGCTCTACGGCGCGATCGACGGCTCGGGCGGCTTCTACCGCAACGACATCGACGTCAGCGTGCGTTCGCGCATGAATGTGCCGTTCTTCCTGGCCGACGAAGCGCGCAACGACGCGTTTCTCGCCGGCGCGCGCGAAGCCGGCCTGATCGGCCTCAAGGGTCACCGCGTGCTCGGTGGCATGCGCGCGTCCATCTACAACGCGATGCCGGTCGACGGCGTTCGCGCCCTCGTCGACTACATGCAGGATTTCCAGAAGCGCAATGGCTGATTCGAAGAAAAAGACCGCAGGCGCCGCCAGGACGAAGACGCCGGCGGCGGCCAAGGTAGAGGCGGCGAAGGCGGCCGCGACGGCAGGCGTGGCCAGGCCCGATCTCGACGCGGTGCGCGCGCAGATCGACGGCATCGATCGCCAGATCCAGACGCTGATCGCCGAGCGCGCGCAGTTCGCGCGCCAGGTCGGCAAGGCCAAGGGCAAGCTCGCGGCGGCCGTGGATTACTACCGGCCCGAACGCGAGGCGCAGGTGCTGCGCCGCGTGGTCGACCGCAACGACGGTCCGCTGTCGGACGCCGAACTGGTGCGCCTGTTCCGCGAGATCATGTCGGCGTGCCTGGCCCAGCAGGAGCCGCTGAAGATCGGCTATCTCGGGCCGGAGGGCACGTTCTCCCAGCAGGCGGTGCACAAGCAGTTCGGCCATTCGGCCAAGGGCCTGCCGCTGGCGAGCATCGAGGAGGTATTCGACGAGGTGGCGGCCGGCAATGCCGACTTCGGCGTCGTGCCGGTCGAGAACTCGGGGCAGGGCACCATCCAGTCGACGCTCGACATGTTCCTGACCTCGCCGCTGAAGATCTGCGGTGAAGTCGAACTGCGCGTACACCAGTACCTGCTGTCGCGGACCGGCCGTCTCGACGACATCGAGCGCGTCTACTCGCACGGCCTGTCGCTGGCGCAGTGCAAGCAGTGGCTGCGGACCAACCTGCCGGGCGTGGAGAAGCATGCGGTGGTCAGCAACGCGGAAGCCGTGCGCCGGGCGAAGAAGTCCGACGACGCGGCCGCGATCGCCGGCGAGAACGCCGCGCACGTCTATGGCATGCAGGTCATCGCCGGCCCGATCGAGGACCGCAGCGACAACACCACGCGCTTCCTCGTCATCGGTCGCGCCTCGTTCCCGCCGTCCGGCAACGACCGCACCTCGCTGATGGTCTTCATCCGCGACCAGCCTGGCGCGCTGTATCGCATCCTCGAGCCGCTGGCGCGACGCGACATCAGCATGAACCGCATCGAGTCGCGGCCCGCCCACGGCGCGCTGTGGCAGTACGCGTTCTTCATCGAGGTCAACGGCCACGTCGACGAATCGCCGCTGAAGGATGCGCTGGGCGAGATCGACGCCTTCGCCGGCGAAGTCCGCGTGCTCGGTTCCTACCCGGTGGCGGTGCCGTGAGCGAGTCATCCTGGATCGCGAGGCCGGGTGCGCCGCTGCGAGGCGAAGTGCGCGTGCCCGGCGACAAGTCGGTGTCGCACCGCGCGATCATGCTCGCCGCACTGGCCGACGGCACGTCGCGCATCGACGGCTTTCTCGAAGGCGAGGACGCGCGTGCGACCGAGGCGATCTTCCGGCGGCTGGGCGTGGCGATCGAAGCGCCCGAGCCCGGCGTACGCATCGTGCACGGCGTCGGCATCGACGGCCTGCGCGCTGCCGACGGTCCGCTCGACTGCGGCAATGCCGGCACCGGCATGCGCCTGATCGCCGGGTTGCTGGCGGGCCAGGCGTTCGACAGCACGCTCGTCGGGGACGCCTCGCTGTCGAAGCGTCCGATGCGCCGCGTGACCGAACCGCTGGCGTCGATGGGCGCGCGCATCGACACCGGCGAGGGCGGCGTTCCACCGCTGCACGTGCATGGCGGCACGCCACTGGCCGGCGTCGCATTCGACAACGTACTCGCCAGCGCGCAGGTGAAATCCTGCCTGCTGCTGGCCGGTCTGTACGCCAACGGCGAGACGGTGGTGCGCGAACCGCGGCCGACGCGCGACTACACCGAGCGCATGCTCGCCGCGTTCGGCTGGCCGATCGAATTCTCCCCCGGCATCGCGCGCCTGTCGGGCGGCCATCGCCTGCGCGCGACCGACGTGCGCGTGCCGGCGGACTTTTCGTCGGCGGCGTTCTTCCTCGTCGCCGCGTCGATCATTCCCGGCTCGGACCTGTTGCTGCGCCGCGTCGGCATGAATCCGCGTCGCACCGGCCTGTTGCACGTGCTGCGTCTGATGGGCGCCGACATCGTCGAGTCCGATGCGGGCGAGGAGGGTGGCGAACCCGTGGCCGACCTGCGCGTGCGACACGCCCGGTTGCACGGTATCGACGTGCCCGAGCAGCACGTCCCGGACATGATCGACGAGTTCCCCGCGCTGTTCGTCGCTGCGGCCTGCGCGTCCGGCGTCACCCGCGTGACGGGCGCGCACGAGCTGCGGGTCAAGGAATCGGACCGCATCGCGACGATGGCCGCAGGCCTGCGCACGCTGGGGGTCGAGATCGAGGAGGCGGAGGACGGCGCCACGATTGCCGGCAGCGTCGCGGGCGTCGGCAGTGGCACCGTCGACAGTCATGGCGATCACCGCATCGCGATGTCGTTCGCGATTGCCGGACAGCGTGCGCGCGGCGAGGTGGTCATCGCCGACACCGCCAATGTCGCGACGTCGTTTCCCGGCTTCGTGGCGTTGGCGAACGGGGTGGGCTTCGGGTTGCGC
>Ga0207767_1000831_pt1 | contig 10789 bp, 8 predicted proteins | sample HigsolmetaGSP17D_FD_184845 | JGI IMG/M metagenome (GOLD analysis project Ga0207767, IMG submission 184845) | High solid enriched microbial communities from the Joint BioEnergy Institute, USA - SP1-7-D (SPAdes) | ecosystem: Engineered > Bioreactor > SSF (Solid state fermentation) > Aerobic >... | reverse complement strand
GTGTCCAGCGCAACAACACGATCCTGGCATCGCCGTATCTCGGCTCCGAGGACCTGCTCGACACCTTCGGCCTGCAGCTCGTGGCCGGACGCCGGTTCAATCCCGACGAGTTCGTGGACATCGGCGATGTCTCGCGCGAGGGCGGCGGCGTGAGCATTCCGTCGGCCATCGTCAACCGCGCGATGGCCGAACGCCTGTTCCCGGGCCAGGACGCGATCGGCAAGGAGTTCTACAGCTGGGGCGAGCGGCCGATCCGGATCGTCGGCGTGGTGGAGACGCTGGCGCTCCCCAACGACAGCAACGGCAGCGTGACTGCGACGATGCTGTTCCCGGTGCGCGAAGATTCGAACGGCATCAACTACGTCATCCGCACCGATCCGGCGCAGCGCCGCCAGGTGCTCGACGCCGCGGTGGCCGCGCTCAAGCAGATCGATCCCGACCGCGTCGCGGTCAACAGCGACCTGATGAGCGACCTGCGCGAGAAGTACTACCGCGAGGACCGGGCGATGGCGATGCTGCTGGTCGTGGTGTGCATCGCGCTGCTGGTGGTCACCGCACTGGGGATCGTGGGCCTGGCGAGTTTCTGGGTGCAGCAGCGCAACAAGCAGATCGGGATCCGCCGCGCGCTCGGCGCGACGCGGCGCCAGATCCTGCGCTACTTCCAGGTCGAGAACTTCCTGCTCGCGACGATCGGCATCGTGCTCGGCATGCTGCTGGCCTACGGGCTCAACCAGCTGCTGATGTCGCGCTACGAGCTCGGTCGACTGCCGCTGGCCTACCTGCCGGTCGGTGCGGTGGTGCTGTGGCTGCTCGGCCAGATCGCCGTGTACTGGCCGGCCCGGCGCGCTGCATCGGTGCCACCGGCGGTCGCGACGCGCAGCATCTGAGACCTGCCGCCACGTCGGCGGTTGCGTCCACCGCAGCCGGCGACGACCATGCCTTTTGCGTTCACGCATCCGTTTCTCTGGACAGCCCCCGCCCGATGCCCACGATCCTCGTCATCGACGACAACCCCGCCGTCGCCACCGCGCTGGAGGTGCTGTTCTCGCTGCACGACATCGCCACCGAGTACGCGGCCTCCCCGCAGGCCGGCCTCGCGCGGCTGCGGGCGGGCGGCATCGACCTGGTGGTGCAGGACATGAACTTCCACACCGACACCACGTCGGGCGAGGAAGGCATCGCGCTGTTCCACGAGATCCGGCGGTTCGACCCGGACCTGCCGGTGGTGCTGCTGACCGCGTGGACGCATCTTGAATCGGCGGTCGACCTGATCCGCGCCGGTGCCGCCGACTATCTGGGCAAACCGTGGGACGACGGCAAGTTGCTCGCCACGGTCCACACGCTGCTGGAGCTGTCGTCGACGCGCCGCGAGCTCGATGCCCGCCTGCGGGGCGACCGCCGCCGGCGCGATGCGCTCACCGACGGCCGCGAGCTGCGTGGACTGGTCTGGGACGACCTGGCCAGCGAGACCACGCTCTCGCTGGCGCTGCAGGTGGCGGCCTCGTCGTTGCCGGTCCTGATCACCGGACCCAACGGCAGCGGCAAGGAGAAGTACGCCGAGATCCTGCACGCCAATTCGTCGGTGCGCGAAGGCCCCTTCGTCGCGGTCAATTGCGGCGCATTGCCGAACGAACTGGTCGAGGCCGAACTCTTCGGTGCCGAGGCCGGTGCCTACACCGGCGCGACGCGTGCGCGCGAAGGCCGCTTCGAGGCGGCCGACGGCGGCACGCTGTTCCTGGACGAGATCGGCACGCTGCCACCCTCGGGGCAGGTCAAGTTGCTCCGCGTGCTCGAGACCGGACGCTTCGCGCGTCTGGGCGGCCACCGCGAACGCAGCGTGTCGGTGCGCGTGCTCAGCGCGACCAATGCGGACCTGTCGGCCATGATCGCCGACGGCCGCTTCCGCGAAGACCTCTACTACCGGCTCAACGGCATCGAGCTGCGCCTGACGCCCCTGGCACAGCGACCACGCGACATCCTGCCGCTTGCGCGGCATTTCCTGGCCGGGCGCAAGCCGCTGTCCGAGCAGGCCGAACGTGCGTTGCTGCAGCACGGCTGGCCGGGCAACGTGCGGGAACTGCGCAACGTGATCCAGCGCGCCGAACTGCTGGCGCGCGGCGCGACGATCGACGCGGCGGATCTCGCGCTGCCTGCGGCAGCCGTCCCGATCGTCGATGCGGATGCCTACGAACCCGACCGCGCCCAGATCGAGGCGGCGCTGTCGCGCGCGGGCGGCGTGCTCGCGCAGGCGGCCGGCGAACTCGGCCTGTCACGGCAGGCGCTGTACCGGCGTCTGGACCGGCTCGGCATCCGGCGCGACTGACATGCGCTGGCTGCAGCGACTGCCATTGACGGCGGTGGTGACCGCGATCGCGCTGCTGCACGTCGTGATCGGCGCGGCACTCGCCATGTGGCTGCTGCGCTGGCTGCAGCCCTGGGCGGCGATCGGAACGGGTGCCGTCGCTACGCTGCCGACGCTGGTCTGGTCGATGCAGCGCGCCTTCGCACCTGCCCATGCGCTGTTCCGTGCGCTCGCCGGCACGGTGGCGAGCTATCGCGACAGCGACTACGGCTTCGGCGTGGCCTGGCAGGGCCGTGGCGCGCTGGGCGAGCTGGTGGCCGCGCACAACGAACTCGGCGAGACGCTGCGGGCACAGCGCCTGTCGCTTGTGCAGCGCGAACTGCTGCTCGACACCATGGTGCAGAACACGCCGGTCGCGATGCTGCTGCTCGATCCGGCGGATCGCGTCGTCCACGCGAACCTCGCCGCGCGCCGCGCGCTCGGCGGTGGCCGCAAGCTGGAAGGCCAGGCGTTTTCCGCGCTGCTCGCCGACGCGCCGCCCGCACTCGCGGATGCGTTCGCGCGCGGCGGCGATGGATTGTTCACCATCGGCGACGGTGAGAGCGAGGAAATCCATCATCTCTCGCGCCGGCATTTCCGGCTCAACGGCCGGCGCCACGAACTGCTGCTGCTGCGGCAGATGACCACCGAGCTGCGTCGCCAGGAAGTGCAGACCTGGAAGAAGGTCATCCGCGTCATCAGCCACGAGCTCAACAACTCGCTGGCGCCGATCGCCTCGCTCGCGCACTCTGGCGCCGAACTGTTGCGCCGCGGCCAGACCGAACGCCTGCCGGGCGCCTTGCGCACGATCGAGGAACGCGCGCGGCATCTCGAGGGCTTCATCCGCGGCTACGCGCATTTCGCCAAGCTGCCGGCGCCGCGACGCGAGCTGGTGCAGTGGCAGGCGTATCTCGACCAGCTGCGTTCGCAGGTCGGGTTCGCCGATGCGACGCCGATCGATCCGGCGGCCAGCGCGCACTTCGATGCCGCGCAGGTCGAGCAGGCGCTGCTCAACCTGCTGCGCAATGCGCACGAGGCCGGTGGCGACCCGGCGCACGTGTCCGTGGCGCTGCGCCGCGCCGTGGATGGCTGGCGCGTCGACGTGCTCGACCGCGGCCCGGGCATGAACGAGGCCGTGCTCGCCAACGCGCTGTTGCCGTTCTACTCGACCAAGCGCAACGGCACGGGCCTGGGCCTGGCGCTCGCGCGCGAGATCGCCGAAGCGCACGGCGGCCGCATCGCACTGCTCAACCGCGAGGGTGGCGGCCTGTGCGTGTCGCTGGTGCTGCCGGACTGAGCGGCCTGCACGGCGGCCGCGCCGTGCTCAGCGTTTCTTCGGCCGTTCCCAGCCTTCGACGATGGTCTGGCGACCGCGCGCGACCGCGAGCTTGCCGTCCGGCACGTCGTTGACGATCACCGAGCCGGCGGCCGTCGTCGCGTCGTCGCCGATGCGCACCGGGGCGACCAGCGCGGCGTTGGAACCGATGAAGGCACGGTCGCCGATGACCGTCTTCGACTTGTTCACGCCGTCGTAGTTGCAGGTGATCGTGCCGGCGCCGATGTTGCTGGCGGCGCCGATTTCGGCATCGCCCAGATACGTCAGGTGGTTGGCCTTGCTGCCGACGCCGATCGTGGTGTTCTTGGTCTCGACGAAGTTGCCGATGTGCACGCCATCGGCGAGCACGGTCCCCGGGCGCAGGCGCGCGAACGGACCGATCGTCACCGCGCCCTCGGTGCGGGCGCCCTCGAGATCGCAGTGCGCGCGCACCTCGGTGCCCGCGCCCAGCGCGACGTTCGCAAGGCGACAAAAGGGACCGACGCGTACGCCGTCGCCCAATGCCACCCGGCCTTCGAAGATGACGTCCACGTCGATCTCGACATCGCTGCCGACGGTGACCTCGCCGCGGATGTCGACCCGCGCCGGATCGGCGAAACGCGCGCCGGCCACGCACAACGCACGCACCGCGCGCAGCTGCCAGGCGCGTTCGAGCTGCGCGAGCTGCCACGGGTCGTTCGCACCTTCGGCTTCCAGCGCGTCGTCGACCATGACGATCTGCGCGGCGCTGTATTCGTCGGCGGCCATCGCGAACACGTCGGTCAGGTAGTACTCGCCCTGCGCGTTGTCGGACGACAGGCGCGCGAGCCAGGCCTTCAGCGCGGTGGCCTCGGCCGCGAGGATGCCGGTGTTGACCAGGTTGATGCGGCGCTGCTCGTCGTCGGCATCCTTGTGCTCGACGATCGCGCCGACGTGGCCTTCCGGATCGCGGACGATGCGCCCGTAGCCGGTGGGATTGTCGAGCTGCGCGGCCAGCACCGCGAGTCGTCCGTCCACGCCGATCAGCCGGCGCAGTGTGTCCGCGCGCAGCAGGGGCACGTCGCCGTAGAGCACCAGCACCTGCGCACCGTCCGGCACCTCGGGCATGGCCTGGCGCACCGCGTGCCCGGTGCCCAGCTGCTCGCGCTGCTCGGACCAGTGCAGGTCCGGCTGGTCGGCGAACGCGGCCTGCACCTGTTCACCACGATGCCCGTAGACGACGTGGATGCCGGCCGGCTCGAGCGCGCGCGCCGCTGCAATAACGTGCCACAGCATCGGTCGCCCGGCGATCTTCTGCAGCACCTTGGGCAGCGACGATTTCATGCGCTTGCCCTCGCCTGCGGCGAGGATGACGACGTGCAGGGGTGCGGTCATGACGGTGGGAGGCGGGAAAGGCGCCTGATCATAAGCGACCCGCACGCGACGGGGTCGGCCCATCCGACGGCCGCGTGTACATGCGTCGTGGCGGAGCGGTCGCACCCCCATGGACATGGCCGGCGGCCCGAGCGCGCCGCCGGCATTGGCGACTGTCCGACACCGGCGGTCCGAAGCTGCATCCCGCAGCCGACGCCTCAGGAAAATCTAACGCCGTCTGCGTACGATGCGAGCCGCCCCGGCCGACGCGTCCCACACCCCGAACCCGCCATGAGCCTGACCCGACAAGGACGCGACTACCTGGCGATCGGCCTGGTGCAATGGCTGGTCGACTGGGGCGTCGTCGTGGGCCTCACGCATGCGGGACTTCCGGTCGCGCCGGCGAACGTGCTCGGACGCATCACCGGTGCGCTGCTGGGCTACTGGCTCAACGGCAAGCTGACGTTCGCCGGCGACGGCACCGCGATGGGCACCACGCAGTTCCAGCGCTTCATGCTGATGTGGGTGACGACGACCGTGGTCAGCACCTGGGCCATGAGCCAGATCGACGACGTGCTGGGGCTGAAGTGGGTGTGGCTGGCCAAACCCGCGGTCGAACTCGTCCTGGGCGCCGTCGGCTTCGTGCTGTCGCGCTACTGGATCTACAAGCGCTGACCGGCGCGGCTCAGGGCGTCGGCATGGGGTGTCCGGCGTCCGTCCGCAGCATCGGCAGCACCTGATCCAGCGGCAAGGCAGGCACCGTGCCCTGGTGGCCCGTGACCGTCGTCGCGCGGAACAGTGAGTTGAGGATCGCCTCTTCGGTGGCGTCGGCCACCGCGACGAACAGCGGCGTCATCGCGTCGTTGGAGAGCAGCTCGACACGATGCGCGACCGCGGCCGGCGAACGCCGCACGCGTGGGGCGGTCGAGAATGCAATCACGTAATCGCCCGAGCCGTTGCTCATCGAGGCGCCGGTGCGGCCGAGCCCGACCAGGGCCCGCGTCGCGAGCCTGCGCAGCAGGCGATCGTCGAGCGGCGCATCGGTCGCGACGACGATCATGATGCTGCCGTCGCCGGACGTAGGCGGCGCGGTCGTGGTGTTCGACTGCAGCCAGGCCTGCGGGTCCGGCAGACGGTCGCCGACCGGCACGCCGGCGATGGTCAGGCGGCCACCGAAGTTGCTCTGCACCAGCACGCCGACCGTGTACGGCCCGCCGTCGGTATCCGCGCGGCGCGAACTGGTCCCGATGCCGCCCTTCCAGCCAAAGGCGATCGTGCCGGTGCCCGCGCCGACGCTGCCTTCTTCGACGTTGTCCGACGTGGCGGCATCGAGCGCCGCGTGCACGTGCCCGGCGCGCAGCGGACGGGCGCGGATGTCGTTGAGCCAACCGTCGTTGGTCTCGCCGACGACGGGATTGATCGAGCGCACCTGTTCCATGCCCGGGAGCGCGAGCTGCCGTTCGACCAGGGCATCGGCCGCGCGCCAGACGCCCAGGGTGCCCGTCAGCAGGATCGGCGTTTCCAGTTCGCCGAGTTCCTGCACCTGGGTCACGCCCAGCAATTTGCCGAAGCCGTTGCCGACGACGATCGCCGCCGGCACGCGATCGCGGAACAGGTCGCCACCGTGCGGCACGACCGCGGTGACGCCGGTGCGCACGGTATCGCCCTCGACCACGGTCGCGTGCCCGACCCGGACACCCGGCACGTCGACGATCGCATTGCGCGGGCCGGGGTCGAGCGTGCCGATCACGATCCCCGCTTCGCGCGCGCGTGGACGTGCGGGATCCGATGCCGTGGCCGACAGAACCATCGCGCCCAAGGCCAGCACCGCACAGCATTGCAGGACCAGGCGATGCATCGGAGCGGCTCCCGCGTGTCGGCAACGTGCATTGTGCGGTCTGTCTGTGGCCCCGCGAAAGCACCGGCCGACGCCGGGCCGCTTTCGGATGCCGCGTTTCCGATCCAGCCGCATCCGCCGCCGTCGCGATGCGCTGCGCGGCTCGACGTCGCAGGATCCCCGCGTTCGCAGGCAGCACCGGCTATGCGGTTCGAAGTCGAACAGACGCCAGCAGGCCCGCGTGCGGATCGCAGAACGGAAAACGCCGGCACGAGGCCGGCGTTTCCGATGTGACGCTGCAGCGCCCGGGTCAGTGCTTGAGGGTCTTGCGCAGACGCTCGAGCGCCTGCAGCTGGACCACGGCCTCGGCCAGTTTCTGCTGGGCCTCGGCCACGTCCATCGCCTCGCCACGACCGGCCAGGATGCGCTCGGCCTCGTCCTTGGCCGCCTTCACCGCGGCTTCGTCGATCTCGTCGGCGCGGATCGCGGTGTCGGCGAGGATCGTCACGACCTGCGGCTGCACCTCGAGGATGCCGCCGCCGATCGCGAAGTCGAGCACTTCGCCGTTGGGCTGGGTCACGACGACCTTGCCCGGCTTCAGGCGCGTGATCAGCGGTGCGTGGCGGGGCGCGATGCCGAGCTCGCCGAGCTCGCCGGTGGCCACGACCATGGTCGCCTCGCCGTGGAAGATCTCGGCCTCGGCGCTGACGATGTCGCAACGGATGGTGGTCATAAGGCTTCGCTCGCTCTACTCGCTCAACGTGATTGGTGATTGGTGATTCGTGATTGGAACAAGCGGATATCCGCTACTTCATGACGCAGGTGCTGTTTCGAATCACCAATCACGAATCCACGAATCACGAAGATCGCCGCTTAAGCGGCGATCTTCTTGGCCTTCTCGACCGCTTCCTCGATGCCGCCGACCATGTAGAACGCCTGCTCGGGCAGGTGGTCGTACTCGCCGTCGACGATGCCCTTGAAGCCGCGGATCGTCTCCTTCAGCGGCACGTACTTGCCCGGCGAGCCGGTGAAGACCTCGGCCACGTGGAAGGGCTGCGAGAAGAAGCGCTCGATCTTGCGCGCGCGCGACACGGCCTGCTTGTCCTCTTCCGACAGCTCGTCCATGCCGAGGATCGCGATGATGTCCTTGAGCTCCTTGTACTTCTGGAGCGTGGACTGCACGCGCTGCGCGGTGTCGTAGTGCTCGGTGCCGATGACGTTCGGGTCCATCTGGCGGCTGGTCGAGTCCAGCGGATCGACCGCCGGATAGATGCCCAGCGAGGCGATGTTGCGGCTCAGCGTCACCGTCGAGTCGAGATGCGCGAACGTGGTCGCCGGCGACGGGTCGGTCAGGTCGTCCGCGGGCACGTAGACGGCCTGGATCGAGGTGATCGAACCCGACTTGGTCGAGGTGATGCGCTCCTGCAGCACGCCCATTTCCTCGGCGAGCGTCGGCTGGTAGCCCACGGCCGACGGCATGCGGCCGAGCAGCGCCGACACTTCGGTGCCGGCCAGCGTGTAGCGGTAGATGTTGTCGACGAACAGCAGCACGTCCTTGCCCTTGCCCGACGCGTCCTTCTCGTCGCGGAAGTACTCGGCCATCGTCAGGCCGGTCAGCGCGACGCGCAGGCGGTTGCCCGGCGGCTCGTTCATCTGGCCGTAGACCATCGCCACCTTGTCGAGGACGTTGGAGTCCTTCATCTCGTGGTAGAAGTCGTTGCCCTCGCGGGTCCGCTCGCCCACGCCGGCGAACACCGACAGGCCTTCGTGCGCCTTGGCGATGTTGTTGATCAGTTCCATCATGTTGACGGTCTTGCCGACGCCGGCGCCGCCGAACAGGCCGACCTTGCCGCCCTTGGCGAAGGGGCACATCAGATCGATGACCTTGATGCCGGTTTCCAGCAGCTCGGTGGTCGAGGCCTGGTCCTCGTACGACGGCGCCGCACGGTGGATTTCCCAGTGATCGGAGGCCTGCACGTCGCCGGCTTCGTCGATCGGGCGACCCAGCACGTCCATGATGCGGCCCAGCGTACCGGTGCCGACCGGCACCGAGATGCCGCGGCCGGTGTTGGTGGCGACGAGGTTGCGCTTCAGGCCGTCGGTCGAACCGAGCGCGATCGCGCGCACGATGCCGTCGCCGAGCTGCTGCTGGACTTCCAGCGTGATCTCGGTGCCGTCGACCTTCAGTGCGTCGTAGACCCGCGGAACCTCGTTGCGTGCGAACTCGACGTCGACGACCGCGCCGATGATCTGAACGATCTTGCCCTGACTCATTGTTGTCGCTCCGGTTAACTTGTTCTGCTCTGATGGCCTGCGCCATCCGGATGGATTTCGTGATTGGTGATTCGTCATTCGTGATTCGTGGGCGCGCGGTTCGCTGCCCGTCCGAATCACCAATTACCAATCACGAATCACCGCTTTCAGACCGCTGCGGCGCCGCCGACGATCTCGGAGATTTCCTGGGTGATCGCTGCCTGGCGGGCCTTGTTGTAGACCAGCTTGAGCGTGTCGATCAGCTTGGTGGCGTTGTCGCTCGCGGCCTTCATCGCAACCATGCGCGCGGCATGTTCGGAGGCCACGTTCTCCATCACCGCCTGGTAGACGAGCGATTCGATGTAACGCGTCAGCACGTGGCCGAGCACCGACTCGGCATCCGGCTCGTAGATGTAGTCCCAGTCGTGCTTGACCACCTGCGTCTCCGATGCCGGCAGCGGCAGCAGCTGGTCGAAGCTGGCCTTCTGGGTCATCGTGTTGACGAAGTGGTTGTAGGCCAGGAACACGCGGTCCAGGCGGCCGTCGGTGTAGCCGTCGAGCATGACCTTGATGATGCCGACCAGCTGCTCGACTTCCGGCGTGTCGCCGATGTGGGTCACGCTGGCGAGCATGTCCACCTTCAGGCGGCGGAAGAACACCGTCGCCTTCTGGCCGATCGTCACCACGTCGACCTGCACGCCCTTCTCCTGCCAGGCCCGGATCTCGCCCAGCAGCTTGCGGAACATGTTGTTGTTCAGGCCGCCGGCCAGGCCACGGTCCGAGGACGCGACGATGTAGCCGACGCGCTTGACCTCGCGCTCGACGAGATAGGGATGCTGGAACTCGGAGCTGGCCTGGGCCAGGTGTCCGATCAGCTGCTTCATCGCGTTCGCGTACGGACGCGATGCCTTCATCCGATCCTGCGCCTTGCGGATCTTCGACGCGGAGACCATCTCGAGCGCGCGCGTCACCTTGCGAGTGTTCTGCACGCTCTTGATCTTCGTCTTGATTTCTCTGCCGCCGGCCATTTAGCTCGCTCCGCTCGCTGTGATTGGTGAAACGTGATTGGTGATTCGACAAGGCGAATCGCGTGCCGTCACGTCATCTGCTGCTGTTACGAATCACGAATCACCAATGACGAATCACACCGGTTCAGTAGGAACCGGTGGCCTTGAAGTCGGCGATGCCCTGCTTGAAGGCACCCTCGATCTCGTCGTTCCAGCCGCCGGTCTGGTTGATCTTGCCGACCAGCTCGCCCTGCGTGTTGTCGAAATGCGCGTGCAGGCCTTCTTCGAACGCGAGCAGCTTGGCGACCGGCACGTCGTCGAGGTAGCCCTCGTTGACGGCGTAGATCGTCAGCGCCTGGTGCGCGATCGACATCGGCTTGTACTGCTTCTGCTTCATCAGCTCGGTGACGCGCTGGCCGCGCTCGAGCTGCTTGCGGGTGGCCTCGTCGAGGTCCGAGGCGAACTGCGCGAACGCCGCCAGCTCGCGGTACTGGGCGAGCGAGATGCGGATGCCGCCCGAGAGCTTCTTGATGATCTTGGTCTGCGCCGCACCACCGACGCGCGACACCGAGATACCGGCGTTCACGGCCGGACGGATGCCGGCATTGAACAGGTCGGTTTCCAGGAAGATCTGGCCGTCGGTGATCGAGATCACGTTGGTCGGCACGAACGCCGAGACGTCG
>Ga0207767_1000829_pt1 | contig 10805 bp, 7 predicted proteins | sample HigsolmetaGSP17D_FD_184845 | JGI IMG/M metagenome (GOLD analysis project Ga0207767, IMG submission 184845) | High solid enriched microbial communities from the Joint BioEnergy Institute, USA - SP1-7-D (SPAdes) | ecosystem: Engineered > Bioreactor > SSF (Solid state fermentation) > Aerobic >... | reverse complement strand
GATCGTCGCCGCGATCCACTCCCGCGGGGCTCTCGCCGGCGTTCAGCTCGCGCACGCGGGCCGGAAGGCCTCGACGCACCGCCCGTTCGACGATGCCCGTGGCAGCGTCGCCGCCGCCGAGGGCGGCTGGACGACCGTCGCCCCCTCCGCCGTCGCCTTCGACGGCTACGCGGAGCCGGTCGCCCTCGACGCGAGCGGGATCGACGCGCTCGTGGTCGCCTTCGGCGACGCCGCCCGCCGGGCGGACGAGGCCGGCTTCGACCTGCTCGAGGTGCATGCCGCGCACGGCTACCTCCTGCACCAGTTCCTCTCCCCGCTGTCGAACGAGCGCACCGACGAGTACGGCGGGTCGCTGGAGAACCGCGCCCGCCTGCTCCTCCGCGTCGTCGACGCGGTGCGGCATGCCGCGCCCGGTCGCACCCTCGCCGTCCGCTTCTCGGCGACCGACTGGGCCGATGGCGGCTGGAACGTCGACGAGACCGCGACCGTCGCCGGCTGGGTCGGCGAGCGCGGGGTGAGCGTCATCGACATCTCGACCGGCGGACTCGTCGCGCACCAGAAGATCACAACGGGCCCGGGCTACCAGGTCCCGTTCGCGGCGACGGTCCGCGAACGCACCGGCCTCCTCGTCACGGCGGTCGGCGAGATCGACGACGGCCCGCAGGCCGAGGCCATCCTGCAGGACGGGCTCGCTGACGCGGTCATGATCGGTCGCGGCTGGCTGCGGAACCCGCACTTCGCACTTCAGGCCGCCGAGGACCTCGGCGACGCGGAGGCTGCGACGCTGTGGCCGCCGCAGTACCTCCGCGCCCGCCGGCGCTGATCCTCGTCAGAGGCGACGCGTCGCGTCGTGCACTTCGCCCACGAGTTCCTCGATGATGTCCTCGAGGAACAGGACGGCCGTCGTCTCGCCCGCCGAATCGCGCACCTGCGCCAGGTGACGGCTCGACCGGCGCATGAGGGCGAGGGCGTCCTCGAGATCGGTGGCCTCCCCGATGGGGATCATGTGGTGGATCCGCTTGGGCTTGATCGGCTGAGCGACCGTGTCCTCGGAGTCCTCCCCCTCCGCAGCCCGGAGGACGTCCTTCAAGTGGACGTAGCCGAGGGGCATCCCCTCGTCATCGACGATCACGTAGCGCGAGAAGCCGTGACGGGCGACAGCGCGCTCGATCTCGTCGGGCGTCGTGTTCTCGGGCAGGGTGACGAGCTCCGAGAGCGGGACCGCGACATCCTTCGCCTTCTTGTCGGTGAACTCCACCGCCGCGGCGACCGCGCCCGAGGCGTCATCCAGCACCCCCTCGATGCGGGACTGGTTCACGATGGTGGCCACCTCGTCGAGGGTGAAGGTCGAGGCGGCCTCGTCCTTCGGCTCCACGCGGAACAACCGCACGACGTGGTTCGCGATCCAGTTGAGCGCCACGATGATCGGGTGGAACACCCGTGAGACGAACACGAGCGGCGGCGCGAGCAGTAGCACGGCACGGTCCGGCAGCGAGAACGCGAGGTTCTTCGGCACCATCTCGCCGAACACCACGTGCAGGTACGACACCAGCAGCAGGGCGATGACGAAGCCAGTGACGTCCACGACCGCATAGGGCAGTCCGATCGCCTCGAGCGGCACCGCCAGCAGGTGGTGGATCGCCGGTTCCGAGACGTTCAGGATCAGCAGCGAGCAGATGGTGATGCCGAGCTGGCACGTCGCCAGCATGAGGGTCGCGTGCTCCATGGCCCACAAGGCCGTCTTGGCGGAGCGGGAGCCCTTCTCGGCGAGCGGTTCGATCTGCGACCGTCGCGCGGAGATGACGGCGAACTCCGCGCCGACGAAGAAGGCGTTCGCCACGAGGAGGACGACGAGCCAGGCGATTCCGACCCAGTCGTTCATCGACGCTCACCCCCTTCCGTCTCGGCACCGACCGGCACGGGAGCGGGCACGAACTTCACGCGGTCGACACGGCGACCGTCCATCCGCTGCACGGTGATGGTCCCGTCGTCGAGGGTGATCCGGTCGCCCACCGCGGGGATGCGCTCCAGGGTGGCCATGATGAATCCGCCGACGGTGTCGTACACGTCGCCCTCGGGGACGCGGATGCCGGTGCGGTCGAGCACCTCGTCCGGACGGAGGTCGCCGGGGAAGATGATCGAGCCCTTCGCCCGGACGACGCCTGCACGGTTTCGATCGTGCTCGTCGAGGACCTCGCCGACGATCTCCTCCACGAGGTCTTCGAGGGTGACCACACCGGCGGTACCGCCGTACTCGTCGACGACGACGGCCATCTGGTAGCCGCGGGAGCGGAGCTCCGACATCAGTCCGTCGAGATGGACGGCCTCGGGAACCCGCAACGGCTCCTCCGCGATGGCGGCGGCGGGCACGTCGGCGCGGCGTTCGCGCGGCACGGACACCGCCTGCTTGAGGTGCACGATGCCGGTGATGTCGTCCATCGATTCGCCGAACACGGGGAACCGGCTGTGGCCGGTGCGCCGTGCGAGCTGGACGACGTCCTCGACGCTGTCGTCGGCGGCGAGCGCGTGGATGCTCGGACGCGGGGTCATGACGTCGGCCGTCGTGAGGCGGGAGAAGGTGAGCGTGCGATCGAGCAGCGACGCCGTGTCCTTCTCGAGGACGCCGGCGCTCGCCGACCGGCGGACCAGACTGGACAGTTCCTCCGCGGTACGCGCACCGGAGAGCTCCTCCTTGGGCTCGACGCCCATGGCCCGCAGCACCGCGTTCGCGCTGCCGTTGAGCAGCTGGATCGCGGGCTTGAAGACGGTCGTGAAGACGGTCTGGAACCCCATGACGAGCTTCGCGGTCTGACGGGGAACCGCGAGCGCGAAGTTCTTGGGGACGAGTTCCCCGATGATCATCGAGAAGATCGTGGCGGTCGCCATGGCCACCACGGTGGCGATGGGGCGGGATGCCGCTTCCGGCAGACCCCACAGCTCGAACACCGGGTGCAGCAGGTTCGAGAGCGCCGGTTCCATCGTGTAACCGGTGAGGAGGGTCGTCAGCGTGATGCCGAGCTGTGCACTCGAGAGGTGCGTCGACGTGATCCGCAGCGCGTTGATCGTGAGCGTCAGACGGCTCTCGCCGGCGGCTCGGCGCGATTCGAGGTCGGCCCGGTCGAGGTTGACGAGTGCGAACTCACTGGCGACGAACAGGCCGGTTCCCACTGTCAGGAGCAGCCCCACGCCCAACATGACGTAGTCCATCACACGTCACCCCCGATCATCGGGGAACAGGGTCGGTGGGGCGAAGGTCTACTGGGAGGGTCGTCCATTGTGCGGACGATTCTACGGCACCGCGCGCGTCACGCGGGCGCGTTCTCTCACCAGCTGACGGGCAGCGCCTTGCCCTCTTCGTAACCGGCGGCGGACTGGAAGCCGACCGTCGCGCGCTCATGGAAGTCCGCGACTGTCGCCGCTCCCGCGTAGGTGAACGAGGATCGGACTCCCGAGGTGATCATGTCGAGGAGGTCCTCGACGCTCGGCCGCAACGGGTCCAGGTAGATGCGCGACGACGAGATCCCCTCCGCGAACAGTTCCTTGCGCGCTCGCTCGAACGGGTCGAGCCGGCCGAAGCGTCCCTGCACGGCCTTCGTGGAGGCCATCCCCCACGACTCCTTGAACACGCGCCCCTCCGCGTCGACCCGCAGGTCACCGGGCGCCTCGATCGTGCCGGCGAACCAGGAACCGATCATGACGGATGCCGCACCTGCCGCGAGCGCCAGGGCGACGTCGCGGGGGTAGCGGACGCCGCCGTCGGCCCAGACGTGCGCACCGGCCGCGCCGGCCGCTTCGGCCGTCTCGAGCACGGCCGAGAACTGCGGACGTCCGACGGCCGTCATCATGCGGGTCGTGCACATGGCGCCGGGCCCCACGCCGACCTTCAGGATCGTCGCCCCGGCCTCGACGAGGTCCCGCACGCCTTCCGCCGTCACGACGTTTCCCGCGACGATCGGAAGACCGAGGTCCTCGGCGGCGACCGCGCGGAGCGCCCGGATCATGCTCTCCTGGTGCCCGTGCGCCGTGTCGACGACGAGCGCATCGACACCGGCGGCGGCGAGCGCGCGCGCCTTGGCCGCGACATCGCCGTTGATACCGACGGCCGCGGCGACGATCAGGCGGCCGTCGGCATCGACGGCGGGCCGGTAGAGCGAGGAGCGGAGCGCGGTCCGCTGCGAGAGGGTCCCGACGAGGTATCCGTGCTGCACGACGGTGACGATGTCGACCTCCGCCGCGATCAGGAGGTCGAACGCTGCGCGTGCGGTGTCGACGTCGTCCGCGTCGATGGATGCCGCCCGTCCCCGCACGAGGTCTCCGAGGCGGGCGTCGGGCAGGGCGGTGCCCAGCCGCTCGGCCGGCACGATGCCGAGGATGTCGTCCACGTGGACCCGGTCCGCGCGCGCTGCGACGACGATGCCGTGTCCCGCCGCCGCCGGCAGGAGGGCCGCGGCGTCGGCGACCAGAGCCTCGGGCGGGAGCACGAGCGGCGTGTCCCAGCGCACCGGCTGTTCCTTGACCCACCGGATGCCGGCATCGACGTCCTGGAGCGCCATGTCCTGCGGCAGGACGGCGAGACCGCCGCGGCGCGCGAGGGTGGCGGCCAAGCGGGGACCCGTGACCGAGTTCATGTTCGAGGCGACGAGAGGGATGGTCGCGCTCGTTCCGTCCCCCGGCGACAGGTCGACGTCCAACCGGCTCGCCACGTCGGAACGCCGCGGTACGAGGAACACGTCGGAGTAGGTCAGGTCGCCTGCGGGCCGCTCGCCGGAGAAGTGCATACACCCACGCTAGGCGACGAGGAACCCCCGTGTCCGGGCGGGCTGCGCGGGTCGGAGGGGCGGCAACCTGGGATACCCTTGACGTCTGTGCGCGAGGCCGCGCGAGGCCCGCACAATTCGAACGTCGACGACGAAAGCAGGCGGAACCGTGTCCAGTCAGGCGACCGGCGTGGGAACTACGAGCGACGGGGAGTTCGGAGCCAACGAATGGCTCGTCGCAGAGCTGTACGAGCAGTACAGCCGCGACAAGAACTCGGTGGACAAGGAATGGTGGCCGATCCTCGAGGCCTACACCCCCGACGCCCCGTCCGGTGGAGCATCGACCGAGAAGTCGGCACCGACGGCATCCGCTCCGGCAGCCCCTGCCGGGGCGCCGGCGGCACCCGCCCCCGCCCCGGAATCGCGCCCCGCTCCCACCGGCACCGCGCCCGTCGCCCGCACGACCGCCCGCCCTGCGGCACCGCAGCCGATCCCGGCCGAGGCGCCGAAGGCCGCCACCGGTGAGAAGGCCACCCTCGAGGACACCGTCACCCCGCTGCGCGGTCTCCCCAAGACCCTCGCCGCGAACATGGACGAGTCGCTGACCGTTCCCACGGCGACGAGCGTGCGCACGATCCCCGCGAAGCTGATGATCGACAACCGCATCGTCATCAACAACCACATGTCCCGCACGCGCGGCGGCAAGGTCAGCTTCACCCACATCATCGGCTGGGCGCTGATCCAGGCGTTGAAGGCGTTCCCGACGCAGAACGTCTACTACGCCGAGGTCGACGGCAAGCCCTCCGTCGTCGCCCCCGCCCACATCAACCTGGGCATCGCGATCGACCTCCCGAAGCCCGACGGCACCCGCGCGCTCATGGTGCCGAGCATCAAGCAGGCGGAGACGCTCACCTTCGGCGAGTACCTCTCCGCGTACGAGGACCTGGTCCAGCGTGCGCGCAAGAACAAGCTGACGGCCGCCGACTTCCAGGGCACCACCGTCTCGCTCACCAACCCCGGCGGCATCGGCACGGTCCACTCCGTCCCCCGCCTCATGAAGGGCCAGGGCTGCATCATCGGCGCCGGCGCCCTCGACTACCCGGCCGAGTTCCAGGGCGCGAGCGAGAAGACCCTGGGCGAGCTCGGCATCGGCAAGACCATCACTCTCACGAGCACCTACGACCACCGCGTCATCCAGGGCGCGGGCTCGGGCGAGTTCCTCAAGATCGTGCACCAGCTCCTCATCGGTCAGGAGGGGTTCTACGACGACATCTTCGCGGCCCTCCGCATCCCCTACTCCCCCATCCGCTGGTCGAGCGACATCAAGGTCGACATCGCCGAGCGCGTCGACAAGACCGCCCGCGTGCAGGAGCTCATCAACTCGTACCGCGTACGCGGGCACATGATGGCCGACATCGACCCGCTCGAATACGTCCAGCGCACGCACCCCGACCTCGAGATCGAGAACCACGGGCTGACGTTCTGGGACCTCGACCGCGAGTTCGTCACGAACGGCTTCGGCGGCAAGCGCACCATGAAGCTGCGCGACATCCTCGGGATCCTCCGCGACTCGTACTGCCGCACCGTCGGCGTCGAGTACATGCACATCCAGGACCCGACGCAGCGCAAGTGGTTCCAGGACAACCTCGAGGTCAAGTACCAGAAGCCCGGCCATGACGAGCAACTCCGCGTCCTCGGCAAGCTCAACGAGGCCGAGGCCTTCGAGACCTTCCTGCAGACGAAGTTCGTCGGGCAGAAGCGCTTCAGCCTGGAGGGCGGCGAGTCGCTCGTCCCGCTCCTCGACCAGATCCTCCAGGGCGCTGCCGGCGAGGGTCTCGACGGAGCCGCGATCGCCATGGCGCACCGCGGGCGCCTGAACGTCCTCACGAACGTCGCCGGCAAGACCTACAGCCAGCTCTTCCGGGAATTCGAGGGCTCCGTCGCCGTCGGATCGAAGAGCGGATCGGGCGACGTCAAGTACCACCTGGGCACCCAGGGCACCTTCGTCGCCGACGGCGGCGAGGAGCTCCCCGTCTACCTCGCGGCGAACCCCTCGCACCTCGAGACCGTCGACGGCGTCCTCGAGGGGATCGTCCGGGCCAAGCAGGACCGTCTCCCCATCGGGTCGTTCTCCTGGCTGCCGATCCTCGTCCACGGCGACGCCGCCTTCGCGGGCCAGGGCGTCGTCATGGAGACGCTGCAGATGTCACGTCTGCGCGGCTACCGGACCGGCGGTACGGTCCACGTGGTCGTCAACAACCAGGTCGGCTTCACGACCCTTCCCCTCGATGCCCGCACCTCGATCTACGCGACCGACGTCGCCAAGACGATCCAGGCGCCGATCTTCCACGTGAACGGCGACGACCCCGAGGCCGTCGTCCATGTCGCCGAACTCGCCTTCCGGTACCGCCAGGAGTTCAACCGCGACGTCGTCATCGACCTCGTCTGCTACCGCCGCCGCGGTCACAACGAGGGCGACGACCCGTCGATGACCCAGCCGCTCATGACCAACCTCATCGAGGCGAAGCGGTCGGTCCGCAAGCTCTACACCGAGGCGCTCGTCGGCCGCGGCGACATCACCGAGGAGGAGTACGAGAAGGCCAAGCAGGACTTCCAGAACCGCCTCGAGATCGCCTTCGCCGAGATCCACGCCGCCCAGACCGGGACATCGCCAGTGGTCTCGTCCGAGGGACAGGCCGAGCCCGCAGTCGGCGAGCCCGACTCGACCGCCGTCGGCCGTGACGTCATCGAGCGCATCGGCGACGCCTTCGTGAACAAGCCCGAGGGCTTCACGGTGCACACCAAGCTCCAGCAGCTTCTCGACAAGCGCTACGACATGAGCCGCAACGGCAAGATCGACTGGGGCTTCGGCGAGCTGCTCGCCTTCGGATCCCTGCTTGCCGAGGGCTCGAACGTCCGTCTGGCCGGCCAGGACGTCCGCCGCGGCACGTTCGTGACCCGTCACGCCGTGATGCACGACCGGGCCAACGGCCAGGAGTGGCTGCCGCTGGCGAACCTGAGCGATAACCAGGGCCGCTTCTACGTCTACGACTCGCTTCTGAGCGAGTATGCGGCCATGGCCTTCGAGTACGGCTACTCCGTCGAGCGCGCCGACACCCTCACCCTGTGGGAGGCCCAGTTCGGCGACTTCGCCAACGGCGCGCAGTCGGTCATCGACGAGTTCATCTCCTCGGCTGAGCAGAAGTGGGGACAGCAGTCGGGCGTCGTGCTCCTGCTCCCCCACGGCTACGAGGGCCAGGGACCCGACCACTCCTCGGCGCGAATCGAGCGCTACTTGCAGATGTGCGCGCAGGACAACATGACCGTGGCCCGCCCGTCGACGCCCGCGTCGTACTTCCACCTGCTTCGGCGCCAGGCGTACGCCCGTCCGCGCCGTCCGCTCGTGGTCTTCACGCCCAAGGCGATGCTGCGGTTGCGGAATGCGACGAGCCCCGTCGAGGACTTCCTCGAGGGCCGGTTCGAGCCGGTCATCGACGACGAGCGTTCGCTCGACCGCGCGGCCGTCACCCGCGTCCTCCTCCACGCCGGCAAGATCCATTGGGACCTCGCCGCGGAGGTCGAGAAGAACCCGAATGAGAAGGTCGCTCTGGTCCGGCTGGAGCAGTACTACCCGGCGCCGATCGACCAGCTCAACACGATCCTCGACAGCTACCCGAACGCCGAGCTCTACTGGGTCCAGGAGGAGCCGGAGAACCAGGGCGCCTGGCCGTTCATCGCCCTCGAGGTGGTCAAGCACCTCCACGGTCGGACCATCAAGCGGATCTCCCGGTCGGCAGCGGCATCCACGGCCACCGGCTCACCGAAGGTCCACGCGCGCCAGCACGCCGAGATCATGGAGCAGGCGCTGAACTTCTGAGCGTCCCTCCTGATACGGAGGAAGGCCCCGCCGCGGCGGGGCCTTCTGCCGTATCAGGGGTACGTCGCGTCAGTGGTGGGTGGCCTGCTCCGCCCGCAGACGTGCGAGCACCTGGTCACGGAGATCCTCGGGCGCGGCCTCCTTGCAGGCACGCGCGACGACCGCGGTGAGTGTCGTCGCGACGAGCGCTTCGTCACGGCACTCGGCGCAGTTCTCGAGGTGCTCGGTGATGTCGGCGTGGCGGGTGTTGCAGACCTCGTTACGCAGGTACTCCTCGAGGTCCGTACGAGCCTTGTCGCAACCGCAATCGGTCATTTCGCACTCCTTGTGGCGGGCACCTCGATGCCACGCTCTTTCGCATAGTCGGACAGCAGGTCTCGGAGCTGTCGTCTGCCACGGTGCAGACGGCTCATGACCGTGCCGATGGGGGTTTTCATGATGTCCGCGATCTCCTGATACGCGAACCCTTCGACGTCCGCGAGGTACACGGCGAGCCGGAAGTCTTCGGGAAGGGACTGCAGAGCGTCCTTGACGACGGACGCCGGCATGTGGTCGATCGCCTCCGCCTCCGCGGACCGTGCCGACGAGGCAGTCGTCGACTCCGCTCCACCGAGCTGCCAGTCCTCGAGATCGTCGATCGTGCCCTGGTAGGGCTCACGTTGCTTCTTGCGATACGTGTTGATGTACGTGTTCGTGAGGATGCGGTACAGCCAGGCTTTGAGGTTCGTCCCCTGCGTGAAGGATGCCCACGCCGCGAACGCTTTGACGAAGGTCTCCTGCACCAGGTCCGACGCATCGGCGGGATTGCGGGTCATCCGCATCGCCGCCGCGTAGAGCTGGTCCATGAAGGGGAGCGCCTGCTCCTCGAACTGGGTACGCGGGTCTTCGACCGCCTGATCGTTCATCGCAGGCCAGTCTACGTCTGCCCATTCGGCGAGTTCCGGTGCGTCCAGTGTGGCGATCATCCCGCTCCTCTCCCGCCTGTGCATGTCGTCGACACGAGGATCCAACGACGTCGGGGCTGGGCCTATTCCCAGCTTCCGCTGAGGACGCCGGTCACACGGTTCCGACGGGGAGCTCGATGCTCACCCGTGTACCTCGTCCCTCGTGCGAATCCACCGAGACGGTTCCGTCGTGTCGCTCGACGATGGTGCGGACGAGAGCCAGCCCGAGGCCACTCCCCGGGCGATCACGCGCGTTCGATCCGCGCGCGAGCTCCTGCAGCACCGAGGGCACGTCGGCGGTGGGGATGCCGCGACCCGTGTCGGCGACTTCGAGGACGATGCGACCGGACCGCTCGATGCCGCGGATCTCCACCGCGTCTCCGGGCTCCGAGTACTTCACCGCGTTCGCGACGACGTTGTGGACCGCGGTGAAGAGCAGATCCGGGTCGCCGGTGACCGCGGGCAGAGGCCACGGTGCCGACGGCAGCGTGACGCGGATCTCCCTGCGGTGGGCGTCGCGGATCGTTGCGGCGACGTCGGCGACGATTCCGCCGGGATCGACCGGGATGCGCTCCATCGGAGCCGTCTGCAGTTCGCCGAGCTTGCGGAGATCTCCGACCAGACGCGCCATCCGGGTGGTCTGGGTGTCGATCGCCGTCAGCTGCGGCGTCGCGGCCTCGCTGACGGCGACAGCGGCACGGATCGCGGTGATGGGGTTCTTCAGTTCGTGGTCCAGCCGATCGAGGAACCGACGGTGCTCCGCGGCGGCCGCCTCCAGCGCGTGCCGCTCCGCACGCGATGACGCACGGTCCACGTGCCCCCGCCAGGTGAGGGCGACGACCGTGATGGCGCCCGCGACGGCAGCCGCGACGAGGATCGCTGCGCCGAGCGGCGCCGATACGGTGATCGTCCGCCGGTCCACTGCGAAGGCCGTGACACTGAGGACGAGAAGGGCGACCGTCGGCAACGCGGCGACGAGGGCGCGGCGCCCGGTCATGCGCGACGCACCGATCGCGTGAAGCGGTAGCCCACCCCGGGTACGGTCTCGATGTACGTCGGAGCGGACGCATCATCCCTCAGGACGGATCGCAGTTCGGCGACGCGGTTGTCGACGGCGCGGGTGTGGGCGGCGAAATCGAACCCCCACACGACGCTGAGGAGACGCTCCCGGGCGTGAGCCTCCCCGGGGCGGGTCATGAGGAACTCCAGCAGCTGGAACGCCTTCGG
>Ga0207767_1000824_pt1 | contig 10855 bp, 19 predicted proteins | sample HigsolmetaGSP17D_FD_184845 | JGI IMG/M metagenome (GOLD analysis project Ga0207767, IMG submission 184845) | High solid enriched microbial communities from the Joint BioEnergy Institute, USA - SP1-7-D (SPAdes) | ecosystem: Engineered > Bioreactor > SSF (Solid state fermentation) > Aerobic >... | reverse complement strand
CGACAGCTGGTCGCTGAGGATATCGGCTGCGGTACGCACCGCTTCTTCGGCGTCGATGGTGCCGTTGGTCTCGATGTCGATGACCAGCTTGTCCAGATCGGTACGCTGTTCGACACGCGCCGCTTCCACGGCATAGGCGACACGGCGGACCGGCGAGAACGAGGCATCCAGGACCAGACGGCCGATGGCACGGGTTTCTTCGTCCGGACGACGACGCGCGGCAGCCGGCTGATAGCCGAAACCACGCTCGATCTTCAGACGCATGTTGATCGCCGTATCCTTGGTCAGGTTGCAGATCACATGGTCGCCGTTGAGGACTTCCACGTTGTGATCAACCTTGATATCGGCGGCTGTGACAACGCCCGGACCCTGCTTGGACAGCGACAGGGTGGCGGTATCACCGGAATGCATACGGATGGCCACGTCCTTGAGGTTCAGCAGGACTTCGAGCACGTCCTCCTGAAGCCCTTCGACCGTGGTGTACTCGTGCAACACGCCGTCGATCTCGACTTCCGTGATGGCGTAGCCCGGAATGGACGACAGCAGCACGCGACGCAGGGCGTTGCCCAGCGTATGCCCATAACCACGCTCCAAGGGTTCGATAACGACCTTGGCGCGGGTGTCGGTAAGGCGTTCGATCTGCGGACCGCGAGGACGCAGAACCTGGTTGGCGGTAACCGTCATGTTGCGGGTTCTCCTAGTGAACCCCCGGCCGTCGCCGGGGGCTCTCCAATGTGAATTACTTCGAATACAGCTCGACGATCAGCGCTTCGTTGATGTCCGCAGGCAGATCCGAACGATCCGGAACCGCCTTGAAGATGCCGGTGAACTTGCCGGAATCCACTTCGACCCACGACGGGCTCAGGTCATGCTGTGCGGCAACGGTCAGGGCTTCCTGAACGCGCAGCTGCTTGGCAGCCTTTTCCGACAGCGCGATGGCGTCGCCAGCCTTGACCTGGTACGAGGCCAGGTTGACCGACTTGCCATTCACGGTGACGCCGCGGTGCGACACCAGCTGACGGGCAGCCGGACGGGTCACGGCGAAGCCCATGCGGTAGACAACGTTGTCCAGGCGGGTTTCCAGCAGCTGCAGGAGGTTCTCGCCGGTGTTGCCCTTCTTGGTCGAGGCCTTCTTGTAGTAGTTGCGGAACTGACGCTCCAGCAGACCGTAGATACGCTTGACCTTCTGCTTCTCACGCAGCTGGGTGGCGTAGTCGGACAGCTTGCCCTTGCGGGCGGTAGCGCCGTGCTGGCCGGGCTTCTGCTCCAGCTTGCACTTGGAGTCCAGCGCACGCGCCGGGCTCTTCAGGGACAGGTCGGCGCCTTCGCGACGGGCGAGCTTACAGGTAGGACCGATATAACGAGCCATTTCTAATCGCTCCCTTAGACGCGACGCTTCTTCGGCGGACGGCACCCGTTGTGCGGGATAGGCGTCACGTCGATGATGTTGGTGATCTTGTAACCGACGTTGTTCAGCGAACGAACGGCGGACTCACGACCCGGACCCGGGCCCTTGATGCGGACTTCCAGCGACTTCACGCCGTAGTCGAGCGCAGCACGGCCGGCCTTTTCGGCGGCGACCTGGGCAGCGAACGGGGTCGACTTGCGCGAACCGCGGAAGCCGGCACCGCCGGAGGTTGCCCACGACAGGGCATTGCCCTGACGGTCGGTGATGGTCACGATGGTGTTGTTGAAAGAAGCATGGACGTGGGCGACGCCGTCGGTGACGACGCGCTTGATCTTCTTCTTGGTCTTAGCAGCGGGCTTAGCCATTTATAGGTCCCTTACTTCCTGATCGCCTTGCGCGGGCCCTTGCGGGTGCGGGCGTTGGTACGGGTGCGCTGGCCACGCAGCGGCAGACCGCGACGGTGACGCAGGCCGCGATAGCAGCCCAGATCCATCAGGCGCTTGATCGCAATACCGATTTCACGGCGCAGATCGCCTTCCACGATGTACTTGCCGACTTCGGCGCGCAGGCGCTCGATTTCCGGCTCCGACAGATCGCGGATCTTGGTGGTCGAAGCAACGCCTGCGACTTCGCAGACCTTCTTCGAACGGGTACGGCCGATGCCGTAAATGCTTTGCAACCCGACCCAGACATGCTTCTGGGCTGGCAGGTTGACGCCTGCAATACGCGCCATGACGCGGTTCTCCAGCTGAGTGATGGCCGACAGCGCACCGCGGGCGCGCCAATCCGGCAGGATGGATCAAAAAAGTGAACTAGCGATACTAACAAGGTTCCGGTTTACTGGAAAGCCCGTGAAACCAGAGGTTTCATGAGCCCGGCCCGGGGAGTGTGCCCAGGCTCCGGCGCCGGATGGGGTTGGACGGAAGTCGCCTTCCAGACCGCCCGCGCTACTCCAGCGCGGGACCACCTCATCACACCCCCACCCGGAACCGCTGCGGGGGCCGCCCTTCGTTTGTGTGGCCGGCGTCCGCGAAGCGGAGGGACCATCACGTCAGGAAGACGAAAGTATAACAGCCTTATCGGCCGCGGGCAAAACCGCCGCGGTTGCCACCCTTCAGGTTGGACTTCTTCAACAGGCTCTCGTACTGGTGCGACATCAGGTGCGCCTGCACCTGGGCGATGAAGTCCATCACCACCACCACCACGATCAGCAGCGAGGTGCCGCCGAAGTAGAACGAGGCGTTCAGCTGCGTGCGCATCAGTTCCGGCAGCAGGCAGACGATCACCAGGTAGGCCGAACCAGCAGCGGTCAGACGGGTCAGCACGCCATCGATGTAATCGGCGGTGGCCTTGCCCGGACGGATGCCCGGAATCAGCGCGCCCGACTTCTTCAGGTTGTCAGCGGTTTCCTGCGAATTGAACACCAGCGCGGTGTAGAAGAACGCGAATCCGGTGATCAGCGCGGCAAACACGATCATGTGCAGCGGCTCGCCCGGGCCCAGCGCGTTGGCGATCTTCTGCAGCGCCTGGCCGAACGAGCTCTGGTTGGCGGCCTGGCCGGACCACATGGCCAGCGTCGCCGGGAACGCCAGCAGGCTGGAGGCGAAGATGGCCGGGATCACGCCTGCCATGTTGAGCTTCAGCGGCAGGAACGAGGTCTGGTTCATGTACGCGTTGCGGCCACCCTGGCGACGTGCGTAGTTCACCGTGATGCGGCGCTGGCCGCGCTCGACGAACACCACGAAGAAGGTGAAGGCCAGCACCACGATGGCGATAAGCAGCAGCTGGATGAACTGGATGTTGCCTTCGCGGTAGGCATCGAACGTATGGATGACCGCGCCCGGCAGGCCGGCCACGATGCCGGCGAAGATGATCAGCGACACACCGTTGCCGATGCCGCGCTCGGTGACCTGCTCACCTACCCACATCAGGAACATGGTGCCGGCGGTCAGTGCGATCACCGCGGTGAGCACGAAGCCCATGCCCGAGGCGTACACGACCGGAACGCCCGTCGGCGAGACCTGGTTCTGCAGCGCCAGTGCGATCGAGCCGCCCTGCACCACCGCCAGGAACACCGCGCCCAGGCGCGAATACTGGGTGATCTTGCGCCGGCCGGATTCACCTTCCTTCTGCAGCGCCTTCAGCGCCGGGAAGATGTGAACCGCCAGCTGCATCACGATGGATGCCGAGATGTACGGCATCACGTTCAGCGCGAACACGCTGAAACGGTGCAGGGCGCCGCCCGAGAACATGTTGAACATGTCCACGATTCCGCCGCCCTGCGCCTGCATCATGGAAAGCATGGCATCGGGATTGACGCCCGGCACCGGCACATAGCAGCCGATGCGATAGACGATCAAAGCCCCGACGACGAACAGCAAACGTTGGCGAAGTTCAGTGAACTTGCCCATTCCGCCCGCGAGGTTACCGATGCCAGCTTGCGCCATGATTCTCTTACTCCGTTACGCTGCCGCCGGCAGCTTCGATCGCGGCCTTGGCACCAGCCGTGGCAGCAACGCCCTTCAGGGTGAACGCCTTGGTCAGCTCGCCCTTGACGACGATCTTGGCCTTCTTGGCAGTGCTCGGCACCAGCTTGGCCGCACGCAGGGCAGCGAAGTCGACTTCACCGGCCGGCAGCATGTCCAGCTTGTACAGCAGCACCTCAGCGGTGTCCTTCTTGATCGCCGAGTGGAAGCCGATCTTCGGCAGACGACGCTGCATCGGGGTCTGGCCGCCTTCGAAGCCAGCCTTGATCTTGCCGCCACCCTTACGGGCGAACGAACCCTTGTGGCCGCGGCCGCAGGTCTTGCCCAGGCCGGAGCCGATGCCGCGGCCGACGCGGGTGCGCTCGGTGCGGGCGCCCGGGGCCGGGCTCAGTTCATTCAGACGCATGGTCATGATCGATTACTCCTCAACCTTGACGAGGTAGTGAACGGTGTTGATCAGACCGCGAACCTGCGGGCTGTCCTTCAGTTCACGGACATCGTTGAGCTTGTTCAGGCCCAGCGCACGGACCGACAGGCGGTGACGCGACTGGGTACCACGCAGGCCACGCACCAGGCGCACCTTCACCGTCTTGTTGGACTCATTAGCCATGGTTGAGTTCCTCCACCTTCTTGCCGCGCTTGGCCGCGATGCGGGCCGGCGACTGCGCAGCAGACAGGCCCTTCACGGTGGCACGCACCAGGTTGATCGGGTTGCGCGAACCGGTGGCCTTGGCCAGCACGTTCTTCACGCCAACGGCTTCCAGCACGGCGCGCATGGCACCACCGGCGATGACGCCGGTACCTTCGGAGGCCGGCTGCATGAACACGCGTGCAGCGCCGTGGCCATCCTTGATGGTGTGCCACAGGGTGCCGTTGTTCAGGTCAACGGTGACCAGGTTCTTGCGGGCCTGCTCCATCGACTTCTGGATGGCAACCGGCACTTCGCGCGCCTTGCCATAGCCGAAGCCGACCTTGCCTTCGCCATCACCGACCACGGTCAGTGCGGTGAAGGTGAACTGGCGGCCGCCCTTGACGGTCTTGCTGACGCGGTTGACCGCGACCAGCTTTTCGATCATGCCGTCGTCGACTTTCTCTTCGCGGTTACGGTCGCGATCGCGACCCCGCTGCTGACGTTCTTCTGCCATCTTGATTCCTTGGTTGTCTGGGTATGTACGGCTCGCGGCCGCTTATGGTTGTGAGGTGACGCGTTGTTGCGGGCACCCGCTGCAGAAGAGCGGAGCCGCCCAGCCTGACCCAGGCTGGCGGGCAGGTGGACAGGAGGCGCGAGGCCCCCTGCCCGTATCCCTTAGAACTGCAGACCGGCTTCGCGGGCGGCGTCAGCCAGGGCCTTGATGCGGCCGTGGTAACGGTAACCGGAACGGTCGAAGGCGACCTTCTCGACGCCGGCGGCCTTGGCGCGCTCGGCGACGATGCGGCCGACCTTGGCGGCAGCGTCGGCATTCTTGCCGTTCTTCAGGCCGTCCATGACATCGGACTGGGTGGTGTTGGCGGCAGCCAGCACCTTCGAGCCGTCAGCAGTGAAGACCTGGGCGTACAGGTGCTGGCCGGTGCGCAGCACCGACAGGCGGGCGACGCCGAGCTCACGGATGTGGGCGCGGGTCGACTTGGCGCGACGCAGGCGGGCGATGTTCTTGTTCATGTTTTATGTCCTTGAAAGCTGAAGGTTGGGCTCTTCCCCGTTGGAATCCGCACGCCAGCGTGCGGACTCATGCGAGGGACTCGCGCTTATGCCTTCTTGGCTTCCTTACGGATGATGACTTCGTCGGAGTACTTCACGCCCTTGCCCTTGTACGGCTCCGGCTTGCGGAACGCACGGATCTTGGCGGCGACTTCACCCACGACCTGCTTGTCCGCGCCCTGCACCAGGATTTCGGTCTGGGTCGGGGTGGTGATGGTGATGCCTTCCGGCGCCGAGAACACGACCGGGTGCGAGAAGCCCAGCGACAGGCTCAGGTCCTTGCCCTGCATGGCGGCACGGTAACCCACGCCGACCAGCTCCAGCTTGCGCTCGAAGCCTTCGGAAACGCCCTTGACCATGTTGGCCAGGATGGCGCGCACGGTACCGGTCAGCGGGACCAGGTCCGCGTTCTCGGTGCTCAGGGTGGCAACGCCGTTGTCGACATTGATGGAGATACCAGCCGGCTTGGCCAGCGACAGGGTGCCCTTCGGGCCCTTCGCGGTCACGCTGTCGGACTGGACGTTCAGTTCGACCTTACCCAGGTCGATCGGCTTTTTGGCTACACGGGACATGTCTTTCTCCTTTTCGCCTTAGGCCACGAAGCACAGGACTTCGCCGCCGACGCCCAGCTGGCGCGCCTGCGCATCAGTCATGATGCCCTTGGAGGTGGAAATGATGGAGATACCCAGGCCGTTCATGACCTTCGGCAGCTCGCTCTTGCCGCGGTACTGGCGCAGGCCCGAACGCGAGAAGCGCTTCAGGGTCGCGATGACCGGCTTGCCTTCGAAATACTTCAGCACGATTTCCAGCTCGGACTTGTTGTTTTCCAGCTGGGTCACGCGCAGGTCGGTGATGTAACCCTCGTCCTTCAGGACCTGGGCGATCGCAACCTTGATCTTGGACGACGGGGCTTTCACCGTCTGCTTGCCCACCGCTGCCGCATTCTTGATGCGGACCAGCAGGTCGGCGATGGGATCAGTCATGCTCATATGAGTACCTTTGAGTGCACCGATATCCGCTTTCGCGAAAATCTGTTGTTTCCTGGAAACGGGCCAGGCCCCTGTTCCCCCGCCAACCACGCAGGGCAAGACGCGGGATTATACGCCAAAAGAGCCCGACTTGCGTCGGGCTCTTCGGGTTTTTTCTCAGGGAAGGCTGAATGCCCTCCTGTCCGGTACCCCTGCCCTTGTCAGGCAGGGGTCGCAGGACCGGCTGGGATTACCAGCTGGCCTTGCGCAGGCCCGGCACGTCGCCACGCATGGTGGCTTCGCGGAGCTTGTTGCGACCGAGGCCGAACTTGCTGTACACGCCACGCGGGCGGCCAGACAGTTCGCAACGGTTGCGGTGGCGGCTCGGCGACGAATCGCGCGGCAGCTTCGACAGCTTGGTAGCGGCTTCGATCTTCTCTTCGTAAGACGCGGTCGGCGAGGACACGATCTTCTTCAGGGCAGCACGCTTGTCGGCGTACTTCTCAGCCAGCTTCTTCCGCTTGATGTCGCGGTTGACCATGGAGGTCTTTGCCATTTCGGTTATTCCTCGACGTATCAGTTACGGAACGGGAACTTGAACGCTGCCAGCAGCGCCTTCGCTTCCGCATCGGTCTTCGCCGTGGTGGTGATGGCGATATCCATGCCGCGGATCGCGTCGACAGCGTCGAAGTCGATTTCCGGGAAGATGATCTGTTCCTTCACACCCATGTTGAAGTTGCCGCGACCGTCAAAGGAACGACCGGAAACACCACGGAAGTCGCGCACGCGCGGCAGCGAGATGTTGATCAGGCGGTCCATGAACTCGTACATCTTTTCACGGCGCAGCGTGGTCTTGCAGCCGATCGGCCAACCATCGCGGATCTTGAACGACGCAACCGACACACGCGACTTGGTGACAACCGGCTTCTGGCCGGAAATCTTGGTCATGTCGCCGACGGCGTTTTCCAGGATCTTCTTGTTGGTCGCTGCTTCACCGACACCCATGTTCAGGGTGACTTTGACCAGCTTCGGCACTTCCATCGGATTCTTGTAGCCGAACTGCTTCATCAGCGCCGGGACTACTTCTTCCTTGTAAAACTTTTCGAGACGGGTATTCATCAGCGCATCCTCAGGCGTCGAGCGCCTCACCGCTGGAGCGGAACACACGCAGTTTGCGTCCATCCTCCAGCACCTTGAAGCCAACGCGCTCGCCCTTGCCCGTTGCCGGGTTGACGACCTGCACGTTGGAGATATGGATCGACGCTTCACGCTCGACCACGCCGCCGGCAACACCTGCCTGCGGGTTCGGCTTGGTGTGGCGCTTGACGATGTTCACGTTGGCGACGACCACACGGTCGCCGTCGACGCGGACGATTTCGCCCTGCTTGCCCTTGTCCTTGCCGGCGTTGACGACAACCTGGTCGCCCTTCTTGATACGGTTAGCCATGATTATCTCCTGTCGCTCACAGCACTTCGGGAGCGAGCGAGACGATCTTCATGAACTTCTCCGAACGAAGTTCACGGGTCACCGGTCCGAAGATACGGGTGCCGATCGGCTCCTGCTTGTTGTTCAGCAGGACGGCGGCGTTGCCATCAAAACGGATCAGCGAACCATCGGCGCGACGCACACCCTTGCGGGTACGCACCACGACGGCGTCATACACTTCGCCTTTCTTGACCTTGCCGCGCGGAATTGCATCCTTCACGGTGACCTTGATGATGTCGCCGATACCGGCGTAACGGCGCTTGGAACCACCCAGCACCTTGAAGCACATCACCTGCTTGGCACCAGAGTTGTCCGCGACGTCAAGGTAGCTCTGCATCTGGATCATGATTCAGACTCCTTATTCAGCCGCACGCGTGATGACTTCCACCACGCGCCAGTTCTTGGTCTTGGACATCGGAGCAATCTCGGTCACGCGGACGACATCGCCTTCGTTGCAGGCGTTGTCGGCGTCATGGGCGTGCAGCTTGGTCGAGCGCTTGATGTACTTGCCGTACAGGGCGTGCTTGACCTGGCGTTCGACCAGGACGGTAACCGTCTTGTCCATCTTGTTGCTGACGACACGGCCTTCGACCGTGCGCAGCGCTTTGTTTTCAGTGTTGTCGCTCATAGCGGCCATCCTTACTTCGTGCTGCCGAGCAGGGTCTTGACGCGAGCAATCTCGCGACGGACCCGGCGGATGTCGTGTGTCTTCGGCAGCTGGCCGGTGACCTGCTGCATACGGACAGAGAACTGTTCCTTACGCAGGTCGATCAGGTGGGCCTTGAGTTCGTCAGCCGACTTTTCACGGAGAGTTTTGAGTTCCATCAGCGCACCGTCCGGGTCACGAAAGTGGTGGTGACCGAGAGCTTGGCGGCGGCCAGGCGGAATGCCTCGCGTGCCACTTCTTCGGTAACACCCTCGATTTCATAGATCATGCGGCCGGGCTGGATCTGGGCCACCCAGTATTCCACGTTGCCCTTACCGGAACCCATTCGGACTTCGATGGGCTTCTTGGTGATGGGCTTGTCGGGGAACACGCGGATCCACATCTTGCCGCCGCGCTTCACGTAGCGGCTGATCGAGCGGCGGGCCGCTTCGATCTGACGCGCGGTCAGCTGGCCGTGGGCGGTTGCCTTCAGACCGTACTCGCCAAAGCTGACAGCGTTTGCGCTCCAGCTGAGGCCATCGTTACGGCCCTTGTGCACCTTGCGGTACTTGGTTCGCTTGGGTTGCAACATTGTCGTTACCTCGCTTCACGAGCCGGGCGCTGACGGTCACCACGGTCGCCGCGATCATGACGATCGTTGCGCGACGGGGTGTCGTCCTGCTTTTCCTGGCCAACCTGGGAGAAATCGAAGACCTCGCCCTTGTAGATCCAGACCTTGATGCCGATGATGCCGTAGGTCGTCTTGGCTTCAGCGAAGCCATAGTCGATGTCGGCACGCAGCGTGTGCAGCGGCACGCGGCCTTCGCGGTACCACTCCGAACGGGCGATTTCCGCACCGTTGAGGCGGCCACCGACGTTGACCTTGATGCCCAGGGCACCGAGGCGCATCGCGTTGCCGACCGAGCGCTTCATGGCGCGGCGGAACATGATGCGACGCTCAAGCTGCTGCGCGATGGACTCGGCAACCAGCTGTGCGTCCAGCTCGGGCTTGCGCACTTCAGTGACGTTGATGTGCGCCGGAACGCCCATCATCTCGCTCACTTCCTTGCGCAGCTTTTCGATGTCCTCACCGCGCTTGCCGATCACCACGCCCGGACGGGCGGTGTGGATCGTCACGCGAGCGGTCTTTGCCGGACGCTCGATCATGATCTTGCTGATGCCGGCCTGCGCAAGCTTCTTGCGCAGCATGTCCCGCACCTTCAGGTCGGCTGCCAGGTAACCAGCGAACTCGGCCTTGTTGGCGTACCACTTGGAGTTCCAGTCCTTGGAAATACCGAGACGGATACCAATCGGATGAACTTTATGACCCATGGTCTTTTCCTTATCCGCTTACTTGCCGGCGCCCACAACCACAGTGATGTGGCTGGTGCGCTTGAGGATGCGGGTGCCGCGGCCTTTCGCCCGCGCCATGAAACGCTTCAGGGTCGGACCTTCATCAACCATGATGGTCTTGACCTTCAGCTCGTCGACGTCGGCGCCCTGGTTGTTCTCGGCATTGGCAATAGCCGACTCCACCACCTTCTTGATCAGGTGGGCAGCCTTCTTGTCCGAGAACTTCAGCAGGTTAACCGCACGCTCGGCCGGCAGACCGCGCACCTGGTCAGCGACCAGACGTGCCTTCTGCGGGGAGATGCGCGCAGTGCGCAGGATGGCTTTCGCTTCCATAGTCATCTCTCCTTACCTGCCCGACTTCTTGTCACCACCGTGACCCTTGAAGGTCCGGGTGATGGCGAATTCGCCAAGCTTGTGGCCGACCATGTTCTCGTTGACGAGAACCGGGATGTGGTTCTTGCCGTTATGCACGGCAATCGTGATGCCTACCATTTCCGGCAGGATCATCGAACGGCGCGACCAGGTCTTGATCGGCTTCTTGCTACCCGCAGCGGCAGCCACCTTAGCAACCAGGTGGTGATCGACAAACGGGCCCTTCTTGAGTGAACGTGCCATGGTCGATTAGCCCCTACGATCGCGGACGATGAACTGCTGAGTGCGCTTGTTATGACGCGTCTTGTAGCCCTTGGTCGGGACACCCCACGGGGTGACCGGATGCGGGTTACCCTGGCCGGCCTTGGCCTCACCACCACCGTGCGGGTGGTCAACCGGGTTCATGGCAGCACCACGAACGGTCGGGCGGACGCCGC
>Ga0207767_1000820_pt1 | contig 10990 bp, 7 predicted proteins | sample HigsolmetaGSP17D_FD_184845 | JGI IMG/M metagenome (GOLD analysis project Ga0207767, IMG submission 184845) | High solid enriched microbial communities from the Joint BioEnergy Institute, USA - SP1-7-D (SPAdes) | ecosystem: Engineered > Bioreactor > SSF (Solid state fermentation) > Aerobic >... | reverse complement strand
GATGCCGATCAGTGCCGGGAAGGTCGCCTTGTCCTGCGCGACGTCCTTGCCGGCGGTCTTGCCGAGCGTCGCGCTGTCGCCTTCGATGTCGAGCAGGTCGTCGCGGATCTGGAAGGCGAGCCCCAGCGCACCGGCGAAACCATCAAGGCGCGTGCGCGTCGGCGCATCGACGCCGGCGGCCAGCGCGCCCAGGGCGACGGCCGCGCGGATCAGGGCGCCTGTCTTCATCGCATGCAGGCGCTCGAGCGCCGCGATGTCGACGGTCTGCGCGCCGCCGGTCGCCGCGATGTCGAGGGCCTGTCCACCACACATGCCGTTCGCGCCCGACGCACGCGCGAGCGTGGCGACCATCGCCAAGCGCACCTCCGCATCGAGCGGCGCTTCGGCCAGCAGCGAGAACGCCAGGGTCTGCAGTGCGTCGCCGGCGAGAATCGCGGTGGCTTCGTCGAAGGCGACGTGCACGGTGGGCTGGCCGCGACGCAGGGCGTCGTCGTCCATCGCCGGCAGGTCGTCGTGGACCAGCGAGTAGGCGTGCACCAGTTCCACTGCGGCGGCGGCGGCGTCGGCCGCCCCCGCGGGCGCGCCGAAGGCATGCGCGGCGGCGTGGACCAGCAGCGGGCGCATGCGCTTGCCGCCGAGCAGCACGGCGTGGCGCATCGCCGCGTGCAGTCGCGGCTCGCCATCGGCGACGGCGTCGAGCGCGCGTTGCAGCGTATCGTCGGTGCGGCTGCGCCAGTGGTCGATCAACGCGTTGGCCTCGATGGCCGTGTCAGGCATCGGGATCGTCCAGGGCCGCACTGCCGAACGGCTGGGCGCGTTCGGGCGCGGCGGGATCGCTGAGCAGCTTCACGCGCATCTCGGCGTCTTCGAGTGCCTGCTGGCAGCGCCGGTACAGTCCGACGCCGCGCTCGTAGGCGCCCAGCGAATCTTCCAGGCTCAGTGCGCCGCCCTCCATGCGCTCGACCAGCGCTTCGAGCTGGTTCAGCGCATTCTCGAAATCGGCGACGGGGCTGGGGTCGGCGGCGGCAGTCTTCTTCGGCATCCGGCGATTTTAAGCCATTGGAGTGGCGGCGGCCGTGTGCGGTTCACCGGGTGCACGCCAGCGCAGGCGACGCCCGCCTGCGCGCAGCCAGTTCTCGAACCCGCCATCGAGCACGAGGTCGCCGGCGGCCAGTACCGTGTCGTCGGCATCGCACAGCAGTGGCAGATGCGCGCGTCGCCAGGGCGGGACCGCCCGCGCCTGCAGTACGTGCTTGAGACTGTGCGAGTGCGCGCGGCCGGGCAGCCGGATGCGCTCCCCGCCCTGGCGTGCGCGCACCGTCCAGGTGACGTCGCCCGCCGCGCCTTCGAGCCACAGACAGCCACGGTCGGGCAGATGCAGCGGCGCAGCGCCGGACCAGGCGAGGCGGACGTCGGGCAGCGGTGCACGGATGGGGCCGGCGTGCAGCTGGGTGCGCCAGCGTTGGAGGCGATGGCCCGACCAGTCGAACACCGGCGCGCGATCCGCGCGGCCGTTCGCGAGGTCGGTTTCGCACCAGGCGACCGCGCGCGCCGGCAGGGGCGGCAGGCCGAGTGTCTCGATCCATTGCCGCAGCACCCGCGCACGACGGGCTGCGGGCAGGGCGCGCAGGCGCGTCGTGTCGAGCACGGCCGGATCGTGCGTGCGCGCCTCCGCAAGCGCGGCGCTGTCGTCCTGCGACAGCAACGCCACCGCGTCGGCCTGCAGCGCCGCCACCCCGGCCAACGCCGCGTCGGCCTCCGGCCAGCGCGTGCGCAGCAACGGCAGGACGCGATTGCGCAGGAAGTTGCGGTCGGCAGCGTCGACCGCGTTGCTGGGGTCCTCGACCCACTGCAGCCCATGCGCCAGCGCGTAGGCGTGCAGTTGCGCACGCGGCATCGCGAGCAGCGGCCGCCACAGCCAGCCCGCGGCGAACCGGCGCAGCGCCTGCATCGCCGCGAGGCCATCCGGACCGGAGGCACGCAGTGCGCGCAGCAGCACGGTTTCGGCCTGGTCGTCGCGATGGTGGGCCAGGGTGAGCAGATCGCCAGGCGCGAGGCGGGCCGCGAACGCGTCGCGCCGCGCAGCGCGTGCGGCGGCTTCGAGACCTTGGCCGGCGTCGCGGGGCACGTCCACGCGGATCACCTCGCAGGGCAGGTCGAACGTGTCGCAAACCCGGATGCAGTGCGCCGCCCAGTCGTCGGCGGCGGCCTGCAGGCCGTGGTGCACGTGGAGCGCGCGCACGCCACGCGCGCGCAGCGCCGGGGTCGTGGCCAGCAGATGCAGCAACGCCGTCGAATCCAGCCCGCCGCTGTAGCCGACGAGGAGCCGGCCGCTGGTGTCGGCATCGGCCTGGGAACGTGGCACCGCGATCTGCATGGCGCCATGGTAGCCGCGCCGGATCCGGGCGCTGCGGCGGAGCGACGATGCGCGGACGCGGCGCCGGGCCGCGTGACGCTGCGATCCGCCCGTGCGCTCGCGCAGGAGCGGCCACGGCCCTAGAGTCGAGGACCGTCACGAGGAGCCCGCCATGTCCGCACTGTTCGCGCCGTTCCGGCAGCGCGGCCTGACGCTGCGCAACCGCATCGCGGTCTCGCCGATGTGCCAGTACAGCGCGGTCGACGGGTTGCCCGGCGACTGGCATCGCGTGCACCTGGGCAGTCGCGCGGTCGGCGGCGCGGGGCTGGTGATGACCGAGGCCTGCGCGGTGTCGCCGGAGGCCCGCATCTCGCCTGAGGACGCCGGCATCTGGAACGACACGCAGGCGCACGCCTGGGCGCCGATCGCCAGCTTCATCCGCGCACAGGGCGCGGTCCCGGCGATCCAGCTCTCGCATGCGGGTCGCAAGGCCAGCACCTTCGCCCCTTGGCGCGGCCACGGCGCCGTCGCGCAAGACGCAGGCGGTTGGCCGGTCGTGGCGCCCTCGGCGCTGGCCTACAGCGACCGGTACCCCGCGCCGCACGCGCTGGACGCGGCCGGCATCGCGCGGATCGTCGCCGACTTCCGCGCAGGCGCGCTGCGGGCCCTCGATGCCGGGTTCGAGGTGATCGAACTCCACGCCGCGCACGGCTATCTGCTGCACCAGTTCCTGTCGCCGTTGTCGAACCTGCGCGAGGACGCCTGGGGTGGCGATTTCGACGCGCGCGTGCGCCTGCTCTGCGATGTCGTCGACGCGGTACGCGAGGTATGGCCGGAGCGACTGCCGCTGTGGGTGCGCCTGTCGGCGACCGACTGGGTCGAGGGTGGCTGGGATCTGCCGCAGACCGTCGCGCTGGCACGCAATCTGGAGACGCGCGGCGTCGATCTGATCGACACGTCGAGCGGCGGGCTGTCGCCGCTGCAGGCGATCGAGGCGGTGCCGGGCTACCAGGTGCCGTTCGCGCGCGAGATCCGCGCGCGGACAGGCATCGCCACCGGGGCGGTCGGCCTGATCACGGGTGCCGTGCAGGCAGAGCGCATCGTTTCCGAGGGCGATGCCGACGTGGTGCTGCTCGCGCGCGAGTTGCTGCGCGACCCCTATTTCCCGCGGCGGGCGGCGCGCGAACTCGGCGTGGAAATCGAGACGCCCGATCAGTACCTGCGCGCGTGGTGAGACCGGTCAGCGCAGCAGCGATTCGCCGTTGCGCCTGAAGATGTCGGTGATGTCGAAGAACACGTCGCGCGTGCTGCCGTCGGCCATCGTCAGGGTCAGCTTGTCGTAATGCCGTCCGTCTTCGTGCAGCAGCGCCTGCTGTGTGACCTTCTGCGCCCGCAGGACCTGCTGTACGAACGCGTACTCGTTGCTGACCAGACACGGATGCCACGCGGTCCCGGGTGTCGCGCCATCGCCGCTGCCCTCGATGTGCCGCAGCAGTGCCTGCGCGAAGGCGCGACCCTCGATCAGTCGCTCGCGGTCGCCGGCACTGCTGGCGAGCGCGTTGCGCAGCATCTGCAATTCCACCGAGGGCACCTGGTCGAGGTCACCGATGCGGCTTGCGAGTGCCGTGAGAATCGGCGCAGCCGCGGGTACTGTCTCGTCGGATGTCACCGCTGCGCTGACGGCGGCGCGCGCGTCGCGGATCGCACTTTCGATTTCGAGCGGCGCCGGGGCGCCGGGACGTGTGACCGCTGTGCAGGCCGCCTGCGCAGCGTCCGCCAGCGCAGGTGCCCGGGCCGCGACCTCGCGAGCAGTCTGGTCGGCCGCGCCGGCCGTCGTGGCCGCAGCGGCGGTCAGCGCACACGACAGTACGAGCAAGGGACCATGGTAGAGAGCGGCGCGCGTTTTCATCGAAGCATCCATTCGTCGAGTGAACGACGAGTCTGCCACGCGTCCGGGAAGAGCCGTTGACGACCGGACGGGCGTCAACGGATGGCCACCGGATTTCAGGCCGCTTCGTAGGCCCCGTAGCTGCGCAGGCGCTCGTAACGACGCTGCAGCAGCGTGTCGACCGGCAGTTGCTGCAGCTGGTCGAGTTCGTTCATCAGCACGGCCTTCAGGCGCGTCGCGGTCTGGCGCGGATTGCGGTGGGCGCCACCGATCGGCTCGCGGATCACCTTGTCGACGATGCCCAATGACTTCAGACGCCTGGCGGTCAGGCCCAGCTGCTCGGCCGCATCGCGTGCCTTGCCGGCGTCCTTCCAGAGGATCGAGGCGCAGCCTTCGGGCGAGATCACCGAATAGGTGCTGTATTCGAGCATCAGGGTACGGTCGCCGACACCGATCGCCAGCGCGCCGCCCGAGCCGCCCTCACCGATCACGGTGCAGATGATCGGCGTCTTCAATTCGGCCATTTCCATCAGGTTGCGGGCGATGGCTTCGGACTGGCCGCGCTCCTCGGCGCCGATGCCGGGATACGCGCCGGGCGTGTCGATGAAGGTCAGCAGCGGCAGCTTGAAACGCTCGGCCATCTTCATCAGGCGCAGCGCCTTGCGATATCCCTCGGGACGCGGCATGCCGAAGTTGCGACGCACCTTGGTCTTGGTGTCGCGCCCTTTCTGGTGGCCGATGATCACCACGCTGCGGCCGTCGATGCGGCCCAGGCCACCGACGATCGCGGCGTCGTCCGCGTAGGCGCGGTCGCCGGCCAGCTCCTCGAACTCGTCGCAGAAATGGCGGATGTAGTCGTTGGTGTAGGGACGCTGCGGATGGCGGGCAAGTTGCGAGACCTGCCACGGGGTCAGGTCGCGGAAGATGTGCGCGGTGCGCTTGCGCAGCTTGTCGCGCAGGGTCGCCAGTTCGGCGTCGATGTTGACCGCCGGGCCGTCGCTGGCCTGGCGCAGTTCCTGGATCTTCGCTTCGAGGTCGGCGATGGGCTGTTCGAAGTCGAGGTAGTTCGGATTCATTCGGGAGAGCCGTCCGTTGGGAGACGGCCGCGGCGCGGACCCGGGCGCGACGCGCCACGCGGGGCCGGCCGGGGCCGGAAAGGGCGACAGTCTAGCCGACCGCGCCGGGGCGGGCCGTACGAGGGCGTCCGGAAGCCGGATCGACGCACGTTGCCGGAACTTGACGCTGCGCCTCAGTGCGCCCAGGGCTTGGCGATGTCGAGCCGGGCGATGCGCACGCCCGGCTGGGCGCGCAGCAGGCCGGGCAGTTCGGCGTCCACGCGGACCGCGTTGGCGCCGTTGACGTCGAGCGTGCCGGCGCTGCCGCACGGCAGCAGCAGGTCCAGGCGCAGCGGGGTCGGGCCGGGACGATGACGGGCGAGGACCTGCTCCACGCGCGCCAGCGTGCCGGGGACACGCAGGTCGAGCCGCAGCGAGAGCCGCCGCGCGTGCTCGGGACAGACGCTGTGGAAATCCCAGCAGCGCTTGACCCGCAGCGCGAAGCCGCCGCTGAACTCGTCCTCGCGCAGGCCGCCCTCGACGATGAGGATGCGGTCGCGGGTCAGCAGGTGCGCGTACTCGGCGCTGGCGTCGGCGAAGAAGCCGCACTCCAGCCGTCCGCGGCCGTCGTCGAGCTGCACGAAGGCCTGCGAGTCGCCGCGCTTGCGCATCGCGCCGACCTGGCCGGCGATGATCACCGTCGTCTCCGGACGCCAGCTGTTGCCGCCCGCCTTCTGGTCGCGCGCCGCCCACAGGCTGTCGAGCTGGCCCAGATCGGTGCCGACGAGCGCCTGCAGTTCGTCACGGTAGGGGTCGAGCGGGTGGCCGCTGAGGTAATGGCCCAGGGTGTCGCGCTCGCCATCGAGCTTCTGCTTGAGCGGCCATTCCTCGCACTCGGGCAACTCGATGTGCAGCGCTTCGCCATCGCCGGCGCTGCTGCCGAACATGTCGACGATCCCGGCGTTGCGGTTGCGGTTGAGCTGGTCGGTGGCCTTGAGCGCTTCGGGCAGCTGCAGCATCAGCGAGGCGCGGTTCCTGCCCAGCGCGTCGAGTGCGCCGGCCTGGATCAGCGCTTCGAGCGTGCGCTTGTTGAGGCGCTGCGAATCGACGCGTCGGCAGAAATCCAGCAGGTCGGTGTAGACGCCCGCGTGCACCCGCGCGTCGACGATGTTCTCGCACGCGCCACGGCCGACGCCCTTCACCGCGCCCAGGCCGTAACGGATGGTCTTCGGGTCGATCGCCTCGAACATGAAGGCCGAGGCGTTGACATCCGGTGGCAACACCTCCAGGCCCATCGTGCGCGCCTCGGCGAGGAAGCCGGTGACCTTGTCGGTGTTGTCCATGTCCGAGGACAGCACCGCGGCCATGAACTCGGCCGGGTAATGCACCTTCAGCCACGCGGTCTGGTAGGCGACCAGCGCGTAGGCGGCCGAGTGCGACTTGTTGAAGCCGTACTCGGCGAATTTCTCCATCAGGTCGAAGATCTGCGTGGCCTGCACCGGATCGACGCCGTTCGCGGCCGCGCCGGCCTCGAACTTGGCGCGTTCCTTGGCCATCTCCTCGGGCTTCTTCTTGCCCATCGCGCGGCGCAGCATGTCCGCGCCGCCCAGCGTGTAGCCGGCCAGGACCTGGGCGATCTGCATCACCTGTTCCTGGTAGACGATCACGCCGTAGGTCGGCGAAAGCACCGGCTCGAGCGAAGGGTGCGGATAGCTCACGTCCGTGCGGCCGTGCTTGCGGTCCACCCATTCCTTGTCCATCCCCGAGCCCAGCGGGCCCGGGCGGAACAGCGCGGCGAGGGCAATGATGTCCTCGAAGGTGTCGGGCTGGGCGCGCTTGAGCAGCTCGCGCATGCCGCGCGATTCGAACTGGAACACCGCCACGGTGTCGCCGCGCGCGAACAGCTCGTAGCTGGCGCGGTCGTCGAGCGGCAGGGCGGCGATGTCGAGCGGTTCCTCGCCGGCGGCCGCGCGGCGCGCGTTGATCGCCTTCACCGCCCAGTCGATGATCGTGAGCGTGCGCAGGCCCAGGAAGTCGAACTTCACCAGGCCGATCGATTCGACGTCGTCCTTGTCGAGCTGGGTGACCGGATTGCGGCCGCGGCCGCCTTCGTCGTGTTCGGCGTACAGCGGGCAGAAATCGCTGAGCGGCGACGGCGCGATGACCACGCCGCCGGCGTGCTTGCCGGCATTGCGGGTCAGGTCCTCGAGCTGCAGGGCGAGATCGAGCAGGTCGTGGACGTCGTCCTCGTCGTTGTAGCGCGCGATCAGTTCGTCCGAGCGCCAGGCATCGTCGCTGCGCGACTTGTCGGTGCGCCCCAGCGCGTCCTCCAGCCCGATGCCCAGCGTCGGCGGCACCAGCTTGGAAATGCCGTCGACCATGCCGTAGGGGTAGCCGAGCACGCGGCCGGTATCGCGCACCACGGCCTTCGCGGCCATGGTGCCGTAGGTGATGATCTGGCTGACGCGGTCGCGGCCATACTTCGCGGCGACGTAGTCGATGACCTCGTCGCGGCGGTCCATGCAGAAGTCGATGTCGAAGTCGGGCATCGACACGCGTTCGGGATTGAGGAAACGCTCGAACAGCAGGTCGTAGGGCAGTGGATCGATGTCGGTGATCTTCAGCGCCCACGCGACCAGCGAGCCGGCGCCCGAACCGCGACCCGGGCCGACCGGAATGTCGTGTTCCTTGGCCCACTTGATGAAGTCCGAGACGATCAGGAAGTAGCCCGGGAACCCCATCTTGCAGATGACGTCCAGTTCGACGTCGAGGCGTTCGATGTAGCTTTCGCGGGTGTGGCCGGGCGCGAGGGGGTACTTCGCCAGACGCTCGGCGAGGCCCTCGTGCGACTGCGCGCGGATCCACGTATCGAGCGTGTGCTCGGCCGGCACCGGATAGGCGGGCAGGTAGTAGGTGCCCAGCCGCAGTTCGAGATTGCAGCGCTGCGCGAGCGCGAGCGTGTTGTCGATCGCATCGGGGACGTCGGCGAACAGCGTGGCCATCTCGTCGGCCGACTTGAAGTACTGCTCGCGCGTGTAGAGCTTGGGCCGGCGCGGATCGTCGAGCACGCGGCCGGTGGAGATGCACACGCGCGCCTCGTGCGCGTCGAAGCCGTCGGCGTCGAGGAAGCGCACGTCGTTGCCGGCGATCACCGGCAGCGACAGATCGGACGAGACCTGGAGGGCGAGCGCGTTGTGCACGGCCTCGTCGTCGAAACCGCAGCGGGTGAGCTGCAGGAACAGGCGGTCGTCGAAGACCTCGCGCCATTGCGCGTACCACTGGCGCGCGTGGTCGTCGCGGCCGCCCGCGAGCAGTTTCGCCGCCGGGCCGTGGCGGCCGGCGATCGCGAACAGGCCGGTGTTGGCCTCGCGCAGCCAGTCGGGGCGCACGACGACGCCATCGGTGCGATGGCCTTCCATCCAGGCGCGCGTCAACAGGCGCGACAGCGACAGGTAGCCGTCGTGGTCGCGGCACAGCAGGGTCAGCGTGGAGGCCGGCTCGTCGCCTTCGGCCAGCGAGATGTCGGCGCCCATGACCGGCTTGATGCCCGCACCTTCCGCCGCGCGATAGAACTTCACCAGCGCGAACAGGTTGTTGCGATCGGTCAGCGCGAGCGAAGGCTGGCCCAGTTTCACGCAGCGTTTGACCAGCTCCTTGATCCGGATCGTCGAATCGGAGAGCGAGTACTCGCTGTGGACGTGCAGATGGGCGAAGCGCGCGGACATTGCGGGGGCGTGGCGGCCGGAGTGTCAGGTTAGGGCCGGGGCGGGGGCCGGACAAGGCTTGACAGGGGGCAGGTCGCGGCGCGGCGCGGGCGAGGCCTTGCAGCCGGCCGAGAACGGTTCAGCCCAGCGGCGCCGCAGGACGGGTGGAGCGTGGCGAAACCCATCTTCGCCTTGTGTCCGTCCGCGCCGCCAGATCGCGAACTGGCGCTTCCACCGTGTTCGAACGTCGGCCGTTTTCAAGCCCATGCAGGCGGTACGTCGATCCCGTGACGCTGGCCTCGCAGACGCTCGCGACAGGTTTCGCTGCGCTCTCACCATCCTGCGAAGCTGACGCTCGACCGATCCTGGGGACGTCTCAGGCCGAAAGCGGCTCGGCGAACAGGTCCGCCATCGCGGGCTCGGGCGGCACCTGCGACGGCAGCATCCGCGCGACCGGTCCGAAGCTGCGCCGGTGGTGCGGACAGGGGCCGTGCGCGCGCAGGGCGGCGAGATGCGTCGGCGCGCCGTAACCCTTGTGCCGGTCGAAACCGTAATCGGGAAACTGCGCGTGCAGCGCGACCATCGCACGATCACGGGCGACCTTGGCGAGAATCGACGCGGCCATGATCGCCTGCTCGGTCGCGTCGCCGCCGACGATCGCGCGTGCAGGGCACGGCAGGGCGCGCGGGACGTGATTGCCGTCGATCAGGACGCGCTCGGCGGCAGGCGCCAGTGCCTGCACCGCGCGGGCCATGCCCAGCATCGTGGCCTGGAAGATGTTGACGCGGTCGATCTCGTCGACCTCGACGAATTCGATGCGCCACGCGAGTGCGTGTTCGACGATCCGCGGATACAGCGCCTCGCGGCGCTTTACGGTCAGCTTCTTGGAGTCGTCGAGGCCGTCGATCGGGCGCCCGTGATGCAGGATCACCGCCGCGACCACGACCGGTCCGGCCAGCGGTCCGCGGCCGGCCTCGTCGACACCGGCGATGCGCAGACGGCGGGTCATGCCGCGGGCGCCGGCAGTGCCGGCAGGGCCAGATGCATCACCGCATCGGCGGCGGTCGCCGAGGCGCCCTGGCGCAATTGCAGATGCAGATCGCGGTAGACCGGTTGCAGGGCGTCGGCGGCGTGCGGATCGCGGAACCAGTGCAGCACGGCGTCGGCGAGGTGTTCGGGCGTGCAGTCTTCCTGCATGAACTCCGGCGCGATCGTCTTGCCGGCGAGCACGTTCGGCAGCGAGAACCGGTCGACCCGCATCAGCTTGAACAACCGCACGATGAAGGCGGTACTCGGCGCGATGCGGTAGCCCACGACCATCGGGCGCTTGGCCAGCAGCGCTTCGAGCGTCGCGGTGCCGGACGCCAGCAGTACGACGTCGCTGGCGACCATGGCGGTGCGCGCCTGGCCGTCGAGCACCTGCACGTCGAGCGCGGCGAAACGCGGCTGCGCGAGCAGGGTGTCGATCGCGGCGCGACAGCCGGCGTTCGCCGACGGCACCACGATGCGCAGGCCGGACAGAGCATCGGCGACACGCGCGGCGGCCTCGAGAAAGACTTCGCCGAGCCGACCGATCTCGCCCAGACGCGAGCCGGGCAGCACTGCGAGCACCGGTGCGTCGTCCGGCAGGGCGAGCGCATCGCGCGCTGCCGCGCGATCGGGTTCAAGCGCCAGCATCTCCGCCAGCGGATGGCCGACGAAGCGCGCATCGACGCCATGCGTCGCATAGATCGGCGGCTCCATCGGGAACAGGCACAGCACCAGATCGGCGCTGCGGCCGATCTTCGCCGCACGGCCCTGCCGCCAGGCCCAGATCGACGGGCTGACGTAATGCACGGTGCGGATGCCATGGTCCTTGAGCGTGCGCTCCAGGCCCAGATTGAAGTCCGGGGCGTCGATGCCGATGAACACATCGGGTCGCCAGTCGAGCAAGCGCGCGCGCAACGATTTGCGCAGCTTCAGCAGGCGCGGCAGGTGCCGCAGCAAT
>Ga0207767_1000816_pt1 | contig 11121 bp, 17 predicted proteins | sample HigsolmetaGSP17D_FD_184845 | JGI IMG/M metagenome (GOLD analysis project Ga0207767, IMG submission 184845) | High solid enriched microbial communities from the Joint BioEnergy Institute, USA - SP1-7-D (SPAdes) | ecosystem: Engineered > Bioreactor > SSF (Solid state fermentation) > Aerobic >... | reverse complement strand
GATCACCAAAGCACGCAAATCAGTTGCAGGCTTCAAAATCCGTCAGGGCTATCCGATCGGCTGTAAAGTAACTCTGCGTGGCGAACGCATGTGGGAGTTCTTTGAGCGTCTGATCACTATTGCTGTACCACGTATTCGTGACTTCCGCGGTCTTTCTGCGAAGTCTTTCGACGGTCGTGGTAACTACAGCATGGGCGTACGTGAGCAGATCATCTTCCCAGAAATCGACTACGACAAAGTCGATCGCGTTCGTGGTTTGGATATTACCATTACCACTACTGCGAAATCTGATGATGAAGGCCGTGCACTGCTGGCTGCCTTTGACTTCCCGTTCCGCAAGTAAGGTAGGGTTACTTAATGGCTAAGCAATCTATGAAAGCACGCGAAGTTAAGCGTGTGAAATTAGCAGACAAGTTCTTCGCAAAACGCGTTGAGCTGAAAGCAATCATTTCTGATGTGAACGCATCTGACGAAGATCGTTGGAATGCCGTTCTCAAGCTGCAGAGTCTGCCGCGTGATTCCAGCCCTTCCCGTCAGCGTAATCGCTGCCGTCAGACAGGTCGTCCGCACGGTTTCCTGCGGAAGTTTGGGTTGAGCCGTATCAAGGTCCGTGAAGCCGCTATGCGCGGTGAAATCCCGGGTCTGAAAAAGGCTAGCTGGTAATTGTCACCATTTGAATCACGGGAGTAACACAGATGAGCATGCAAGATCCGATCGCGGATATGCTGACCCGTATCCGTAACGGTCAGGCCGCGAACAAAGTTGCGGTCTCTATGCCTTCCTCCAAGCTGAAAGTGGCAATTGCCAACGTGCTGAAGGAAGAAGGCTATATTGAAGATTTTAAAATCGAAGGCGACATCAAGCCGGAACTGGAACTGACTCTTAAGTATTTCCAGGGTAAAGCTGTTGTAGAAAGCATTCAACGTGTTAGCCGTCCAGGTCTGCGCATCTATAAAAGAAAAGATGAGCTGCCAAAAGTGATGGCTGGTATGGGTATTGCTGTAATTTCTACCTCTAAAGGTGTCATGACTGATCGTGCAGCGCGCCAGGCTGGTCTTGGTGGCGAAATTATCTGCTACGTAGCGTAATCGGAGGAATAAAATGTCTCGTGTTGCAAAAGCACCTGTCGTTATTCCTGCCGGCGTAGAGGTAAAACTCAACGGTCAGGAAGTTTCGATCAAAGGCAAAAACGGCGAGCTGACTCGTACTATCAACAATGCTGTTGAAATCAAGCAGGAAGACAACACCCTGACTTTTGCTCCACGCAAAGGTTATGCGGATGGTTGGGCACAGGCAGGTACTGCTCGTGCACTGCTGAACGGCATGGTTATCGGTGTTACCGACGGCTTCACTAAGAAGCTGCAACTGGTTGGTGTTGGTTATCGTGCAGCTGTTAAAGGCAACTCTGTGAGTCTGGCCCTGGGCTTCTCTCACCCTGTTGAACATGCACTGCCGGCCGGCATCACTGCTGAATGTCCGACTCAAACTGAAATCGTGCTGAAAGGCGCTGATAAGCAGGTTATCGGACAGGTTGCAGCTGATCTGCGCGCCTACCGTCGTCCTGAGCCTTACAAAGGCAAGGGTGTTCGTTACGCCGACGAAGTCGTGCGTACCAAAGAGGCTAAGAAGAAGTAAGGTAACACTATGGATAAGAAATCTGCTCGTATCCGTCGTGCGACCCGTGCACGTCGCAAGCTCAAAGAGCTGGGTGCTACTCGCCTGGTGGTACATCGTACCCCGCGTCACATTTACGCACAGGTAATCGCCCCGAACGGTTCCGAAGTTCTGGTTGCTGCTTCTACTGTAGAAAAAGCTATCGCTGAACAACTGAAGTATACCGGTAACAAAGACGCTGCTGCAGCTGTAGGTAAAGCTCTGGCTGAGCGCGCTATCGAAAAAGGCATCAAAGATGTTTCTTTCGATCGTTCCGGGTTCCAATATCATGGTCGCGTCCAGGCACTTGCAGATGCTGCTCGTGAAGCTGGCCTTCAGTTCTAAGGTAGAGGTCTAAGATGGCACACATCGAGAAACAAGCTGGCGAACTGCAGGAAAAATTGATCGCGGTAAACCGTGTTTCTAAAACTGTGAAAGGTGGTCGTATTTTCTCCTTCACCGCACTGACTGTAGTGGGTGATGGTAACGGCCGCGTGGGTTTTGGTTACGGTAAAGCGCGTGAAGTTCCAGCAGCGATCCAGAAAGCGATGGAAAAAGCCCGTCGCAATATGATTAACGTCGCGCTGACTCACGGCACTCTGCAGCACCCTGTAAAAGGTGCGCACACGGGTTCTCGTGTGTTCATGCAGCCGGCTTCTGAAGGTACCGGTATCATCGCCGGTGGTGCAATGCGCGCCGTCCTGGAAGTCGCTGGAGTTCATAACGTTCTGGCTAAAGCATATGGTTCCACCAACCCGATTAACGTGGTTCGTGCAACTATTGATGGCCTGGGCAATATGAAATCTCCGGAAATGGTCGCTGCCAAGCGTGGTAAATCCGTTGAAGAAATTCTGGGGTAATCACGATGGCTAAGACTATTAAAATTACACAAACCCGCAGTTCAATCGGCCGCCTGCCTAAGCACAAAGCCACTCTGATTGGCCTGGGTCTGCGTCGTATTGGTCACACCGTTGAGCGTGAAGACACGCCTGCTGTACGCGGTATGGTCAACGCGATTTCCTACATGCTGAAAGTGGAGGAGTAAGAGATGCGTTTAAACACTCTGTCTCCGGCCGAAGGGTCTAAACACGCTTCCAAGCGTCTGGGTCGTGGTATCGGTTCTGGCCTCGGCAAAACCGGCGGTCGTGGTCACAAAGGTCAGAACTCACGTTCTGGCGGTGGCGTACGTCGTGGTTTCGAGGGTGGTCAGATGCCTCTGTACCGTCGTCTGCCGAAGTTCGGCTTCACTTCACGCAAATCATTCGTGACGACTGAAGTTCGTCTGTCTGATCTGGCGAAAGTGGAAGGCGGTATTGTTGACCTGAACACGCTGAAAGCAGCCAACATCATCGGTGTTCAGATTGAATTCGCGAAAGTGATTCTGTCTGGTGAAGTTACTACACCGGTAACGATTCGTGGACTGCGTGTCACCAAAGGTGCTCGTGCTGCAATCGAAGCTGCTGGCGGTAAAATCGAGGAATAAGTAGCAGATGGCAAAGCAACCGGGATTAGATTTTCAAAGCGCCAAAGGGGGCTTTGGTGAACTGAAGCGCAGACTATTGTTTGTAATCGGTGCACTGATTGTCTTCCGCATTGGCTCTTTTATTCCAATCCCCGGTATCGATGCCACTGTACTTGCCAAACTGCTTGAGCAACAGCGTGGCACCATCATTGAAATGTTCAACATGTTCTCTGGTGGTGCTCTCAGTCGTGCCTCAATCTTCGCGCTGGGTATTATGCCGTATATTTCGGCCTCTATTATTATCCAGCTGCTGACGGTGGTTCATCCCGCCCTGGCAGAGATTAAGAAAGAGGGTGAGGCTGGCCGTCGTAAGATTAGCCAGTACACCCGCTATGGCACCCTGGTTCTGGCCATATTTCAGTCGATTGGTATCGCTACCGGTCTGCCGAATATGCCAGGAATGCAGGGCCTGGTGTTAAATCCGGGCTTCGCATTCTACTTTACCGCTGTTGTGAGTCTGGTCACCGGAACAATGTTCCTGATGTGGCTGGGCGAACAGATTACTGAACGAGGTATCGGTAACGGTATTTCAATCATTATCTTCGCAGGTATTGTTGCGGGTCTTCCGCCGGCCATTGGCCATACCATCGAGCAAGCGCGGCAAGGCGACCTGCACTTTCTTCTGTTGCTGTTGGTTGCAGTTCTTGTATTTGCAGTGACGTTCTTTGTTATTTTCGTTGAGCGTGGCCAGCGTCGTATCGTGGTCAACTACGCTAAACGTCAGCAGGGACGTCGTGTATATGCTGCACAGAGCACACATTTACCGTTGAAAGTGAATATGGCAGGTGTCATTCCAGCTATCTTCGCTTCCAGCATTATTCTGTTCCCGGCAACGATAGCATCCTGGTTCGGGAGCGGTAGTGGTTGGAACTGGCTGACAACAATTTCGCTGTATTTGCAGCCAGGACAGCCGCTTTATGTGCTACTCTATGCGACTGCAATCATCTTCTTCTGTTTCTTCTACACGGCGCTGGTGTTTAACCCGCGTGAAACAGCAGATAACCTGAAGAAGTCTGGTGCATTCGTACCGGGAATTCGTCCGGGAGAGCAAACGGCGAAGTATATCGATAAAGTTATGACACGTCTCACCTTAATCGGTGCGCTGTATATTACTTTTATCTGCCTGATCCCGGAGTTCATGCGTGATGCCATGAAGGTTCCCTTCTACTTTGGCGGTACTTCACTGCTGATTGTAGTGGTCGTCATCATGGACTTTATGGCTCAAGTGCAAACTCTGATGATGTCTAGTCAGTATGAGTCTGCATTGAAAAAAGCTAATCTGAAAGGCTATGGCCGTTAATTCAGTAGCTTGAGAAGTTACGGAGAGTAAAAATGAAAGTTCGTGCTTCCGTCAAGAAATTATGTCGTAACTGCAAAATCATTCGTCGCGACGGTGTCGTACGTGTGATCTGCAGCGCCGAGCCTAAGCATAAACAGCGCCAGGGCTGATTAAGTCACATATTTTTCTTGCAAAGTCGGGTTGAGCTGGCTAGATTAGCCAGCCAATCTTTTGTATGTCGATGCGTTTCCATTTGAGTATCCTGAAAACGGGCTTTTCAGCATGGTTCGCATTTATTTAATTATAGGAGTGCATAGTGGCCCGTATAGCAGGCATTAACATTCCTGATCATAAACATACCGTTATCGCATTAACTTCGATCTTCGGTATCGGCAAAACTCGTTCCAAAGCTATCTGCGTTGAAACGGGCATTGCTGAAAATGTTAAGATCAGTGAGCTGTCTGAAGAACAGATTGATCAGCTGCGTGAAGCAGTTGGTAAATTCGTTGTTGAAGGTGATCTGCGCCGTGAAATCACCCTGAGCATCAAGCGTCTTATGGACCTTGGTTGCTACCGTGGTTTACGCCATCGTCGTGGTCTGCCAGTTCGCGGTCAGCGTACTAAGACCAACGCACGTACCCGTAAGGGTCCGCGTAAACCGATCAAGAAATAATCGGGGTGAGTAAATAATGGCAAAGGCACCAGTTCGTGCACGTAAGCGTGTAAGAAAACAAGTCTCAGATGGCGTGGCTCATGTCCATGCGTCTTTTAACAACACCATCGTTACCATTACTGATCGTCAGGGTAACGCACTGGGTTGGGCAACCGCCGGTGGTTCCGGTTTCCGCGGTTCACGTAAATCTACTCCGTTTGCTGCTCAGGTCGCTGCAGAGCGCTGTGCAGAAGCGGTAAAAGATTACGGTATTAAGAACCTGGAAGTTATGGTTAAGGGTCCAGGTCCAGGCCGCGAATCTACGATTCGTGCTCTGAACGCTGCCGGTTTCCGCATCACGAATATTACTGATGTGACTCCGATCCCTCACAACGGTTGTCGTCCGCCGAAAAAACGTCGCGTATAACGCCCCGTTTTTTAGGTTAGTTGGAGAAAGAAAATGGCAAGATATTTGGGTCCTAAGCTCAAGCTGAGCCGTCGCGAGGGTACCGACTTATTCCTTAAGTCTGGCGTTCGCGCGATTGATTCCAAGTGCAAAATTGAACAAGCCCCTGGTCAGCATGGTGCGCGTAAACCGCGTCTGTCTGATTACGGCGGTCAGTTACGTGAAAAGCAGAAAGTTCGTCGTATGTACGGCGTGCTGGAGCGTCAGTTCCGTAACTACTATAAAGAAGCAGCACGTCTGAAAGGCAACACCGGTGAAAACCTGTTAGCTCTGCTGGAAGGTCGTCTGGATAACGTAGTTTACCGTATGGGCTTTGGCGCCACTCGTGCAGAAGCACGTCAGCTGGTTAGCCACAAATCTATTCTGGTAAATGGCCGCGTTGTTAACATCGCTTCTTATCAGGTATCTCCGAATGATGTCGTAAGCATCCGTGAGAAAGCCAAAAAGCAATCTCGCGTGAAGGCCGCTCTGGAGCTGGCTGAGCAGCGTGAAAAGCCAACCTGGCTGGAAGTTGATGCGACCAAGATGGAAGGTGTGTTCAAGCGTATGCCTGAGCGTACTGATCTGTCTGCGGACATTAACGAACACCTGATCGTCGAGCTTTACTCTAAGTAAAGCTTAGTACCAAAGAGAGGACACAATGCAGGGTTCTGTGACAGAGTTTCTAAAACCGCGCCTGGTAGATATCGAGCAAGTGAGTTCGACGCACGCCAAGGTGACCCTTGAACCATTAGAGCGTGGCTTTGGCCATACTCTTGGTAACGCACTGCGCCGTATTCTGCTTTCTTCCATGCCGGGTTGCGCGGTGACCGAGGTTGAAATTGATGGCGTGCTGCATGAGTACTCCACCAAAGAGGGCGTTCAGGAAGATATCCTGGAAATCCTGCTCAACCTGAAAGGGCTGGCGGTAAGAGTTCAGGGTAAAGATGAAGTCATCCTTACTTTGAATAAATCTGGCATTGGCCCTGTGACTGCAGCCGACATCACCCATGATGGTGATGTCGAAATCGTCAAGCCGCAGCATGTGATCTGCCATCTGACCGATGAAAACGCATCTATTAGCATGCGCATCAAAGTTCAGCGTGGTCGTGGTTATGTGCCGGCGTCTGCCCGAATTCATTCGGAAGAAGATGAGCGCCCAATCGGCCGCCTGCTGGTCGACGCTTGCTACAGCCCTGTAGACCGTATCGCCTACAATGTTGAAGCAGCGCGTGTAGAGCAGCGCACCGACCTGGACAAGCTGGTCATCGAAATGGAAACCAACGGCACAATCGATCCTGAAGAGGCGATTCGTCGTGCGGCCACCATCCTGGCAGAACAACTGGAAGCTTTCGTTGACCTACGTGACGTACGTCAGCCGGAAGTGAAAGAAGAGAAACCAGAATTCGATCCGATCCTGCTGCGCCCTGTTGACGATCTGGAATTGACTGTCCGCTCTGCTAACTGCCTTAAGGCAGAAGCTATCCACTACATCGGTGATCTGGTACAGCGTACCGAGGTTGAGCTGCTTAAAACGCCTAACCTTGGTAAAAAATCTCTTACCGAGATTAAAGATGTGCTGGCTTCGCGTGGTCTTTCTCTGGGCATGCGCCTTGAGAACTGGCCGCCAGCAAGCATTGCTGATGAATAATCAGATCACAGGTTAAGGTTTCACTGAGAAGGATAAGGTCATGCGCCATCGTAAGAGTGGTCGTCAACTGAACCGCAACAGCAGCCATCGTCAGGCTATGTTCCGCAACATGGCCGGTTCTCTGGTTCGTCATGAGATCATCAAAACGACTCTGCCGAAAGCCAAAGAACTGCGTCGCGTAGTTGAGCCGCTGATTACTCTTGCCAAGACCGACAGCGTAGCTAATCGTCGTCTGGCATTCGCCCGTACTCGTGATAACGAGATCGTGGCAAAACTGTTTAACGAGCTGGGCCCGCGTTTCGCGAGCCGTGCCGGTGGTTACACTCGTATTCTGAAGTGTGGCTTCCGTGCTGGTGACAACGCTCCGATGGCTTACATCGAGCTGGTTGATCGTCCAGAAGCTCAAGCAGAAGCTGCTGCAGAGTAATCTGCAGTATCGTAAAAAACCCGCTTCGGCGGGTTTTTTATTGCCTGTAATTTGTCTGCTATGGATTCTGAACTACAGTCAGACAGTGAGAGGAGGGCACTATGTGGTTAATCGATCAACTGGCTGAACAGCACATCCGCGAGGCTCAGGCTAAAGGCGAATTCAGCAATCTTCCCGGCGAAGGCGCACCGTTACAACTCGATGATGACAGCGGGGTACCTTCAGAGCTGCGCACCGCTTACCGTCTGTTGAAAAATGCCGGCTATCTGCCGCCGGAGCTTGAAGCTCGCAAAGAAGCGCTTGAGCTGCATAAGCTGTTGCAGACGCTTGAGGCAGAGGAACCTGCTCATGCTGATATTTCCCGGCGTCTCGCTCTGCTGGAAAGTAAATTGCAGCAGGCTGGCCTGAGTACCGACTTTTTATACAGCCATTATCGTGCTGATATCGCTTATCGTTTTAAACGTGAAGATCAATAAATGGTGCGCTGGTCAGCTGTCTGGCTCACGGATGTGCCGTTGAACATAATTTTGCTGTGTCAGGAACAGCAAGCTGCCTGTCTCTGAAACGCCGGAGCGCGCAACGATACGCATGCAGTAATGATTGAAAGGCCGGGCAATAAGAGTAAAGTTATCCCCGATATTTATCAGGAGAAAAAGATGAGTCACTATCAGCACCGTAAAGGCACTATAAATGATAATGCGCTGGAAGCGTTACTGCATGATCCGCTTTATCGTCAGCGGATAGAGCGCAATCACAAAGGTAAAGGCAGCTATCGTCGTAAAGAGAAGCATGCAAAGAGAGAACAGCGGGAGGCCAGCGATAAGCAACACTGTTTATCACTGGCCTTCTGCTATGACATAAAAAAAGCCGCCTGAGCAGGCGGCTTTTTTATCAGATCTTTGTATTCTGCTGTTTCAGTAAATCGCGGATTTCCGTCAGCAGCACTTCTTCGCTTGAAGGCTTCGGTGCCGGCTTCTCTACTTCTTTTTTGGTATAGAGTTTGTTCATCACTTTAATCGCCATGAAAATCGCGAATGCAATAATGACAAAATCAAATACGGTCTGGATAAAATTACCATACTCCATCACAACAGCAGGAATATCACCCTCGGCCGGTTTTAAAACCCATCTGAACTGTTTAAAGTCCACGCCGCCAATCAGCAGGCCCAGCGGAGGCATGATGATATTGGCCACTAATGATGAAACGATTTTACCAAACGCAGCACCGATCACGACACCGACTGCCAAATCTACAACATTGCCACGCATGGCGAAATCGCGAAACTCTTTGAATAAACTCATGGTTATCTCCCTTGCCTAAGCCAATCGCTAAAGTCTAACAAACCTTTGCGCATTTTCCATTATTGCAGCGGATTAACGCGAGACTGCGAAAGGGGATGCAGTCCGGCGATTATCAGAGGAAAAACGGGCTGGGCTGGAACAGCCGCTCTACATCCGGAACAAATTTTTTGTCTGTCAGAAACATGATCACATGATCACCCTGTTCGATTCTGACGTTTGCATTAGCAATAATCACTTCATCACCGCGAACAATTGCGCCAATCAGCGTACCGGGCGGTAATTTGATGTTCTCAATCTGGCGGCCTACCACGCGTGACGTGCTCTCATCGCCATGTGCAATAGCTTCAATGGCTTCTGCAATGCCGCGGCGCAGTGACGAAACGCCCACAATATCCGCTTTGCGTACATGGCTCAGCAGGGCAGAAATGGTGGCCTGCTGGGGTGAGATGGCGATATCTATGACGCTGCCCTGTACCAGATCAACATAGGCACGACGCTGAATCAGCACCATGACTTTTTTAGCCCCCATCTTTTTAGCCAGCATGGCTGACATAATGTTGGCCTCATCGTCATTGGTCACGGCAATAAAAAGATCCACCTGATCCACATGCTCTTCAGCCAGCAGCTCCTGATCGGAGGCGTCCCCATAGAAGACAATGGTATCCTGCAGGTTTTCCGCCAGCTCAGCGGCGCGCTGCTGATTACGTTCAATGAGTTTAACGCTGTAATGTTTCTCCAGCCGCTGCGCCAGGCCAAAACCAATATTACCCCCGCCTACCAGCATGATGCGTTTATAGGGCTTTTCCAGCCGCTGCATCTCACTCATCACCGCGCGGATATGCTGGCTGGCAGCAATGAAGAACACTTCATCACCCGCTTCAACAATGGTTGATCCCTGCGGACGGATAGGGCGATCCTGACGAAAAATAGCCGCAACCCGCGTATCGATATGCGGCATATGCTCGCGCATGATAGAGAGCGGATTGCCTACCAGCGGGCCGCCATAATAGGCTTTAACCACGGCAAGGCTTACTTTTCCTTCCGCAAAATTGACCACCTGAAGTGCGCCAGGATACTGGATAAGACGATAGATATTGTCGATAACCAGCTGTTCAGGGGAGATTAAGTGATCAATGGGCACCGCTTCCGGCGTAAATAACTTATCGCCATCGCGCAGATAGTCTGCCGCGCGAATACGCGCAATACGGTTTGGCGTATTAAAGAGCGAGTACGCGATCTGACAGGCGATCATGTTGGTTTCGTCTGAGCTGGTTACGGCAACCAGCATATCGGCATCCTCTGCGCCCGCTTCACGCAGGATACGCGGATGAGAGCCATGGCCGTGGACAACCCGCAGGTCAAATTTATCCTGTAACACGCGTAAACGTGAAGGATCGCTGTCTACCACGGTGATATCGTTATTTTCACCTACCAGATTTTCTGCCAGCGTCCCGCCCACCTGACCGGCGCCGAGGATAATAATTTTCATCGCTCTGTTGCTCTCATTACTTACGTGCGCCGCACTATTTTTTTATCAGCTTAGCGTAGAAAAAGCCGTCGCCGCCGTCAGCGTGCGGAAAGACCTGCCAGCCATATTCATCGCCCTGCGGCAAGGGCACCGCGATGGCATCATCATGGGCGGCGAGAAACGTACGGATTTGCTCATGGTTCTCTTCCGGCAGTACTGAACAGGTCGCATAAAGTAATGTTCCGCCTGATTTCAGTCGTGGCCAGATGGCATTGAGGATGTCACGCTGCAGTGCCGCCAGTTCCGCAATGTCCCGATCGCGGCGCAGCCATTTAATATCCGGATGGCGCCGGATCACGCCGGTTGCAGAGCAGGGGGCATCGAGCAGGATACGGTCAAATGTCTGGTCACTACACCAGGCGGCAGGCGTACGGCCATCACCCTGACGCACTTCTGCAGTCATGTTAAGGCGTCCCAGGTTCTCCCGCACGCGGCTCAGCCGCTGCTCATCAATATCCACCGCCATTACACTGGCCTGCGGTGCCACTTCCAGAATATGTGTGGTTTTGCCACCCGGCGCTGCGCAGAGATCGAGAATATATTCGCCGGCCTGAGGTTCAAGCAGCAGCGCACAGCGCTGAGCAGAGAGATCCTGAACCGTAACCCATCCCTGATCAAAACCCGGCAGCTGGCTTACGGGGGCTGGCGATTCCAGGCGCAGA
>Ga0207767_1000812_pt1 | contig 11156 bp, 17 predicted proteins | sample HigsolmetaGSP17D_FD_184845 | JGI IMG/M metagenome (GOLD analysis project Ga0207767, IMG submission 184845) | High solid enriched microbial communities from the Joint BioEnergy Institute, USA - SP1-7-D (SPAdes) | ecosystem: Engineered > Bioreactor > SSF (Solid state fermentation) > Aerobic >... | reverse complement strand
ACCCGTTGTGCATATTAAATAATTTGAGTTTTTAGATTATTAATATTTCGATTAAAGTATGTTTTATTAATGTACTGAACCACAGTAAGTGCAGTAATTTTAGCTAGAATTCTGGTTTTAAATCCTTCAAAAGTCTTTGCATAATTTCGTCTAATCATAAACTGATCACATAGTTGAGAAAATAAAGTTTCAATTCTTTTTCTATACTTTTTGAATGGATAAAACTGAGGTTTATACTCTTTTTGATTGGATCTTTTCGATGTTTCTAATCGAATATTAGCTTCATTAAATAAGTCAATTTGAATTGTTTGTGACAAATATCCTTTGTCTCCAAGTAGCACACAATCATACATTTGAGTTTTAACATCTTTCAAAAAATGAATGTCATGAACAGATGCGGGACTGATATCAATACTCTGGAAAACACCATTTAAAGAACAAATAGCATGAAGTTTATAGCCATAAAAAGACATTTGCTGAGAAGCACAAAAACCTCTATTTGGTGCACTATACTGATGTTCTTTGCAAATTTTCGAGCGATTAATTCTTGCTATTTTACACACTTCCAACGGCATACTATCAACGATAAAACAATTTTCAAATTCATTAAATTCTTTCGCTAATTTGAGGCGAATACTATTAATTTGCTCTGATAATCTACGTTTTCTACGATTGTAAATACTACGCTCAATTTTACAACTTAGCGTTTTAGGAAGATTTCGAAATAAATGATTTTCACTATCAATACCCATAAATTCAGCGGTTAAGACAAGACTGATGAGTTCTAAATCAAAAAGTTTAGGTCTTCTACGTTGATAAATTAAAAGTGTATCTGTTGATATTTTTCGTAGAACTTCCAATATTCTTTCGTAATTTGCAAGTAAGTTGTTCATTGTAAATGTTTTGTAGTTAAAACAATTTACTGATTTTCAATCAAATGAACAACTTTATTCTTTATTAATCAAAATGCACAACGGGTATTCTATTGTATCGTATTCCAAATAAAAGTAGTGGATAGAATCATTATAAAAAATATTAGTTTTCCCTCTTAAACTGTAATTATCATCAAATAAATCTTGATTGGATTCTATTGCTGAAATTGTATTTTGATAATCAATTTTCTTAGAACAGCTTATTGTTTCTATAATAAATATGCTAATAAGAAGTTTTCTCATTCTGTTTAATATGATATACAATATGTTAAAATACATATTTTTAAACAAAAAAATCCCTCAATTTCTTGAAGGATTTTAAATTTTATTTGATCTAAAAAATTAATTACAACCACTCATCATCATCTTCTGAATCTTCTAATTCAGCATCGATGAATTGAATATAAAATGCAACAATTTCTCCTTTTTCATTGTATCCAAAGTAAGCGGGATAAATTCCTTCACCAAAACCAGCTTGAAAAATTGGCGATTTGAATTCTGTATTTGGAATTGTCCAATTGATCCAATCTCCTTCTTCTGATTGATATTTCGGATTATTTTTAGCGTTTTCTACAAATAATGCATTGAAATAATCATCATATAAATTTACATCACCTTTACTTTCGAATTCATCAATAAACTTTACAAAAGAATCTTTTGCTTCTGCATCAACAATTGTTGCTAAACCACTTTCAATAGAAAAACCAAAATATTCTCCTTCTTGTAATTCGTCAATCAACTCAATTCCTTTCATTGCTTCTTCATAACGAACAGGTTTTTCGTTTGTAAAAGCAACTTTGATACAACCAATCAAATTCTCAACATCACCATCGTCTTCAAATTTTACGATGCTTGCAGTTACAGGAAAATTACCTTTTGGCGTTTCAAGGAAATAAGGATCTTTGTCCATTGATAAATATTCACCCAAAGGATCATTTACAAAGATTTTACCTGATGGTAAAGAAACTTCTCCCATTTCGATTTGGTCGATTTCTACACCTCCAATTTCTTTATCTGTAAAATATTTTTCTAAATCATTAGGAGCTAAAGTGAATTCTCTTTTAGATTCCCAAGTTTTTAACCATTCTGCTGTTGGTTGCATAAATTATTGTTTTTAAGTGGTACAAAATTACATTAAATAATGAGACTAGCTTAACTTTTATATGTTAGTGAAAAATTAAATTATCTTAATTTTTTTCTCAACTCGTTCTTATCAATATCATATTCTAAATGCATGATCGAAATTAAATCATCTTCAGAAAGTAAATTGTTTTTGTAATATTGAATTAAAAATGATTCGATTTTAGAAAATTCATTTAATGATTTTTGTAAAAAATAAGCTTCAACAAATTGATTATCTTTTGTTTTTAATGTAATTAAATTACTAATTCCGTGCGAACCTTCTGGGTTTTCGAACTCACCAAATTCTTTTACAGCTTTTCCTTTGTAATCTTCATTATCAATGACAATAGAAAATAAATCGTTGATTGAAAAAGTTTGATCCTTTACAGAAATTGTATCTTTTGTAAATGTCAATTTTCCATCAAAATTACCTTTCAATTCTGTAGTAGGTCTTTTAAAATAACCATTCCAATAAGCAACAGCAGTAGCTAAAAGCACAATAAAAATGTAATAATACGTTTGATTTTTAAAAACTTTCAGCTCCAAAAACACAAAACTAATTACAGTAACGGCGAGAAATGATAAGATTACTTTCGCAATTTGTTTATTATTTTTTTTAGGTTTTTCTGGTACAAAAATTTCAAAACTATAACTATCCATGTGCTATTTCTTTACGAACTCTACTTAAACTTTCGGGTGTGATGCCTAAATATGAGGCGATCATCCATTGTGGTATGCGAGAAAGTTGGTTGGGATAAAGACGCATAAATTCTAAATAACGAGTCTTTGCAGATGCACCAAGTAATAAATTAATACGATCTTGTAAACTGCGCACATGATTTTGAATTAATTTATTTTGAGCAGCTAAATAATTTGGATTTAATCGAGTGATTAGATTATTTAATTTTTCATTCAATAAAATAACGGTAGAATCTTCTATTGCTTGAATATAAAACTTTGATTGTTGCTTACAAAAAGCACTATTTCTATCACTTACAATCCAATTTTCTGTTCCGAATTGTAAAACATGTTCTTTTCCGTTTTCATCTATTGTATAAGAACGAATAACACCAGATTCAACAAAAAAATAATCTTCGGAATATTCACCAGGTTCTAAAATAAATTCATTCTTTTTGATGTGTTTTACTACCAAAAATTTTTCAATTTCTACCCATTGTTCTTCTGTGAGATCAATAATATTTGATAAATGTTTTTTATAATTTTCCATATGTATAGGAATGTGCAACAAATTTAAGAGAAATTAATCAATAAAATTGTATCAATATTTGTTACAATTGAAAATTTTGTACTAAATTTGTCCCATCGATTTAGAGAAATGAATAATTTAAGATTTGCAACGGCGATTCATATTTTAGTTTTGACTGAAAAATTTAAAGGACAATTAATTACTTCTGATTTTATTGCTGGAAGTATTAATGTGAACCCTGTTGTGGTTCGTCGTGAAATAAAATTCTTGAAAGAAGCAGGTTTTATCGATTCGAAAAAAGGTAAAGAAGGAGGAATTTATTTAGTTAAAAATTCTGCTGATATTTTGTTAGGTGATGTGTATAAAATTGTCAATCAAGAAAATGTTTTTGGACGAATGAATCATACCAATCCAGAATGTCCAGTTGGTAAACAAATGAATGACAATCTTGAAAGATTATTTGATAATGCTGAATCAGATTTAATTAAATCGTTAAATCATAAAACTTTAAAACAATTTTCTGATGAATTTCAGTAAAATTTTTTATCTTTAAATGTAACAAAATTAATTACAATATAAAATTAAATAAAATGAGAGTAGCAGTAATTGGAGCAACAGGTTTTGTAGGCTCACATATCGTAGAAGAATTGGTAAATAGAAATCAATCTATCAAAGCATTTGCACGAAATACTGACAAGGTTTTAGATAGTAAAAATGTAGCAAAAGTGGCGTTAGATGTAAACGATGTACAGGCTTTGGCGACAGATTTGAAAGGTGCTGATGTAGTTGTAAGTGCATTTAATGCAGGTTGGGCAAATCCAAATATTTATGAGGATTATTTGAAAGGTGCAAAAGCAATTGAAGAAGCAACTAAATTAGCTGGTGTAAAGCGTTTGATTGTTATTGGTGGAGCGGGAAGTTTGTATGTGAATGATCAAAAAGAATTACAAATTGTAGACACACCAGATTTTCCTGAACAAATAAAACAAGGCGCTTTGGCAGCGAGAGATTATTATAATATCTTGAAACAAGATAATGAGTTGGATTGGACAATGTTTTCTCCAGCGCCAGAAATGCATCAAGGAACATCTGGAGAGCGAAAAGGAACATATCGTTTAGGCAATGATGTACCAGTTTTCAATGCAGAAGGGCGTAGTATTTTGTCTGTGGAAGATGTTGCAGTGGTGATTGCAGATGAAATAGAAAATGCAAATCATATAAAAAGCAGATTTACAGCAGCTTATTAAGATATTTGAGTAAATTTACAATAAAATTATTTTTATAGGACAATTTTTTGTTTTTGGTACGGTTTGTGAAAAACAGATAACAAATACAAGAATAATGAAATTGTCAATCGCAATAGGAAGTTTAATCCTAAGTTTAGGATTTGTTCTAATATGCTCTTTTCTAAATCTTGGTGTATTTTTTAATCAACTACTTGGAGTAGTTTTTCTGTTCTGTAGTTTGTTTATGGGGTATTTAGGTTTCGTCAATTTATTTGATTACCTAAATCATTCAAGATTATTAAATAAAGGAGTAAAAGTAAAAGCACATATTATTGAAATAAAAAGAGGTTTATTAGGAGAAAATCATTTGCCAGATTATATAGTTGAAGTCTTTTATAAACATCCTAATAATGAGAAAATTTACTATACAGAGTTTGAATATTTTGGAGATGTTAATGCAAATGAGATTTTAAAAAAAGGAAAAGATGTCGATATCTTAATCGATCCTCAAAATCCAGAAAATATATATTATAAAAATATAATTTAAAAAAGGCTGTCCTAACAAATAGACAGCCTTTATTATTTTTATTAGGATAAAAACTATTGTTTGATATACGTTTTATTTCCGTTATCGTTGATATAGTATTTTCCACCTTTTGGTCCTACATAAACTTTGTGTCCATTGTAAGTCCCTGCAGTAGTTGTTTTAGCTACAGTCGTTTTTGTTTCTTTTTTTGGAGTAGTCGTTTTCTCCACTTTTTTTTCTGAAGCTACTTTTTTGTCATTGACTGTTTTAGCAGTTGCATCAGTTTTCTTAGTTGTAGTTGCTTTTACATCCTTTTTTGTTTCTGTTACTTTTTTATCAGTTGTAGCCTTTGTTTTTGCCATTTCTGTTTTAGCAGTTTTAGTTGGAGTTTTAGTTTGAGCAAATGCTACAGTAGATCCAGTAAATGCAAATAAGCTAAGCGCGATAGCTGTTTTTTTAATTAAATTCATTGTAATTTGGTTTTGAATTGTTATTTATATTCAGTTAAAATTTCTATTCAATATTAAATAAATTATCCACCAAAACAACCAAAATAAACTTAAGATTAGCTTAAGAATAATTATTTCAAATGATCCAATAACATTTCTGCTGTCGCTGGGTTTGTAGCTAATGGGATATTGTGTACATCGCACAGTCTCAGTAACATATTTACATCTGGTTCGTGCGGATGTTTTCCCATCGGATCTCTAAAAAAGAAAACCATATCTGTTTTTCCTTCTACAACTCGAGCGGCAATTTGCGCGTCACCACCAAGAGGACCAGATAGATAGCGCGTTACTTTTAGTCCAGTTTGCTCTGCATACTTTCCTGTAGTCCCTGTAGCAATAAATGTGATATTATTTTTGTTTAAAGCTTCTTTATGTTTCATTAAAAAATTGACCATTTCAGCTTTTTTTCCATCATGAGCGATCAATGCTATTTCCATATATTTTTTCTATTTAATCTAAAATCTTACTTTTGTACAAAGTTAGCAGAACAATCTTAAATAACGAGTTGTTTTAAGAATTATAAATAGTATACGACTATGAAATTTAATTTATTAACAGTAAAAGAAATTGTAAAATTAACGGCTGATGCTGTTCAAATTTCGTTTGATGTTCCTGAGGAATTACACGAAGAATACAATTTTTTACCTGGACAATATATCACTCTTAATATTAATGGAGAACGAAGAGATTATTCTTTGTGTGAATCTCCTAATGATAAAAAATGGAGCATTGGGGTTAAATCTCAACCAAATGGAAAGATTTCTTCTTATTTAGCAAATGAACTAAAAGTTGGTGATCAATTGGAAGTTTCTACACCAAGTGGACGTTTTACAATTCCAACAAAACCAAACGAAAAACGTACGTTATTAGCTTTTACGGCGGGTAGTGGAATCACGCCAATTATGAGTATGTTAGAGTTTACTTTGCAGACTGAAGAATGGGTAAATTTTCATATTTTTTATGTAAATAGAGATGAAAACTCAATCATGTTCAAAGAGCGTTTGACAGAATTGAAACAAAAATATCCAAACAATGTTTTTATTCATCATTTCTATACGCGTCAAGATCAAGAGAATTTTATTTACAACGGACGAATTGATGAGAAGAAGTTTGATTTAATTTTGAATCAAATTATTGATATCAATGAAGTCGATGAAGCAATGGTTTGTGGACCAGAAGAAATGATTTTGACTTTAGCGAAGAAAATCAATGAAGCGGGAATTATCGAGAAACATATTCATTTCGAAATGTTTAATCCTTCAGTGAAAACAGAAGATATTTTTACAAAACATGACGAAGGACCTCAAACGGTTCAAGTTACTGTAACACTTGATGGAGAAACTTCTGAAGTGACTTGGGATAGAGGAAAAAATTTGATTGATACAATGTTAGACGCTGGTATTGATGCGCCTTATTCATGTAAAGGTGGTGTCTGTTCGTCTTGTATGTGTAAGATAACGGAAGGCGAAGTGCATATCGGAGACAACTATGTATTAACAGATTCTGATTATGAAGAAGGAATGACGTTAGCGTGTATTTCTCGTCCAAAAACAGCTACTTTAGCAATTGATTTTGACGAAGTTTAAGAACAAAAAATATCTAATAAAAAAAGACGGAAATTATAAATTTTCGTCTTTTTATTTTATGATAATTTAATTTTCTTCATCAAACATTTCTTTGAATGAGACAAATTCTCTTCCAGGAAGAATCAAATTTAAAGCAACTCCAATTATAGAAGCTAAAGCCATTCCTTCTAAAGAAAATAAATCTCCAATGTGGATTGCTGCACCACCGATTCCAATGATAAGAATAACAGAGGAAATAATAAGGTTTCGTTTAATCTTGAAATCAACTTTATTCTCGATTAGCATTCTTAATCCGCTCGAAGCAATAATTCCGAATAATAAAATAGAAACGCCGCCCATAACTGGTGTTGGAATTGTACTTAATAAAGCTGAAACTTTACCACAAAATCCAAATAAAATAGCAAAACATGCTGCTCCAATAAATACATAAATGCTAAAAGCTTTTGTAATGGCTAAAACACCAATATTCTCGCCATACGTTGTGTTTGGAGGTCCACCTAAACAAGCTGCAATCATTGTTGCAATACCATCTCCTAACATCGATTTATCAAGACCTGGATCTTCGATTAAGTCTTTGTTCACGACTTTACTCAAAACTAATTGATGTCCGATATGTTCTGCGATTGGTACAATTGCGACCGGAATCATTAAGAAAATAACATACCAAGACAAAGTTGGTGTGTAATCTACAAAAGGAATGGTAAAATCTGGAATCATAAACCATTTAGCTTCTATAACAGGATTTAGGTCGACAACTCCCATCGTAATTGCAAAAAGATATCCACCAATAATTCCGACCAAAACTGGAATTACACTCAAAAAACCTTTACTGAAAATTGCTGTAATTATCGTGATAATTAAGGTAACAAAACCAATTATAACATAGGTTAAATCATATTCACCAGAAGGATTATTTGTCACCATTTTGATTGCTGTAGAAGCTAATCCCAGACCAATTACCATAATTACTGGACCAACAACAATAGGGGGTAAAAGTCTCATTAACCATTTTGTTCCTGCCGTTGCTATAAATAGTGCGACCAATGAATAAGTAACTCCTACCAAAAAACTACCAACCAAGAAACTTCCTGTCGCAATTCCACTTTCTGGGTTTGTTTCTAAAGCTTTCATTGCGATAATTGGATTGATAAAAGCAAATGAAGATCCCAAATATGAAGGGACTTTTCCTCGTGTAATTAAGATGAAAACTAAAGTTCCGATTCCACTCGAAATTAATGCAATTGCTGGAGACATTCCTGTCAAAGCAGGAACTAAAACTGTTGCACCAAACATTGCAAAAAGATGCTGTATACTTAATAATATACCTTGTCCTAACTTCGGTTTTTCGTCGATCGCTAAGATAATATTTTGGTCATTTTGTTGACTCATTTGTAAAAGAAATTGAAATTGTTTTGTTTGAATGCAAAAGTAGCTCAAAACGATTAATAAGTATAGAAATCATATAACTATTTAGCGAAATCTTGTAAATGGTTTTGGAACAATTCTATCGAAATTTGTAAGACAAAAATCAAAGAGTTATGGAAACAAAAGAATTAAAATTCAAAACAAATATAAATTGTAGTGGTTGCGTGAGCAAAGTGAAACCTTTTTTAGATAAGTTAGATGGTTTAGAAGCTTGGGAAGTTGATACTGATAATCCAGACAAAGTTTTGTCTGTAAAAATTAATCAAGCAACAGACGAAGAAATTATTGATACAATTGAGGAAGTTGGTTTTTCAGCTGAATTAATTGAGGAATAGATATTTTTTTAGGTAGAATGACTTATTTTTTGTGATAGTTTAAGTCAATATAATCTCAAGTTAATCTTGTGTTGACTTGAGATTTTTTATTTTTTCGAAATTGTAGAAAGAAAAGTACGCCCATAGCAAGTTGAAGAATAAATAATAAAATAATCCAAGTATTCATTTTTGCTGCAAAATCAGATAATTGATTGTACATTACATCATATTTATCTACCGAAGTTTCAGCTATTTTTTCACAAACTGTATATCGTTCGATTTTTCAATGAGCATAATTTGTTCACCTTTATAACCTTCATTTTTATTCGGAACAACTTCAATTTGATTAGCGCTTACAAAAAACAGAAAAATACTAATGATTGTAGATAAAAATAATAGAAAATAATTGATGTATTTCATGAGTTAGATTATGTTTTGCAAAGATACACTAACTTTTATTAGCTTGTTGTATATGCGCCAAATGATGATTGCAATTCCAAGCATAAATCGCAAGATTTGTTTACTGATGACGAAATTTTTTGTCCCAATCACTTTCAACAAAAGAATTTAACAAAGTAACCCAACGTTGATGCAGCCTTCAGAACGATATTATTGTTCGAATTTAGGTTCTGAAAGAGAGGTGATTTCATTCTGAATTTTTTGTGGAAACTCACGAATTGTTAAAATTCATCATTCAATAGATTCTTTGTTAAATGATGTTGAAATTTCAAATTTTCTAGTGTTTTCATATTGTTCTTAAGTTTAAGAAATTTTTACAACTTTACTGATAAAAATTATTCTATTTTGTTAAAACAAGTCACTAACTTTGCAACTTCAAAAAATAATTGTGCAAACCAAACGCATCATAAAATTTGTCACGATACTGATTATTTTTATAATTCAGTTTCTGTTTTTATTTTCGATAATGAACGAAAGAATAGAACATTATCTTGTTCCTTACATTATTGCTGCAATTTGTTTACTTTTGATTGTGGTTTACCGCAAGTTTCCACTGCATCATCACGAATATTCTTTTGATCGTAAAACTTTGGTTTTATGGATTCCTATTGCAGCAATAATTACATATTTGATCAATAATAAATTAGGTTTAGGCGGTGTTTTTTCTGCAGGAATTATAGGAACTTTAGGTTCTTTTTTAACGAAGTTTAATTCTCGTTCAGAATATCTAAAACAAATTGCAGGACCAATTTATTGTGGTGCTTTCATTGGGATGACTTCGCTTGATTTTCAGTATGTTTATTGGATGATTATTTCGGCTGGAGTTTTTACTGCCTTGTTATTTTTTGCTACAAAATCTTTATTTGTTGGTGTGGGTGGAAAGCTAGGAACATTAGCATTTATAGGCGTTTTGTTGAGTATGTTGTTGTTTAAATTAATTATTGGCTAATGATTATTGAATTTTTAATATTAATGATGTTTTCAATAATTGCTTCATTAACAACATATGAATTAAACATTCGTTTCAAACAAGGTCCAGTTCGTGCCTCTGCAATGATTGCAATGATTGTCGGTGGATTTTTCTATTTTTTTCCAACAATTTTACCAGAGTTTTATACCAAAAATATTCCGTTGTATGTAATTGGCGGAACTTTCATTGGAATGGTATCATCAACCATAAATATTAGTTATTTTTCGTTAGTTTTTTCTCCAATTTTATTTGCAGTTTTATTGCATTATACGAGCAAAATTTTCAATGGTTATGGAGGGGCATTAGGTACAACTGCTTGTATTTCGTTGATGTGCACAATGGCATTTCCTATTATCACAAAAAATAAAAAGGTAACATATGGTTATCGTCTAATTCGAATTATTTTTAAGAAAAGAAAACGTAAGAAAATTATTAAACGAAAAGTTTAATCAAAACAATTGAAAACAATCTCTCCCAGTATTTTACTTTTCCAATAATTGATCTGTTTAATTTCTGATTCACCTAATAATTCTAAATCAGAAATGTTTACTTTTTTATTTAATTCTTTTGGATTTAGAAGGATCAAACTTGAATTTACTTCGGCTTTTAATTGTGAAATTAATTCAATAGGAAAGTCAATAAATTTCAAATCAAAGCATCTATTTTTTTCTACACAAGCAAAGATTAAATAAGTTGAATTTACTATCAAATAAAAATTTTGTTTTGTCTTTTGATAATTAATTTTAATTTGATAAAAGTTAGAAGAATCAACCCGTTGTGCATTTTGATTAATAAAGAATAAAGTTGTTCATTTGATTGAAAATCAGTAAATTGTTTTAACTACAAAACATTTACAATGAACAACTTACTTGCAAATTAC